>Ga0209438_1000061_pt1 | contig 27036 bp, 23 predicted proteins | sample GraSoi_2013_20cm_FD_185825 | JGI IMG/M metagenome (GOLD analysis project Ga0209438, IMG submission 185825) | Grasslands soil microbial communities from the Angelo Coastal Reserve, California, USA - Sample 9_17_2013_20cm (SPAdes) (version 2) | ecosystem: Environmental > Terrestrial > Soil >...
GAGCCGATCCAGTGTAGGGGCGGGTCTTCAGACCCGCCCCCAGGATGTCGGCGGCGAGAAATTATCTCGGTTGTCTACCGAGTCGGCGGGGTAATACGTTCTCGTTCCAGGCGGCGGCCGGGTAGTTCCGACGTGAACGGTGCGGCGGTCGGCTCCGGCAGCAGCATCGCGGACGACGTGAGTCCAATCGCCCGGCCATCGCGCGTGATCACCACCATCGCGACCTGATACGGTTTCAGGACGGGATCGATCAGCGGCGCGCCCTGCAGGTCCGACGGCGGCATGTACATCCCGACCGCCGCGCCCGTCTTCGCAGCGAACGCGTCGATCTCGGACGTGACGCCCGTCAGCACGACGATTTCTTCGTACATCATCCCGTCGCCAAAGGTCTCCGGCGGCAGCAGCGGACGCGTGGGAATCTCCTTGATCCAGCGCTGGTTCCCGTTGCCGCGGTTCACGGCGCGCAGCACGTTGTCGAGCGACGCGTAGTAGGCGCCGCCCTTGGCGTCGCCGCTCGTGCCGATCACGTCGCCGCCGGTCTTCCACCGCCACGCCAGCCGGCCGTTGGCGTTGTCGAGCGCGAAGAGATAGTTCATGTTCGACCCGACGAAGAGCCGGTCACGCGTGAACGACGGCTGGTTGAGCATCCCTTCGAGCTTCTGCTCCCAGGCGCGGCTGCCGTCGACGAGCCTCAGGGCGACGACGCGGCTGTCGTCGAGCGCGAAGAACGCGCGCACGCCGTCGGACACCGGGGCGAAATGCGTCGGCGCGCCGAGCGGTTGACTCCAGTACACGTGGCCATTCCGTACGTCGAACGCCGCGGCCATGCCCTTGTCGAACAGCGCGATGAGCACCGGAATCGGAAAGGGCTGGGCTCCAGGATCCTTGCGAATCATCATTTGCGCGGCCGTCAGCGGCGCGATCATTCGCGCGTCGTACGACACGCGCCACCGGGTGTCGCCGGTCGCTGGATCAAGAGCGTGAATCTCGTCGCTCGCCGCGACGAACACCGTGTTCTCGATGACGACGGGCGGCCACATCGACTCGATGTCGCGCGTCCATAGCTTCGCCCCGCTCGAACGGCTGAGCGCGACGATCGTGTCCGGCTCGATCGGAATGTAGACGCGCTCGTCATCCATCGCGCCACCGGCCGACGGCACGTCGTCGAGCGTGGCGATCCATTCCTGCACGACGGGAAGAAGCGGAAGCGGGACCGGGAGGATTTTCTTTTTGGGTTCGGCGCCCAAACAGACGCCGCCGATGGCGACCTCAGCGAGGAGAAAGATCGCAAATACGGTGGCGCCGATCCGTCGAGACACTATTCCTTGTGGGATAATACCGCCGTTCGTGGCCCACCAGACCATCCTCGTCCTGGACTTTGGCTCGCAGTACACCCAACTCATCGCTCGACGGCTGCGTGAGCTGTCGGTGTATTCCGAGATCGTTCCATTCAACACGTCGCTCGATACCCTCACGGCTAAAAATCCCGTCGGGATCATTCTCTCAGGTGGACCGAAGAGCGTGTCGGAGGCCGGTGCGCCGAGATGCGCGCCTGAATTGTTCGACCTCGGCACGCCGGTGCTCGGCATCTGCTACGGGATGCAGCTGATGACCGACGTCCTCGGCGGCGAGGTCCGCCGTTCGGGCCAGCGCGAGTTCGGCCACGCGCACGTCCGCGTGACGGGCAACGGCGCGCCGCCGAAGCTCTTTACGCAGGTACCTACCGAACTGCGCGTCTGGGCCAGCCACGGCGACGACGTGAACGCGGTGCCGCCGGGATTTCACGTGGCGGCGACGAGCGCGACCGCGCCGATTGCCGCGATGGAGGCGCCCGAGCGGCAGCTCTATGCGTTGCTCTTTCATCCGGAAGTCGCGCACACCGATCACGGCCTCGCGATCCTGCGCAACTTTGCCTACGGCGTCTGCGGCTGCACGGGTGACTGGACGATTGCATCGTTTGTCGAGGAAGCGACGGCGCGGATCACACGGCAGGTCGGGACGGGCAAGGTCGTGTGCGGCCTTTCCGGCGGTGTCGACTCCACGGTCGCCGCGATGCTGATTCATCGCGCGATTGGCGATCGCCTCACCTGCATCTTCGTGGACAACGGGCTGCTGCGGCACGACGAGGCGAATCAGATCGTCAAGCGGTTCACCGGGAAGATGCAACTGCCGCTCGACTTCGTCGACGCGTCGAGCACCTTTCTCGAGCGGCTCGCCGGCATCGTCGATCCGGAACAGAAGCGGAAGATCATCGGCGCCGCGTTCATCGACGTGTTCGAGAAGCGCGCGAAGGAGCTGGGCGGGTTCGACTTTCTCGCGCAGGGCACGCTCTACCCGGATGTCATCGAGTCCGCCTCTGTTCACGGGCCCGCGGTGGTCATCAAGAGCCATCACAACGTCGGGGGCCTGCCGGAGCGGATGCACTTCAAGCTGGTGGAGCCGCTGCGCGACCTGTTCAAGGACGAAGTGCGGCGCGTCGGCCGGGACCTGGGGCTCGATCGCGAGTTCGTCGTCCGGCAGCCGTTTCCCGGCCCTGGCCTTGCTGTCCGGCTGCTTGGCGAAATCACGAAGGAGCGGCTCGATCTGCTGCGGCTGGCGGACAAGATCGTCGCGGAGGAGATCCGCCGGGCCGGCTGGTACGAGCGGCTGTGGCAAAGCTTCGCGGTGCTGCTGCCGGTGCAGAGCGTAGGTGTGATGGGCGACGCGCGGACCTATGAGTACACGATTGCGATTCGGGCCGTCGAGAGCCTGGACGGCATGACGGCCGACTGGGCGCGCCTGCCGCACGATCTGCTGGCGACGATTTCGTCGCGCATTGTCAACGAGGTTCGAGGCATCAATCGCGTGGTGTACGACATCTCGTCGAAACCACCATCCACGATTGAATGGGAATAACTTTCACTGATGACGGGGCGTGTGAGGCGCCGCGATGAGCGCTGAATTCGTTCACCTTCATCTCCACACCGAATTCTCCCTGCTCGATGGCGCGTGCCGCATCGATGAGGTGCTGGACGAGGCGGTCAGGCTGAAGATGCCGGCGCTCGCGGTGACCGAGCACGGCAACATGTTCTCGTCCGTCGTGTTTCACGATCACGCGCGCGAGCGGGGGGTGAAGCCGATCCTTGGCTGCGAGGTCTACGTCGCGCAGGGAAGCCGGTTCGACAAGTCGGGACCGCAGACCGAGACGAACCACCTGGTGCTGCTCGCCGAGACGGACGAAGGCTACAAGAACCTGATCAAGCTCGTCTCCGCCGGGTACACCGAGGGCTTCTACTATCGGCCGCGCATCGACAAGGATCTGCTCGCGCAACACGCACGCGGGCTGATCGGCCTGAGCAGCTGCTTGAAGGGTGAAGTCGCCAGCGCGCTGAAAGTGGAGCAGTCGCGCGCCGCCCTCGAAGCGGCCGGCCGGCTGCGCGACATTCTCGGCCGCGACAACTTCTTCCTCGAGATGCAGTACCAGGGCATCGAGGAACAGAAGATCGTCAACAGCGGACTGCTCCCGCTCGCGCGGGACCTCGACCTGCCGCTCGTCTGCACGAACGACGTGCACTATTTGAAGCAGGGCGATCACCAGCCGCACGACATCCTGCTCTGCATCGGGACCGGCAAGACGGTCAACGACGCGCAGCGGATGCGCTATCACGGCGATCAGTTCTTCCTGAAGACCCCGGAGCAGATGGCGGAGGTGTTCAAGGACACGCCGGAGGCGCTCAGGAACACGCTGCTCGTCGCCGAGCGCTGCAACGTCACGATTCCGAAGGGGCAGAACCACCTCCCGACTTTCGGCGTGCCCGAAGGCTTCACCATCGATTCCTACTTCGAGCACGTCGTGCGCGACGGCTTCGCGGAGCGGCTGCCGCGCCTGCGCGAACTGGCCGCCTGGGGACACCTCCGGCACACGATCGACGAATACGAGCGTCGTCTCGAGTACGAGATCGACATGATCAAGACGATGGGGTTCCCGGGCTACCTGCTCATCGTCTGGGACTTCATCCGGTACGCGCGCGAGGAGCACATTCCGGTCGGCCCTGGCCGCGGGTCCGCCGCGGGATCTCTCGTAGCGTGGTGCATGCGCATCACCGACATCGATCCGATCGACTTCGAGCTGCTCTTCGAGCGCTTCCTGAACCCCGAACGGATCTCGATGCCGGATATCGACGTGGACTTCTGCGAGCGGCGCCGGGGCGAGGTGATCGACTACGTCACGCGGAAGTACGGCCGCGAGAACGTCGCGCAGATCATCACCTTCGGAACGATGAAGGCGAAGGCAGTGGTCCGCGACGTGGGCCGCGTGCTGGAGATGCCGTACGCGGACGTCGATCGCATCGCGAAGCAGATTCCGGCCGCGCTCGACATGACGCTCGACAAGGCGCTCGCTGAGAACCCGATCCTGAAAGAGATGGCCGCGAAGGATCCAAAGGTCAAGGAGGTCATCGACATCGGCCGTCGTCTCGAAGGGATGTCGCGACATGCCTCGGTCCACGCCGCCGGCGTCGTCATCGCGCCGGGCCCCATCACCGACTACGCGCCGCTGTACAAAGGCCAGCGCGACGAGCTGACGACGCAGTGGAACATGAAGGAGGTCGAGCGCGTCGGCCTCCTGAAGATGGACTTCCTCGGCCTGAGCACGCTGACGCTCATCGACGACGCGCTCAAGGAGATCAGGCGGACCGAAGGGATCGATCTCGACATCGACGGCGTTCCGCTCGACGACCCGAAGACCTACAGGATCTTCCAGGACGGCGCCACGTTCGGAATCTTCCAGTTCGAAAGTTCGGGCATGCGCGAGCTGCTGCGCAAGGCGAAGCCCGATCGCCTCGAGGACCTCATCGTCCTGAATGCGCTCTATCGCCCCGGCCCGCTGAAGGCCGGGGTGGTCGACGACTGGGTCGAGCGCAAGCACGGCAAGCGCGACGTCAAGTACGAGCTGCCGCAGCTCGAGCCGATTCTCGCCGACACCTACGGCGTCATCGCGTATCAGGAACAGGTGATGCGCATCGCGCAGGCCGTCGCGGGCTTCACGCTGGGCCAGGCCGACGTGCTTCGCAAGGCCATGGGCAAGAAGGATCCCAAGGTCATGGCGAAGCAGCGCGAGTCGTTCCTCGAGGGCGCGAAGGGGAACGGCGTCAGCGAGAAGAAGGCGATCAAGCTCTTCGAGCTGATCGAGTATTTCGCCGGCTACGGTTTCAACAAGTCACACTCGGCCGCCTACGCGCTCCTCGCCTATCAGACGGCATACCTGAAGGCGAACTATCCGTGGCACTTCGCCGCGGCGCTGCTGACCATCGAGGCGCAGAACACCGACAAGCTCGCGATCTACCTGGCCGAGGCGCGCGAGCGCGGGATCCCCGTGCTGTCACCGGACATCAACGAGAGCCAGCTGAATTTCTCCGTGGAGCACGGCAAGGGCGTCCGTTTCGGCCTGACGGCCATCAAGGGCCTCGGCGAAGGCGCGATCAACTCGATCCTCGCCGCGCGCGCGCACCTTGGCGGCCGCATCCCGTCGCTGCCTGCGTTGTGCGAGATTCTCGATCTGCGGCTCGCGAACAAGCGCGTCTTCGAGGCGCTCATCAAGTCGGGTGCGTGCGATTCGCTGGTCGTCACGAAGGGCATGGGCGGGGGCGGGGGCGCGTCTGAAGACCCGCCCCTACACCGTCCATTGAGGCGCATCCGGGCGCAACTGTTCGCGTCCATCGATGCCGCGTGCGAGCACGGCGCGCGCACGCAGCGCGACAAGGACCTGGGCCAGGTCGACCTGTTTGGCGGCAGCGAGGAGGCCGGAGGGCCGCCCCGGCACGCGCAGCTGCCGGACGTGGCGCCGTGGACCGAGATCGAGCAGCTCAACTTCGAGAAGGAGGCGCTTGGCCTCTACTGGAGCGGGCATCCGATCGATCGGTACGCCGACGACCTGCGCGAGTATGGGGCGAAGACGACGGCGGACCTGAACATCAAGAGGCAGGATGATGACGGCGAACCACAAGGGTTCGCCCCGCAGGTGCCTGAAAACGACGCAAGTGGGGCGAGCCCTCATGGCCCGCCCAACCGCAACGGCCGAGGTGAGGAAATCTCGATTGGGGGCATCGTGTCAGGGGTCCGGCCCCTGAAAACGCGCAAGGGCGACCGCATGTGCGTCTTCACGCTCGACGATGCGGGCGGAAGTATCGAAGTGGTGGTATTTCCCGACGCCTTCAAGCAGCACGGTCACCTGGCGGAGAATGGCCAGACGGTGCTGGTGAAGGGGAAGTTCGAGCGCGACGACGAGTCGGCGCGCATCCTGGCGTCGGAGATCGTGCCGATCGGTCTCATCCGCGAGCGCCTCGCGAAATCGGTCGCGATCCGGCTCTCGACGCCGCCCGCCGATCGCGCCACGTTCGAGCGGCTCTGGGACCTGTTCGCGCTGCACAAGGGCGACCGCCGGGTCGCGATTGTCCTGCACGAGCGCGATCGGCATATGCGCATCACCGTCGATGTCAACGGCATCCGCGTGCGTCCTTCAGAGACGCTTGTTGCAGAAGTCGAGAAGATCTGCGGGCACGGCTCGGTGACTCTCCGATGACCGGGATTTTCCTGTGACCTTCTCTGTCCATGCCACCTGACACCCTCGAATTCGAGGAGCCGATCGCCGTTCTCCTCAAGGAAATCGAGGCGCTGTCGATGCTGCCGCGGACGCCGCAGCGGCAGGGGGAGATCGACGGGCTCCGCCGGCGGATCGAATCGATTCGCGCCGACATCTATGCCCACCTCACCGCCTGGCAGCGCGTGCTGGTGGCGCGGCACCCGAACCGCCCGACGGTGCTCGACTACGTCAACCGGTTGTTCACGGAGTTCACCGAGATCAGCGGCGACCGGCGGTTCGCCGACGACCATGCGATCGTCGCCGGCTTCGCGCGCTACAAGGACGAGCCCGTGATGATCGTCGGCCATCACAAGGGCGCGGGCGGCGACACGAAGCAGAAGATTTTCCGGAACTTCGGCTACGCGCGGCCCGAAGGGTACCGGAAGGCGCTGCGCGCGATGAAGCTGGCCGAGAAGTTCGGGCGCGCCGTGATTGCGTTCATCGACACGCCGGCCGCCTATCCGGGCGTCGAGTCCGAGGAGCGCGGCATCGCCGAGGCCATCGCGTTCAATCTCCGCGAGATGGCCGCGCTCGAGGTGCCCGTCGTCGTCGTCGTGCACGGCGAGGGCGGGAGCGGGGGAGCGCTCGGCATCGCGATTGGTGACCGGATCCTGATGCACGAGTTCGCCATCTACAGCGTGATCCCACCCGAGGGGTGCGCGGCGATCCTCTGGCGCGATTCGGGGCGGAAGGTCGAAGCGGCGGAAGCGCTCCGGCTGACGGCGCCCGACCTGATCAACTTCGGCATCGTCGACGAGATCGTGCCGGAACCCGTCGGCGGCGCGCACACGAACCACGAGCTCGCGACGTCGCTGCTCGACGCGGCGCTCGAGCGGACGCTCGCCGGCGTCGGGGCGATGGAGACGGGCGCGCGTCTCGAGGCGAGGTATCGGAAATTCCGGCAGATGGGGAATATAGGCATCCAGGAATGACGGCCGTGAAAGCAGACCGCATCTGGGAGACCGTCGCGTGCGACGAGGGGCTCGCCGGGACGCTCTCGCGGGAGCTCGGCGTTTCGGCGGTCACCGCGCGCCTGCTCTGCATCCGCGGCCTCGGCAGCCTCGACGAGGCGCGGCGCTTTCTGTCGCCGCGGCTGGAGGACCTCCACGATCCGTTCCGGCTGGCCGACATGCCGGCCGCCGTCGATCGCATCCTGGCGGCGATTGCCGCGAAAGACCGCATCGCGATACATGGCGACTACGACGTCGATGGCGTCACGTCCACGGTGATCCTGCGCCGCGCGCTCGAATTGCTCGGCGCGGACGTGGTCCACTTCATCCCGGAACGTTTCCGCGACGGCTACGGCCTGCAGCCGGCGACGATCGACCGCCTGCACCACGACGGTGCGCGGCTGGTGATCTCCGTCGACTGCGGCATTCGCGCCGCGGAGGCGGCGGCGCGGGCGCGCGAGCTCGGGATGGACCTGATCATCACCGACCATCACGAGCCCGACACGGAGCTGCCGCACGCGCTCGCGGTCATCAATCCCAAGCGGCGCGACTGCAGTTATCCGGACAAGAACCTTGCGGGCGTGGGCGTGGCGCTGAAGCTGGTGCAGGCGCTGTGCGGCCGCAGCGGCCGCTCGAACTGGATGCCGGCGTTCGTCAAGGTCGCTGCCATCGGCACGCTGGCCGACGTCGTGCCGCTCACCGGCGAGAACCGCGTCATCGCGAAGCTCGGTCTCGGCATGCTCTCGAAGGGCCCCCACAAGGTGGGCCTCCGCGCGCTGCTCGACGCGTGCGGCCTCTCGGGGCGCGAGATCGACAGCTATCACATCGGCTTCGTCGTCGCGCCGCGCGTCAACGCGGCCGGCCGCATGAGCACCCCCGATATCGCGGCCCGCCTGCTTCTGGCCTCCGACGAGGCGATGGGCGAGGAAGCGCGGGCCCTGGCCGAGCAGCTGAACGTCGAAAATCTCCGGCGCCAGCAGGAGGAAGCCGAGATCGTCGCGCAGGCCAGGAAGGTCGTCGAAACCGACCTCGACGTCGGCTCGCGCACCGTGCTCGTCGTCGCCGGCGACGGCTGGCACCGCGGGGTCATCGGCATCGTCGCGTCGAAGCTGGTGGACGCGTTCCATCGGCCGGCGATTGTCATTTCCATCGACGGCGACATCGCGCACGGCTCCTGCCGCAGCATCCCGTCGTTCAACATGCTGGGGGCGCTCGAATCGTGCGGCGAGGTGATGTCGAAGTTCGGCGGCCACAAGCAGGCGGCGGGGCTGACGATCGAGACCGCGAGGATTCGCGAGCTGCGCGCGCGCGTCAACGATTTTGCGGATGGCTGCCTCGGTCCCGACGACCTGCGTCCGCGGTTGTGGATCGACGGCGCGCTCACGTTCCGATCGATCGACGAGCAGGTGGTCTCGGAACTGGCGGCGCTGGCGCCGTTCGGCGCCGGCAACCCGTGCCCCATCTTCCGCACCAGCCGCGTCGAGATCGTCGATGGCCCGCGCCGCCTGAAGGAACGGCACCTCAAGATGGCGTTCAAGCAGGAGGGCCGCGTCTTCCGCGGCATCGCCTGGCGCGCGTCCGAGCGGGAGAGCTTCGTTGCCGAGCACCGCGCGGCCATCGACCTGGCGTTCTCGCTCGAGAACGACACGTATAACGGCGAACGCTATCTGCAGCTGTCCATTGCTGATTTCAGGGCGCCTGAAACCTAGCGCAAACCACGCAGGTTTGCGCCACAGGGCCACCTGTGGGGCGAGCCTTTATGGCTCGCCCGCCTGTTATCCTTGAAGATTGATGAAGTGGCAGAAGTGGGGGCGCTTTCTGGCCGCGATGATCGGCATCGCCGCCGCCGTCGTCGTTTACGCGACGATGGGGGAACGCGTCAAGCTGATTCCCGCCACGGCGCCCGCGCGAATCGATCCGAAGGCCGTCATCGAGAGCTCCGGCAACATCGTCCAGCAGGTGCGGGGGACACGTCAGGATTACCTGATTGAAGCCGAACGCCAGCTGACCTACGAGGGTGGGCTCACCAAGCTCGTTGGCGTGAAGATCACCGTCCGCAACCGCGGCGGGCGCGACTACGTCGTCACGGGCCGCGAAGCGCAGGCAGGCCCCAACCAGAAGGACCTGCAGCTCACCGGCGGCGTGCAGCTGACGTCGAGCGACGACTTCATCGTCCGGGCCGACAACGCCAGCTTCAGCCAGGAGACCGGCGTGATGACCGCGCCTGGCGCGGTGACGTTCGAACGCAACCGCATGACGGGCTCCGGCACCGGCATGACGTACGACAAGAACGCCGACGTGCTGTCGCTCGCGGATCAGTCGCACGTGCTGCTGCGCGACGAGCACGGCAACCCGCACATGGAATTCACCTCCGGCAAGTCGACCCTCGATCGGATGGCGCACACGCTCGCGCTCGAGGGCAACGTTCACGCGCTTCGCGACCAGCAGGTCATCGACGCGACTCAAGGCTTCGCGCGCTTGACCGAGGACGAGCAGCACATCACCGACATCGAGCTTCGCGGCGATTCACGCGTGGCCGGCGGCGGATCCGGCGTCGATTCGATGAGCGCGCGCGACATGAACCTCCATTACTCCGCCGACGGCCAGGCGCTCGAGCGCGCCGAGTTGCTCGGCAAGGGAGCGGTCGCGATGACGGGACAGGACGGCGCCGCCGGGCGCCAGTTCCTCGGGGACACGCTCGACATCCTGCTCGCGGCCGACGGCTCGCTCACGAAGGTGACGGGGCGCGAGAACGTGCGGCTCGATCTGCCGGGCGCGCCCGACTCGCCCGCGCGCAGCATCACGGCGCGCACGCTCGACGGGGAAGGGGCCGCGGGGAAGGGCCTGACCTCGGCCACGTTTGCCGACAATGTCGAGTATCGCGAAGAGGCTGGAAAGGCCGCGGGCGCCCGCGTCGCACGCTCGCGCACGCTGAACGTCGCGCTGGCCAACGACGCGATCAGCAGCGCGGTGTTCGGCGGCGCGGTGAAATTCGAGGAGCAGGGGCTGCAGGCGGCGGCCGGCGAGGCGCGCTACGACCCGATCAAAGGCTCGCTGCGGCTGACCGGCGTCGAAGGCGGCGTCGCGCCGCGCGTCAGCGACGACCGGGTCACCATCGACGCGAACACGATCGACGTCGCGCTCGAGGGACGGTTGATGAAGGCCAGCGGCGCCGTGAAGACGACGCTGCGGGCGGGCGCGTCGAAGGGACAGAGCGACACCAGGCTGCCCGGCCTGCTCAAACAGGAGCAGCCGGCCAACGTGAACGCCGACGCGCTCGACTACCAGGGGGCATCGGGCCAGGCGATCTACACGGGCAACGCGACGATGTGGCAGGGCGAGACGGCCGTGCGCGCCGATTCGGTCGCCATCGACCAGGGCAAAGGCGACTTCCTGGCCTCGGGCAACGCGCGGTCGACGATCGTCCTCGACACGGGCGTCTCCATCGCGCACGCCTCGGAGATCCGGTACGCGGACGCGGCGCACACCATCGGCTACGGCTCGACGAAGAACGCGCTCGGGGCCGTCACCGCGCAGGCGCAGTTGAGCGGGCCGCAGGGCGACCTGCGCGCCGATCGCATCGACGTCATCCTCGCGGCCACGGGTGGGCACATCACTCGCCTCGAGGCGTACACCAACGTGAGCATGAAGGTGGATACGCGCACGGCGGTCGGCGAGCGCCTCACGTACTTCGCCGACGAGGAGCGCTACGTGATGTCGGGCGCGGGCACCAAGCCGGTGAAAGTGGTCGAATCGTGCCGCGAAACGACCGGCCACACGTTGACCTTCTTCAAGTCGACCGATAGGATCATCGTCGACGGCAACGAGGAGATCCGCACGCAGACGCGAAGCGGCGCCAGCCCCGCGTGCACCGCAACGCCGCCCGCCCGTTCGCGTTGATGTCCACGCTCCGCACCGAGTCCCTCACAAAATCGTACAGCGGCCGCACGGTAGTCAAGGGCGTCAGCCTCGACGTCGACTCCGGCGAAGTCGTCGGACTGCTCGGCCCCAACGGCGCCGGCAAGACGACGACGTTTTACATGACCGTCGGGCTTACAGTCCCCGACTCGGGACGCGTGTTCCTCGACGGGGAAGACGTCACCGACGACCCGATGTACGTCCGGGCGCGGAAGGGGATTGGCTACCTGCCGCAGGAACCCTCAATCTTTCGTGGCCTGTCGGTCGAAAAGAACATTCTTGCCATCCTCGAGACGCTCGGCCTGAGCGCCGCCGAGGAGCAGGCGCGCCTGCGGAACCTGCTGGCCGAATTGAACCTGACGCCGCTGGCGAAAGCGCCCGCCTACACGCTGTCGGGTGGCGAACGGCGGCGCGCCGAAATCACGCGCGCGCTCGTCATTTCCCCGCGTTTCATCCTGCTCGACGAACCTTTCGCTGGTATCGATCCAATCGCCGTGACCGATATTCAGAACATCATCTTCCACTTGAAGGAGCGCGGCATCGGCGTCCTGATTACGGATCACAACGTGCGCGAAACGCTGCGCATCACGGACCGGGCATACATCGTGCACGACGGCGTGATCTTTCGCAGCGGAACGCCCGATTTTCTGGCGGCGGACGAGGATGTAAAACGCATTTATCTGGGTACGGAATTTCGATTGGACTAATGGCATAAGATGGATCTCTAGTGGCGATCTCGCAGAAGCTCCACACTAAGCTCGTCCAGAAGCTGATTCTGACGCCGTCGCTGCAGCAGGCCATCAAGCTGCTGCCGATGTCGACGCTCGAATTGTCGGAACTCCTCAACCAGGAAATGGTGGAGAACCCGATGCTGGAGGAGGTGCCGACCGAAGAGCTCCAGCCCGTGGAGGCCGCCCAGGAGAAGCAGGAAGAAAAACCGAAGCAGGAAAAGGACACCTGGGACGACCAGGATTACGAATACTTCTTCGGCGACTATCTGGACGACGGGTACCGTCCGCGCACGCCGACCGAGGTGAAGGAGCTGCCGCCGATCGAGAACACGCTCTCGACGTCGGCGTCGCTGTCGGACCACCTGCTCTGGCAGCTCTCGATGCAGACCGACGAGCCGCTGACGCGTGAGATCGGCGAGGCCATCATCGGCAACCTCGATGACGACGGGATGCTCGTCGCGACGGCCGAAGAGCTCGCGGCGATGGGCCCGTGGCCGGTCGAGGAGGTCGAGAAGGCGCTGAAGCTGATTCAGGGCTTCGACCCGATTGGCGTGGCCGCCCGCGACCTGCAGGAATGCCTGCTGCTCCAGCTCCGGCATCTCGGCATGTCGGGTACCCCGGCCGAGAAAATCGTCACCGAGCACATGCGGCTCCTGCAGAACCACCAGGTCCCGGAGCTCGCGCGCAAGCTCGGACTCTCCATCGACGACCTCAAGCAGCACATCGAGCTCATCCGCCACCTCGACCCGAAGCCCGGCAGCCGCCTCAATCCCTCGCAGTCGCAGTACGTGATCCCCGACGTGTACGTCGTCAAGGTCGAGGAGCAGTACGTGGCGGTGCTCAACGAGGAAGGACTGCCGCAGCTGCGCATCAGTCCCGTGTACCGCCGCCTGCTCGACAAGAGTCAGACCGAGAACACGGACGAGACGCGCGCCTACGTCAAGGACAAGTTCCGCTCGGCGCTCTGGCTGATCAAGTCGGTCGAGCAGCGGCAGAAGACCATCCACAAGGTCGCGACGAGCATCATCAACTTCCAGCGCGACTTCCTGGATCACGGTATCGAATACCTCCGCCCCCTGGTGCTGCGCGACGTCGCCAACGACATCGGCATGCACGAGTCCACCGTCAGCCGCGTCGTCACCAACAAGTACATGCACACGCCACAGGGCGTGTTCGAGATGAAGTACTTCTTCCACAGCGGCATCGCGAGCTCGTACGGCGAAGCGGTGTCGTCGGTGACCATCAAGCAGCGGATCCGGAAGATCATCGAGCAGGAGGATCCGCGGAAGCCGCTGAGCGACTCGAAGATCGTCAGCATCCTGCAGCGCGAGGGCCTCGAGCTGGCGCGCCGCACGATCGCCAAGTACCGCGAGGAGCTCAAGATTCCGACGTCGAACCAACGGAAGGTACTGTATTAGCCGGCGGGCCGCCTGGCCCCGCCCCCACACCGCACGCATGCGTCTTGAACTCACGGCACGACACTTCACCATTCCCGCGCCGGTACGCAAGCTTGCCGAGGAGCGCCTCGGCCGTGTGCTGCGCCCGCTCAACGACAGCGCCGTCTCCGCGCAGGTGGTGGTCACGCGCGACAAGACCCGGTTCCACGCGGAGGTGACGCTCCACGCCCGGGGCGAGCATTTCCTCCACGGCGAGGCGACCGGACGCGACGCGCAGACCGCGCTCGGCGCGTCGATCGACAAGGTCGAGCGCCAGGTCCTGAAGCTGAAGAGCAAATGGACCGAGCGGAAGCGCCAGGGCATCTCGCCCGCGAAGGCCGCGTCCGCGACACCCCGGCCCGGGCGCGGCGCCGCCGTGTTCGGCACCGGCCTCGAGCAGCGCGACAACGGCGGGCAGCCGCTGCGGATCATCCGCGCGCGGCGCTACGCGGTGAAGCCGATGTCGGTCGACGAAGCGGCGATGGAGGTCGCGGACGGGCGCGACGCGTTCCTCGTCTTCCGCAACTCGTCGACCGAGGAGATCAACGTGCTCTTTCGCCGCGCCGACGGCAACCTGGGGTTGATCGAGCCGGACGCTTGACGCGTTCGATCACCGTTGCGAGCCTGCTCAAGAGCCGGGCCGAGGCCATCGGCCTGCCGTTCGAGCTCCTCGGCGGCGCCTCGGGCCTCGAACGCACCATCTCCAGCCCCCACATCCAGAAGACCGGCCTCGCGCTCGCCGGCTTCGACGCCTACCTGCAGCCGGCGCGCATCCTCGTCTTCGGCGAGAGCGAAATCCGCTACCTCGAGAGCCTCGACGCCGGCAGCCGCATGAACGTCCTCGCCGCGGCGTTGAGCCACGACATCCCCTGCGTGCTGATCACCGGCGGATGGGACCCGCCCGTGGAGCTGCTGGCGGCGTCTGATCGGTATCACGTGCCGCTGCTCCGGACGCCGGTGACCACGCCGGTCTCGATCGCCAAGATCGAATACCTGCTCGACGACGAGCTGGCGGAGCGGCAGGTGATTCACGGCGTGCTGATGGACATGCTGGGCCTCGGCGTCCTGATCATCGGGGAGAGCGGCATCGGCAAGAGCGAATGCGGCCTCGACCTCGTCGTCCGCGGCCACCGGCTCGTCGCGGACGACACGGTGGAAATCCGGCGCCGCGGCGAGACGACCCTGATCGGCACGTGCCCGGAGCTGACGCGGCATCACATGGAGATTCGCGGCCTCGGCCTGATCAACATCCGCGATCTCTTCGGCGTCGCCGCCATCCGCAACGCCAAGCGCGTCGAACTGGTCGTGCAGCTCGAACGGTGGGACCCCGACCGCGACTACGAACGGCTCGGCATCGACGAGCTCCGGCACGACATCCTCGGTCTCCGGGTTCCCCTGGTTCGCATGCCGGTCGCTCCGGGACGCAGCCTCGGCGTCCTCGTCGAGGTCGCGGCGCGCAACCAGCTGCTGCGGACGCGCGGCCTCAACGCCGCCCGCGATCTCGCGAGCCGCCTCGAGCAGACGCTGCGCGAGAAGGACATGCAGGCGGATACCGAGCCCGAAGACGACGTCGAGCACGGGGGGCAGGTGTGAAAGCGGTGCTCGGCCGCGGGACGCGGCGGTTCGTCATCCTCACGGGACTGTCCGGCTCGGGAAAGACACACGCCATCCGCGCGCTCGAGGACCTCGGCTACTTCTGCATCGACAACCTGCCGACGCAGCTCATCCCGACGATCGCCGAGCTCACGCTGCGCGACGCGAGCTCGCTCGAAAAGGTCGCCATCGTCGTCGACATCCGCGAGAAGGGGTTCCTCGCCGAGTTCCCGCGCGTCTTCAGGAAGCTGCGCGGCGCGCCGACGGTGAAGCCGACGCTGATCTTCCTCGAGGCCAGCCATTCGGCGCTGGTCCGCCGGTTCAGCGAGACGCGGCGGCCGCATCCGCTCGCGCGCGACCGCTCGGTCAGCGAGGGGATCACCGAGGAGCGCGACAAGCTCAATCAGATCCGCGCGATGGCCGACCTCATCATCGACACCACCAACCTGACGGTGCACGAGCTGCGCGACATTTTCATGCAGATGTCGCGCGACGGCCGCGAGCGGGCCGACATGGTGGTAAATCTCGTGAGCTTCGGATACAAGAATGGCGTGCCCGTGGACGCCGACCTCGTGTTCGACGTGCGGTGCCTGCCGAACCCGCACTTCGTGGACAGCCTCCGGAAGCTGACGGGGCGCGACGCGGCGGTCGTCCGGTACATGCGGAAGCACGACGAGACGCACGACTTCCTGGACCGGCTGACGTCGTTCCTCAAGTTCGCGCTGCCGCAGTACGTGCGCGAGGGCAAGAGCTACCTGACCGTGGCGATCGGCTGCACGGGCGGCCAGCACCGGTCGGTGATGATTTCCGAGGCGCTGAAGAAGTCGCTCAAGGGCGTGAAGGGCGTCCGGTTGAGAGTGAAGCACCGGGACAGTTGACCGTGCCCAACCACCACCGCCAGGTGCCAGCATGATCGGCGTCGTCGTCGTCACGCACGGGCAGCTCGCGACCGAGCTGCTGAACGCCGCGGAAACCATCGTCGGCGACCTGCCGCGGTTCGCGGCGGTGTCGATCGGCTGGCACGAGGACACGGAAGATGCGCGCGCCGAAATCGCGCAGGCGATCGCGCGCGTCTCGCAGGAGAGCGGCGTGCTCATCCTCACGGACATGTTCGGCGGGACGCCGTCCAACCTGGCGATGACGTTCCTTGGCGACAAGGTCGAGGTGATCACCGGCGTCAACCTGCCGATGCTGATCAAGCTCGCGGATCTCGGCGAACGCGCCAACCTGCTGACCACGGCGCGCGAGATGCGGGAGGAAGGGAAGGCGGCGATCTGGGTCGCGTCGGACCTGCTGCGCGGCGAGAAGACGGGCGAGAAGACGGGCGAGAAGGCGACATGACCACGCGGTCGGTGACGGTCACCAACGCGCTCGGCCTGCATGCGAGGGCCGCGGCGCGCTTCGTGCACCTCGCGACGCGCTTCTCGTCGAAGATCCGGGTGGCGCGCGATTCGAAGGTGATGGACGGCAAGAGCATCATGGGCATCCTCCTCCTCGCGGCCGCGCGCGGAACGACGCTGACGATCAGCGCCGAGGGACCGGACGAGGCGAGCGCGGTGGCGTCGTTGATCGATTTGGTCGAATCGGGATTCGGAGAAGAGTCGTGGAACGCCTGAAGGGGATCGGGGTCTCGTCGGGGACGGCGATCGGCCCCGCGCTGGTGGCCATACAGCGGACGCAGGTGATCCGGTTCCCAATCGCGCCGGATCGCGTCGCGCGCGAGCTCTCGGCGCTCGAGCGCGCGCGGCGGCGCTCGCGCGAGCAGCTCCGGCAGATCCGCCAGCGGATCGCCGAGCTGAAAGGGGCGGACCTGGCGTCCATCTTCGACGCGCAGCTGCTGATGCTCGACGACCCGGTCCTCGTCGGCCGGGCGGCCGACCTGATCTCAGAGGAGCGCGTCAACGCGGAATGGGCGGTCCAGCGCGCGTTCGACGAGATTTCCGCCGTCTTCAACGACGTCGAGGATCCCTACCTTCACGAGCGCAAGGGCGATCTGCACGACGTGGCAGGGCGGTTGCGGATGAACCTGCGCGGCGAGAAGGGCGGGGCGCGGGACCTGCTCCAGGACCTCGATTCGCCGTGCGTGCTGATCGCCGACGAGCTCACGCCGTCGGTGGTCGCCCAGCTCGATTGGACGCGCATCCTGGGCTTTGCCACCGACGCGGGGAGCCGCACCTATCACACGGCGATCCTCGCGCGCTCGCTCGGCGTCCCCGCGGTCGTCGGCCTCCGCGACGTCAGCCGCCGGATTCCCGCCGGCGCGGCGGTCATCATCGACGGCGACAGCGGCGACGTGGTGATCGATCCCGCGCCCTCCGATCGGCGCGAGGCCGAGGTGCGCACGCGGCTGCAGCGCGGCCGCGAGGAGCCGCCGCGCGCCGAGGGGCCGAACGAGACGACCGACGGCATCCGCATCCACCTGCTCGCCAACATCGAGCGCACCGACGACGTCGCGATGGCGCTCGCGTCGGGGGCGGAGGGGATCGGCCTGTACCGATCGGAGTTCCTGCTCGCCGGCGGCCCGCCGGATCTCGCCGGAGAGGACGAGCAGTACGAGGTCTACCGTCACGTCGTCCAGCACATGGCGCCGCGGACGGTCACGATCCGGACCTTCGACATCGACGAGCGGCAGATCGCCCGCCCGGTCGTCGACACCGCGCTCGACGCGCGCTGGTTTTCCGACGCGGAACGCCCGGGCGGCCACGCGGGGCTGCGCGGCATCCGGTTCGGGCTCGCGCAGCCGTCGATCTTCAAGACGCAGCTGCGCGCGCTGCTGCGGGCGGCGCATCATGGCTCGCTGCGCATCATGTTTCCGTTCGTGTCGTCCGTGCAGGAGGTCCGCGCGGCGCGCGCGCTGCTCGCGGAGGCGCGCGCGGAGCTCGACGCGCGCGGCGCGGCGACGGGATCGCTGGGCGTCGGGATCATGATCGAGGTGCCGTCGGCGGCGTTCACGGCGTCGCTGCTGGCGCGCGAGGTCGATTTCTTCACGATCGGCACCAACGATCTCATCCAATACACGCTGGCGGTCGATCGCACGGACGAGCGCGTCTCCGATCGCTACGAGCCGCTGCACCCCGCGGTGCTGCGGCTGATTCGCCAGGTCCGCCGCGGCGCCGTGCGCGAGGGCATTCCGGTTGCGGTCTGCGGCGAGATGGCGTCAGATCCACTGCTGCTGCGGCTGCTCATCGGATGCGGACTCACCGAGTTCAGCATGACGCCCGGCGCCCTGCTGATGGCGCGGCGGATCGTGTCGGAGACGAGCGCCGGCGAGATGGCGCGCATCGCGGCGCGGGTCATGACGCTCGGGACCGTGGACGAAATCGAGCGCGTGCTCGGCGAGCACTTCGGGCGCGAAGGCGGGCCCGTCTCGCCCAAGTCCGCGCGCGGCGAGGGCGGACGGCAGGAGGTGGGGACACAGCAATGAGCGTGACGCGCGTGGACAAGCCGTGGGGCTACGAGCTTCACTGGGCCAAGACGGATCGCTACGTCGGCAAGGTCCTGCACATCAACGCGGGGCACGCGCTCAGCCTGCAGTACCACAACAAGAAGGACGAGACGATCTACGTCCAGAGTGGGAAGATGATGTTCGAGATCGGCCCGCAGGGAGGGCCAATCGAGAAGCGGGAGATGCGACCCGGCGATTCGGTGCACGTCACGCCGCTCACCGTCCACCGGATGACGGCGATCGAAGACTGCGACCTGCTGGAAGTGTCGACGCCCGAGCTCGACGACGTGGTGCGCCTGGAGGACCGGTACGGAAGGACTGATCAACGCTGATCGAGGAGGAGCGATGAAGCGCCTGGCCTTAGCCGCGGCGATCGCCGCAACGTTCGGAATCGCCGGGCTCCACCCGGCGCGCGGGCAGACCCAGACCCAGCCGGCAGCAAGCACGCCGGCGACGCAGTTCCCGCTGGCGGCGCCGGCGGGGAAGGACAGCAACGCCAAGAACACACCGCCGTCCGGCGCGCAGAACCAGGGAGCGCTCGATCCGGCGGCGTGGAAGTACGGCCCCGCCTTCAACGCGCCGGCGGGCAGCAAGATCTGGAACCCCGTCAAGCTGAAGATGATGGCCGGACAGAAAGTCACCGGCGGCACCGTGTTCAGCGCGACCGATCCCGCGACGTACTGCGCGATGGCGAACGCCGGCTACGACTTCATCTGGACCGAGCAGCAGCACGACGGCCGCGACTGGGAGCTGACGTCGCGGCTGTGGCGAACCTGCCCGCACGCCAGGGCCGTCCCCGGCGTTCGGGTCGCGTACGCCGATGAGAGGGAGATTCAGCACGCGATGGACGCGGGAGCGCTCGTCGTCGTCGTGCCGACGATCGATACCGTGCAGGAAGCCATCGAGGCGCGCGACTGGACCTACTTCCCGCCGCTCGGCCGCCGCAGCCAGGGCGGAGGCCAGGCGTTCGATGCGGCGGTCTTCGGCAACGTGCCGGGCGGCTACCGCCAGACGATCAACGACAACATCGTGCTGATCCTGATGATCGAGACGCTGGAGGGCGCGAAGAACGCGGCGGAGATCGCGAAGGTGCCGGGCGTGACGGCGCTGTTTGCCGCGAGCGGCGACCTCGGCAACTTCAGCGGCTATGCGCAGGGGAGCCCCGACTACGAGCGGCTCATCAACGTCGTGCACGACGCCGCGATCGGCGCGGGCAAACGGCTGTGCGGCCCGTTGGCGTGGCGCGACCGGGCGGACTTCACCTGTTTCCAGGCGGGCAGCGAGACGGCCGCGATCGCCCGCGGCGTCGCCAGCGAGCTGGGCACGCTGGCGAACACGCAGGGCAAGCCGGAAGTCGGGCCATGGTCAGGGAAATAGCCATCGTGGGGGTGGGTCTGTAGGGCGGGTCTTAAGACCCGCCCCTACACTGGTCGATTTAGAAGGGGATATCGTCGTCGGTGATCGGCTCCATCGGCGGCTGCTCGTCGCCGCCGCCGTGGGGCATCGGCGCGCTGCTGCGCTCCATCGGCGCCGACGCACCGCGGCCGCCGCCTCCGCCGCCGAGCAGCGTGATGCGGTCGGCCTTGATCTCGGTCGTGTAGCGCTTGTTGCCGTCCTTGTCGTCCCACTGGCGCGTCTGCAGGCGGCCCTCGACGTAGATCTGCTTGCCCTTGGTGAGATATTCCTGCAGGCTCTCCGCCTGCTTGCCCCACAGGACGATGCGGTGCCACTCGGTTTTTTCCTGGCGCTGCCCGCCCTTGTCGTTCCACACCTCGGTCGTCGCGAGATTCAGCGTGGCGACCGCCGCGCCGCCGGGCGTGTAGCGAAGCTCCGCGTCGCGCCCGAGATTTCCCACGAGGATTACCTTGTTCACGCTTCCCATTCCCGTCTCCGTTCAGGCTGCCGTAGCGGTCAGCCCATCGCGGGGCCGGTCTGAAGACCCGCCCCTAACCGTAAATTGGCGGGGCAGCGTGACAGGTGAGGTCACTGCGCCGGACGCCGGGCTACGCGATCGAGATTCTGCCTCGCGAGGGCGCGCACCGGGTCGCTTTCCTGCGTGCGCTGGAGCACGCTGTTCCACGACTCGCGCGCCGCGTCGATGTCGCCGACGCGCTCCTGCGCGAGCCCGCGCTTGTAGTACGCCTCGGACACCTTGTCGCCCATCGCGTAGTTCTGGATGACCGCAGTGTATGCGGAAATGGCGTCCATCCAGCGGTTCTGCGCGTAGTAGGTCTCCCCGATCAGGAACTGCGCGTCGTCGGCCATCTCGGAGCGTGGGAACGTCTTCAGGAATGCGTCGAACCCGGTGACCGCGAGCGACCACTGGCCCGCCGCGTAGTCGGCGCGCGCGGTGTCGAACATGCGCGTCGGCGACAGGCCGGCGGTCGACGGAGGCGTCCCGGTCGTCGGCGCGGGCAGCGGCGCCGACGGCGCGTTCGGGTCGGCGGGGACGGCGGAAAAGGCGCCGGGCGGTGGCGCGACGGGGATCGAGCTGCGCAGCGCCTCGATCTCTTCGCGCACGTTCGACACCCGCACGTTGGTGTCGTCCACGCGCTCGCGGATGGCGCGCAGGTCCTTCCCCATGTCGTCGACGATGACCTTCTGATCCGCGAAGCCCTTGCGCGCCGCGTCGTTCGCGGCGTCGAGGCGCGCGTTGACCGCCTTGATCGAATCCTGCACCAGCGCCTGCAGCGCCTGCGTCATCGTCGCGACGGCGACGGCGATCTCCTGCGTCTGCTCCTGCAGCATCCGGATGTCGGCCATCATCTGCCGCTGCTCGCGGCTCTGCGCCGAGGCGGGCGCGGCGGCAACGGCGAGCGCGACCATCGACAGCGTCATCAGTCTCTTCATCACCAGTTTCTCCCGGCGGGTCCGCGTGTCCGGCGGGCCCCACGTACGTCTATTTCGATGTGATCACGAAATGCGCGCGCCGGTTCTTCGACCAGGCGGTCTCCGCGTGACCCGCGTCGAACGGAAATTCCTTGCCGTAGCTGACCGTCCGGAGCCGGTCGGCCGAGACACCCAGCGAGACGAGATAGGTCTTGACCGCGACGGCGCGGAGTTCGCCGAGCGCGAGGTTGTACTCCGCGGTGCCGCGTTCGTCACAGTGTCCCTCGACGGTCACGACCCACGTCGGATATTTCTTCATGATGTCGGCGTTGGCCGACACGATCGCGCGGCCGGCATCGTCGAGGTCCGAGCTGTCGAGTCCGAAGAACGCGGGCCTGAACGGGGAATCGCGATTCAGGTCCTCGAGCGAGCGGTTGCCGATCGCGTCCTCGCTGATCGCCGGCACCGGAATCGATTCCTCGACGCGCTCGGCCGGCCGCGGCGGAGGCGCAGGGGGTCCGGGCGTCGATGTGGCGGCCGCAGGGGGTGGGGCCGTCGACGCCACGGGGGCCGGCTTCTTCTTCGCGCAGGCTCCCACGAATGCCAGGACCAGGATCAGAACGATTGTTGCCCGCCGCATGCCCATTAACCCCGTCTTTCAATTGGACCACGACGGCGTGTAGTTGTTGCCGTCGCGCGTTACCTGCCTGACGTTCTTGCCGTCGCGTCCCATCGTGTAGATCTGGGTGCCGCGGCCGCCGCGCGTCGACGCGAACGCGATGTGGCGGCCGTTGGGCGAAAACGCGGGACTCTCGTTGCTCCCCTCGCCGAACGTGATCAGCCGCGTGTCGCCGCTCGCCAGGTCGTACACCTTGATGTCGAATGCCGGGCCCGTCCGGCCCGCGTACGCGATCTCGTTGAACGGCGCCGGCGCCCACGTCGGCCGGTCGGCCCACGAGTCGTTGGTCGTGATGCGCCGCAGGTTCAGGCCGTCGACGCCGACGACGTAGATCTGCGGCGTGCCGGCACGGTCGGACGTGAAGGCAAGCTGGGCGCCGTTGGGCGACCAGGTCGGCGTCGTGTCGATTGCCGGGTTGTTCGTCACGCGCCGGACGTTGGAGCCGTCGCGGTTCATCACGTACAGCTCCGGGTTGCCGTCGCGATTCGACGTGAAGCAGATCCGCGTGCCGTCGGGCGAGAAGATCGGCAGCCAGTTCTGGCCCACCCCGTTGGTCGGCGTCTCCTGCAGCCCCTGGTAGATCAGCGCGATGAAGATGTCGGGATAGCCGCGCCGGTACGACGTGTAGGCGATGCCGCGCGCGTCGGGCGCCCAGGTCGGCGTGATGTTCAGCTGCCTGTTCGTCGTGACGCGCCTGCTGTTGTCGCCGTCGTAGTCGGCGATGTAGACCTCTTTCACGTCGCGGTTCTGGACCGGCCCCGCGACCTTCTCGCGGTTGCGGTCGGAGGCAAACGTCAGCTTGGTCCGCGCGACGCCGCGCAGCGCGCGCTGCTGCTGATGGATTTCGTCCGACATCGTGTGCGCGTAGAGCCGCGGCGTCGTGGCCGAGCCGGTGTACTCCTTGGCGAACACGCTCTGACGCGCCCGCACGTTGAACAGCCGTATCTGCACGCGCACGGTGTTCGCGTCCGTTTTCTGCACCGTGCCGAAGACCACCGCGTCGGCGCCGAGCTCGCGCCATGCCGCGAACGGCACGGCCTCGGCGGTGCGCGCGACGGGGATCGTGGAGTACGTGTCGCGCGGAATCATGTAGAACTCGCGCTCGAAGTTCAGGTCGTCCCAGAGGACCTGGCCGAGCGTTTTCGCGACGTCCGCCACGTCTGGGGAGAGGGCGACGAAGTCGGGGACGGCATAGCGCGGCGGTGTGCCGGGCTCGCCGCTGATCACCAGTTGAATCTCTGACGGCTGCTGCGGCGCCGGGGCCGCGGGTTGCTGGGCCAGTGCCAGCAACGTCGAAAGACCGAGCGCGACCGTCACGACCGCTGCGGACCAACTCAAGGTATTTCTCATCACCGTTGATACTCGAAACGCATGTGAACCGTGAGCGAGGAATTCGGATATTGAATCGGGAGCTCGGGGAGCCGCGTCAGCAGCAGCGCGCGCTGCGAGTTCAGCTCGTGCACCTGGAAACCGCTCGCTTGCTCGACCAGCACGTTCTCGATCGTGCCGGCGCGTGTGATCGTGAATTTCATGATCACGCTTCCGGGAGGGGCGCCCGTCGACTGCCAGTTGCGCTGAATGAGCGTGACCATCTGGGACAGGTATTCCGGGCAGCAGAAGTTCGCGGTGTCGAGCGTCACGCCCGTTCCGCCGCCGCCACCCTGCGTGAGACCGAATCCCTGTCCCCGGGCACCCGTGTCGACGCGCGTCGACCCTTCCTGCGGCTGACCGGTCGCCGGCGTGCGCGCGACCGCTTCCTTCGGCGCTTCCTTCGGCTGCGGCTTGACCACGCGGGGGTTCTTCGTCGGCAGCGCCATCTCCGGCGTCTTCGGCGCCGGCGGCGTCTCGACCACCTTCTTCACCGGCTCCGGCGGCGGCGCCTGCACCGTGCGCCCGCCCATCGTCGTCAGCCCGCCGTTGCGGGGGCCCGGCGCGCCGCCAAGGCTGATCGTCATCACGGTCCGGGGCCCTTCGTCCATCGCGCCGCGCCAGCTCGCCGGCATCAAGATCATGAAGGCCAGCAGCGCCATGTGCGCCGCGATCGACCACGGCACCATCGCATTGACGCGCTCGGAGACCTGCGCGCGCGCGACGATGATGTCGGTGACGGTGCCTTCGGTCATTGCTCACCCGGCAGCTTCGAGACGATGCCGACCTTCTCGACCCCGGCGGCTTTCAGCCGGTCCATGATGTCGAGGAGCTCCTGCAGCTCGACACCGCCGTCCCCGCGCAGGAACACCTGGCGATCGGTGCGGTTGATCATCATCTGCCGCATCCGCTCGGTCAGGACGTCCACGCGCACGGGATCCTGGCCGATGAAGACGCGGCGATCGTCCCGGAAGGTGAGCGGGACGTTGACGAAAATGCGGTCGCTGGCGATTTCCTGCGACCGGCTCGCGACCGGCAGGTTCACCTCGACACCCCGCTGCAGCATCGGCGCGGCGACCATGAAAATGATCAGCAGCACGAGCATCACGTCCACGAGCGGGATGACGTTGATCTCGGCAAGCGTGGTCGACACGCGGCGACCTCGTGTCAATCGGCCGCCACCGGGCGTCGGGGCTGACGGTAGAACCTTCGGCATCGACGAACTATGTAAAGTTGCGCTCCGCGATGTTCAGAAACTCCAGCGAGAAATCGTCCATCTCTGCCGCAAATATCTTCATCCGGGTGCTGAAGTGGTTATACGCCAGCACTGCCGGAATCGCCGCGAACAACCCCGCCGCCGTGGCAATCAGCGCCTCCGAGATGCTCGGTCCGACCACTGCCAGATTCGTCGAGCCGGTGGTGCCGATGCGCTGAAAAGCGATGGTGATTCCAACAACTGTTCCAAACAGCCCGATGAACGGCGCCACGCTGGCCACGGTCGCCAGAAACGGCACGCGCTTCTCGAGCTTGTTGATCTCGACCGTGGCCGCGCGGAGCAGCGCGCGGTCGACCGCGGTCAGGCTCTTCAATGTTGGACGAGGGGGAGGACCCGATGGATTGGCCGCCTGCGGGGCGCTCAGGCGGAATTGCGCGTTGAGCTCGGCGTAGCCGGCCTGGAAGACGCCGACGAGCGGGCTCGCCGGCAGCGTCGAGCAGACCGCCTGGACCTCGGAGAACTTGCTGCTCTTCCGGAACGCCTCGAGAAACTGCGACGTCTGCTTCGCCACTTTGCTGTACGCGAGCGACTTCGACAGGATGATCGCCCACGACGCGACCGAAATCACGATCAGGATCGCGAGGACCGCCTGGTTGATGACGGTCGCCTTCGTGACGATGTCGATTAAGACGCGGGACCCAGATTCGACGGGGGCAGCGCCGCCCTGCACCTGCAGTGCGAGGACGAGCAAGCCAAGCGTGTGCAACGAAGCCTCCGAAGCATCGGCAGCGCGCCGCTGGGACAGCGCAGACAGGCGAGAGTAGCATGCGACCGAAGTGCTGTCAAACGTATGATACGATTGCAGTTCCGCGTGCATGCTGCGCTTCCTCCGCATCCGCAACCTCGCGGTGATCGAAGCCGTCGAGGTCGAGTTCGAGCCCGGCTTCAACGTGCTGACGGGGGAGACCGGCGCCGGCAAGTCCATCCTCGTTGAAGCCGTGGGCCTCCTGCTCGGCGCGCGCGCGTCGGCCGACCTGGTCCGGACGGGCGAGGCGCAGGCCACCATCGAAGCAATCTTCGACGACCCCTCGACTCGCGTCGCGCGCGCGGGGCACGCGCCCTCGATGCGGTCCGCTCGCGCGGGACAGGCGGGAGCGCGCGAGCTGATCGTCCGCCGCGAGATCAGCAGCCAGGGCCGAAGCCGCTCGTTCATCGACGGCGCGCTCGCGACCGCCGCGGCGCTTCGCGATCTCTCGTCGCGGCTCGTGGAGCTGCACGGCCAGCACGAACACCAGTCGCTGCTCGATCCGCTCGCGCACCTTCCGCTGCTCGACGAGTACGCCGGCCTCACGGCCGTTGCCGCCGACGTGGCTGCCGCATGGGCATCGGTTCGCACGCTTCGCGAGCAGCTCGAACGGTCGCGGATGGACGCGCGCGAGAAGGCGGCGCGCCTGGATCTCATCGCGTTCCAGCTGGGCGAGATCGAGAAGGCCGCGCCGAAACCGGGCGAGGACGAGGAGCTGGCCTCGACCAGGCAGGTGCTCGCGAGCGCGGAACGCATCCAGCGGCTCTGCCAGGAGAGCTACTCGGCGCTCTACGACAGCGACGAAGCGGTGCTCGCGGGGCTGGGCGGTGTCTGGAAGCGCGTGGGCGAGCTGGCGACGATCGAGCCGCAGTTCGGACCGTACGTCGAGTCGCGCGACGGGATCAAGTCGCAGCTCGAGGACCTCGCGTTCTTCCTCCGCAGCTATGCCGACGGGATCGATGCGTCACCCGGCCGCCTGCAGCAGGTCGAGGATCGACTCGCGCTCATCGAGCGCCTGAAGCGGAAATACGGTCCCACGCTGCAGGAGGTGATCGACAAGGGCGCGGCGCTTGCGCGCGAGCGCGAGCTGTTGACCGGCGCGGGAGAGGGCGCGGACGCCCTGACGAAGGCGCTCGAAGGCGCGACGTCGACATATCTCGACCTCGCGCGCGGGCTGTCGCGACGGCGCCGGGCGGCAGCCGTGACGTTCGCGCGCGAGCTCGAAGCGCTGCTCGCCGAGCTCGCGATGGCGCGCACGCGGTTCGAGGTGCGCTTCAACGACGGCGAGCTGCCGCCGGAGGCATGGAGCGAGCGCGGCATCGACCAGGCGGAGTTCTTCATCTCGCCGAACCAGGGTGAGGATCTGCGGCCGCTCGCGCGCATCGTGTCCGGAGGCGAACTGTCGCGTGTGATGCTCGCGCTCAAGACGCTCGCGGCCACTGATGCG
>Ga0209438_1000062_pt1 | contig 26989 bp, 33 predicted proteins | sample GraSoi_2013_20cm_FD_185825 | JGI IMG/M metagenome (GOLD analysis project Ga0209438, IMG submission 185825) | Grasslands soil microbial communities from the Angelo Coastal Reserve, California, USA - Sample 9_17_2013_20cm (SPAdes) (version 2) | ecosystem: Environmental > Terrestrial > Soil >...
CTGGTAATGTATTTGTAGAATACAGACAACCTAGTGGTCCAAGTGGAATATCTACAACGGAGGCCGAATATTGGGCTTTTAATTTAATTGGTCTTGAGTGTATAATTCTTATTAAAACCGAAAGATTAAAAAAACTTGTAAAAAAGGCTTATAAAGAAGGATTAAAGGCACTTGGAGGAGACTATAATAATTATTATGGAGTTTTATTACCCATTAATTGGATGATTAAAAATGATTAATTTTATATATATAACACTTAAAAGGAAAAAAAGAAATGTCTGATACAAAAAAATTTGAATATGAATTATTGAATAATAAAGTATTTGAAAATATGAAAACTGAAAAATTTTCATTATATGACGAAAATCATTACCCAACAAAATTGGGGAAACAAAAAAAAATCGCTAAAGCACGTCGTTGCTTTTCTAGAGTAATGTTTTTACAAGATTCGGATATAACTGGGGACTTAGCACCCAATGCAGAAGATACAAGAAAAGGGTTGCCTAGAAATCAATTGAAATGTGAATTAAGTAATTGTGGTGTAAGAACTCTTGATATTGATGGAATGTTTACTACTAAATCAGTCGCATATATAGCTAAAGGAGATACTTTATATAGATTTATGTTAACTGCAAAGGCAAGAAAATCAGTTGCCGCCCAAGATCGTAAAGGAAAGGGTAAAGGTTTGGGTAAAAGAGTAACTCTTAGAGCACCAGATATTAGGCATCAATTAAATGGATTAAGATCTAATTCAATTCCTAAAGAAATAAATCTCGGATCTAGAGGGCCTAGAGAAAAAGGTATTAGGCATAGAATTGATCCTAGATTACGTGAAGAATAAAAATTAAAATGTAAATATGACAAATGAACTAAGACCAAAGATTTGGGAATTTAGAATTATGGAACAAGATAACCCAGACTTAATTCTGGACTATTACCATGCTGATAAGCAAATTAATTTTGTTGCTATAGTTGGGGCGATAGAACAAATAATTGGTGTTGAATTTGTTACAATAACCCCGGAAGGTAGTAAAATGAGAGTCGTACTTCGTAATGAGTCAAAAGTATATAACAAACTAAAACCGCTATTTGAAAAACTATATGGTGTCACACCTTTTGTAGCTTGGGGCCAAAATGACTGACTTTATTTTAACTAAATTAAATTTTGAAAAACTCCAACATGAAGTTGGGGAATGGTCGAGAAAGAATTTTCCTAAGAATACACCACTTAATCCCTTCCTTGGGGCCATAGAAGAACTCGGTGAACTTGCTCATGCTATTCTCAAACAGAACCAAGGAATACGTGGAACGTTTGAAGAACATGAAGTGGCGGCTAAGGATGCTGTGGGAGATGCCTTAGTATATTTGGCCGACTTTTGTGAACGTCGTGGCTGGTCAATGCAAGCTATCATAGAAGAAGTATGGGGCCGAGTTAAACAGCGCGATTGGAAAAAGAATAAAAAAGATGGCACTTAATTATGAATATTTGTATCAGCCCGGCGACTTGGGAAAAGTAATTAGTTGGTTAATTGATAAAAAATTATTTGTAGTAGACTCAGAAACTGGTGGACTAAACCCTTTTGCTTCGGATATTAAATTATTGCAAATAGGGAACGAAGAGAAACAATGGATTATAGATTGTCGAACAATAAACATTGAACCTTTAAAACCATTATTTGCTGATTTAAAAATTACTAAGATAGGACAGAATTTAAAGCATGATTTAAAGTTTTTAATGTGGCGAAAAGGTTGGACTACTTTTAATAATTTATTTGACACTATGATTGCTGAACAGATTGTACGCTGTGGATTTCATGCTGGCTCTTCAATGGGCGACTTAGTATTAAGGTATCTGGGAATTGAAATTAATAAAGACATAGAATTAAGAAAAAGCTTTTGGTATACAAATGTAAACCAATTTTCTACACAACAATTAGATTATGCCGCTGGCGATGTTTATTATCCTCTGCTAGTCGCCAAACAACAAAAACCCTTAATTATTGAACGCGGACTTACTAGTACTATATTGTTAGAAAATAAAGTTATTCCTGTATTAGCTAGTATGGAATTAAAAGGTATGGCTATAGACAAACCAGCTTGGAATAAGCTCTATGAAGAAGCCCTAATTGGTAAAGAAAAAGCCGAACAGAAGCTTAATAGTTTTTTTGGGTCCAAGTCTTTTATGCAAGAAGATGTATTTGGTGAAGGAAAGTTTATTAGAGATGTAGATTATGACTCTCCAAAACAAATGAAAAAAGCTTTAGAAAAATTAGGTTATTTTGTAGATAAAACAGAAAAGAAAATTATAGCTTTGGCCGCTATTACTGGTCAAATGCCAAAAGACTTAGCTCAAGCTATTTTGTTATATAGAAAAAATTTCACTAGAATAACTCGTTATGGTGCTGAATTTCTTAATGCTTTAGAAACTGCCACTGGCCGAATTCATACCGATTTTACTCAATGTATGACTACAACAGGTAGATTAAGTTCCAGGGAAGATGAAGAAAGCGAAACAGATAAAGTTAATTTACAGAATATCCCGAGAGATTCAGAGTACAGAGAATGTTTTGTGCCCAAAGAAGGCTATCTCTATATAGTTTATGATTATCAAGCTATAGAACCAAGAATACTTGGGGAACTTAGTCATGATCCAACTTATTTAAATGTATTTGATAATAATTTGGATTTGTATGGTGAAGTAGGAACTAAGATTTTAAAAAAGGAAGTTAGTAAAAAAACTAAAGAACTTAGAGAACAGACTAAGATTACTGTTTTAGGTACTAGTTATGGAACTGGGAAAGAAAAGTTTTATAAAAAAATGCTAATAGATATGAATTTAGAAAAAGGTTTACTTAAAGATAATTTTATTTTGATTACTAGAGAAGAAAGTGATATGATGTGGGATGAGATTTTTAATGTTTGTCCAGACATCAAACAAACCTTAGATAGTTTAAGTAATTTAGCTGACCCAATTAAATCAAAAAGAAAAATTTATGATGACTTGGCGGCTAATGAAGATTCTCAAACTGTTGCTGGAAAAATTGCAATGAATCTTGAAAAGTTTTCTTATAAGTTTAAAAATAAACAAGATATTATTCGAGATTTAGTTAATAGTAGGGGTTATGTCACATATGCACAATCTATTGGTGGTCGTAAGAGATATTTTAAAGTACATCACCGCAATTTTTGGACTGAAGGTAGAAACCAACCTATTCAAAGCACAGCGGCCGACATATTAAAGACAGCAATGATAGATGTTCACACAGCGATAGCTACCCATAAAAGTGATGCGTTCTTGGTAAATCAAGTTCATGATGAATTGATTATAGAAGTTAAAGCCGAAGAAGCCCAGGAAGTAGATGCTTATGTTAAACCCATTTTAGAACAAAGTGAGAGTAAATTCTTGAAAAGAGTTAAACCAAAAGTCGAGGGAGGTATAGTCCCGAGATGGCAAAAAGGTTAATTATGAATCTTAGTACTCCAAAGGAGTGGCCTTATTATTTTTGTCCGCAATGTAATAAATTAACACCTATTCATTATATGGGTGGTGTTAAATTTTGTTTGAAATGTAATTATACATTTGAAAAGGAAGAAGGGGGAAGAGTAATTTTGTTTACACCAAAGGAAGCACGATTACGTCATCTCGACGTTATTAAAGATGACACAACAGGGGAGTTAGAGGAATAATGGATAAATTAAATATGTATTGGGGAACGGCAAAGATACCATTAATAACTTTTATTACTGGTGGATTGTTAACTTTTGCTTTGGTTGCTTTACATTCTAATAAACAAATAGCACAATTAAAACATTATGGTGATAGTGTTGCTGTAGTTGCCTACCAAAGAGATTCCGTTGCAAATAAATATAATGATTCAGTGAAAGTGGTTGTAGGGCAATTACATAAAACAGAATTAGCATTACTGCATTCTGTGTCTGAATATAAAAAAGTTGATATTCAATTGGATACTGCTTTAATAGCAGCGGCAACTGTGGCCGATTCTAATAGAATATTAACCCAACAAAATGCTAACTTGAGAAGTGAAAATTTAACTCTTGAGCAAGCAGTAGCCAATGTTACGGCTCAGCGTGATTCAGAAATAATTAGAGCAAATAAAAATCTTGCGGATTTAAATGATGCTAATGCTGATATTCTTAAATTGAATGCTAAAATTCAGCATCTAGGTCCAATTGTTCCTGGATGGGTAAGAACTGGGTTGGAAGTAGTTGCTATTGGCGGGGCTTTTTATGCAGGTACACAAGTTAAATAAAAAATGAATAAAGAATTAATTACAAGATTTTGGAAAGATTTTCCAATTCCAACTCAAGAAGAAGATTCTAAATTTCCTTATGCTAATCCTAGTGATGCAGCAAGAGCACTTATAAAAGCTCATAATTGGGTAGGTACTATAACCGAATTGTTAATAGAAAATTCAGAAGCCCTTAAAGAATTAAAAAATACATTATGGTCTTTAGATACTAAAGTGGAGAAATTGGAAAGATTAATTTTTATAAAAAACCCTCCTCCTACTTGGGCCACTAAAAATAAGGAAATGCAAAAAACTTATAGTTGGTCTGTAGCCGAAGAAGGTGATTTAGAACTTTTGAAAGTTATGGAAGATTCAAGAACCACTCTTAAAGGACAAATTTTTAATGCTGAAAAAGATATTGACTTATACAATATAATGTTAAAAACGTTGGAACGTAGTTCTGAATGGGTTATGAGTTACATCAATTGGTGTAAGTTCGAACTTCGTGCGGATAATATATGAATGAAGTAGTTTGTCCTTATTGTGATTGTGTCTGTAAGGTTTTAGCAGACAATCTTGCAGAATGTGAAACCTGTAAGGAATTTTTTGAGATTGAAGATGAGCTTCCTCCAAAAGTTATTAAAACTAAACCAAGTAAAAAAGTAGAAGAGAATTTGCTCGATGGTTTTTAGTGTAGATGATGAGACTTGGCAATTACTTTTAAAAAGGGATGATTATAAGTGTTTATATTGTAATGCTGAACAATATTTAGCTCCAGCACATTATAAATCTAGAGGTAGTGGTGGAGATAATAGTTTAGATAATCTTATGCTATTATGCTGGGACTGCCACAGAAAAACACATGACGGGAAATTATTAGTTATAAGGATTAATAAACATTTCTATTTTAGGAAGGAAAAATAAATGGAGGAAATTCTAAAAGTTCTGGCGAGATTAGCTTCTTTACTGGAACAATATGATAATGCAGAAAATGGTATAGCTCAGCTTGAGATGCAGAATGAGGGGCTTTATCGTATGACTAATGAATTTGAAAAGGACATTAACCCCGTGAAAAGTTCAATTACAAAAACTCTAAGACTTATTACTGCCCAAAGAGATTTCAAAAAGCAATTGAGGATATAACAGGAATTGTTCCATCGGAATTACGTGGAAGGTTACAGGAATTGAAATTAGCTTTAGAACGAGCTGGTGATTATGCTTTAGAAGAAAGGCGCTTACGTGGAACTTTTGAGATTTTGGTTGCAGCTGAATCCTTTGGTGAAGAACCTGGCGAGACTAGAGCAGATTTTGAAACTACTTTAAGTAATACTAAAAAGCTTAAAGAATTTTCAATGTTAAGTTTAGTTAAATTAGTAGATTCAACCATTAACAAGCATACTGTGGTTGGTGCTACAGATTCGGTACTTAGTTTGTTGAAAGACCGTAGTGTAGCTGAAGCCACACAACTTATTACTGTTTAAGGAGTAAATAATGCGTTATTTTCGTTTTGAGACTAAAGAATCAAAAATAAATATTTTTCCATTCGTTTGTTGGCATCTTGGAAGTCGCCAATCGGATGTGAATTTTATTAAAGATATGATTCAAAGAGTTAAAGAAGACCCTATAGCAAGATGGGCTTATTTGGGTGATGCGGGTGAATGTGTAACTAAATATTCTAAAGGTGACTTATTTGGACAATTTCTTTCTCCTACTCAGCAACAAAATGAGATAGTAAAGTTATTGGAACCAGTTAGAGACAAAGGTTTATTTGGAGTTCGTGGTAATCATGGTAATAGAATTTATAAAGAAACAGGATTGGATTTTGATGAAACGCTATGTGCTAAATTAGGAATACCTTATTTAGGAACGGCGGCTTTATGGCATTTAAAAGTTAAGGACGTTTTCTTTTCAGTTTATACACACCATGGAGTAGATTCTGGTACAGCAATTGGTACAAAGGTAAATAAGGCAAAAGTATTTGAGAACATAATTGATGCTGATGCAATTCTTACCGCTCATTCCCATGTTTGTATAGATTTACCGCCTCGTTATATGGCTCATTTGGTAGATAGAACTGTAACAGGTGATCCAATTAAATGGAGTGAGACCAGAGAATATATTTGCGGTTCGGCTTATGATTCACGTACCGGATATGCTGAAGATAAAGCATATCCGCCGTTACTTCCATCTCATATGAAGATTGAATTTAGTACTTATAAAGATTCAAAAGGTAATCGTAGAAAACAACAAGTTGCCACAATTTATAGAAAAGAGGACTACTAATGTTAAGTTGGCTTATTTGGGCAGTTGTACTACTACTCCAGAACGCATCATTCACTTGGGTCAGTAGGGCTAGAAATTCAGGAAATATTAAATATCATGCAATAGCGGCTGTAGGTTCAAATGGTATTTGGTTTGTTACACAGTTTATAGTTGTAGGTATTATTACAAAAGCCATAGCTTCACATGACGTTGGACTTGCTGTTCGTGCAGGTTTATGGTATACATTGTGGACAGTAATTGGTAGTATAACTATGCACTGGTTTTTAATGAAACATGTAGAAAAAGGAAGTAGAAAAGTAGGAGCTTAAATTTTTTTAAGGAGTAACATTTTATGGTAATACTTGCTCTTGATATTTCAGGAGGAGCAACAGGATGGGCATTAGGACGGAGAAGGTAAATTAGAAGGTTATGGAAAATATATAGGTAAAATTAAAGACAGTAAAGGAAAACAATTATACGATTTTTCTGAATGGTTAGCACACCTTTTTATAGAGAAAAAGCCAGATTTAGTAATTATAGAGAAGCCTTTTCGTGGTAGAAATAGTAATGTATTAGCCCACCTCTCTAAGTTTGTGGCTGTTGCACAACTTACTGCTTATCGAGTACTTAAGCTAGAAATCCAACCAGAATGTTTCTTAGATCCAAGAGCAATTAAACGAGGACTAAAGGTTAAAAAAGGTAGAGACCATAATGGTAATAAAAAGATTATGGTCAAACGTATTAATTCTCTTTATGGACTTCATTTAAAATTTAGAAAAAATAAAGCAAAAAGTTATAATGATGATGATGAAGCAGATGCCATAGCTGTTCTTACGGCTTGGTGGTTATTGAAAGGTTATAAGTAATGGATGATGATAAATTAACTCTTGATTTGCTATTAGATTCTTTGTGTGCCCAAGACAGAGATATTATCGTTCTATGGTATATAGAAGGCTATAATTTGCATGAAATTGCTAAAATTATTCGTAGGAAATATAAACCTAAAAAGGCTTTACGTATGGACCATAGAAAAATTGGAATAAGAATTCACGAGATTCTAGAAAAGTTACGTGAGAATGTAAGAATTAACCGAAACATTGCCCGAAATGGTACTTAAATGATATGAAATGGCCAGAGATTCTTTTATATAAGATTATAATAATTAAGATAGCAGCTAAATATGCTAATGATGCTGACCTTGCTGAGGATGTTGTTCAGGAGGTTATGTTAAGATTATATGAAGATAAACGATTGGATACTTCAAAATTTGACCCCAAGAAGAAAGATGCAGCCATTCGTAACACGATACGAAATACAGTTTTAAACGTTTTAAGGTCTAGAAAATCAGGGAGGTGGCAATTTGAGTCTTTAGATAAGATGCAAGAACAAGGATTTCAAATTGATTCTGATGAAAGAGTATTTAATCCTGACATTGTAGACCGAAAAGCATGGGTGGAAGAACAGAATGAAACTTTAACAAGTGATAATAACGTTCCGCCCACAGAGGAGACTAAATAATGCCGGTGCTAATACGGATACAAAATAGGAGTTGATTTTACAGAAGAACAATATAAGAAATGGTTATCTCAATTAACTTGGTGGGTTAGTAGTAGAATGCCTAATGTTGAAAATGCGGCAGAGTACGCGGAAAAAGTTATTAAAGCCGGATTAAATGGCACAAAGATAAATGGTAAGATATGGAATGGGATTTCTGTCGATTTTTTTAAACGTATAAAACAACTAGCTGGTTATGATTTAAACTTAGGTATTGGTGTTAGAGAGCCTGTTAAAAGAAATTATAATAGTCCTGTTCATACGGCCGGTAAAACAGAGGAACTTCCTTCTTTAAATTTAGAAGAAGCGATGGAATTAAGGAAGAATTATATTGATGATTTAATTCAAAAATATCCTCATTTAGATACTCCAGTTTACAAACCTAAAGTAGAAGAATTGGCCGAAACAGTTATAAAAAGTAGAATGATTTCTAGTGACTTTCTAACTTCAAGAGGCACTACATTGGAAAGACTTAGTAAGGTTAGAGAGTCTTTACATAAGCAAATTGGAGAGTTAATGGAGTTCTTGGAAATTTCTCCAAGGCAACGTTTGACAAAAACCTTAGAAGCCAAAAATACAGATGTTGGAAGTATAGTTGCTAGATTAGAATCTTATGGAGATTCATGGAAAGAATTTGAAAAAATAGATGCACTTAGAGAATTGTTGCAGCTTTATAAAATGTTAAAATCTACAAGACCAGATGGTTCTCCTCAATTAAATGATTGGGAATTATGGCATATGACTCGTAATCGTCCAGTTAGATTTACTTGTCGTTGTGGCGAATCTTATGAATTATTAGGGGGATTTACTCCTACCGAAATAGAACAAGCTTTATTACAAGCACAAACTACTTATGGTTATGGCTTAGAAGACATAAGCCCTAAATTATTAGCAAGTGGTATAGCTCCAGAAATAGCTGTTGTGGATTTTGAAAGCTTTGATGAACCATTAATGAAGGATAATACAAATATAGATGTTGACTTTTAATTATGTTCCCCCAGAAGTGGCCTTGGAATTTCGACTATATGGTAAATATATAACTTTCCTGCGCCGTCATCCTATACATGCTATTCGTATTTTATGGGGAATTATTATTCCGCCTCATGAAGGGTTTATGGTAAGTTCTGCGTGGCAGGGTTATAGGAATAATATTTTTGTTTGTTCTCGTGGTACATCTAAAAGTTTTACTATAGGATCTTTATTTCCTCCGACAAAATCTTTGTTATATAGAAGTACGGCAACTCTAGTTGCTTCTGCTTCTAAATTTAGAGGAGGAAAATTAGTTTTAATGGATAGTGCTAGACTTTTAAAAGGAAGTTTGAAAAGTCAAAAGATGGGTAATAATTGGGGTAAAGGTTCTTTATCTCATAAAACTGTTTTGATAAAGAAAGACCCAGATATGTGGCATATGGATTATACTTCTAATTCTAGTATCTTTACAATTCCTACAAATAATGAAGAATCAGTAAGAGGTATTCGTGCCAACATTTTAATTGTAGATGAAAGAAATATTTTTGATGGTGTGTTAATACATAAAGTATATGAGCCTTTCTTAGTTGTAGGTTCTGATTTTGAAAATCCTGCGGAAGGTTCACAAGGTAACCAATTTTTTAGTGTTGGAACGATTGATTATACTTATAGAGACTGGTATAAAGAAATTCTTTCTGTACAAGAAATAGCTAAACTTGAATATGAAATACAAATGGCTTTAAAAGACCAAAACTGGCCTTTATATGACCAATTAATGGAACAGCACGGTAAGCGTGTGGATAATGCTTCTGTTTCTATAATTAGATATGACTATACAGACTTATTAATTCCTACGATTATTGGGAAATATAAAATTAATTACCCCGGAGCTGTTAGAGGTAAACAAATAAAATATGATGACCGTCAAAACTGTGATTTAATTTATACCTATCCAGTCGAAAAAAAGCAACTCGAAGATCCATTGGATGAAGGATTAGTTGATAGAGAAACGTGGGAAGCAGAACATCGAAATATGTTTATTAGAGCAGATGGAAATGTTTATCCTTGGGATTTAATTGAAAACGTAACCGGTCCTATATTTACTTTAACTGAAGAACGTAAAAGAAGCTGGGATTCTGAAGAAGAGGGTTTACGTTATCTTCCTCCAATTCTTTATAATTGTACTGACCCTTGTGTATTAGGAGTTGACACAGCTAGGAGTCAAGACTTTAGTGCTTTTGTAATTATTAGAATGGGATCTATGCCTAATGAATTTTTCAATGATATTTCAAAAGACTATAATTTAAAAACTCATCATGGTCCTTCTGCTTTTAGTAATGTTATTTGGGCTGAACAACACCAACAGATGACTATAAAAGAAGTAGCAAATAAAATTCGAGAATTAAGAACAAGATATAATATTGTTGCCACTAGAAATTGTCCAGGCATAGCAATGGACGCTCGTGGTGGTGGAGTAAATGTTAGAGATGAATTAGTGAATCCATCTGCAGATATGGATACTGAAACTGGATTACCAGTATTGGGATGGAAGCCTCCACAGAGAATTTTTGATCCTGATGATAAAGACGATAGACTTGGGGTAGAATTATTAGCTGATCCTAACGCATGGTTTGGGTTAAGATTACTTTATACTAGTGATATAACGAATCAAGAATATGTTGGTTTTTCTAAAGCTCAAATGCAAAATAGTAAATTATATATTGGTAATTCTAAATCAGCCAGAATTCTGAGAGATCCTACGACACAAATGTACGCTGGGTTATTAGGTTTAGATGTTTTAAAACATCAGTTATTGAGAGTTCAAGCAGTAAGTTCTCCCTCTGGTAAAAGTATACAATATATTATGCCCGGAGATCCAACGAAAATAGAAAATAAACGAGACATGCTATTTGCATTTCTTTATGCTTGTTATGCTATGAGAGAGTGGGTTACGCAACAACTAAGACGAGAGACTTCGGTACCGATTGCCTACGGCGAAGCTTTTTATATAGGCGGGTTTAAATAAAGGAGTTTTATATATGGTATTTAATTGTTCATTTTGTCACACAGATAAAGAAGGTAAAAAATATATTTATGCCAATAGTGCTAGAACTGTAAAGCTTTTAGTTTGCGCAGATTGTCATAAAGTAAAAGTACAAGAAATGCAAGAAGCAGCCAATAAATTTGGTAAGGAAATGGTTTTGGGAGTACTTAAAAATATAGAGGAATAATATATGGCTAAGAAAAAGGCTATCAAAGAAGAATTAGCAACAACAGCTACTAAACATTTACCACCAGGTATTGAAAAATTTAGTAGAAATCCTGCTTTTAATAAATTAGATGAGATTTTCCCTGGTAATAATTTAAGTGATCTTAGAACAAGTTTATTACGCGATGGTGTAGCTACTTATAATGATTCAAAAATATCAGCAGATTTTGATAAAAATGGTCATGTAATGGCTATTGCTGCCGCAGTCCCAAGAACTCCTACTAATTCAGAACAATGGTTAAGGGACAATGTTCCTGATTTTTCTATTTTTCAAACTCCTATTACCAATGACGCCGCTACTAGAAAATTAAAAATTGATTTATTTTATAGAATAGCTAGACAAGAAGGAATGGTTAATAATGCTATTAAAAAAGCCGCATCATTAGTTTCGCAGGCTGGTTCTTTTAAAGTACGTTATGCAAAACAAGGTAAAAGACCAGAAAAAGCGGTGACTGAAGAATTGTTACAGATTCTTAGTTATTGGCAAGATAATGTTAATTCTTCTGACTTACAAGCGGTTATTACTGGATCTAGAGGAATTAAACAAATAATTCGTCGTGGTAGTAGACAAGCGATGATTGAGGGAGATTTATTTCTTCGTCAAATATGGGATGAAGTAAAAATTCCTTTAAAGAGTCAGAAATATAGTTTGCCTATGCTTTTACAAGCTATTCCTGCTGCTGATATTTATATTCCTAGAGAACTAGGTGCTGGCATGGAATTATTTTATTGGAGACCAACTAGACATGTAATTCAATATCTTAGTTCTACTGACCCCAATATTAAAAAGATAATTGATAAAATGCTTTCGCCTAAAGTTTTAAATGAATTAAAGAAAAAGGGAATGGTATTATTAGATCCTGCTTTATTGACACATGTTAAACATGGTGGTACAGATACTGATGTATTTGGCCAATCCATGGTAGAACCAGCCATGACTGATCTTTCTTATTCTAGGGCTTTAAAAATGTTAGACTTTGTAACTATTGGTTCTTTAATTAATAGAATGTTAATAATTAAAATAGGTGATAAAGACCCTCAATCAGACTATCATAATTTAGCAGTTGCTCAAGCTAGAGTTAATACCTTTAGAAGACTTATTACTGGTGATATTGGTCCCAATATGATGATTGTTTGGGCAGGACATGACATAGAAAAATTAGATGTTAGCGCTCATGAAGCTATTTTAGATACTGATAAACGACATGAATTGGCTGCTGCTGGTTTAAAAATGGCTTTAGGTGTTCCTGATTCAATTTTATTAGGATCTGTTGAAGGGGGAGCCCGTGGTGCAGGATGGCTGGGATTTGTTGCCTTATATACAGTAGCTGAAGAATTGAGAGAAGAATTTGCTCAAGTTATTACTCAATTAGGAAATAGAATTGCAATTGAGAATGGATTTGATCAAGTTGATTTAACTTGGGAATTTAGTAAGTCATTACTTGCTGATAGAGAAGCTAATTCTAAGATTATGGTACAAGCATATGACCGTGGATTACTTAGTAGACGTTCGATGCTTGAAGAGTTGGACAAAAATTATGACGCTGAAAGAATTAGAAAAGAAGAGGAATTGGAAACAGATGATCTGGATCTCTTTATTCCTCCACCTGTTCCAATGGGTGGTCCAGGAGGTAATCAAGGAACGGCACCAGCGGCTCAACCAGGAAGACCATCTTCTACTGGAAACCCAAAAGCTGCTCCTCCTCCAAACCCAGCAACGCCCACAAAACCTACAAAGAAAGATTAAGTTATTATCTTAATTTGATTTAACTTTTATGAGATTGTAACTATAAGAACTATCAGCCTTTATGGGCTGTTGATAGTCTAAGAAAAAATGATAATATTTCCTAAGTTATTGCTAAAAAGGTACTTATAATACGTAAGAAATAAAGAGGTATAAATTTTTATGGATGAGACCCTAAAATTATATAAATATATTATAAAGGCTCATCTCTTAGAGCCCTCTGATAAAGATTATGAAGAAATAGAAAATGTTGCTAAAGGATTTTTTATTGCTTCTAATGCTCCATTTGAGAATGGAAAACCGAAGATGTTATTCATGAATGCATGGATAGCGCATGAAGGTAGAAATTTAAATGGAGATGCTTTTGTAAGTGAAGAATTAAGACAGCGAGTAAAAGAAGGATTATTTACACCCCCATTTGCTGGAATGATTGACTTAGATCACGACTTTAGTGCTAGAGGTTTTTGGTATAAAACAGTTTATGCATTTGATGAAAAAGCAAATAAATGGGGAATTCTAACAACTGGTGCAATTTGGGCATGGCGTTATCCTGAATTAGCAGATTCTATTAAACAACAAATGGCTGATCAAGGATATGTTTATGTTTCAATGTCAGCATTGCCAGAGGCTAGTGAAGTAACTACTGCTTATGCGGGATTTGAAGGAAAATCTACTCATATCTTGCACAATCCGATCTTTTTTACTTCAGCGATTCTTACAGTTCCACCCGGCGATTTTGATGCAAAAATAATAAATATAGCCGGTGAAGCTGCAGCAGGTTCTAAACATATTATTAGTGAGGTACACATTATGAATGAGAAAGAAATTGAGGCTTTACAAGCCGCACATGCTCAGCTTCAACAGGAAATTGCTGATTTGAAAGTTAAGTTGACTGAAGCTGAAGTCAATTTTAGAGCAGTTTCTGAAATTAAGGCTACAGTTGAAAGGGAATTGGAAACTGTAAAAGCTGATTTAAAAGTCTATAAGGACAAAGAAGCTGCTGATGCGGAAGTTGCTAAAGCGGCCGAAGCAAAGAAAAAGTTTGAAGCTCGTTTGGCAGAAGTTCCAGATGTGGTTAAAGAAAATCTTGATAAACATGCCAATAAAGAATTAGTTCTTGCAAGATGGAAAGAAGCTTCAGACACAGATTGGGACGTTATAAAGCAAGGTTTTGCCTTGGCTTATGCAGCTCCAACTCCAACATATCTATCAAGATCTAAGGAAGAAGGTAAATTACCTGTTGCGAGCGGTAAAGAAAAAGAAAATGTTCTCAAGAACTTTTTGAAAGACTAATAGGAGGACTATTATATGATACATCCAGCAGGTGATAAAAGAGTTGCATTAAATGTTGTAGCAGGAATGCCTTTGACTCAAGGTTGTGTATTGAAATTTGTACCTTTGCTTCCTGATGACGGATCTGGCCGTTTGATGGTTATTAAAGCTAATGCTACAGCAGACTTTACAGTTTGGGGTACATTCGTAGCTTACTACATTACACCAGATTCTCAAGATACTGAATTTACTGGTAAGCCAGAAAGTACAGACTTTACATTGAATACAGCCACAGGAATTAGTGGTGGAATTAATAACATTCCATCAGGTTCTGAATTAGTTGCTTTGGGTGGAAGAAATTCATTGCTAAGATTGGACAGAAATGCTTTGACTGGCCCTCCAACAAATCTAGTTCCTTACGTAGCAAGTACTCAGTTGAGAGTTAATTCGACCAGTGGTTTGTTAGATACAGTTGCTAGCGGAGATCTTGCGGCAATTGCAGCAGTAGTCGTTGAAAATGATGGGCCTACACTTGTTGTATTGTTGATTTAAGGGAGGATTTAAATATATGATACCAGGAATGAGAGTAGCTAAGCGTACCAAAGAAGAGATTGCCGAGGCAAAGGCAGCTCTAAATGAGTCTTTCCTTAGATTTAAGTCTGTTGGACAGATTGCAGCTGATACAGAGTTTTGCTATACTGTTTCAGAATTGGTCCGTCAAATAGCTATTGATGAATTTGCTTTAACTGATCCTACACCTTATTTTGTCAATAGGGCATCTGCGGCTTTGGGTCAGACACTTGAAATTGAAGAAGTTATTAATACAATGAAAGCTATAAGACGCCATCCAGGTGGTCATCCTTTGGCTTTTACTCCAACCAAGCGTAAATTTCCTATTACTACAAAGCAATATGATTTACCTTTCGCTATGGATTTGGAAAAGATTCTTCGTAGACAAATTGATCCGTCAGTATTTGCGGAACATGCAGCACAAGCTTTGAGTAGAGTAGTTGTCTCTACGGTATTGGGAGCTATTGATGCTTCTAGTACTGGAGTAGATCATTATGGTAGAAATATCGCAGCAACAAAATCTGGTGATATTGATGCCACAACTTTGGATGGAGTTCTACGTAGTTTGGGAGATGTAAATTCTGATACGTTTATTGCAGCTCGTTATTTTGCTTTATTCCCAATTTTAGGATTTACAGGTTATTCCCCCAATATCATTGACACAATTTACAATACTGGTATGATTGGTAAGTATAAAGGTGCTAATATTGTAATCTTGAAAGATGACTTTAATTTTTACTTTAATACAGCAACAATTGGAGCCAATAAGATTTATATTGGTGGTGGCGATAAGGGTGCTTGGTTACATGAAAGAGATGTTTCGGCTCTTAATTACCAATCAATGGACCCAGAGAGAGCATGGTTGAAGAATGGCTTCAGAGTTGATTTTGGAGTTAACGTTCTACAGCCCTGGAAGTACCGTACCATTACATTAACATAATTGTTTTAATAATTTGGGGTTTCATTTACGAATATATTTATTCGGGAGATAAGTTATGACTAAAATTAAATCAAAACCAGAACTAGAAAGACAAGTAGAAGAATTACAAAAAGCTCTACGAGACAAAACTAGTTTTGAACATAGTGCGGCTCAAGCTGAATTGGGTGGAAATTATACTTTAGTTCCCATAAGAAATTATGGTGATACTACTGTTAGTTTAGAATATGAGTATAAGGGGAATAAGAAAGTTTTAGTTTTGGATACAAAAGATCCAAAAAGACTTGGGGCTATTCCAATTGAAGTTTGGATTGAATTAGAACGAACAAGCAAATTGGTATCAGATGGTTATATAGCCAGAACTGATTTACCAATTACTAACCCTAATGTTATTGAGAATGATGAAGAGTTTATTAAATCTCATGGGGAAGTAGAATTTACAAAAAAACTTTCAGAAATGACTAATATTCATGTTTTGCTAAGATTGCTTAGAGCAGTTGAAGCTATGGAAAATAAGTCGGGTAAATATTTATCGGCTCAAACAGCACTTAAGCAAAGAATTTTTGATGTTACAGAAACTTTTGCTTGGGAAAAGAATGAAAAGACCGGTATTGATGAGCTTGTTTCGCAAAATACTGGTATAAGAATTGTAGAAGAAGAAGAGTAAGCTAAGGAAGGCGACCAATGGCCACAACAATGACCACAGAAGAAGTACTTGATGTAGTGCGTCAGCGAATAGGTCAGGCAATTTCCGAAATTGGTGGTAATGCTCCTGTTTATCCAGATGATTTTTTAATTAGATATATTAAAAGTATAAATTTGGAGCTTATGGTTCTTGGGGTTAAAACGAATGTAGATATTGATATTAATACTGTAATTATAAACCCAAATCCTAGTATTGCTATTGGAATGCTTTTGGCTTATGGTGTGGCTTCGTCTCTTGTTGGTTCGGATTTGCTTGATAGACTTCGAAATGGAGAATTAGGAATAAGCTTCACTTCTGGTGCTTCGGCCATTAGTACAAATCAAGCTGGATTGTATTTAAAACAATATGCAAATTTTCTTTATAATTCTTATAATGGATTATTGACGGCATATTTAAGTGGCGATCCTAATACAGTATTAGGAAGAGACCAATAAAATGACTTGGTTAGCTCGTACTGTTGACATGCATAAAAGAAGTTTACATAAACTTATTAGTATGTCTGAAGTTGAATTGATTGTTGAATTGCCAGTTCCTAGAATAACTACAGGAGTAAATCCATTTTTTGGAGATACAACTAGAGAAAGTAATGAAACTGGAGAAAGAATAGGTCCATTTAATTGTTTATGGTATGACGCTTATACTGCGAAAAGTATGGGTAAAAGTGAAAGTACTGGAATTGAGACTATTGTAGAAAGTGCTGCAGGACAATTTAGAGACGCAACTGCTTTTGCTGAGGTATGGTTACAGGATGTTTTATTAGATCAAAATAATCCGGCTGGACAAACATGGTTTGACAAAGCTTTATTAGTTTTAAGCCAAGGTAAAAAATATAATTTGTTAGGTTATGTCAAACTTGGATTGTCTGTTTCCACTCCTTATTCAGCAGTTGTGGGGTTGAAAGGGATGCTCGGTTATGACAATTCTTAAAGAGATTTTTTGTATTGGTGATGCAGGGAATTTTATTAAAGTTAAAATTTCTTTAGGTATAAAGTCTGATGGGATTAAAAAAGTTCAAGCTCTTATTAAAATTAAAATGGATGAGATTGAACAAATTCCTGGATGGAAGTTGATTCCTCCAAAAATTAGTAATGCAATTAGACATTCTATTATTCGTATTGCTTTTGCAGCATATAAAATTGGTTTGATTGGATAACTAATGCCAGCACCTACTCAATTTACTAATCTCAATATAGTAACCAGTGTAGCTGGGTTTTTTGCTAATCAACTTACTAGTAGCGGATGGGCTGTATATTGGCAATCTAGGGGAATTCTTTCTGGTATTGCAACTTTGGGTGAAGTAACAATTACTCCAGAATTTCCTAATGAATCTGCATATATTGTACAACCCCCAAGACCAAGAGTACAAAGCGAAATTTTAATACCAGCTTTTGCTGTAAGATTAAGTTCAGAACCGATTGAAGAATTAAGAGCTGGATTAGGTCAAGATCTATTTAGAGAGTCTGGAATTATTCAAATAGATGGTTATGTTTTAGGTCAAGCGCAACATATGGCTTTTGCAAGTATGTTTAGAAATTGGTTTAGACAAGATACCTATATTCCTATTTGGGATTGGGAGTCAAATCCTGTAACTCCACAACTTATAGATGATCACAATGTTTATGTTGAAAATAGGCAGGTCGAAGCTTTAGAGATGGTTAACTTGCCAAATCCGGTTAGATATTATGTATCAATGACCGCAGACCTTGTTTTTTATGATTAAAATTGGAGGATAAGGATATATGGCAAGCAAAGTATTCCAAGTACAAGCAAAAGACTCAGTTATTAAATTGAATGCCTTTGACGCTATTAATGCTGTTCAGAATTTAAATTTAGATCCTAGATTCAATGAAGAATACTACACAGAATTGGGTAATGTAAACTTTTCTGCACAAAGTCGTCAACCCGAAACAGAAGGATCTTTCGAAGTTACAGCAACTGGATCAGTAGCAGCCATGCTTGCTAGAATGAATTATAATTACGCAACTCAAGCGTATGCATTTGATCCTGTTACCAAAGGAAACGTATTTACGTTTACTGAAAATGACATGGATGAAATGATTTTTGATTTAATTAATCTAAAACAACCAGGTACTGCTTTTACCGATTCAACTTTAGTGCCAAATGCTCAGTTAACAAATCTTTCGTTAAGAATTGATTCAACGGGTACTGGAACAGAAACTTATAGATTTGTAGCTAACTTACAAGAAGCTTTCTATAAGCCATATTGTGATATGGTTACTGTACCTCTTGTTACCTTAACTTCTGGTACTGCTCAAGTTCCTGGTGCTTATGGTATTAATTCTGGTACACATTTCTTAATGTATGTATTTAAAGATAATCAGAAATTTGATAATACACAAGCAAGCTTTACTGGTGCCACGACTATTACAGTTCCTACCGGGTTATTTACCACAACCGCTCCATTTGATCGCGTAACGGCAGTTCTTTATAGAACTCCTGTAGGTGCTTTCCCAACAATATACTACCCAACTTCAGCAAGATTTGTTCGTGGTGATCGAGCAGATGTATGGTTAATAGTAAGTGGTACAGCAGGCAGCGATTCAAATAGATTATTAAGATGCCAATCAGTAGATATAACTGTACCTATTAATTCAGATAAATTAACAGAAATTAGACGTAATAATGACCAGAACACAACATATTTCCGTGGAGTTAATTTCCCATTAAGTATTACGTGCAATGTTGTACTTACGGAAACTACTTTACAACAGTGGGCTACCTTGCAAGGTAAACTATTGAATGAAGCAGCATTGAGTACCCCTATAGACAACAACAATAGATTTAATCTTGCAGATTTTAGTGCAATGAAATTAATTGTAAAATATTATGTTAAAGGAAACGAGTCACCACTAACTACTGTAACAATGGATAACATTCAAATTACTGGATTTAGTGAAAGACAACAAACAGGTGGCCGAGCAGAACGTACTTTAGGATATACAGGTAGTCAGATTACAATTGTAGGCGCAGCTGGATAATAATTATTAAAGACTCTTAAGAGAAGGGCTACTCTAATCGAAAAGAGTGGCCCTTTTCTATATGTAATTGGGCAGTACTAACTCTTTTTAAAGAGGGAAATTTTTTTATGGAAAATAAGCGTGAAGCAGAAGATCAAGAAGTTCTTATAGAAATAGTTACAAATGAAAGAATAGTAGAACATCCCACCAAAGGCAGAATTAAATTTAGGACCCCCACTCTAGAAATTCAACGTAAGATTGATGCCATAGCCCGTGCTAAGAAAAAGTTACTACGAGAAGCAACAGACCACATTCCTGATCCCGATAGTCCTAATGGCTACCGTGTTGTTCCTGCTTATAAATCTAGGGATGTACTTACGAGAGAATATGCTGCATTGGGCTGGTGGACGCAAGAAAACGAAGAAGCATTAACTAAAATTAGTAGCCAATATACAGACTTGTTAACTAGATTGGAAATTTTAGGATTTGAATCCGAAGATTCTATTTATCAAGATTTAGCAGAACAAAAGGAGCATTTGCTCAAATTATTTGAAGACCAAATAACTGATGAACTTAAAGAAACTATATTTAGAGTTACCTTATTTGGTGGTGCGGCCGAATATGCTGATCTGCAGTTCTTAAAAGAAAAAGCTTCTAGTACAGAAGTTGATGATCTTTTACAGGAAGTTGAAATTTCTAGATCACAATATGATTGTTATCTTGCTTTAGCAACTACACATGTTGATTTATTAAAATTAGAAGCTGAACGTAATACTTTATTTAGTGATTCTTGGCAAGAACAATTACAGTATTATATACGATTAGCACAAGTTTACTATTGTTCTGAATATGTAGAAACAGGTAAATTATTATACGCAACTATAGAAGAAATGGAAAGAGAAACTGACTTGGATTTTATTCGTTGGATATTTACCGAATTACAAGCCTTCTGGCAAGGGATAAGTACAGAGACTAGAAATAGGTTAGCAAAATATGGTTTTACGGGTCGGCTGAATTCAAACAAGTCATTACCAGAAGAATCGCCCGTTCAGCCGGAGTCCAACAAAGATGGCGACTTAGTGATAAAACAGCCGACTCTTTCCTCAGAAGTTACGGTTATGTCGGGCCAATAACAGATACGCAATTAGATCTATGTGCTTGGGTTAGTATGTATAATTGGGCTAAAACCGAAGTTATGTTGAGTGATCGTCCAACTTCAGAACAAATTAATAAGGACGAATTGTTTGACAATTGGTTAATAAGCTTTGAACGTAAAATTTCTCAAAAATCTTCCCCACCTAAGAGCGAAGTTCCACAGGATTTCAATGGCTAAATTCGATGCAGATTTTTTAAAAAGAGCTAGACCAGGAGATTATGTAAACCCCTTTGAAGGAATAGGGGAAGCAATGGGTTTGATCCAAGCTAATATAAATGCTTTGATAAAAGGTCAGTTTACAATGACCCTTAGAATAGGAGATGCTTTTGCTCCTAGTATGACCCCAGAAGAGGTTAGAGCTGGCAAAATCGTAGGATTTGGAGGAAAAGAATTTACTATAAGTCATCTTGCAGCAGGCTTAGATGAATTAATTGCGTTATTTAAAGACAAAAAATTAATTAATAAAATTGTTAAAGATGCATATGATTCAAAAATTTTACCAGTTTTGATAAGAAGACTTCCAAAATCTTTGGCAAGACAAGGTGCTGGAGAGCACATGCGTGTGCATGGTGATCCAGAAAAATTAGCAGGACAAAATAGACGTGAACGTTTTTTTATTAGAGATGCAGATGAACTAACTGATAAATGGAAACAAGTTTATAATTTACTTACTAGTCCTGGTAAAATTGTTAATACAGGAGTAGTACAAGGATTTAGCTTAGATGAAGTATTAGCAATAAAAATGGACTCTGCTAAAAGCCAATATACTAGTGTATTTATGATGGCTGAATTTGGTACTGGACGAGTTGCTGACCCAGGTCCTAGACGTTATCAATCTAAGGATTCGACTCCTTATAAAATTTCTCCTACTCTTGCGGCATTTGGTGGAGATACTTCTTGGTGGTTTTCAATAGGTAAATCTAGGGCAATAGCTAAACGTGTTTTAGATAAATTTAAGAAAGTTAGTAGAGGTAAATCAAAAAGTATCAAATCAAGATTAATTAGAGAAACTGATACAAGTAATCTTTTTACTTTTGCAATGGGTGCCCCAGGCAAAAGATCTATTAAACCCAGACATGCAATATTTGATGCTCGTGGTATGGTGCAACAATTAAGTCAAGCTTATGAACAAGCATATAAATATATAGCCGAAGAACTTGATGCTTATGTTTCTAAAAAAATACCTAGTTGGCCTAAAGGTGGAGTGAAATATGATGTTGCGCGTTTTCTTCTTCCCGAACTACCTAAAATTGTAAGGTAATATTATGGCAGATCCTAAAGTAGGCGTTTCAAGTGGTGTAGATGCTCAGATTGAGCGATTGAAACAATTAAGACGTGAAATTGACTCTATTAAAGGAGCCATTAGTGGTGACGTTCAGCTAAAAGCAAAAGTAGTTATAGATACTAAAGAAGCTGATAGAGAGTTTGAGAAACTTGGAAAAAAAGCAAAAGAGGTAATACGTATAACTCGTGCTGATGCTGACACTTTTGTTCAACAAAAAGCTAGTGTAGTAAGAGTACTTAATGCGGCACAAGGACAATCAAAGCCAGAGGAAAGAAGTAGTTTATATAGTAGAGCTAATTTTTCACCAGATTTAGCATCTGAAGCCGAATTAATTAGAATTCAAAGACAGAGAAGTACTTTATTAAAAAGAATTAGTGATACCGCTCAGGGCGGAAATATTGATGATGTAAGAGATATTGTAAATAAATATAATGCTATTGCTGATCCTAAACACAAACTTAGTACTACTGCAAATATAGCGGAATTAGATTTTCAATCTTATAATCAATGGGGGTCTTTATCTAGGCAAATTGGTTCGCGTGAAAATAGACTTGTTTATCGTTCTGCTCGTAATCAAGGATTAATTTCAGATAAAAGTAGTTTAACTGATAAAGAAATAGATTCTAGAGTTGCACAAATGGCTAGTAAACTTGGTGGGGCTCAAGGTGAACTTCTAGACACTAATACTCTCGCCAGAAATGTAATAACTACTCGTATAGGGCAAGTTCCATTACATATACAAGCGGCAATGAAAGCTGGTTTGTTACCTATTCAACCAGAAGTTTCAACTGGAGCTTCTGCGGAAAGTATTCTAGCAAGAATTGAAGAACAAAAAGCTGCTAGCGCTGCACTTGAACAACCGCAAGTTAAAATACCTGGCTATGCTAAAGCATTAGCCGCGCTTAGACGTAAACTTAAAGATGAACGTGGATTCGCACTTAATCCTTTTGGATCACTTCGTCAGGTTGGAGGAAGAGAATTTGAAGTAACTGGGGAATTACCTCCAGTACGTACAGAACCCTATCCTCCGACCTTATTAGAAATGCAGCAAGGAATAACCCAACAACAGATAGATAGAGAAAGAGCAGCCGCAGGACTTCCCCGCCGTGATGCTAGAGGAAGATTTATTAAAGGAGGCGGAGGACCACCGCTTCCGCCTATATTACCGCCTATAATTGATGATCAGGAACCAGCCCCTGGTGGAGGCGGAGGAGGAAAAGGTCGAGGTGGGTTATTATCCAGACTCGGTGGTAGATTTACAAGTTTAGGACTTTATGGTATAGCTGCTAGTGTAATATATCCTATTCTTACAAGTATACGTTCTGCTTTTGAAGCGGCCGGTGAATTAGAAGTTGTAATGAAACGAATTCAAGCTATATATGGTGGACATACTCTTGGGGAACAATTAGAAATTAAATCTACAGTTGTTGATGTTGCCCTCAAACTAAGTAGTAATTTAGTTGAAACAGCTAGAACAGCTCAATTACTTGCACAAGAACAAATTCCTATTGGTAAATTAGCAGAAAATTTAACAGCAATAGCTCAAGGATCTGTTGGTCTGGGTATAAGTCAAGAAGGATTAGCTAATTTCGTTATTGCAGTAAGAAATTTAACTGCACCTGATGTCAAACCAGTTGAAGGGCCAGAATTAATTAATTTAATTTCTGCTTTTGTTAGAAAAGGTGCAGTTACTCCACAGAATTTAACAACAGCAATACAACAAGTTTTGCCTGCATTAGAGCCTTTTAGCCCTAATACGACCGCAATTAATGATCCCGCTTTAATTGCCGCTATTACTTCGAGAGTTGCTCGTACCAGTGGTTATACTGGATCGCAAGTTGCTAATACTTTGAAGTATATGATTGCTAAATTTGGTAATCCTAAAGTTGCTAGAGATATAGAAGATCGTGCTGGTATCGGTTTGGGTACGAAAGAAAGCGGAGGACAAGAACTAAGACCTTATATAGAAATATTACAAGATTTAGCTAATGCTTACCAACATTTAATAAATACAGGTCAAACTGCAGCTGCTCAAAATTTACTTAAAGACATCAGTAATTCCAGACAAACTGGTGTTGCAGCATTGATTTTAAAAGAATTTGCAAAATCTCTTGAAGAAGCTGGTGTAGCAATTAAAGATACTGGGGCTGCTGCAGAATTAGCGGCTATACAACAAGACACATGGAAAAAATCTATTGAACGTTTGAGTACTGTTGGTACATTAATTGCTGGTCCTATTCTTACAGGAATTAAAAGTCTTGGTGGTACAATTATAGAATGGCTTGTTAAACCAATTGAAGGTTGGTATTTATTAATTAAAGGAGGCGTAGATCTTTTAGCTAGAGCAAGAGATGCAACTCTGAATATTGGAAAAGGGGCAGAAACTCCCGAAGTAAAATGGGCTCGTGAACACCCATTTCATAAAGGTATAGAGATCTATGGTCCTACTCAAGAACAAGCAGGAATTTCAACTACACCAGGGGCTCCTCTTTATAGTGATAAAGAATTTATAGATTTTTACTATAATATATTTCAAAAAAGAACCCAATTATTAGCTGGACAACAACAAACTGCAAAAGATTTTGGTGCTTTGTTTTCTTCACCTAAAAGAAATTTAACCGAATTAACTAGTTTACTCGATCGTTTTTATGAAGCTATTCATATAGATGAGAGAGAAAAAGGTGAATCTATTTTTGCATTTATAGATAGAAAAACGGGAAATGATAGTTCTACTAATAAAAAAATGAAAGAAACCTATAACTTATTACATCAAGAACTTGGTCCTGCATTAACTTTGGAAAGAAGTAGGTTGGAAGGTATTTCAGGATTTACACAAGGAGCTAGAGTTGAGGATGCATTGGCTCGTTCTCTTGATCAATCTAATCGTTTTAGAAGAAGATTAGCTCGTACCTTTGGTCGTAGAGGAATTGATGATTTTCCTATACAAACTATGAGGCAGGAGTTAGAAGAAATATCAGCAGGAAGATTATCTGATATTCAAAGAGAAAATGCTGCGTATGCTGTAAGAAGACATTTGTTAGAAGTACAGCCAGATTTTCTTGCTAAACCAACACAACTTAGAGAAGCCGAATTAACAGCTTTAAGTCAAGAACATTTGGCTAATTTAAAAATAATAGACGACAGTACAATACAATTAAGTATTCAGGCGGAAATTAATGCAACATATGAATCTAGATTAAAAGATTTACAGCAAATTGATACTTTAGAAAAACAAATTAATAGTGATGTACAATCGGCAATTTTTGGATTACCAGGTAAGATACGTGAAAGAGGAGTGTTTAGAGGTTTTATATCTTCTTTAATTGAGCCTATTGGTGCAAATTTATTTAAAACCCTAATTAGTAATATACAAATAACAGGACCAAAGGGGTTATTTCCTGAACTTGGGGCCGGAATTAATAAAGTTATTGGCCAACCTAGTTTAACTCAAAATATTCCTACTCCATGGGTAACTCTAGGTGGGCAAGTTATTGTGGGGTCTTCTACGGTTCTTAAATCTCCTGAACAAATACGTAAAGATCAAATAAGGCAACAAATTAGGGCTGTAGAAATAGCTGTTGGAGCAACTGTTGGAGCTTATGTTGGTAGAGGAGGCCCTGGCGCGCAAGCTGGGGCACAAATAGGAGCTATAGGCGCAACTGCACTAATAGGTACGAAATTAGGTGCCGCAGGTGGACCAATAGGGGCAATAGTAGGAGGATTAATTGGTGGATTACTTGGTGGATTACTTGATAAAAAACCAAAGCCAGAGCTAACTGCTTTGGAAAAAATTGCGGCAAATACAGGAGAGTCAATCACTTTAATAGAAAATACTAACAGACTTTTAGAGTTACAGAACATAGCTTTTAATGTTCCAACTGGTTTTACTTTACCACGTTTTGGACCTAGTCTTTTTGGTGGTCAATCTACGATAGGTGGTAGTTCGGTTAATGTAGAGGTAAATATAGGTGGTTCTTCGGCTTCGCCACAACAGATAGGTAATGTAGTAGCACAAGCTGTAGCTAATGTTTTGGAAGGAGAATATAGATCTGGTGGACGTTATGTTGCTAGAACTACGTATTAAGATGCTTTTTTATCCTCGATATGGGTACTTATATAGGTAAGATTAGAACTAGTAAAATCATAAGTATATATAAATCAGATAGTTACATACTTGTTATTTAGGGCAAGTTTTGATTATATTATATATGTATAAACTACTTATGGAGTTATAATGTCTGGATACTGGAATTCTACTCCGAAAGGCACTTGGACTATATCTGATGCTACAGATGCTTTGGAGTGTTTAAGAGATTCCGAAACTCGTGCTAGATTAGATCAAAAGAACAGACGAATCAATGCTGTTGGTCCCTTTGGTAAAGCTGTGATTATTGACTTACAAAGTATTTTAGTTACATTTACAGATGATGAAAAGGTTGATTTCATAAATAAGGTTGAAAATGTTTTAGGGGAGAAGTTCTCCATAGTTTAAAAGTAATAAAATGTTAGATTTGGTTGACCATTCAATTATCCTAACTGGGGAATTTTAAATGAGTGCTACCGTACCGACGAATACCGAATTTCTCGCCCTCAGCGCGAAAGTCTCAGGGTTGCAGACCAGTCTGACTGATCTCGCCACGCAGCACAACGCACTGCTTGCCGAGGTGCTGGCCGATGAGAAGCTGATTGCCGCGTTGACCGTCGTGCCCCCAGCGCCGCCTCCTGTCGTGGGGCAGGAGCCTATCCCCGGACTTGTCCCAGCGATTTTGGTGGACAATTTCGATACCTACTTGGCACCTCAGAACTATGTAGAATCGAATAAATGGTGGCCGTGGTTGGTACCTAGCGAACCTCTATCAGCTTACGGTATCGTTGTTGGGCGTGGTGGTGTTGGGAAGGCGCTTCAACTGAATTATACGAGTGGTGCAGAACGTCATCTATGGATCACACACCCCGAGAGCCACGTCTGGTATTCGTTGCCTTCTGCGGTAATTGCGATGTCTTATTGGTTCCGCATCCATAAAAACGGGATGCCAG
>Ga0209438_1000063_pt1 | contig 26494 bp, 23 predicted proteins | sample GraSoi_2013_20cm_FD_185825 | JGI IMG/M metagenome (GOLD analysis project Ga0209438, IMG submission 185825) | Grasslands soil microbial communities from the Angelo Coastal Reserve, California, USA - Sample 9_17_2013_20cm (SPAdes) (version 2) | ecosystem: Environmental > Terrestrial > Soil >...
GCTCCACGCGCTTCTGCAGCCCGTAGGCGAGCGAGCCGGTGGGCCGGCGCCGCAGGTCCTGGATCTTGAGGAAGTCGATGATGTCCTCGACCCGCCGGCGGTGGGCCACCTCTTCCTTCTGGGCGAGCCCCCAGTACACGAAGGAGCTGAGCACCCCCGCGCGCATGTGCACGTGCCGCCCGAGCATCAGGTTGTCGAGCACGGTCATGCCCTTGAAGAGCGCGATGTTCTGGAAGGTGCGGGCCACTCCCCGCTCGGCCACCCGGCTCGGCGCGCTCTGGGTGATGTCGGTGGCGTCCAGGGTGATGCGGCCCTCGTCCGGGTGGTAGAACCCGCTGATCATGTTGAGCAGCGTGGTCTTGCCCGCCCCGTTGGGCCCGATCACCGAGAGAATCTCGCCGCGCCGCACCTCGAGGCTCACCCGGCTCACCGCCAGGACGCCGCCGAAGGACTTGGACACCTCCGCGATCTGGAGCTGTGGGCTCGAGGTCATGTATGGGCCCTCACGATAGCCATCGTTTCCGCCGCTTGTAGTGTTTGACGTCCCGATAGCTCTTGCGCTGACCCACCCCGGACAGCCCCAGGTAGAACTCCTTGATGTCCTCGTTCTCGCTCACCGTCTTGACGTCGCCGTCCAGCACGACCCGCCCGTTCTCCATCACGTAGACGTACTGGGCGAAGCGCAGCGCCATGTTGGCGTTCTGCTCGGCCAGCAGCACCGCCACCCGCTCCTCGCGGTTGAGGCGTCCCACGATCTCGAAGATCTCCTGCACCAGCATGGGAGCCAGGCCCATGGAGGGCTCGTCGAGCAGCATCAGCCGGGGATGGGCCATGAGGGCGCGGCCGATCGCGAGCATCTGCTGCTCGCCGCCCGAGACGTAGCCGGCGCGCACCGTGCGGCGGTCCCGCAGCCGGGGGAAATACTCGTACACCCGCTCCAGGTCCGGCTTGAGCGGGTGTCCGTTGCCCCGCGTGTAGCCGCCGGCCAGCAGGTTGTCCTCCACCGTCAGGTGCTCGAACACGTGCCGCCCTTCCATCACCTGGACCACGCCCCGCCGCACGACCTCGGAGGCCTCGCGGCGGTGAATCGCCTGGCCGTCGAGCTCCACCGCGCCCTTGGTCACCTCGCCCCGCTCGGTGCGCAGGAGCCCCGAGACGGCCTTGAGGGTGGTGGACTTGCCCGCGCCGTTGGCCCCGAGGAGGGCGACGATGCCCTCCTCGGGGACCTGGAGCGACACCCCCTTCAACACGAGGATCACGTGATCGTAGATCACCTCGATGTTGCTGACCGAGAGCAGCGGGCGCGCGACAACGCTCACGAGTGCTCGCCCGTCCTAGTTCTCTTTCGAGCAGTCGCGCGCGCTGTAGCCCAGCTTCTTGCCTTCCTCGATCGCCGCCGCCTCGAGCTTCGGGCGCACGACCTCCTTCATGGGCTGGATCCACTCGGAGACGACGTTCCACTTCTTGCCGTCCCACTGCTGGATCAGCACCGGCCCGCTGCCCTCGTGGTCCTCGCAGGTCACCTTCACCGCGTGGGTGAAGCCCTTGAGCCCGACCTGGTCCAGCCGCGCCTCGGTGAGGTTCAGGTGCTCATAGCCCCAACGCACCTGCTCGGTGGTCAGCGGCTTGTTGCCGAACTTGGCCATCGCGGTCCGGAAGACCTCGGTCATGTACATCGCGTTGATCACGCCCCGGTTGTAGAGGGCCTCACCGATCTTGTCCTTGGGCCCGATGTTCTTGCCCTTTTCGTAGACGAACTTCACGATGTCGGCGTGCACCTTGAAGTTGGCGCCGGGGGCGTGGAAGGTCGCGCCCTTGTAGCCCTTGGCTCCGTCGCCGGCCGGGATCACGTCGGCCTCGCTGGCCGACCACCAGTTACCGATGAAGTGGTCCATCGGGTAGTTGATGGCGGCGGCCTCTTTCACCGCGACCTGGTTCATCACCCCCCAACCCGACATGTAGACCCACTGCGGGTTGAGGCGCCTCACCTGCAGCCACGTGGCCTTCTGCTCCTGGCCCGGATGGTCCACCGCGAGCAGGGTCAGCTCGAAGCCGTATTTCTGGGCCAGCTCCTCCAGCGTCGGGTTGGCTTCCTTGCCGTAGGGGCTGTTGTGGTAGATGTGGACGATCTTCTTGCCCTTCAGCTTCTCGAGCCCGCCCTCCTGCTGGCCGATGTAGCGGATGACCGAGGAGGCCTGGCTCCAGTAGGTGGTCGGGAAGGTGAACACCCACGGGAACCACCGGCCGTCGGAGGCCGCCGTCATGCCGTAGCCCATCGAGTGCACCACGACCTTGTCGACCCCTGCCTTGGGGATCAGCTGGTAGGCGATGCCGGTGCTGAGCGGATTGAAGGCCATCGCCCCGCCGCTCTTGCCCTTCAGCCGCTCGTAGCACTCGACCCCCTGCTTCGTGTCGTACTGGGTCTCGCACTCCTCCACCACGAGCCGGACGCCGTTGATCCCGCCGTCGCGCTCGTTGAGCATCGCGAGGTAGTCCCACAACCCGTTCGCGAACGGGGTGCCGCTCGGGGCGTAGGGGCCGGTGCGGTACACCAGCGAGGGAACGAACATCTCCTTGGCCTGGGCCGAGACCGTCCCGGCGAGGGGGACGGCGACGACGGCCGCGGTGAGCAGCACGATCATGACGCGTCGTAGGGTCATGGTGATCTCCTTTTTCCGTTCGGGCGCTTCAGTAGGGGAACGGCCAGAGCCGCAGCTTCTCCTTGGCGATCTGCCAGAGCCGGGCCAGCCCGTGCGGCTCGACGATCAGGAACAGGACGATGAGCCCGCCGAACACCATCAGCTCGATCTGCTTCTGGAGGGCGACCGGCATGGCCAACCCCAGCAGGTGGGGCACGTTGGTGAGGAAGATCGGGATCATCACGATGAAGGCGGCGCCCAGGAACGAGCCGAGGATCGAGCCGAGGCCGCCGATGATGACCATGAACAGCACCAGGAACGACACGTTGATGTCGAAGGCCAGGGTCTCCGCGCTCCCGAGATACAGGAACACGTACTCCGCCCCCGCGACGCCGCAGAAGAACGAGCTGATCGCGAACGCGAGCAGCTTGGTCCGCAGGGGTCGCACCCCGATGATCTCGGCCGCGATGTCCCGGTCGCGGATGGCCATCCAGGAGCGCCCCACCCGCCCGCGCACCAGGTTCTTGGCGATCACCGCGAACAGGGCCACCAGCGCCAGCGCGGTCAGGTAGCGCACCGGCGCGGTCGCCTCGGGTCCGGTCACCATCACCCCGAGCATCCTCCGGGGCGGCGCGGTGATGGTGCCCGAGGACGCGTAGTTCGTGAACCACGCCACCTTGTTGAAGAGCCAGATCAGGAAGAACTGAGCGGCCAGGGTCGCCACCGCCAGGTAGAAACCTTTGATGCGCAGGGACGGAATCCCGAAGAGCACCCCCACCAGCGCGGCCGCGAGGCCGGCCAGCAGGAAGGCGACCACGATGTTGAGGCCCGGGAACGCGCTGGTGATCTTGAAGGCGGAGTAGGCGCCGACCGCCATGAAGCCGCCGGTGCCGAGCGAGACCTGCCCCGCGTAGCCGGTGAGCAGGTTGAGGCCGAGGGCGGCCAGCGCGTAGATCAAGAACGGGATCAGCACCGCCTGGAGCCAGTACTCGCTGGCGACCAGCGGCAGCCCGATGACCGCGGCGGCGAGGGCGAGCGTGGCGATGACGCGGTCCTGGAGGATCGGGAAGACCGCCTGGTCGCTGGCGTAGGTGCTCTTGAACTGCCCCGCTTCCCGATAGATCACGGGCTAGACTCTTTCAATGATCTTCTCGCCGAAGAGCCCCTGCGGGCGGACGAGGAGGAACGCGAGGGCCAGCATGTAGGCGAACCAGTTCTCGATGGCCCCGCCCACCAGCGGGCCCCAGTACACCTCGGCCAGCTTCTCGCCCGTTCCGATGATCAGCCCGCCCACGATGGCGCCCGGCACCGAGGTGAACCCGCCCAGGATCAGCACCGGGAGCGCCTTCAGCGCGATGAGCGACAGGCTGAACTGCACGCCGCTCTTGGCGCCCCACATGATCCCGGCCACGATGGCGACCAGGCCCGCCACCGACCAGACCACGATCCAGATCGTGTTGAGCGGGATCCCGATGGAGAGCGCGGCCTCGTGGTCGTCGGCCACCGCCCGGAGGGCGCGGCCGACCCGGGTGCGCTGGAAGAACACCGCCATGATCGCCACCAGGACCGCGGCGGTGATCGCGGCGGTCAGCTCGAGGCGGTTGACCTGCACGCCCCACGCCATGAACGAGGTGTCGGGGATGCCGACGTCGAGCTTCTTCACGTCGCTCCCCCACGCGAACTCGCCGAAGCCCTCGAGGAAAAAGTTGAGCCCGATGGTGGCCATGAACAGGATGATCTGCTCCTGGTTCACGAGCGGGCGCAGCACCACCCGCTCGATGGCGAAGGCCAGCGCCGCCATCACCGCCATGGTCAGGGCGAGCGCGACCACGAGCGGCGCGCCGCGCTCGATGAGCCCCACCAGGGTCAGCGCCGCGAAGAGCACCATCACCCCCTGGGCGAAGTTGAAGACCCCGGAGGCCTTGTAGATGAGCACGAAGCCCAGGGCCACCAGGGAGTACATGAGCCCGGCCGCGAGGCCGCCGATCAGCACCTCGACCAGGAAGGTGGGGCTGCCCGCCATGTCCTTGAAGGGTGCGACCAGCACCGCGTGCAGCAGCTCAAGCATGGGCCACGCCCAGGTAGGCGTCGATCACGCCCTGGTCGGCGCGGACCTCGTCGGGCCGGCCGTCGGCGATCTTGCGCCCGTAGTCGAGGGCGATCACCCGGTCCGAGATGTCCATCACCACGCTCATGTCGTGCTCGATCAGCGCGATGGTGGTGCCGAACTCGTCGTTGACCCCGAGGATGAAGCGGCACATGTCTTCCTTCTCCTCGACGTTCATGCCCGCCATCGGCTCGTCGAGGAGCAGGAGCTTGGGCTCGGCCGCGAGGGCGCGGGCCAGCTCCACCCGCTTCTGCAGCCCGTAGGGTAGCTTGCCCGCGAAGGCCTTGCGGATGGCCTGGATCTCCAGGAAGTCGATGATGCGCTCCACGAACGCGCGGTGCTCGAGCTCCTGCTTCATGGCCGGGCCCCAGTAGAGCGCCTCCAGGAGGAAGCTGCCCCGCATCTTGAGGAGGCGGCCGGTCATGATGTTGTCGAGCACGCTCATGCCCTTGAAGAGCGCCACGTTCTGGAAGGTGCGCGCCACCCCGAGGGCGGCCACGTCGTAGGGGCGGAGCTGCGTCCGGTCACGGCCCTCGAAGAGGATCTGGCCTTCGTAGGGCTGGTAGAACCCGCTGACCACGTTGAGCAGGGTGGTCTTGCCCGCACCGTTGGGGCCGATGATGGCCACGATCTCCCCGCGTCGGATCTCGAGGCTCACCCCCTCGAGGGCCTGCACCGCCCCGAAGCGCACGCTGATCCGATTGACCTCGAGGAGCGGGGTGGGCGGCGGATCCGGCCGCGCTCTCACCGGGCCGCCCCCGCGGGCGCGAAGGTCTCCGCCTCGTTGATCCGCACCGCCGCCCGCACCGTGCCGGTGCGCCCGTCCTCGTAGGTCACCTGGGCCTCCACGTTGACGTGGTCCGCGGTGCCGTAGAGGGCGTCGATCAGCGGGGCGTACTTCTGGGCCACGAAGCCGCGCCGCACCTTGCGGGTGCGGGTGATCTCCTGGTCGTCCGCGTCCAGCTCCTTGTGCAGGAGCAGGAAGCGCCGGATCTGGGCCCCGCGCAGCGTCTCCTCGTCCAGGAGGCTCCGGTTCACCCGCACCACCTCGCGGCGGATCAGCTCGTAGACCTCGGCCTTCTGGGCCAGATCGGTATAGCTCGTGTAGGCCAGGCCCCGGCGCTCCGCCCAGTTGCCGACCGAGGCCAGGTCGATGTTGATCAGCGCGCTCACGAAGGCGCGCTCGTGCCCGACGCACACCGCCTCCTTGATGTACGGCGAGAACTTGAGCTTGTTCTCGAGGTACTTGGGCGCGAAGATCGTGCCTCCCGACAGCCGGCCCACGTCGCGGGCCCGGTCGATGATCTTGAGGTGGCCGTCCTTGTCGAAGAAGCCCGCGTCTCCCGAGTGCACCCAGCCGTCGTCGAGGGTCTCCCGGGTGGCCTCCGGGTTCTTGTAGTAGCCCTGGAACACCCCCGGGCTTCGGTACATCACCTCGCCGGTCTCGCTGATGCGCACCTCGACGCCGGGCAGCGGGGGGCCTACCGTGTCGAGCTTGACGTCGCCGTCCTGCTGGATACAGATCAGCGCGCTCGACTCGGTCATGCCGTAGAGCTGCTTCACGTTGATCCCGAGCGAGCGGTAGAACTCGAAGAGCTCGGGCCCGATCGCCTCCCCCGCGGTGTAGGCCACCCGGATCTTCCCCATGCCGAGGTTGTCGCGCAGGGGCCCGTAGACGAGGAGCCAGCCGAGCGGGTAGAGCAGACGGTCGAGCGCCGCGGGCGCCCGGTGCGCGAGGCGGCGACGCTCCACGCGACGGGCCACCTCGAGGAAGAAGTGCACCATGCGCCGCTTGACCCACGCGGTGTCGTCCACCCGGATCATGACCGAGGTGAGGATGTTCTCCCAGATGCGGGGCGGCGCGAAGAAGTAGGTCGGGCCGATCTCCTTCAGGTCCGCCAGCACCGTGGCCGCGCTCTCCGGGCAGTTGGTGGTGAAGCCCGCCACCATCGACTGCCCGAAGGAGAACATGTGATCGCCGATCCACGCCATCGGCAGGTACGCCATGACCTCCTCGGCCGAGGTCAGCCGCTCGCGCTCGATCGCGCTGCGCGCGGTCTCGATCAGGTTGCGGTGCGAGAGCATCGCGCCCTTGGGCTGCCCGGTGGTCCCCGAGGTGTAGGCGATGACCGCGGTATCCTGGGCCGAGCCGCGGGCCACCTCCTGATCGAAGTAGCCCGGGTTGTCCTGGGCGAACTTGCGGCCGCGCTCCTTGAGCTCGTCGAGGCTCAGCAGGCACGGGTCCTGGTAGTGCCGCAGGCCCCGCGCGTCGGCGTAGACGATCCACTCGAGCATCGGACATTGCGAGCGGACGTGGAGCAGCTTGTCCACCTGCTCCTGGTCCTCGACCACCGCGAAGCGCACCTCCGCGTGGCCGACGATGTACTGCATCTCCTTCTCGATCGAGTCCTGGTACAGCGGCACCGGGATCCCGCCCAGGGCCTGCGTGGCCAGCATGGCCCAGTAGAGCTGGGGCCGGTTGTCGCCGACCACCGCCGTCTTGTCACGCCGGGCAAAGCCGAGCGCCGCCAGTCCCAACGCGATGAGGCGGGCCTGCTCGACGTACTGGCTCCACGTGTGCGATTGCCAGATGCCCAGGTCCTTCTCCCGGATGGCAACTTTCCGTGAGAGGCGCTGCGCGTTGCGGAGGGCCAGCTTCGGGAACGTGTCGAGACCCGGATCGAGCATCAGGCGGGCATGCGGGTGCGGGACGCGCGCGGTCGCGCGGGGCGAGGTTCTCTTGCACCGTTGGAGAGAGTCTTCACGCTCATGAGGAGCACCTGCGCTGGCGGTGATAAAGTGGCGAAAGTCTAGCCTAAGGCCCGTGGGGGTGTCAAGGACTTTGCCCACCAAGACAAGGGTTTACGGCTCCTCAGGGGGTCTCCCGGGAGCCGTCGCCGTGGCCGCCGCCTGCCTGGTCGGGGCCCTCTGGACCGCCCCGCCCGGTCAGGCCCAGTCCGAGCCCGACTGCGCCCAGCCGACTCAGGGACGCGACTTCATCGCCCGGCTGCGGCTGGCGGAGATCGAGGGCGCCGAGGACATCCACCGGGCCGCGATGTGGGAGGCCTTCGGCCGCTGCCCCGAGGGCGCCGCGGGCGGCCCGTGCCGGACCGCCGAGCAGCGGCGCTTCGAGACGGAGTGGGAAGGCAAGCAGGCCCAGATCGACGCGAAGTACCGGGCGGCCCTGAGCGATTTCGAGCGGCGGTGCCGGGCCATCATCACCCGGCTCGCCCGGGGAGCGCTCAGAGCGGCTTCCTGATCACCCGGGCCAGCTCGCCCACCACCCCGCGCCGGAAGGCCAGCACGCAGAGCACGAAGATGATTCCCTGCACCACGGTTACCCAGGCCCCGAGCTGGGCCAGGTAGGTCTCGAGCCCGATCACGATGACCGCGCCCACCACCGGGCCGAAGACCGTGCCGAGCCCGCCCAGCAGGGTCATGAGCACCACCTCTCCCGACATCGTCCAGTGGACGTCGGTGAGCGAGGCGAGCTGAAAGACGAGCGCCTTGGTGCCGCCGGCCAGGCCCGAGAGCGCGGCGGAGAGCACGAAGGCGATGAGCTTGTAGCGGTCGGCCTGGTAGCCCAGCGAGAGCGCGCGCGGCTCGTTCTCCCGCACCGCCTTCAGCACCTGGCCGAACGGCGAGTGGATGGTCCGGTAGATGAGCAGGAACCCGGCCAGGAACACCGCGAGCACGACGTAGTACATGACGAGCGTGTCGCGGAGGTCGAGGAGCCCGAACAGCGTGCCGCGCGGGACCGCCTGGATGCCGTCCTCGCCGTGGGTGAACGGGGCCTGCAAACAGAAGAAGAAGAGCATCTGGGCCAGGGCGAGCGTGATCATCGCGAAGTAGATGCCCTGCCGCCGGATGGCGAGCGCGCCGATCGCGAGCCCGAGCAGGGCGGCGGTCGCCACGCCGAGCAGGATGGCCAGCTCCGGCGGCCAGCCCCACACCTTGGCCGCGTGCGCGGTGACGTAGCCGGCCGAGCCCAGGTAGGCGGCGTGGCCGAAGGAGAGGAGGCCCGCGTATCCGATCAGCAGGTTGAACGCGCAGGCGAAGAGGGCGAAGCAGAGCGCCTTCATCAGGAAGACCGGGTAGACCACGAACGGGCCCACCGCGAAGGCGGCCACCATCAGCGCGAACACCACCGCCTGATGGCGCAGGCCCGCCGCGGCGGCCGTGCTACTGCGCGCGTCCAAAGAGACCGGCCGGCTTCACGAGCAGGACGAGGGCCATGATGACGAAGATGACCGTGTTGGACGCCTCCGGGTAGAACACCTTGGTCAGCCCCTCGACCAGCCCCAGCCCGAATCCGGTGACGATCGAGCCCATGATCGAGCCCATGCCGCCGATCACCACCACCGCGAACACCACGATGATCAGGTCCGCGCCCATCAGGGGGTTCACCTGGTAGATCGGCGCGGCGAGCACGCCGGCCAGCGCGGCCAGGGCGACCCCGAAGCCGTAGGTGAGCGTGATCATCCGCGGCACGTTGATGCCGAAGGCTTGCACGAGCGCCGGGTTCTCGGTCGCCGCGCGCAGGTAGGAGCCGAGCTTGGTGCGCTCGATCACGAACCAGGTGGCCAGGCACACGCCGAGCGAGAACACGATGACCCACGCCCGGTAGTTCGGCAGCACCATGAAGCCGAGATTTCGACCGCCGGTGAGCTCGGCGGGAATCGCGTAGGGCAGGCCCGACGAGCCGAAGTTGTTGCGGAAGAGCCCCTGGATGATCAGCCCCAGGCCGAAGGTGAGGAGGAGCCCGTAGAGGTGATCGAGGGCGTACAGGCGCTTGAGCAGGAAGCGCTCGAGCACCACGCCCACCGCCCCGACCACCACCGGGGCCAGCAGCAGGGCCCACCAGTAGCCGACGCCGGCGTACTGCAGGAGGAAGTACGCGACGAACGCGCCCATCATGTACTGGGCGCCGTGCGTGAAGTTGATGATGTTGAGCAGGCCGAAGATGACGGACAGGCCGAGGCTCAGCATGGCGTAGAACGAGCCGTTGATGAGCCCGATCAGGAGCTGGCCGAACAGGGCCTGCGGGGGGATGCCGAAGATCATTGGCGAGTCGCCGTCCCCTCACCCCGCCCTCTCCCCAAAGGGGAGAGGGTGCTTCGACTTCCCTCTCCCCGTCGCGGGGAGAGGGCAGGGTGAGGGGGAATGTCGGTTACTTCTTCACCAGGGGGCAGTCGCCCTGGTCGATGGGCCGGAACGCCTGCTCGGCGGGGGTGGTCGCGCGCGTCTTGTAGTAGTCCCACGGCCCCTTGGACTCGGACGGCTTCTTGACCTCGAACAGGTACATGGGGTGCAGCTTGCGGCCGTCGGCGCGGATCGTGCCCTTGCCGAACAGCGGATCGTCGGTGGGGGTCTCCTTCATCTTGGCGATGACCTTGGTCCCGTCGTCGCCCTTGAGCGCCTCCACCGCCTTGAGATAGTGCAGCGTCGCGGAGTACACCCCGGCGTGGATCATGGTGGGGTGGATGCCGCGGTCCAGCTCTGCGAAGCGCTTGGCGAAGGCCCGCGTCTTGTCGTTCATGTCCCAGTAGAAGGCCTCGGTGAAGATCAGCCCCTGGGCGGTCGGCAGCCCGAGCGCGTGGACGTCCGTGATGAACACGAGCAGGCCGGCCAGGCTCTGCCCGCCCTTGACGATCCCGAACTCGGCGGCCTGCTTGATCGCGTTGGTGGTGTCGCCCCCCGCGTTCGCGAGACCGACGATCTTGGCCTTCGAGGCTTGCGCCTGCAGCAGGAACGAGGAGAAGTCGGCGGTGTTGAGCGGATGCCGTACCTTGCCCAGCACCTTGCCGCCGTTCTTGAGCACGACCGCCTCGGTGTCCCGCTCGAGCGCGTGGCCGAACGCGTAGTCGGCGGTGAGGAAGAACCACGAGTCCCCGCCCGTCTTCACGATCGCGCTGCCGGTGCCGTTGGCGAGGGCCCAGGTGTCGTAGGTCCAGTGGATGGTATTGGGCGAGCACGCCTTGCCGGTCAGGTCCGACGAGGCCGCCCCCGAGACGAGAAACGCCTTGCCCTTCTCCTTGACGATCTGGGTCACCGCGAGCGCGACCCCGGAGTTCGGCGTGTCCACGATCACGTCCACCTTGTCGGTGTCGAGCCACTGGCGGGCGATGCCCGACCCGACGTCGGGCTTGTTCTGGTGATCGGCCGAGACGATCTCGACCTTCATCCCCTTCTTGGCGGCCCCGAAGTCCTCCACCGCCATCCGGGCCGCGACCACCGAGCCCTGGCCGGAGAGATCGGCGTAGAGGCTCGACATGTCGGTGAGCACGCCGATCTTGATGACCCCGTCGGAGACCTGGGCCGGGGCCGCGGGCGCGGCGATGAGCCCGATCGCGACCACGATGAGGAAGAGCCGGTATGTGAGCATGCGTTGATCCTTTCGTTCGATCTGAGTGAGACGTGGGACGGGCGATTATACCCCGAGGTACTCGTGGAGCTTCGCGGTGTGGCGCTCGAGCTCCACGTTGCGGATCATGTCCACCACCCGTCCGCGCTCCATCACGTAGTGCCGATCGGCCACCGTGGCCGCGAAGCGGAAGTTCTGCTCGACCAGCAGGATCGTGAAGCCCTCGGCCTTGAGGCGCCGGATGGTCGCCCCGATCTGGCGCACGATCACCGGGGCCAGCCCCTCGGTCGGCTCGTCCAGCAGCAGGAGCCGCGCGCCGGTCCGGAGGATCCGCCCGATGGCGAGCATCTGCTGCTCGCCGCCCGAGAGCTTGGTGCCCTGGCTCCGGCCCCGCTCGCGCAGGTTGGGGAACAGCTCGTAGATCGCGTCGGTCCCGAGCCCGCCCGGCTGCACCACCGGAGGCAGCAGCAGGTTCTCCTCCACGGTCAGGCTCGCGAAGATCCCCCGCTCCTCCGGGCAGAAGGCGAGGCCGAGCCGGGCGATCGCGTTGGACGGCCGCGCGATCAGCTCGGCGTCGCGGAAGCGCACCGAGCCGCGCCGCCGCGGCACCATGCCCATGACCGACTTGAGGGTGGAGGTCTTGCCCGCCCCGTTGCGGCCGAGGAGGGTCACCACCTCGCCCGCCCGCACCTCGAAGTCCACCCCGTGGAGTACGTGGGACTCGCCGTACCAGGCGTGCAGGTCGGCGACCCGCAGGAGCTCCTCACTCATGGCCCGCCCCCAGGTAGGCCTGGACCACGTCCGGGTGGCGCGACACCGCCGCGTAGTCGCCCTCCGCCAGCACCTCCCCGCGGGCCAGCACCGTGATGGTGTGGGAGAGGTGCTCCACCACGCTCAGGTTGTGCTCGACCATGAGCACGGTGCGGTTGCGGGCCACCTGCTGGATCAGGGACGAGATGCGCTCCACGTCCTCGTGGGCCATGCCCGCGGTGGGCTCGTCGAGCAGCATCATCTCGGGCTCGAGGGCGAGCGTGGTGGCGATCTCGAGCGCGCGCTTCCGCCCGTAGGGCAGCTCGACCGCGGGGGTGGCCTCGAAGGCGCCGAGCCCGACCGCGGCCAGGAGGTCCCGGGCCCGCTCGTGGAAGGCGTCGAGCGTGCGCTCCGAGCGCCAGAAGTCGAAGGATCGGCCGCGCCCGCGCTGGAGCGCGATGCGCACGTTCTCCAGCACCGTGAGGTGGGGGAACACCGCGGAGATCTGGAATGAGCGCACGAGCCCGAGCCGCGCGATGTCCGCGGGCCCCCGGCCCGTGATGTCGCGGCCGTTGAAGGTGATCCGCCCGCGCGTGGGGGCCAGGAAGTGAGTCAGCAGGTTGAAGCAGGTGGTCTTGCCCGCCCCGTTGGGCCCGATGAGAGCGTGGATGGTCCCGCGCCGCACGCGCAGGTCCACATCCTTCACCGCGAAGAACCCGCGGAACTCCTTGGTGAGCCCGCGCGTCTCCAGGATGACGTCGTCGGTCATCTGGCCGAGCCGCTGGTGGCCGGGCCGCCGGGCGCCGAGCCGGGCGGCGGCGGGTAGAAGCGCGGCTCTCGCCGCTCGTCCCAGGCCCGGTTGGCCTCCTCCATCTCCCAGGAGGTCATGCACTCCCGCTGGGCCTCCATCATCTCCTCGATCATCGCGCGCGGGTCCCGGTGGAAGGAGGCGTGCAGCAGCCGCTTGGCGTGGCCGGTCGCGGTGCGCGAGGAGTGAAACGTCTTCTCCACGATGCCCGCGAGCGCCGCGTCCACTCCCGCCGGCTCCACCACCCAGTTGACCAGGCCCATCGCGAGCGCCGTCTCCGGCGTCACGTGATCGTTGAGCAGGGTCAGCTCCTTGGCCCGGCCGAGCCCGATGATCCGGGCCAGGCGGAGGATCGAGCCGTCCGGGATGAGGCCGTGCCGCGTCGCGCCCAGGCCGAGGATCGCGTCGGTGGTGGCCAGACGCAGGTCGCAGGCGACCCCGAGCTGGAGGCCGCCGCCGATGGAGTAGCCGTGCAGCACCGAGACCACGACCTTGTCCATGTCCTCGAGGCAGTTCAGCGCGCGGACCCAGTTCCGGTAGAACGCCTCGTCGATCCCGCCCGCCGACAGCACCGTGCGGTCCATGCCCGAGCAGAACGCCCGGCCCGCGCCCCGCACCACCACCACCCACACGTCCGCGTCGCGGGCGGCCGTCTCCGCCGCGTCGGCCAGCTCCGCGGACAGCGTGCGGTCCAGCGCGTTGAGCACGCGCGGCCGATTCAGGGTGATGGTGGCGACGCCCTCCCGCGCCGCGTAGAGTACGCTCGGCTCGGCCACCCTCAGCTCCGCGCGCCGAGGATGTCGCGCGCGATGACCATCCGCTGGATCTCGGAGGTGCCCTCGCCGATCTCGGTGAGCTTGGCGTCGCGGAAGATCCGCTCGATGGGGAACTCGCTGATGTAGCCGGCCCCGCCGTGAATCTGGAGCGCCTTGGTCGCGGCCTTCATGGCTACCTCGGAGGCGAAGACCTTGGCCATCGACGCCGCGACCTTGGCGGGGCGACCGGCGTCCTTGAGCACCGCGGCCCGGAGGGTCAGCAGCCGCGCCGCCTCCACCTCGGTGCCGATGTCCGCGATCATCCCCTGCAGACCGTTGAACTCGGCCAGGGTCTTGCCGAAAGCGGAGCGCTGCTTCATGTACTTGAGCGCCTCGTCGAGGGCGCCCTGGGCGATCCCCACCGCCATGGCGGCCATCGCGATCCGGCCGCCCTCCAGCACCTGCATGGTGTTGACGAAGCCCATGTCGCGCTCGCCGCACAGGGCGGTCGCGGGCAGCCGCACGTTGTCGAGGTGGAGCTCGGCGGTGTTGGAGGCGTGCAGCCCGAGCTTGCGATAGGGCTTCCCGGCCGTGAACCCGGGCGTGCCCCGCTCAAGGATGAAGGCGGAGACGCCCCTGTTGCCTCGGGCCGGGTCGGTCACCGCCATCACCACCGTGATCTCCGCCACCCCCGCGTTGGTGATGAAGGCCTTGCTCCCGTTGAGCACGAAGCCGTCGCCCGCCGGCACCGCCCGCGAGCGCATCGCGGCCGCGTCGGAGCCGGAGCCGGGCTCGGTGAGCCCCCACGCGCCGAGCGCCTCGCCGCGGGCCAGCCGCGGCAGGTAGGCCGCCTTCTGCTCGGGCGAGCCGAAGAGCGCGATGTGGTTCGTGCAGAGCGAGTTGTGCGCCCACATCGTGATGCCGACGGAGGCGTCCACCCGGTTCAGCTCCTCCACCGCGAGGGCGTACGAGACGTAGTCGAGCCCCGCCCCGCCGTATTCCTCGGGCACCAGCGCGCCCATGAGCCCGGTGCCCGCCAGCTTGGCCAGGATCTCGTGCGGGAACTCCTGCGCCTCGTCGAAGTGGTGGATCACCGGCGCGACCTCGCGCTCGGCGAAATCCCGGGCGAGGGCCCTCACCTCCTGCTGCTCCGGCGTCAACTGGAAGTTCATGCGGTGGTGCTACGCGACCGCTCTGATGTTTTCTCTCACGAAGCGGATGATGTCCTGGGTCGAGGTGCCGGGGGTGAACAGCTCCTTGACCCCCAGCGCCTTGAGGGCCTGGATGTCCTCCTGCGGGATGATGCCGCCGCCGAAGACCGCGATGTCGTCCGCGCCCTTCTCCTTGAGCAGGTCGAGCACGCGCCCGAACAGGTAGTTGTGGGCGCCCGAGAGCACCGACAGCCCCACCGCGTCCACGTCCTCCTGCACCGCGGTGGCCACGATCTGCTCCGGGGTTTGGTGCAGCCCGGTGTAGATGACCTCGAAACCCGCGTCCCGCAGCGCGCGCGCCACGATCTTCGCGCCGCGGTCGTGCCCGTCGAGACCCGGCTTGGCCACCAGCACCCGCACCTTCCGCTCGGCCATGATCAGTGCAGGAGCGCCCGGAGGCGCTCTCCCGCCTTCATGATCTGTTCGCGGTTGCCCGCCACGAGCCGCCAGTCGAAGCCCTTGCCGTCGTTGGCCCAGCGCGGGATCAGGTGCAGATGGTAGTGCAGGACGGACTGGAAGGCGGCCGCCCCGTTGGCCTGCACCATGTTGAGCCCGTCGGGCTTGAGCGCCTCCCGGATCGCCAGGGCCACCCGCTGGGCGGTGGCGATGGCGGCCTGCAGATCCTCGACCTCCGCCTCGAAGAGATTCGGGGCGTGGGCCTTGGTGATCACCAGGCAGTGACCCGAGTTGAGCGGGTTGATGTCCATGAAGACCAGCGTCTTGTCGTCCTCGAAGATCTTCATCGAGGGGATCTCGCCGTCCCGGATCTTGCAGAAGACGCAGTCGGTCATGCGGCCCTCCTCAGATCGTCAGCGTCCAGCCGTCCGGATCGGGAGCCTGCCCGTACTGGATCGCCACGATGGCGTCGTAGAGCCGCTGGGTCAGCGGCCCGATCTTGCCGCCGTTGATCACCATCTTCTTGCCCTTGTAGGCGAGCTCGCCCACCGGGGAGATGACCGCCGCGGTGCCGGTGCCCCACACCTCCTCGAGCTTGCCGCGCCCGTGGGCCTCCACCACCTCGTCGATCGAGACCTGCCGCTCGCTCACCTTGAGCCCCCACTTGCGCAGCAGGGCCAGGGTCGAATCGCGCGTCACCCCGGGCAGGATGGTCCCGGTCAGCGGCGGGGTGATGATCTCGTCGCCGATCTTCACCATGATGTTCATGGTGCCCACCTCGTCGAGGTACTTCCGGTGGACGCCGTCGAGCCACAGCACCTGGGTGAAGCCTTCGTGCTTCGCCTCGTCGCTCGCGTAGAGGCTGGCCGCGTAGTTGCCGGAGGTCTTCGCCCCGCCCAGGCCGCCATCGACCGCGCGGACGTACTTGTCGACCACCAGGATCTTCACGGGGGCCATGCCCTCGGGGTAGTAGGCGCCCACCGGGGACAGGATGACGAAGTAGATGTACGACTTGGCCGGCCGCACGCCCAGGAAGGGCTCGCTGGCGATGACGGTGGGCCGGATGTAGAGCGAGGTCCCCACCGTGCTGGGCACCCAGTCGCGATCGACGTCCACGAGCCGCACCAGGGACTGCAGCGCCATGTCCGCGTCGAGCGGCGGGATGCAGAGGCGCTGCGCCGACTTGTTCATCCGCTCCACGTGCTTCTGCGGCCGGAAGAGCCGGATCTTGCCGTCCACGCCGCGGAAGGCCTTGAGGCCGTCGAAGATGGCCTGGGCGTAGTGCAGCACCGCGGTGGCCGGGTCGAGCGAGAGCGGCCCGTACGGCTCGACGCGCGGGTCGTACCAGCCCTTCTCTTCCTGGAAGTCGGCCAGGAACATGTGGTCGGTGAAGATCTGCCCGAATCCCAGGTCGACGTCCTTCGGCTTGGGCTTGCGGGTCGTGGCTCGGTTGATCCGGATCGGCTCGGTCATGGTTGGCTCCCCCTCATCAGAAGATGATCGGCTCTCGGTAGAGGCCGAACACCCGTCGATACACGTCGGCGATCTCGCCGAGCGAGACGTAGTCCTTCACCGCGTCCACCAGCACCGGCATCACGTTCCGGTTCTCGCGACAGGCGGCGGTGAGCTGCTCGAGGCGCCGGGCGACCCGCGCCCCGTCCCGGGAGGCCTTGACCCGGCCCAGCCGCTCGATCTGCTCGCGCTCGATCGCGGGATCGATGCGCAGGTACTCGACCGCCTTCTCGTCGGGCATCACGTACTTGTTGACGCCCACCACCGCCTTCCGGCCCCGGTCGTCCATGAGCTGGTAGCGATAGGCCGCGTCGGCGATCTCCTGCTGGGGATAGCCGATGTCGATGGCCCGCACGATGCCGCCCAGCTCGTCGATCTTGCGGATGTAGTCCATCGCCTGGGCTTCCATCTGGTCGGTGAGCCGCTCCAGGAAGTAGGAGCCGCCCAGCGGGTCCGCGGTGAGCGCCACCCCGGTCTCCTCGGCGATGATCTGCTGGGTGCGCAGCGCGACCGTCACCGCTTCCTCGGTGGGCAGGGCCAACACCTCGTCGTAGGAATTGGTGTGGAGCGACTGGGCCCCGCCCAGCACCGCGGCGAGGGCCTGGAGCGCCACCCGCGCCACGTTGTTCAGCGGCTGCTGGGCGGTCGCGGAGACTCCCGCGGTCTGGGTATGGGTGCGCAGGCGCATCGACTCGGGCTTGCTCGCCCGGAACCGGTCGCGCATCACGGTGGCCCAGATGCGCCGGGCCGCCCGCAGCTTGGCGATCTCCTCGAAGAAGTCGTTGTGGATGTCGAAGAAGAACGACAGGCGCGGCGCGAAGTCGTCCACGTCGAGCCCGCGCTCGACCCCGGCCTGGACGTACCCGAACCCGTCGGCGAGGGTGAACGCGAGCTCCTGCACCGCGGTCGAGCCGGCCTCGCGAATGTGGTAGCCGGAGATCGACACCGGGTTGAAGCGCGGCACGTGGCGGGCGCAGAACTCGATGGTGTCCACCACCACCCGCACCGCGGACTCGGGCGGCGAGATCCACTCCTTCTGGGCGATGAACTCCTTCAGCATGTCGTTCTGCATGGTGCCGCCCAGCTTGTCCCAGCTCACCCCCTGCTTGTCGGCCAGGGCCAGGTACATCGCGAGGGCCACCGACGCGGTGCAGTTGATGGTCATCGACGTCGTGACCTTGTCGAGCGGGATATCGCGGAACAGGATCTCGAAGTCGGCGAGCGTCGAGATGGACACGCCCTCGCGGCCGACCTCGCCGCGCGCCCGCGGGTGATCGGCGTCGTAGCCCATCAGCGCGGGCATGTCGAAGGCGGTCGAGAGCCCGGTCTGCCCCTGCTCGAGGAGATACTTGAAGCGGGCGTTGGTGTCCTCGGGACGGCCGAATCCGGCGAACATCCGCATCGTCCAGAGCCGCCCGCGGTACATCGACGGATACGGCCCGCGCGTGTACGGGAACTCGCCCGGGTAGCCGAGCTTGTCCTCGTAGCGCCAGCCCACCAGATCCTCCGGGGTGTAGAGCGGCTGTACTGGGATGCCGGAGAGGGTCTCGTAGGGCACGTCGCGCTCGGGGGTGCGCTCGACGAACGGCCCGTAGCTCTCCTCTTCCCACCGCTCCCTGCCCTCGCTCATGCCGGGGCTCCCCTCAGGCCACCCGGGCGAGGCCGGCGAGCAGGTGACGGGCGATGACCAGCTTCTGGATCTGGGACGTGCCCTCGTAGATCTGGGTGATCTTGGCGTCGCGGAAGTACCGCTCGACCTGGTACTCCTTGATGAAGCCGTAGCCACCGTGCACCTGGATCGCGTCGGTGGTCACGCGCATCGCGGTCTCCGCCGCGAAGAGCTTGGCCATCGCCGCCTCCGGCCCGTAGGGGGCGCCCGCGTCCTTGCGCCACGCCGCGCGCAGCGTGAGCAGGCGCGCCGCCTCGATCGCGGTCGCCATATCGGCCAGCATCCACTGCACCATCTGGTGCTGGCCGATGGGCACGCCGAAGCTCTTGCGCTCGCGCGCGTAGACCACCGCCGCCTCGTAGGCGGCCACCGCGATGCCCACCGCCTGGGCCGCGATGCCGATGCGCCCGGCGTCCAGCGTCCCGAGCGCGATCTTGAACCCCTGCCCCACCTCGCCCAGCCGCTGGGCCGCGGGCACCCGGCAGCGCTCGAAGAGGAGCTCGGCGGTGTCCGAGGCCCGGATGCCGAGCTTGTCCTCGGTCTTGACCACGGTGAAGCCCGGCGTGCCCTTCTCGACCAGGAAGGCGCTGATGCCGCGATGCCCGGCCGCGCGATCGGTCTGCGCGAAGACGAGAGCGGCGGCCGCCTCGCGCCCGTTGGTCACGAAGATCTTCCGCCCGTCGAGCACGTAGCCGTCGCCGTCCCGCGCCGCGAGCGTGCTCTGGTTGCTCGCGTCCGACCCCGCCTCCGGCTCGGTGAGGGCGAAGCAGCCGATCTTTCGCCCGGACGCGAAGGGGGTCAGGAAGCGCGCCTTCTGCTCCTCGGTGCCGTGCTTGCACACCGGGTCGCAGTAGAGCGAGTTGTTGACCGACATGATGACCGCGTGGGAGGCGCAGGCCCGGGCCAGCTCCTCGACGGCGAGCGCGTAGCCCACCGTGTCGCCCCCGGCGCCGCCGTGGGCTTCCGGCACCGCGACGCCCATCAGGCCCAGCTCGGCCATGCGGGACACCGTCTCCCGGGGGAAGCGCGCCTCACGGTCGATGGCCTCCGCGATCGGGCGCACCTCTTTCTCCGCGAAATCGCGGGTGAGGTCCCGGATCATGGCCTGCTCTTCCGTGAGGTCGAGGTTCACCGGCTTCCTTTCCGTTTACTGCCTTTTAAGCTCTCCATATGCGGGGGCCCAGAAATGGCCCCCGTACTCCCCCAGTCCGCGGACAACCGTTTATGGCTTCGCTCCGTGGTTCGCTCCGGTTCCGTTCTATTTCTCCAGGAGCTGTTTGAACTCCTTGGTCAGCAGGGGGGCGACCTCGAAGAGATCGCCGACGATGCCGTAGTCCGCGATCTTGAAGATCGGGGCTTCCGGATCCTTGTTGATCGCGCAGATCACCTTCGACGTCCGCATGCCGGCCAGGTGCTGGATGGCCCCCGAGATGCCGAAGCCCAGGTAGAGCTTGGGCGAGATCGTGCGGCCGGTCTGGCCGATCTGGAAGCGATGCGGTCGCCAGCCCGCGTCCACCGCGGCGCGGGAGGCGCCGACCGCCGCGCCCATGACCTTGGCGAGCTCTTCCAGGATGACGAAGTTCTCGGGACCCTTGAGGCCACGACCGCCCGAGACGACGATCTCCGCCTCGGTCAGCTCGGGCAGGCCGGTGTTCGCCTCCTGCTTGCGCTCGACCAGCTTCATGCTCTCGGTCGGGATGCTGGCGGTGGGCTTCTCCACCGTCGCCGCGGCACCCGCCCCGTCGCCGGGGCGGAACACGTTGGGCCGCAGCGTCGCCATCCACGGCGTCTTGGCCCACGTCATCTTGGCGAGCAGCTTGCCCGCGTAGACCGGCCGGGTCGCCACCAGCTTGCCGCCCTCGGCGGTCAGAACGGTGGAGTCGGCGGCGAGCCCCGCGCCCAGGCGCGCGGCCAGCCGGGCCATGAACTCGCGCTGCCGCGTGGTTACCGGCGCGAAGATGGCCTGCGGCGTCTCCTTGCCAACCAGGTCCGCCACCACCGGCGTCCAGACCTCAGCCCGGTACGGCGCGAACGCCGCGTTCTCGAACAGCCACACGCGCCTGGCGCCCCACTCCCCGAGCTGCTTCAAGCCCTCCGGCGTGGCCTTGTCGGTCACCCACACCGCCTCGGCCTGCGCCCCCGCGGCGCCGGCCAGGCGCGAGGCCTCGCCCAGCACCTCGGCCATCACCTTCTTGGGTGCGCCCTGCCGATCGTCCTCCACCATGCTCCAGTACGCGCCGGGCATCTCGATCCCCTTTATCGTTGTGCGACGTTAGATGGCTTTGGAGTCTTCTCGAAGGGCGCGGACCAATTCCTTGGCGGCGGCCGCGGGCTCACCCTGGATGATGCGACCGGGCGGGCGGGGCGGCAGGCTCTCGAGCTTGACGACGCTCAGCGCGGGCGGCTCGGCCGCGAGGCCGAGATCGGCGGCCTTCACGTCCTTGATCTCCTTCTTCTTGGCGCCCATGATCCCCTTCAGCGTGGGATAGCGCGGCTCGTTGAGCCCCTTCTGCGCGGAGGCCACCGCGGGCAGAGGCAGATCGAAGATCTCGAGCCCGCCCTCCACCTGGCGTCCCACCCGGATCGTCTTGCCGCTCTCGTCCACCGCCTCTTCCATGATCCAGGAGGCACACGGCCAGCCCAGCACCTCGGCGACCTGCGCGGCCACCGCGCCCATATCGTCGTCGATGGCCTGCCGGCCGAAGAGGGCCAGCGCGGGTGCTTCCTGCTTGATCACGCCCGCGAGCGCGCGCGCGGTCGCCAGCGTATCGGCCTCGGCCCAGGCCGGATCGTTCAGGTGGATGGCCCGGTCGGCGCCCATGGCCAGGCACGAGCGCAGCGCCTCCTTGCCGCGGTCGGGCCCGAGCGAGACCGCGACCACCTCGCCCTGCCCGCGCTTCTCCTTGATCCGGAGCGCCTCCTCCACCGCGAACTCGTCGTACGGGGAGACGATCCAGGTGATGCCGGTGGTGTCGATGGCGCGCCCGTCCCCGCCGATCTTCACCTGCGTCGCCGTGTCGGGAACCTGCTTGATCATGACGAGGATCTTCATGCTTGGCCTTTCATAGCGGTTGAGCTTGGAAAAGTTCAGTCTCGTATCTGATATTACGGGTGATGCGGAAGCGGTCGCCCGGGATGAAGACGCGGTCGTAGACGATCGGGGTGCCGTCCGGGCCCACCGAGACGCGGTCGGAGCGGAAGGCGGCGACGCCGGGACGGCAGCCCAGCTCGTGGGCGGCGCGACGATCGAGCGGCACCGCGGAGACGGTCTCGCGGGCGGCGGTGATCTCGAGGCCGAGCTTGAAGGTCAGCACCTGGCGGAGCGGCGTCACCGCGAGGTCGGCGCGGGAGACTTCCCGGCCGAGCGCGGCGGGCAGGTACGACGTCTGGAAGCTCACCGGCTCGCCGTCCACGAGCCGGAGCCGCTCGAGCACGAACACGTCCGCGTGCTCCGCCAGTCCCAGCGCCTCGGCCACGCGCCGGTCGGCGGCCGCGAAGTGGCTCCGGAGGAACCGCGTCGCCACGTCCTCGCCCAGGGCCGAGAGATCTCCGGCGAGCGCGCGGCGCTGCAGGATGTCGTAGTCGATGGCGGGGCGCGCGACGAAGGTCCCGAGGCCGTGCCGGCGGGCGATGAGGCCGTCGCGCTCGAGCAGGTCGAGCGCATGGCGGAGCGTCATCAGGGTGACACCGAACTCCCGCGCGAGGCTGCGCTGATTGTCCAGGCGCTCACCGGGCCCCTGGCCCGACGTGGCGATTCGCTCGCGAAGCGCCTGAGCGATCTGGTGATACCGCGGCACGCGACTGGCCAAAGTGAGCCCCCACGCTCAGTGTTCTAGAACTCCTGTGGCCGCTCAACGTCCTCGTCGAGCATCGAATCGGGATTCATTCAGGCGCGACAGGTAGTTACTGCGACCGGCCCCATTGTACCCGGGCGGCCCTCATGGGGTCAATGGGGCCCAAACGGCGCCTCCGGGGAGGCTAGACGGGAGCCTCGGCGCTCAGGCGCTGCGAGAGCGTCATCAGCGCGTCCAGCTTCCCGGCGGCGGCTCCCGAATCGATCGACCGGGCGGCCAGCCCCACCCCCTCCTTGAAGTCGCGCGCCTTGCTACCCGCGACCAGCGCCGCTGCCGCGTTCATCAGCACGATGTCGCGGCGCGGCCCCGGCTCTCCTCCGAGCAGGCGCCGGATGATATCGGCGTTCTCCTGCCGGTCGCCGCCCTGCAGATCGCCGATGGCGGCCCGCGGCATGCCGAAGTCCTCCGGGCGCACGCGGGTGGTCCGCACCACCCCCTCGTGCACCTCGGCGATGGTGCTCTCGCCGGTGTTCGAGATCTCGTCGAGCCCGTCGGCGCCGTGGACCACGAAAGCGCGGATGGTGCCCAGCTCGGCGAGCGCGTGGGCGAGCAACTCGGTGAGCGCGGCCGCGTAGACCCCGATCACCTGCGCGTTGGCCCCCGCGGGATTGGTGAGCGGCCCCAGCATGTTGAAGACGGTGCGCACCCCCATCTCGCGGCGCGCGGGCATCACGTGCTTCATCGCGGTGTGCAGCAGCGGCGCGTAGAGGAAGCCGATGCCTACCTCGTCCACGCAGCGCGCCACCCTGGGGGGGCTCAGCTCGATGTTGATCCCGAGGGCCTCCACCACGTCGGCGGACCCGCAGAGCGAGGACACCGAGCGGTTGCCGTGCTTGGCCACCTTTACCCCCGCGCCCGCGGCCACGAACGCGGTCGCGGTCGAGACGTTGAACGTGCCGGACGCGTCACCCCCGGTCCCGCAGGTGTCGATCAGCATCTCCCGGTCCGTGCCGGTCTGGGCGAGATCCGCGCCGCTCGCCCGGACCTTGACCACCTTCTGGCGCATCACCTGGGCGAAGCCGATCAGCTCCTCGACCGTCTCGCCCTTCATGCGCAGCCCGGTGAGGAACGCGGCGATCTGGGCGTTGGTGGCTGCGCCCGACATGATCGCCTCCATCGCGGCGGCGGCTTCGAGGCGGCTCAGATCGCGCCGATCGACGAGCGCGCGCACCGCCTCCGTGATGATGGGGCTGGTCACGACCGGCCGAGCCCCGGCTGGAGCGCGGTCAGCGCGCGCAGGACGTCCTGGATCTGGAGCGGCTTGGCCAGGACCAGGTCCACGCCGCGCGTGGACAGATCCCCCGGCGCCACCTCCACCCCGAATCCGCTCATCATCACCACCGGCACTCCCGGCGCCCGGTCCTTGACCGCGCGCGCCACCTGCCAGCCCGTCATGCCGGGCATCGCCAGGTCCGTGAAGACCACGTCGAACCGTTCGGCCTCGATCCGGCCCACCGCCTCCTGCCCGCTCTGCACCGTCACCGCGGTGTGGCCGGCGGTGGTCAGGATGTCCGCCACCACCTCGCCCACCTCCTGCTCGTCGTCCACGACCAGGCAGTGCCGCGAGACCAGCGCGGCGGCGACGGCCGCGACCGGCGGGGCCGATTCGCTCACCGAGCCCGAGACCGCCACCGGGAACAGCAGGCGGAAGATCGTGCCATGGCCCTCTTCGCTCTCGACCGTGATCCGCCCGTTGTGGCGCTGGAGAATACCATAGGCCATCGAGAGGCCGAGACCGGTCCCCTTCGGCCCCTTGGTGGTGAAGAACGGGTCGAAGATCTTCTCGCGAATGTGCTCGGGAATGCCCATCCCGGTGTCCCGCACCTCGACCTGCACCTGCCCGTCGGTGATCTCGGTCCGCAGGGTCAGCGTCCCGCCCTTCGGCATCGCGTCGACCGCATTGAGCACGAGATTGGTGAAGGCCTCGCGCAGCTCGGCCGGGTCGCCCGCCACCGGCGGCAGCCCCTCGGCCAGATCGGTCTCCACCTGGATCTCACCCCCGGTCCGGCGGCGGTCCTGCCGCCAGATCGACTCGGTGGTCTCGAGGACCTGCTGGACGACCTGGTTGAGGTCCACCTCGACCGCCGGCTGGTCGCGCCGGATCCCGGTGAAGTCCTGCAGTCGGCGCACGGTGCGGGCGCCGTCCAGCGCCGCCCGCTCGATGACCTTGAGCCACTGGCGCAGCTTGACGTCCTGGACGCGCTCGAGCAGGAGCTGCGAGCGGCCCAGGATGGAGGCGAGCAGGTTGTTGAAGTCGTGGGCCACCCCCGAGGCCATCTCGCCGAGGGCGCGCAGCTTCTCGGTGCGCACGAGCTGGTCCTGGGCCGCGCCGAGCTCGCCGAGGGCCCGCGTGCGCTCCTCGTACAGGCGGGCGCTCCGCAGCATGAGGGCGACGAGCTGGGCGATGTTGACGAGCAGCCGCTCGTCCGCCTCGGTGAACGCGCGGTCCTGGCTGCGCAGCAGTATCAGCCCGATCGCGCGGTCACCCGCGGTCATCGGAACGATGAGGACGTGCGGCATGTCCATCGCGTTCGCGACCGGCGCCACCCCGTGTCGCCGGCACTCGGCGAGGTAGTCCGAGCTCCGGATCGGCCGGCCGCTCTTGAGCACGATCGTGGTGAGGCCGGCCTGGTCGAGGGAGTAGGAGTGGGGCTCCTCCTCGTCGCACCGGCGCCCGTCCCGCACGCGCAGCACCACGTTCAGCCGATCGTGCTCCTCGTCCAGCAGCACGGCCGACATGTGCCGGACGTCCAGGACGCGAGGCACCTGCTGATGCAGGGTGTCCAGGATCCCGGCCTGGTCGAGCTGGCCGGTGACCGCGCGGGACAGCTCGTGGAGGACGGAGAGCTCCCGCACCCTGATGTCGAGGGTCTGGTAGAGCCGGGCGTTCTCCAGCGCGACCGCGACCTGGTTCGTGAACGCCGAGAGGTACTCGATCTCGCGGCTGAGGAATGACTGGCCGGCGGGCCGATACACGACGAGGGCGCCCCGGAGGTGCTCCCGGATGAGGGGCACCGCGAGGATGGACCGGGCGCCGACCTCCTCGTTCCAGCGCCGCGACTCGGGGCGGAGCTGAATCCGGGGATCGTGCAGCACGTCGGTCGTCCACACCGGGGCGCGCTCCTCGAGGGCCCGGCCGACCACGCCCTCGTGGGCGTTGAGCGGCTGGGCGCGCCCGGTGAGCGCGCCGGAGAACGGCCCCTGGCCGGCCACCATATGCAGCGGCCCGTCGGCCTCCTCCTGCAGCCAGATGGCGATGTCGAGCTTCCCGAGTGATTCGTGGGCCTGCGTGGCGACGATCTCGAGCACCCGGGCTTCGTCGACCGTGGACACCAGCACGCGCCCCATCTCGGCCACGACGCGCATCCGATCCGCCTGCTCGGAGGCCTCGCGATAGAGACGCGCGTGATCGATTGCGATGGCGGCCTGGCCCGCGAAGGTCTCCCCCAGCTCCTGCTCCCGTGCGGTGAAGGCCCGGCGCCCACGGAAGGTCAGCACCCCGATGGCCCGCTCGCCGACCAGGAGCGGCACCCCGAGGTAGTGCGTGTAGCCGAGCTGCTGGTCCGCGGCCAGGTGCTCGGGCAGCATGCCGCTGGTCGCAAGCTCGCACATGAGCGCCTGACCGGTGGCGAGCACCTTGCCGGTCAGGCTCTCGCCCACCTTGATCCGCTGCCGCAGCATACTCTGGGCCGCGGTGCCCGCGAGGCCCGCCACCACCAGGTCCTCGCCCTCGAGCAGCCGGAAGCCCGCGTTGTCGACGCCGAGCAGCCGCGCCGCCTCTTCCGCGATGGAGGTCAGCAGGCTCTCGGGCGCCGCGAGCGCCCCGATCTTCTTGTTGATCTCGAGCAGCGACGAGAGCGAGGCCTTCCGGTCACGCTCCTGCGCGAAGAGGCGCGCGTTGTCGAGCGCGGTGGCCGCCTGTCCGGCGAGCGCGGTCATGATCGAGATCTCTTCAGCCGACGGCGTGTGCGGCTCCCACCAGTACGCGGCGACCGCCCCCTGCGAGTCGCCCTTGGTGAGCAGGGGCACCGAGAGGACCGCGCGGTATCCCTCGTGCCGGATCAGCTCGCGCGTCTCCGGGCTGATCGCCAGCGCCGGGTCGTTCAGCACGTCCTCGCTCCACACCGGCACGCGCTGCTCGATCGATCGGCCGGCGGTGCCCTCGCCCAGACGCATGCGCAGCGAGGCGATGAACCCGGGCGACAGACCGCGTCCGCGCTCGAAGGCCACCACCCCGGTTTCCCGGTCCACCCGCATGACGCCGACCGCGGCCACCCCCAGCAGCGCCCGGCACCGATCCAGCACCAGGTCCAGGACCCGCTCCACGTCGAGGGTCGAGCTGACCGCACCGCTCACCTCGAGGAGCGCCTGGTACTGGGCCGCGTTGCGCGTGGCCTCGTCGAAGAGGCGGGCGTGCTCGATCGCCACC
>Ga0209438_1000064_pt1 | contig 25924 bp, 26 predicted proteins | sample GraSoi_2013_20cm_FD_185825 | JGI IMG/M metagenome (GOLD analysis project Ga0209438, IMG submission 185825) | Grasslands soil microbial communities from the Angelo Coastal Reserve, California, USA - Sample 9_17_2013_20cm (SPAdes) (version 2) | ecosystem: Environmental > Terrestrial > Soil >...
AGCTTTGGCCCGAGGCCTTGGACGAAATGTTGTAGAAGGTCTGCAGGTCGAGCCCGAGCTTCCTGGCCATCGCGAACCCCTCGCACGTCGCGACCATGGTCGCGCCGAGGATCATGTTGTTGCAGATTTTGGCGGCCTGGCCCGCGCCGACATCGCCGGCGTGGATCACCGCCTTGGCCATCGGCTCGAGGAACGGTTTCGCCTGTTCGAAGCCATCGTCGGTGCCACCGACCATGAACGTCAGGGTGCCGCCAGCCGCCGCGGCGATTCCGCCCGAAACTGGCGCGTCGACGAACTCGAAACCGGCGGCCTTCATCTGTTCGCCGACCTCGCGTGCGCTGGCGACGTCGATGGTTGAACAGTCGATCAGCAGGGTGCCGGGTTTGGCGTTGGAGGCAACGTCGTCGTGGAACACCGCGCGGACATGTTTGGAGGCCGGCAGCATGGTGATGACGACGTCGGCGTCCTTGACCGCATCCGCTGCGGAAGCGGCCGGGGCGCAGCCGCCGTGCGCGGCATGTTCGACCGCCTCGGCGACCAGGTCGAACGCCCAGACCTCATGCCCCGCCTTGACGAGGTTCGGCGCCATTCCACCGCCCATGTGCCCGAGCCCAATGAATGCGATACGCGCCATGTGACTACTCCATAGCCGTGAAAACCAGGCCCAGACTGATGATGACGAATCCCATCAACAACCCGACCCAATTCGAAGATCTCTCAATCATGACGCCGAGTTTGGTTTTCGGGCGCAACTTCGTTCGGGTAATATCATGCAGCGCCGTTTGAACCACGCTCACTCGATTGGGATCATACCTCCGAATGCTCCAGGTCATCCAAATCACCTGAATGATGCCTAAAACTATAAGGATAGGACCGACGGTCATGCTCCAGGTCATCCAAATCACCTGAATGATGCATAAAACTATAAGGATAGGACCGACGGTCATCGTCCCTTCCAATTCCCCGGCCGTTTCTCGACGAACGCGGCCATGCCTTCTTTCTGGTCTTCGGTCCCGAACAGGCCATGGAACAGCCGGCGCTCGAAACGGATCCCCTGGGTCAGCGGCAGTTCCTGGGCGGCGTTGACCATTTCCTTGACCGCGATGGCGGCGAGCGGCGGCATGGCTGCAATTGCTTCGGCGGTCTTGAGCGCCTCGTCGAGCAGGTCTGCCGCCGGGACGACCTTGGCGACCAGCCCCGACCGCTCGGCTTCGGCCGCGTCCATCATCCGCCCGGTCAGGCACATTTCCATCGCCTTGGCCTTGCCGACCGCGTGCGCCAGGCGCTGTGACCCGCCCATGCCAGGCGTCACGCCGAGCTTGATCTCGGGCTGGCCGAACTTCGCGCTGTCGGCGGCGATGATGAAGTCGGCCATCATCGCGACTTCGCAGCCGCCGCCGAGCGCATAACCGGCGACCGCCGCGAGCCACGGCTTGCGCGTCGCCGTAACCATCTCCCACCCGGCGAAGAAATTTTGGCCGTACATGTCGGCGAAGCCCTGGCCCGACATTTCCTTGATGTCGGCCCCGGCGGCGAACGCCTTCTCCGAGCCTGTGAGCACCAGGCAATGCTGGCCGTCGTCCGCGTCATAGGCCGCGAACACCTCGATCAGTTCCTTGAGCACTTCGCTGTTGAGCGCGTTGAGCGCTTGCGGGCGGTTCAAGGTGACGAGCGTCACCGCGCCGCGCTGCTCGACCAGGATGGTATTGTAATCACTCATTCGCCGGTCTCCGGGAAAGGCGTCCAGGCTTCGGTGCCGGGCAAAGCGGCGAACAGGACGTCGAGCATTTCGTCGCTGACCTCCTCGGGCGTCGCCGGGTCCCAGCGTGGGTTGTTGTCCTTGTCGATCAGCAGCGCGCGCACGCCCTCGCGGAAGTCGTGGGTGCGGACGACCCGGCTGGCGAGGGCATATTCGGCGATCATTTCGTCGCGGAAACTGGCGCGTTCTGCCCCCTCGGCCATCAGACGGAGCGAGACCTTGCACGACAGCGGGCTCTTGGTGCCCAGCGTCATCAGCTCAGTCGCCGCCCATTCGCTGTCGTCGGCCTTGAGCGCGGCAACGATATCCTCGAGGCAATAGGTGGCGAAGCAGCGTGTGATCGCCGGCAAATTCTCGGCGATCCTTGCGTCGGGCGGGGTGGCGGCGAGGGCGCCGATGCCCCCGTTGAGGCGCGCCGGGCTCTTGGCGATCCGCTCGACCAGGTCGGGTAATGCGGACTGCTCGACGTAATGGGTCGCGAGGCCAAGGTAGAGGCATTCGGCGCCGTCGAGCCGCGCGCCGGTCAGCGCCATGAACTCGCCGACCCGACCCGGCAGCCGCGGCAGATACCAGCCGCCGCCGACGTCGGGGAACAGGCCGATGCCGGTTTCCGGCATGGCGAAGCGCGTGTTCTCGGTCGCGATACGGAACTCGCACGGCAGCGAGATGCCGACCCCGCCGCCCATGGTGATCCCGTCCATGATCGCCACGGTCGGCTTGGGGTAAGTGAACAGCAAATGGTTCAAGCGGTATTCGGCGAAGAAGAAATGCTTGGCGTCCTCGGCGTCGCCGCTGCCGCTCCGCCACAGCATGACGACATCGCCACCGGCGCAAAAGCCGCGACCCTCGGCATGGTCGATCACCACCGCCTGGACGGCGGGATCGGAGCGCCACTTGAGCAAAGCCTCGCTCATCACCTCGCACATTTGCGTGGTCAGCGCGTGGAGCGCCTTGGGCCGGTTGAGGCGGATCCGGCCGACGCCTTGCTCGGCCGAAATCAGGACATCGTTGGTCACTGGCGGATGAGGTCGCGGCTGACGATGACGCGCATGATCTGGTTCGTGCCTTCGAGGATCGAATGGACGCGAAGGTCGCGCCAGAAGCGCTCGATCGGATAATCCATCAGATAGCCGTAGCCGCCGTGGAGTTGGAGCGCGCGGTCGACAACGGAGGAGCCGGTGTCGGTCGCGAGGCGCTTGGCCATGGCCGCGAACTTGGTCTTGTCGGGGGCGTTGGCGGTGACCTTGGCAGCCGCCACGTAGAGCAGATAGCGCGCCGCCTGGAGCTCGGTCTCCATGTCGGCGAGGGTGAATTGCGTGGCCTGGAAGTCGGCGATGGCCGAACCGAACTGCTTGCGTTCCTTGGTGTAGGCGATCGCTTCGTCGAGGCAGCGTTGGCCGCCGCCCAATGAGCAAGCGCCGATGTTGATGCGCCCGCCATCGAGACCCATCATGGCGATGCGGAAGCCTTCGCCCTCGCCGCCGACGCGGTTGGCGACCGGCACGCGGACCTCGTCGAAATTGACCTGCGCGGTCGGCTGCGAATGCCAGCCGAGCTTCTTCTCCTGCGCGCCGAAGCTGACGCCTTTCATGTCCTTGTCGATGACCAAAGCGGAAATGCCCTTGGGGCCGTCCTCGCCGGTCCGAACCATGGTCACATAGATTTCGTTCTCGCCCCCGCCCGAGATGAACGCCTTTGAGCCCGACACGACATAATGGTCGCCGTCGAGCACCGCCTTGGTCTTGAGCGCTGCGGCGTCCGATCCCGATGACGGCTCGGTCAGGCAATAGCCGCCCATCCGCTCCATCCCGATCATTGACGGCAGGTATTTCGCCTTAACCTCGGCCGAGCCGAAGCGATCGATCATCCACGCGGCCATGTTGTGGATCGAGATGAACGCACTGGTCGATGGGCAGCCGTAGGCCATCGCCTCCATGATCAGCGCGGCTTCCAAACGGCCAAGCCCGATCCCGCCGCTCTCCTCGCTGACGTAAATCGCGCCGAAGCCGAGTTCGGCGGCTTCGCGGATCGTGTCGCGGGGGAAGATGTGCTTTTCGTCCCACTCGGCGGCGAACGGGGTGATCGCGTCGGCCGTGAACTTGCGCGCCATCTCCTGAATCTGGAGCTGGTCGTCGGTCAGATCGAACTGGGTCATTGCGCGGGCGCTCTAGGGCGGCGCCGGAATGTCAGCAAGTCCGCGTCAGTATGCGCTGGCGGAGTTGTTGAGTTCGCCGACGTCGGCGTTGTCGGCGCCGTTGATCAGTTCGTTGGACGAGGTGTCGACGCTCTCGTCAGGCGGCAGCTGCTCGATGTCGGCGGCCGCCGCATTGTTGATGTCGATCGCGACATTGTTGTCGCTCGCCGGCTTGGTGCAGGCGGCGAGCGCCGCCGCGGTCAGGATCAGGGTCAGTTTATGTGCATCGCGCATAGGTGAAGCTCGCCATTGGGTTGCTCTCGGTGCGCACCAGCTGTTGCCCTTGAAGCTCGAGCGCCTGAAACTTGGTCCACGTTTGACCCTCGCCAGTAAAGGCAAAATTACCGCTGATCGAGTCCGGACTGATCTGGATGTCCGGTGCTGGAACAGCACGAGACTCGTAGAACTTAAGGTCAGATGGGCCGACGATCAGCAGGCCTTTGGCGTCGCCGCGTGATGAAATGCAATCGTTGGGCGACAAACCCCAGTGGCCCTGAAGCCGCGCGGAAATCTTCGCGGTGGACGCGGGCAGCGGCTGCGCCGCCACCGCATTGGCTGTAGGCGCGCCGCCCGGGTCGGGCGCCGATTCATTGACCGCAGGCAATCCAACAACGTTCTTCGCCATATTGTCGACGGGATCGCGCGCGCTGCACGCGACCACCGCCAGCATGGCAGCGCAGGAAACGAGCGGTGCGACGGCGCGGAGCATGATGCCCCAACGCCTTCAGGCGCCGCGCGTATCCCTAGGCCGATTCGACCGCGTAATCGTCGCCATAGAATTTGCTGGTGCTGCGGGTATGAAAGGCGATCGCCTTGATCGGCTCGTACTTGGGCTCGCCGAGACCCGGCAGCACTTCGAGCACCTCGTCCTCCCACACATAGACCGCGATCGGAATCGAGACCCGCGCCGTCGCCAGGTGCGAGCCGTCGGTCGGCTTGCCGACGCGGTGGGTGGTCGACGGCAGCCGGTCATTGGTGATGCGCTGCATGTAATCGCCGGTGTTGATGATGATCGACCCGCGCGGCGCGACCATCCGCACCCACTTGCCGGAGCGGTGGTTCCACACCTGCAGCCCCTCCATCCGCGATGCTGGAAGGATCGTGAACAAATCCACGTCCTCGTGGCCGAGCAACCGGCCGGCACCCGAACGATCCTGGTCGCCGGACATCGGCGGATAGTAATTCGCCCGCAGTCCGAAGTTCGTGCCCGTGAGTTTGTCGTCATAAATGTGGGGATCGACCCCGAGGCCCTGGAACATCGCTTGCGCGATCGGCTTGATCAGCGGCTCGTGGGCGTCGACGATGCGGCGGAACCGCGCCTCATACTCTGCGCGCGGCCAATAATTCTCAGCGCGGAACGACCCTTCACGCTCCTGCGGAATGTCGAACGCACGCCGGCACCAGACCCAACCCTCGACCAGGTCCGGATGAATGTCGCTCGTCTCCTCAATCGGGAAATAGCCCTGGTTGACCGATCCGTAGCGCTCGGCGCGGAAGCGCATCTTCTCATCGAGCGTCGTTGTCGTGAACAGGTCGAGCACCACGTCGTGCAGATCGTCGTAGAGGGCGGGGTCCACTCCGTGGCCGGTCAGGACCGCGAAGCCGATCTCGCTCAGCGCCTTGCCGAACTCGTCCGCGAAGCGCGCCTTGTCGGCGTCATCGCCGCGCAGGAACGGCTCGAAGTCGAGCGTCGCTATCTGATACTCGTCATCGAACTCGTCACTCGCGTCCTCGGCCAGGCGATAGGTGTGCACCTTTTGCACCTGATCGTATTTTTCGAACTCGCGGTTGAGGACACCGGTCATGAAATCGCCACCTCTGCGGTTGCCGCCACGGCCTTACGATCTCGCCGCCCAACCAGCGCGGCGCGGAACATGATGGCTGCGGCATAGAGCACAACCACGAACACCAGCCAGCGCAGAATTTCGAGCGGCATCGACTTCACGACGAACGCCGCGACCAGCACCGCGGGGATGCCGCCAATTGCCAGCCCGAGCACGATCCGAAGGTCGATCTGGCCGATGGCGACGTGGCGCAGGCTTGCGCCCGCCCCCATCAGCGAACCGCCAGCTGCCATGATCGGGAAGCACAGCCGAGGGTCCATGCCCATCAAACTCAACATTACCAGCGTCGGGGCATAATTGCCGACGCCGAAATTGGCCAGGATGCCGAAGCCGAAGCTCGCGACAATGGAAACAAGCGTCAGGCTGATCGGCAGTCCGGTCGCGGTCCCGCCGCCGGGAAACAGATGGAGGTTGGTCATTGCATAAGCGATTGCCGCCAGCACCAGCCCGATCGCGACGACCGCCTGCACGATCCACACCCGGGCCCGCGCCACCAGCGGCGCGCCGACTAGCCCGCCGAGCATGGTTGCGATCGCGCACCCGAACAGCAGCACGGGATCCACGAACACGCCGAGCAGGATCAGAAAGATGATGCTTTCGACCATCACTGGCGGTGTCAGGCCGGCCACCATCGTCGGAGGAATCAGACGGTCGGGGACCATCTTGCGGAATTTGAACCACGCCGCGGTCGGCGCGAACGAGCCGATCCCCAGCGTATCGAAGAAGTTGACGACGGCACCGAGGCCGAGCGCCTCGAGGTCGGGCCGGGCGCGCTGGGCAATCGCCGCGCGCGTTAAGGCGACGGCATAGGCCAGGACTGCGAGGCCCAGCGCAACCAGGAGCGCGATCAACATGACGGGAAGGCTTTATGCATAAAGGGTCACCTGAAACAAAAAAGCCCGCCGAAAGGCGGGCGGGCAGTCGACGATCGGATATAAATCGATCAGTCGCGCCATCGCGCCGCGGCTTCGCGTCCGCGCCACCAGAAGTGGGCGATTTGAGTCGCAGCGATGGCCCTCAGGTTCGGCATCGTCGTTTGGTAGGTGTGGCGCCTGAGCTTCGTCAAGTCAGACTCTGGCGCAGCACGGCAAAACCGATGTTTTCGAGCGCGGCGCTGAATTCTCCGGCGAACCGCGCCTTGTCCGCCCCATCGCCGCGCAGGAACGGCGCGAAGTCCAAGGGTCGCGATTTTGTAATCGTTGTCGAATGCGTCGCCGTCGCTTTCGGCGAGGCGATAGGTATGCGCCTTCTCGACCTGGTCGTAGCGGCGGAAATCCTGGTTGAGCGCGCCGACGTCAGCCATCCGTTCACCCCATCGTTGGAATGATGAACGCACTCTCGCCATGGCCGCCGCCGTCGGGCCAGCGCTGCGTGACGACCTTGTTCTTGGTCCAGAAGCGCAGGCCCTCCTGGCCGTACTGGCCGATGTCGCCGAAGCCCGAGCGCTTCCACCCGCCGAAGCTGTGGTAGCTGACCGGCACCGGGATCGGCACGTTGATCCCGACCATCCCGACATTGACGCGCGCGGTGAATTCGCGCGCGGCGTGGCCGTTGCGGGTGAAAATCGCGACGCCGTTGCCGTAATCGTGGTTTGAGGGGAGCGCGACCGCCTCTTCGAAATCCTTTGCACGAACGATTTGCAGGACAGGCCCGAAAATCTCTTCCTTGTAGCTCGTCATGCTCGGCTTCACATGATCGAATAGGGTCGGGCCGACGAAGAAACCCTGCTCGTGGCCCTGGAGGGTGAATCCGCGGCCGTCGATGACCAACTCGGCGCCTTCGTCGATGCCCATCTGGATGTAATTTTCGATCCGCTCCTTGTGCGCCTTGCTGACCACCGGGCCGTAATGGGCCTCGGGGTCGGTCGAGACGCCGACGCGCAGCGCTTCGATCGCGGGGATGAGCTTGGCGCGCAAGGCATCCGCCGTCTCGTCACCGACCGGCACAACCACCGGCAGCGCCATGCAGCGTTCGCCGGCCGAACCGAACGCCGCGCCGGCGAGGTCGTTGACGACCTGATCGAGATCGGCGTCGGGCATGACGATGCCGTGGTTCTTGGCCCCGCCGAACGCCTGGACGCGCTTGCCCACCGCCGTCCCGCGCGAGTAAATGTAGTGCGCGATGTCGCTCGACCCGACGAAGCTCACCGCCGCGATGTCCGGATGATCGAGGATCGCATCGACCATTTCCTTGTCGCCGTGGACGACGTTGAGCACGCCGTCGGGCAGGCCGGCTTCCTTCATCAGCTCGGCGAGGCGCACGGGGACGGTCGGGTCGCGCTCGCTGGGCTTCAGGATGAACGCGTTGCCGCAGGCGATGGCCATACCGAACATCCACATCGGGATCATCGCCGGGAAGTTGAACGGGGTGATGCCGGCGCCAATGCCGAGCGGTTGGCGCATTGAGTAAACGTCGATGCCGGGGCCCGCGCCGACGGTATATTCGCCCTTCAGCGCCTGCGGGATGCCGCAGCAATATTCGATCACTTCGAGCCCCCGCTGGACGTCGCCCTTGGCGTCGGCGATGACCTTGCCATGCTCCGAGCTCAGCAGGTGAGCGAGCTCGTCCATGTTGGCTTCGATCAGTTCCTTATATTTGAACATGACCCGGGCGCGGCGCTGCGGGTTGGTCGCCGCCCAGGCCGGCTGGGCGGCCTTGGCGGCATCCACCGCTTTCTGAAGATCCGAAGCGGTGCCGAGGCGGACATGAGCCTGGACCTCGCCCTGGTTGGGGTCGAACACGTCGCCCTGCCGCTCGCCGCTCGCGAAGCTGGATCCGCCGATGAAATGGTCGATGCTGCGCAACATGAAACGCGTCCCGATTTAAGGTGGTTTGAAGTCGCGGCTCCCCTAGACCCGCGATGCGGCAAATGCCAGTTGGAGCGCTCGCCCTTCGACAGGCTCAGGGTGAGCGCTACCTCTTGCGCTCTCGTTGAGCTTGTCGAAACGAAAGCGCCGAAGGAGATTGCGATGCGTAGCTTAGTCGCTTGGTCAGCACTGACCCTGATTGGCGCGGCGCCGCCGCCGTCGCCCGACGCGAAGCTGCGCGCGATCGTCGCGCCGGTCAGCGCCGAGCGGATGAAGGCGACGGTCGAGAAACTGGTCAGCTTCGGAACGCGGCACACGCTCTCGTCGCAGACCGACCCCAAGCGCGGGATCGGCGCGGCCCTCGACTGGACGCAAGGGCAGTTCCGTGACCTCGGCCTGGCGACCGAGCGGCCGTGCGACACGTTCAGCGGCGACCGCCTCCCTCAGCCCACCCGGGTGTGCGACATGGTGGCGATCCAGCGCGGGACCGAGCGGCCCAACGACGTGGTCATCATCACCGGCCATATCGACAGCCGCGTGACCGACCCGCTCAACGGCACGTCCGACGCGCCCGGCGCGAACGACGACGGCTCGGGAGTCGCCGCGCTGATGGAGGCGGCGCGCGTGCTGTCGAAGCATAAATTCCCCGGCACGATCGTCTATGCGGCGCTGTCGGGCGAGGAGCAGGGCCTTTACGGCGGCAAGGTGATCGCGGCCTACGCCAAGGCGCAGCGCTGGAATGTCATCGCCGACCTCAACAATGACATCATCGGCAACAGCTGCGGATCGGACGGAGTGTGCGATTCGACGCACGTGCGCGTCTTTTCCGAGGGGCCGCGCTGGCAAGAGCACGAGGATCTCGCGAAGCAGATCCGCAGCTTCGGCGGGGAGAACGATTCGCCCGGCCGCAACATCTCGCGCTTCCTCGACGGGCTCGCGGGCCGGCTCAACATCGGCCTCGACGTCCGTCAGATCTGGCGCAACGACCGCTTCGGCCGGGGCGGCGACCATACCGAATTTCTCAACCTCGGCTTTCCCGCGGTGCGTTTCACCGTCGCGGTCGAAAATTACGACTGGCAGCATCAGGATGTTCGGGTGGAGAAGGGCAAGCCGTACGGCGACACGGTCGACCATATGGATTTCGGCTATCTGGCGAAGGTCGCGAAGCTGAACACCGCCGCGCTCGCCGCGATCGCCAGCGCCCCGCCGCCGCCCGAGCCGAAGGTCGAGGGGTCGGTGAGCACGGATACGACGGTGAGTTGGCCGGCTGTCTTCGGAGACGCCTCATTCAAAGTCTGGTGGCGGCGGACGGACTCCAATCAGTGGCAAGTTGCCCGTTCAGTAAGCGGATCGACACTCGGGAATGACCCAGGAGCAGACGGCCTGTTCTGCCGCGAGGCTCGCACGAAAGTTAGTACTGGCGAACATGATCCCGGTGGCTGCGACTGGCGTGTCGTCCTCCCCCACATCCGCGTCGACGATTGGGTGTTCGGCGTCTCGTCGGTGAGCAAGGACGGCTTCGAGGGCCCGGTCGCCTCGGCGGTGCCCGGTGGCGCGTTCAAGCCTTTCGTCGCGGCGCCGCCGAAATCGTCGCCCTGAACTCGTTTCAGGGTCCATTTTGTTGAAGGTCGGCGTACTTCTCCTAAATGGATGCTGAAACAAGTTCAGCATGACGGGAGTGAGGTCATGGCCGGCGGATGGACGCGCGACGGCGCGGTGCAGGACCAGATCGACGATACGGTGAAGGACGCGGTGCTGCGCGCGCGGGCGCTCACGCCGTCGGGCGAGAGTGCCGAGGAATGCGACGATTGCGGCGAGCCGATCCCCAGGAAGCGCCGCGCGGCGCTGCCGGGCGTGCGCACCTGCGTCGCCTGCCAGACCGAGCGCGACAAGGCGGTCGTCCACTCGACCATCAACCGCCGCGGCAGCAAGGATAGCCAGTTGCGCTAGGGCTGGTTAGGGCGAGACATGGCCCGACCGCCCCGAACACCGAGAACCCCCCGGCCGGCACGCGACGCACGGCCATCCCGATCATCCCGACCTCCGCGCAAGCAGTCGGGCAACCGATCTTCCGGCCTGCCCAACCGCAAGCAAATCCTCGATTTTATCGCTTCGTCCGACCAGCCGGCGGGGAAGCGCGAGATCGCGCGGGCGTTTGGGCTTTCGGGGCAAGACAAGATCGAACTCAAGGCGCTGCTCAAGGATATGGCCGACGAGGGGCTGATCGACCATTCGCGCGGCCGCGCCTTCCACCAGATGGGCGGTGTCCCCAAGGTCACCGTTCTCCGCGTCTCTCAGGTCGACGACAGCGGTCACGTCTTTGCGGTGCCCGAGCAATGGCACGCCGAGACCCCGGCACCGCGCCTGCGCGTGATCGAGCACGGCAAGAGCGCGCTTGGGATCGGCGACCGCGTGCTGTCGCGGACCGAGCAGAAGGGCGAAGCCTGGGTCGCGCATCCACTCAAAAAGCTCGAACGCTCGGCCGAACTCGCGCTGGGCGTGGTCAAGAAGGAGGGCGAGCGCTTCTGGCTGTCGCCGGTGGACAAGAAAGAACGGCGCGAGTTCTCAATCACGGAACTCAACGACGCCGAGCCCGGTGATCTCGTGCTGTGCGAGGTAAGCGGCCGGCCGCCACGGGTGACGGCGCGGGTCGATGCCGTGCTCGGCGACCCGTTCGCGCCGCGCAGCTTCTCGCTGATCGCGATCCACAAACATGGTCTCCGCGCCGAATTCGCGCCGGAGGCGATCGACGAGGCGCACCGCGTGGCGAAGCTGCCGCTGGGTGAGCGCGAGGACCTGACGCATCTGCCGATCGTCGCGATCGATCCTGAGGACGCGCGCGACCATGACGATGCGATCTGGGCGGAAGCGGATGGCGAAGGCGGGTGGAATGCGATCGTCGCCATCGCCGATGTCAGCTTCTACGTCCGCCCCGGGTCCGAGCTCGACCGCGAGGCGCGGGCGCGCGGCAACAGCGTCTATTTCCCCGACCGGGTGGTGCCGATGCTGCCCGAGGAATTGTCGGCCGACATTTGCTCGCTGAAAGAAGGCAAGGATCGCGCTGCGCTGACGTGCCATTTGAAGATCGGCAAGGATGGCACACTCAAGGACTGGCGGTTCACGCGTGCCAAGGTCCGCATCGCCGCCAACATCGCCTATGAGGACGCGCAGGCGGCGATGGATGCGGCGGGCGAGGCGCGGATCGAAGTCAGCTCGCCGACCTGCGTGATGCCGCCGATCGAGGGCCGCGTGCCGCAGGAACTGGTCGAAAAAGCCCTCAAGCCCCTGTGGGCCTGCTGGCGCGCCTTGTTCGCGGCGCGGCAGAAGCGCGATCCGCTCGAGCTCGACCTGCCCGAGCGGCGGGTGGCTATCTCCTGACCTTCGGGGTTGAATTCGCGCTCGGCCAGGTGGTCAAGCCCGGCACCTTCAACCGGATCATCGAGCGCGTCGGCGACGGGGACGGCCGCGAGGAGATCATGGAGCAATTGCTCCGGACCCAGATGCAGGCGCGTTACGCGCCCGACCGGCTCGGCCATTTCGGGCTGGCGCTCGCGAGCTACGCCCATTTCACGTCGCCGATCCGGCGCTACGCCGACCTCCTCGCCCACCGTTCGCTGGTCGACGCCTACAAGCTCGGCGACGGCGGGCTGCCGAAGGGTGAAGACGAGAAGTTCGCCGCGATCGGCGAACAAATCTCGATGCTCGAAAGGCGCGCGATGGAGGCCGAGCGCGATACCATCGACCGCTATGTCGCGGCGTTCCTTGCCGACCGCGTCGGGCAATTGGTCGAATGCCGGATCAGCGGGGTCCAGCCGTTCGGTTTCTTCGCCACGGTCGACAATCTCGGCGGCGACGGGCTGTTGTTCGCCAAGGATTTGGGCCGCGAATATTTCCGTTACGACGAAGCCGCGCGGCAATTGGTCGGCGACGAGACCGGCGAAACCTACAAGATCGGCCAGCGGCTGACGCTGCGCCTGGCCGAGGCAAATCCGGTGTCGGGCTCGCTCCGGTTCGAGCTGCCGGAAGGCAGCTACGGCGGGCCGTCGCGCCCACGCACCGATCGTCAGCGCCCGACCGGCCGTCGCGGCCGACCGGCCAACATTCGTCACAATAACAAGCGGCGCTGACCCTTTGGTATGGGTCGCGCGCTCGCGGTTTGGGGCGTATTGCCCGCGCGACTCAGAGGGAGCGCTCCATGGCCTATAAGATCGCGATCATCATCGGCAGCCTGCGCAAGGACAGTCTCAATCGGAAGGTGGCGCGATCGATCTGCGCGCTTCGCAACGATAATCTCGATTGCTCGATGATCGAGATCGGCGATCTGCCGCTCTACAACCAGGACCTCGACACGAATCCCCCCGAACAGTGGACCCGCTTCCGCCAGCAGATCGCGGCGAGCGACGGCGTCTTGTTCTGCAGCCCCGAGTATAATCGCGGCGTCCCGGGCGTGCTCAAGAATGCGATCGACGTTGGCTCGCGGCCGTACGGGCAGAGCGTGTTCGACAAGAAGCCCGGAGCGATCGTCACCGCGTCGCCGGGTAGCATCGGCGGGTTCGGGTCCAACCATCAGATTCGCCAGGCGGCGGTATTCCTGAACATGCCGATCATGCAGCAGCCCGAAGCCTATCTCGGCCACGTCAGCGACAACAGCTTCGACGATAGCGGTTGCCTCAAGGAAGGGCCGCTTAAGGACCTGATCACCGTCCTCGCACATGCCTTCCACGACTGGGTCGACATGATCCACCGGTCGCGTGCCGCACTGGCCGAAGATTCGGCGCATGCGGCGAAGGCCCGGGAACACGTCTGACACTTGGCGAGTCCTTTGACCGCGCGCTAATCCAGCGCGACCAATCCAGGGAGGAACGCCAATGGATTTTCGACACCTCGAAAAATATGAGCCACAGCTTCGGGCGCTGTTGCGGATCATGACCGCGCTGCTGTTCATGGAGCACGGCCTGGCCAAGCTGATCCATTTCCCAGTGGCCCAGCCCGGCGTTCCCGATCCGCTGCCAACGATCCTCGTTGCCGCCGCCTGGATTGAGACCGTCGGCGGCGCGCTGATCGCCGCCGGATTGTTCACGCGGTTGGCCGCGTTCATTTGCGCCGGCGAGATTGCGATCGGCTATTTCATGTTCCACTTCCCGAAGAGCTTCTGGCCGATCGTGAATATGGGCGAAGGCGCAATCCTGTTCTGCTTCGTCTTCCTCTACCTCGCCGCGGCTGGTCCGGGCGCGTGGAGCATCGACGGAACGCGGGCGAAGCGGGTCAGGTAACTTTCGCGCGCGCCTTGAAGCGCGGCTGATCCCATTCGCGGGATTGCATGATCTCGCCAAGGATTTCGGCCGCGCGCCAGGCGTCCGCGAAGCGATTGTAAAGCGGCGCGAAGCCGAAGCGCAGCAGGTCCGGCGCGCGGAAATCGCCGACCACCCCGCGCGCGATCAGGGCCTGCATGACGGCATAGCCTTCCGGGTGGGCGAAGACGACGTGGCTGGCGCGTTCGGCCGGGTCGCGCGGTGAGGCGAGGCGGAGCGCGCCCCCGCAGCGCGCCTCGACCTCGTCGATGAACAGCCGCGACAGCGTGCGCGCCTTCCCCTCGACGTCGGCCACGGCGATCCCGTCGAACGTCGCGAGTCCCGCGTCGAGTGCCGCCAGCGCGAGGATTGATGGCGTGCCGGTGAGGAATTTGAGGATGCCGTCGGCAGGCCGGTAATCGTCTTCGAACGCGAAGGGATCGGCATGGCCGAACCAGCCCTGCAGCGGTGGCCGAAGCTCGCCTTGCAAATGCTCGGCGACGAACAGGAATGCCGGCGCACCGGGGCCGCCGTTGAGATATTTGTAGCCGCAGCCGACCGCGAGGTCGCAGCCAGTTTCGTTGAGGTCGAGCGCGATCGCCCCGGCGCTGTGCGACAGGTCCCAGACGGTGAGCGCGCCGGCCGCGTGGGCCGCGGCGTTGATCGCGGCCATGTCGTGGATTGCGGCGCTACGGTAATCGACGTGGGTCAGAGTAACGACCGCTGTGTCCGCATCGATTGCGCCCATGACCTCTTCCGCCGGCACTGCCTTGAGCGTCAGGCCGAGCAATTCGGCGAGTCCCTGGGCGACATAAAGGTCGGTCGGGAAATTGTGCTGTTGGGTGAGAATTGTCCGGCGGTCGGGCCGCGCCTGGACTGCCGCGGCGAGGAGCTTGAACAGGCAGACGCTGGTCGAATCTGCAATCAAAAGCTCGCTCGGTTTAGCCCCCACGATTGGCGCGAGCCTCGCTGCAATCCGCGTCGGCCATTCGATCCATCCGTGCCTGTTCCAGCTCCCGATGAGGTCGTCGCCCCATTCGCGCGCCGTAACACGCGCGAGCCGGTCGGCAGTCGCGGCCGGAAGCGCGCCAAGCGAATTGCCGTCGAGATAGATTAGACCTTCCGGCAACCGAAACCGATCGCGAGCGAAGACGAGTGGATCAGCGGCGTCGAGCGCGCGAGCTTCGTCCAGCGTCAGAGCGCGAGGTCCTTTTCCGTGAGTTGGTGGAAGTCCGCCGGATCGTACAGCCGGAAAACGCCGCCTTTAGCGGTCGCTGCAACTACCGCGAGTTTACGCGCGGGCGTGAGCCAGACCGCCTCGACGCCGGCGAGATCGCGCGAGACCCAGACCTGGGTTCCGTCCTCGAACTTACCAAAGAGCAGGCCGTAGGTCGTCGGGTCCTTATCCGTTCGTCCCGGGCGTTTGACCACAGCCGCATAAAGGCCGATGGCGCGGGCACTCGATTGATCTTCGATCGCGGCATCCGCTGCGTAACTGACATCATCGGATATTTTGCCCGTGGGCTCGATCCAGTTGACGATTTCGAAATCCGTATTCGGCAGAACTCTCCGACTTACACCCGTGCTGCCATCTACGATTAGCCGGTTGCGCTCATCGCTGCCACGGTATGGGCCGCTGAAAGAGCCTCCGCCATTGCCGCCATCGCCCCGGAGAATCGGAATCGTAAAAAAGCGGGTGCCTTCAACCGTGTCGATATTCCCGAAAGTCAGAGTGGCGCCTGATTTGTCACGGGCGATTTGCTGGGGTTGGCCGTCGTCACGGCGCTCATAGCCGCAGGCGGAAAGCGATATCAGGAACAGAATCGGCAGCGCATAACGCATCGTATTCCCCCTTAGAGCTTCGGCAGGGTCACGCCCTTCTGCCCCATATATTTGCCGGCGCGGTCGGCGTAGCTGACCTCACACGGCTCATTGCCCTGTAGGAATAGAAACTGGCACGCGCCTTCGTTGGCGTAAACTTTCGCCGGCAGCGGCGTGGTGTTCGAGAATTCGAGCGTCACATGCCCCTCCCAGCCGGGCTCGAGCGGGGTGACGTTCACGATGATCCCGCACCGCGCATAGGTCGATTTGCCGAGGCAGATGACGAGCACGTCGCGCGGCACGCGGAAATATTCAACCGTGCGGGCGAGTGCAAAACTGTTGGGCGGGATGATGCACACGTCGGTCTTGCGGTCGACGAAGCTGTTCGAATCGAAGTTCTTGGGGTCGACGACGGCGCTGTCGACATTGGTGAAAATCTTGAAGTCATCGGCGACCCGCGCGTCATAGCCGTAGGACGACAGGCCGTAACTGATGCAGCCGTCGGCCCGCTGGGCCTCGACAAACGGCTCGATCATCGCATGAGCGAGCGCCTGCTCGCGAATCCAGCGGTCCGATAAAATCGACATTCCGATGGCCTAACGGGGCGGTTGGAAGCCTTCAATTTGGGCCGGATTATTTCTGTGGATGAAGGTCGCGTGACGATTTCCGGACGGCTTTGCGATTCGTGCACAATCAATCCACAGGCCCTGTCGTTTGTGCTATGTTTGTTCTCGTTGGGTGTGGGGACACGCCAGCCTAGAGGATTGGCCATGGCTGAAGTTGTCCGCATTGCCGAGTCTGCGTCTGAACCGGCACTCCAAACCCTCCCCCAGAATATCGAGGCGGAAGCCGCGCTGCTCGGCGCGCTGATGATCGACAACCGGCTGGTCGAGGACGTCCAGCTCAAGCTCCGCCCCGAGCATTTCTTCGAGCCGCTGCACGGGCGGATTTACGAATCGATCTTGCGCATGACCGACAACAATCGGGTCGCCAACCCGGTGACGTTGCGGCCTTTGTTCGACGCCGATGAGGCGATGAAGGAAGTCGGCGGACCGGCCTATCTCGCGCAGCTTACGGGATCGGGCGCGGCGATCATCGGCGCGCGCGACTTCGCGGCGCAGATTTACGATCTCGCCTTGCTGCGCGCGTTGGTCGGGGTGGGCCGCGACCTGGTCGAAGGTGCGCTCGACACCAGCGAAGTGATCGCCCCGCTCGAACAAATCGAAAAGGCCGAGACCGAGCTCTACAAGGTGGCGGAAGAGGGCGGGGTCGAAGGCAAGGCCAAGAGCTTCGCCGACGCGTCCAAGCTTGCGCTCGAAATGGCCGAGCGCGCGCTCAACAGCGGCGGCCATCTGTCGGGCTTCACCACCGGGCTCAACAGCATGAACGCCAAGATCGGCGGCATGCATAAGTCCGATCTGGTGATCGTCGCCGGCCGCCCCGGCATGGGCAAGAGCGCGTTGGGCACCAACATGGCCGTCGCCGCGGCGCAACGGTTCCTGCGCGACGCCGAGGATGGGATCGCGCCGGAAAAATCGGCCGGCGCGCCGGTGGTGCTGTTCAGCCTCGAAATGTCGGCCGATCAGCTCGCCACGCGTATTCTCGCCGAGCAATCGGGGATCACGTCGGAGAATTTGCGGACCGGGCGGATCACCCAGCACGAGTTCCGCGATCTCGCCCGCGCCGCGGCCGAGCTGCAGAGCCTCCCTTTGTACATCGACGACACGCCGGGCCTGACCATTGCCGCGCTGCGCACCCGCGCCCGCCGTCTGAAGCGGCAGAAGGGCATCGGGATGGTCGTGGTCGACTATCTCCAGCTGCTCCAGGGCACCGGCCGGGGCAATGACAATCGCGTGCAGGAAATCTCCGAGATCAGCCGCGGCCTCAAACAGCTCGCCAAGGAGCTCGACGTTCCGGTCATCGGGCTCTCGCAGTTGAGCCGCGCGGTCGAGCAGCGCGAGGACAAGCGTCCGCAGCTGTCGGATTTGAGGGAATCGGGCTCGATCGAGCAGGACGCCGACATCGTGCTCTTCATCTACCGCGAGGATTATTACGTGAAGGGCGTCGAAGTCGAAATGCCGACGCCCGAGGAAGCGGTGGCCAATCCGGACAAGGCGGCCAAGTACAGCGACTGGAAGCAGAAATTCGACGACGTTGCCGGCAAGGCCGAGATCATCGTCGCCAAGCAGCGCCACGGCTCGACCGGCATCGTCCGCGTCCGCTTCGACGGCCGCACGACCAAGTTCAGCGACGCCGCCGACGAAGGTTATCTGCCCGAGATGCGGGACTAATCAGCCACGGGGGTGGGGGAGGAGGGCGCCGGCTCGGTCCGGCGCCCTTTTGTGTTTGGGCGACCTAGTCGGCCGACCGCCCGTCGAGCACTTCGCGCAATTTGATCGCGAGATTGGCCTTTCGGTAGGGCTTCGTGAGAAGGTGCGGCGGCGGGGCGTCTGGATTCGAGCCGTTATCGAAAGTTCCCGTGAATCCTGTTGTGTGGAGGACCTTCAATGCCGGACGGCATATCCGCGCCTGGCGGCCGAGCTCGAATCCGTTCATCCCGCCGGGCATTACGACGTCGGTGAACATGAGGTCGATCCCCTCGTCGTTCGACAGCGCCAGCAAAGCGTCCGCCGCATTGCATGCCGTCACGACGCCATAGCCGAGCTCCTCGAGCTGCCGCGCGACGACCCGCCGGACAGCCTCATTGTCCTCGACCAGCAGAATTCGCTCGTTCCCAATGCCGGCAATCGGTTGAAGTGCCGCGCCTTCCTGTGCCTCGCCGTCTTTCGCACCATCGCGCGGCAAATAAAGTCTGACGGTCGTTCCGACGCCTACTTCGCTGTAGATTTTGACCGACCCTCCCGACTGTTTGGCAAAGCCATAGATCATGCTGAGGCCGAGGCCGGAGCCCTGACCGACGGGTTTGGTCGTGAAAAATGGTTCGAACGCCCGCGCCGCGACGTCCGGCGGCATCCCCGAGCCGTTATCGGAAACGGAGATCACGACGTAGTCGCCTGATGCGATCTCGATCTCCGCGCCATCGTACCATTCGCCTGTCGCAATCGTCATATTGGCGGTTTCGACCGTCAGCTTCCCGCCGCCCGGCATCGCATCGCGCGCGTTGATTACCAGGTTGAGGGTGGCTGATTCGAGCTGGCTCGCATCCACGCGTGTGGGCCAGACCCCGTCTGCCAAATGAATCCGTACTTCGATCGCTTCGGTCAAGGTCCGGCGCCACAGCGGCGCCATTTCTGTTACAAGCTTATTAGGATCGACGCGTTGTGGCGAAAGTGGTTGGAGACGTGAAAACGCAAGCAGTTGGCGCGTTAGCTCCGCCCCCCGCACTGCCGCCGCAAGCGCCTCGTCAGAAAATTTGCTCACGTCGGAACCTCTCGCCATTTCCGGCTGGAGCAGCTCCAGATTTCCGATAATGATTGCCAGCAGATTATTGAAATCATGTGCCAGGCCGCCGGTTAGCTGGCCCACCACCTCCATCTTTTGAGCCTGGCGAAGCTGAGCATCCTTCGATTCGCGATCCGTAATATCCTGGCAAATTCCCAGCAGGACCGGACGTTCCGTTCCTGGCAGGCACTCTGCCCGGGCCTCGACCCAGAGGGTTTTTGACGATGCGTCCGGTGTCTTGAAGGTGGAGGTGAAGGTGAAGCGACGGCACTCATCATCGCTCTTCAGCAATTCCACGAGGCGCCGCCGCTGTCGAGGCGAAACGAAATGCTCCAACTCCGAGACTGAAGGCGCCTCAGAAGCGGGAAGTCCGACGATCTCCTTGAGCGTTTCGGACATTTCGAGCCGGCGATCGGCAGGATCATAGCGCCACGACCCGATCTGGGCGATGCGGCAGATTTCTTTCAATGACCGTTCGGATTCGGCGATTGTCGCCAGCATCGCGTTGAAACCGCGCGCCGTGGTCGCGACCTCGTCGTCCCCGTGGTCACGCAGTCGCGCGGCACGTTCGCCAAGGCGAAACCGATCGGCAACCTCGGCGAGATTGACCAGCCGCTCAGTGATGCTGCGCCCGGTCAAATAAGCGATGAGCCCGCCCAGAAAGATGATCGCGGCGCCCAGTGCAATCGCCGACAGTGCCGATTGGCCGTCAATAACCCCGTCCAATCGGCTGATTCCGACCTCGACGGTGCCAGCCGGACCGGCGCCCGCCGGAACTGCCGTGTTCGCGATAATCAAATCCTCGGTACGGCTCAGATGAAGCACCGCGGCGGATCGGATCTCCGTTGCCGGGAGGGCTGATTTACGTTGTCCAATATTCGGAGCGTCAGCCCTTGCGATGGTCCGCCCCGCGCTGTCACGGAAGGTCACCGACGCGACCCAATTCCCCTGCACCGCGGCTTCTGCGACCCTCTGAAGGTCGGGGTGCAGCCCTCGCTCCATCGCTGGCGTTCCCGCAGCAGCGAGAACCCGGACCATCGACTCTGCCCGCCTGATCTGCCGGAAGTCCCGGGCAATCCGGTCCCGGTTGTAGAGTTCCCAGCCAATGGCGCCGACGAGCAGGGCATTAACGAGCACGACCGAAAGCATGAACTTTCGCGAAATGGAAGAACGTAAATAGACTCTGATCGTCTCGGTGGGCTTCATTGATTCACCCTGGAGCACAATTGTAGTCCACGTGCGCGCAACAATTGTGGACAAGTCTTAGCGCACTCGACCCTGCACATCGACACTGATTCGTTATTTCACCGATTTGGCACGATCCTGGGAGAATCTTTGGAAAGACTTGGAAATTGCGCTAAACACCGAACCCGGATTGGGGGGGCAGACATGTGTCCACCGACGAACCTGCGCTGACGAGAAAAATGAGCCCGCGAGCCGAATCCGCCGGCATTGGTGGGTGGCTGGCGCTGCTCGTCGTCTGGATGGTCGCCTTTCGGCCGGTGGCCGGTGTCTACATGCTAAGCATGCTGCAGGCCCACAGTATCGCCGACCCAACGAGTCTCGAAAACAGCACCTGGTTGATCAATACGTCCACCTTCTGGATAGTCTTCCTCGTGGTCGCGGCCCTGAGCATCTACGGTGGCCTTCGCCTATGGCGGGACCGAAGTCCGGTCGCGGTGAGAACGGCAATTGTCGTTCTGTGGATTTACAGTCCAATCGCGGCGGTCGACCTGCTGATCGCGCAAGTGTTTCTAGAGGGGCATGTCTCTTGGCCCGATGCGGCGCTGACGATCGCGACAAATCTTGCCATCGCGGCCCTCTGGACAGTCTATCTCATGCGCTCGCGCCGCGTCAGAAACACCTATTACCAACAGGCCATCGGCTAGGCGTTCAGGCTAGTCTCTACGTTCACCATTGGTAGACGGTCCCTCATCAAGCCACCGTTTCATCCAGCCGAACACCTCGTCATACCATTGGATCGAGTTCTTCGGCTTGAGCACCCAATGGTTCTCGTCGGGGAAGACCAGCAGCCGCGATGGAATGTTACGGCGTTGGAGCGCGGTGAAGGCCGCGATGCCCTGCGTGTAGGGAATGCGGAAGTCGTTCTCGGACGTGATCACCAGCTGCGGCGTCTTCCATGCCGTCACGTAGTTGACCGGGTTCCATTTTTCGAACTCGGCCGGCGCTTCATAATAAGGATGCGCGCCGTGCTCCCATTCATCGAACCACAATTCCTCGGTCTCGTAGGCCATGGCGCGGGCGTCGAACACGCCGTCATGCTGGACGATGCACTTGAACCGATCAGGCCACCGGCCCTCGATCCAGTTCATCATATAACCGCCATAGGAACCGCCGGCTGCGCAAGCGCGATCGCCGTCGAGCTGCGGGTCGTGCGCGACGGCGTAGGCCAGGCCCTTCTGCAGGTCCTCGAGCGGCCAGCCGCCCCAATTCTGGTGGATCGCATCGGTGAAGGCCTGGCCGTATCCGGTCGAGCCGTGGAAATCGACGCTGACCGCGGCATAGCCGGGCGAGGTGAAGACGCGCGGGTTCCAGCGGAATGACCAGCTGTTGGAGAAGCTGCCCTGCGGCCCGCCGTGGACGAGGAAGGCGATCGGAAGCTTGGTCGTCACGCGCGCCGGGCGCAGCGTCCAGCCCCATACCGTGTCGTTGTTGGCGCCAGCGAAGCTAAACTTGTCGAAGATTACCGGATCCATCTGGGCGAGCAGGTCGCGGTTGACGCTGGTCAATTGCGTGACCTTGCCGCGCTTATCGAGTCGATAGAGGTCGTCCGGCGCCATGATGCTGTTCATGGTCGCGATCGCGCCGCCGTCGCGGAGCGCATGGACATTGCCGTAATGGCCGTCGCGAGTCAGACGGGTGACCTTGCCGGTCGCGGCGTCGATGCGGAATACCGGCTCCTCGAGCGTGTCGCCGGCGGTGACCAGCAGGCTCTTGCCGCCCTTGGCCCATTCGATTGAATCAACCGAGCGGTCCCAGGCTTGGGTCAGCGCGCGCGTCTGGCCGCTGGCGAGGTCGCGCAGCATCAGCACCTGGCGGTCGGCTTCGTAAGTCGGCCGGGCCATCGCGAAATAAGCCAGGGTTCGCCCGTCGGGCGAGACGGTCGGCAAGTTGTCCATGCCGTCGTTGGCATCGGTAAGGTTGACCGGCGACGCACTGCCGTCGCTCGGGGTCGCGAAGATGTCGAGGTTGGTCGACAGCTCCTCGGTCCGTCCAGCCTCGCGCAGGGTGAAATAGAGCGTCTTGCCGTCGGGTGAGAAATTTAGCTCCTCGCCGCCGCCAAACGGTTTGGACGGCGTGTCGCCGACGAGGCTGCCGGTCAGCGGAACGCCAGCGCCGGCGAGCTTGCCGCCGCTGATGGCGAAACCGAACAGGCGCGATCGGACGCCCGGCGTCGCCCAGGTGTCCCAGTGACGCACGAACAATTGATCATAGATGCGCGCACTGCCGGTCTTCGGCGCTTCGGGCAGGCCGGCGCAATCGAGGTCGGTGCAGCGCAGATCGCGGTCGGCCCAGACGACCGCATGGTCACCGCTCGGCGCAATCTTGAACCCGACGATGTCGCCCTTGAAGGCGCTGACCTGCACGGGCGCGCCGTCCATCGGCATCCGGAACAATTGGTCCTGGCCGTCGGCGGCCATCAGGAACCAGAGCGCGCCGTCCGGACCGAACACCGCGTCATGGCCCTTCGCCGCAGCCGCGACGGGTTCAGGCACGGCACCGGACTTGGTCAGGTCGAGCAGATAAAGCGTGTTGACCCGCTTATTCTTGTCGAGGTCGGTGTTCGAGATGGTGAACACCGCCGATTTGCCGTCGGGCGACACTTCGGGCGCCCCGAGCCGATGCATCATCTGCATGTCGGTCGCGGTCATCGGCCGGGCGGCGAGCGGGGTGGCCGAGAGCGCGGCGGTAGCCGCGGCGAGGAGGAGTGCAGTGCGGGTCATGTCGCAGGCGTAGCGAGCGGGAAGGCGCGCATCAACAACCGTCATGCTGAACTTGATTCAGCATCCATGAACATCGCCGGTGTTCGAGTTGCGATCGCCGTGTTCATGGATCCCGGATCAGGTCCGGGATGACGTTACAGTGGCCGTCCCGTAATCCGCGTGATCTCGCGCTTTACATGTTCGTCGACCATTTGCGGCAGATGCTCGTCGAGCCACTGCTTCAAGATCGGCTTGAGCATCTCGCGCACCATCTCTTCGAGCGGGTTGACCTGCGGCACGGCGGGGACGGTCGCGGCGATGGTCGTCAATTGCTCGAGCGCCTCGCGGCTGTGCCCGGCGACGCCTTCGTCGAGCAGCGGCGGGCCGAGGTCGGCCGGCGGCGCAAGCGGCTCGTCGAGTTCGAGCACGTCGTCGTCGGCCGTGCCGGCTTCTTCGGGCAACGGAGCATCGTCGAGCGCGCTCGCCGGGGCCGTGCGGGTTTCCTTCTCCTCGGCGATCACTTTCTTGATCGACGCGAGGATGTCTTCCATCGATGGTTCACGAGACGCCATGGCGCGGCGATATCGCTTATTGCTGCGGCTGAGTCACCCCTGACGTCGCGGTTGGCTCGGTCACCACCGGGCCAGGCACGAGCTTGGGCGTGACCGCCGGATTTTGCGGCAGTTCGGCCGGGCTGATGGTCCTCGTCGCCGCCGGAACGTGGCGCGGCGCGGGGGCCCAGTCGTTCCATTCATTGGCGACGCGGCGGTAATTGCCGAGCGGATCGTAGAGCGGTCCGCCGTCGAGCCCGAGGTCCTCGGCTTCGGCGGCGCCCATCGCGTTGAGCAGCTGGAAGCCGGCGACATAGGAGTCGCGCTTCGCGGTCACCAGCAACACCTGCGACTGCAACAGCTCCTGCTCGGCGTTGAGGACGTCGAGCACGTTGCGCGTGCCAACGCTTTGTTCGGCGCGAACGCCTTCGAGCGCGAGTTCGTTGGCCTGGACGGCGATGGTGTTCGCCGCGATCGACTTTTGCGCGGCGTCGTAGGTGGCGAAAGCCGAGCGCGCCTGGGCAATGACCTGGCGCTCGGTGCCGATGACCTGCTCGAGCGTCTGGCCTTCAAATGCGCGCGCCTGGCGCACGCGCGCCGAGGGCAGGCCGCCCTGATAGATCGGGACGCGGGCGTTGAGCCCGACCGACGTCGTCGTGCCGTGGTCGGGAAATCCGCTCGTCCTGTCGCCAAGCTCGTCCTGTCGCCAAGCGCGTCGATGTAGGTTCCGCTCAGCACCCCAGCCAGGGTCGGCAACCGGCTCGCCTGGGCCACGCGGACGTCGTAGCCGGCGGCCTTGGCGTTGCGCACGATCGCGATCAGATCAGGATTGTTGGCGAGCGCGATCTGCACCGCGTCGTCGTCGGTGGTCGGAAGCGGCGGGAGCGGCGGCGGCGGCGCCAGCTGGCCCGGCGCATGGCCGACGACCGCGCGATAATTGGCTTCGCTCGAGGTCAGATTGCCTTGCGACACCGCCAGCTGAGACCGGCCGAGCTGAAGCCGCGCTTCGGATTGCGCGACGTCGGTCCGGGTGACGTCGCCGATTTCAAAGCGGTCGCGGGTCGCCTCGAGGTTGGTGGTGAGGACCCGGACGTTGTTCTGGTTCAGCTCGACGATTGCACGGTCGCGGATGACGTCCATGTAGACCGACACGGCGAGGGTGAAGACGTCGCCTTCGACCGCACGGAGCGTCGCGCGCCCCGCATCGACCCGGCTCTTGGCGGCGTTGATCGAGTTGCGGACGCCGCCGCCGTTGAACAGAGGCATGCTCAAATCGACGGTCGCCGAGACGTTCGGTCCCCGGCTCGCGCCCGTATCCAGAATGCCGCTGCGCGACAGGTCGCGATTGAGGCCGACCTGGCCGCTGATCTGCGGCCGTCCGCCGGACTTGGCGATTGCGACGCCGGCGTCAGTCGCCTTGAGCGCCTCGCGCTGGGCGGTCAGCGTCGGGTTGCTGTGATAGGACGACACCAATGCGTCGCGAAGCGTGTCCGCCGATGCAGTCCCGGCCAGAAGCCCGGCGATCAGCGATCCGGTGATGAATGTACGAAACACTGCGAGCCCCTTAGAAAGTGAATGGCGTCGGCTGGCGAAAGCCGGGAAGGGCCGGCGTGCCGGCATCGCCGAGAGAAAGATAACCGAATGCGCCGCCGGCCTTGCGTCCGACGATCAGCCGCGCGACCCCACGATCGATCAGCGCCGTCCCGAGTTGTCCGCCCTCGCCGAGCTGATCGAGGATCGCGTCGGGAATTGTCTCAATCGCCCCGTCGATCAGGATCTGGTCGTACGGCGCCGCCTCGCTCCACCCTGCTTCGAGCGGTCCTTCGACCATTTCGATCCCGAGATCGCGGGCGCGGGCGGCGAGGACCGGCGAACTTTCGAGCGCGACCACGTCGAGCCCGATCCGGGCGAGTACCGCGCTCGAATAACCGGTGCCGGCGCCGACCACCAGCGCGCGCTGGCCGGGTTCGGGGGCCATCCGGGTGAGCAATTGGCCGAGGATCGTGCACGGCGGGATGAAGCGTCCATCCCCGAGCGGCACCGCGCGGTCGGCGTACGCCATTGGGCGCACGGCGTCGGGCAGGAATCGCTCGCGCTCGATCGCCGCCATCGCCTCGGTCGGCGTACGCCATTGGGCGCACGGCGTCGGGCAGGAATCGCTCGCGCTCGATCGCCGCCATCGCCTCGACCACGGCCGCATCGGTCACGCCTTCGGGGCGCAACTGGCTTTCGACCATCGCCGCTTTGGCCGCGGCATAATCTGGAATCGGACCCTGTAACGTCATGACTGTCGTATGCCGATAATACACCT
>Ga0209438_1000065_pt1 | contig 25814 bp, 34 predicted proteins | sample GraSoi_2013_20cm_FD_185825 | JGI IMG/M metagenome (GOLD analysis project Ga0209438, IMG submission 185825) | Grasslands soil microbial communities from the Angelo Coastal Reserve, California, USA - Sample 9_17_2013_20cm (SPAdes) (version 2) | ecosystem: Environmental > Terrestrial > Soil >...
CAGTCCTGGTGATGTGAAACACGTCGATAGCCTTCTCCCCCTCGGTCGCGATCAGCACCAGATCGACGTCGCATCCATGCTGGGAGATCACGCGGCTGATGCGGTACAGCAGCCCGAGGGCGTTCCCGGTGACGATGTCGAGAATCGTGTAGCGGCCCGATGCCTTGTTGTCGGCGTGGACGAGGGGCGGAAAGCGGGTGGCGGTCCGCGCCTGCAGGATCCCCTGTTCGCGCCCGCGCAGCCGCACCGTGATGTCGGCGCGGCCGGACACGACGTCCTGCATCACGCGCAGCAGCTGCGTGTGCGCGTCGCGATTGAGCTCGAGGAACCGCTCCTCGTCGGTGAACTCGAAGGCGTCGAGCACGAGGCCGTTCGGGTTGGTGAACGCGTGGCCGCGCAGGATGTTCATGCCGAACGACGACAGCACGCCGCAGATGTTCGAGAAGAGGAACGGCTTGTCGAGCGTCGCGACCGCGAGGCTCCAGACCGCGCCCTTGCGCTCGAGCGAGAGGTGCACTTCGTCCGGCTTGATGTCGCGAGCGAGCCAGATGTGGCGGTAGATCGCGTCGCGGGGAAACACGTGCAGGTACCGCTGCGGCAGTCCTTCGAGAAAGCGCGTGATCTCCGGCGCGGTCACGTCGTCGGGACGGTTCGCGAGCAGCTCGCTGAGGCCCGCCTCGTTCCGCTCGATCAGCTCGTCGCCGTAGCGCTGCGTCAGGTGGTTGTACGTATCGACGTACAGCCGCCACAGCAGCTCGGCCTTCCAGGGCGTCAGCGTTTCGGGGCTGACCGCCTCGATGTCCACGAGCGTCATCAGGCAGAGCATCTTCAGCCGCTCCTCGGTGCCGACGAGCGCGGCGAATTGCCGGACGATGTCGGGGTCCTCGGTATCGCGGCGGAAGGCGGCCATCGACATCCGCAGGTGATGGCGGATGAGGAACAGCACCGCGTCGCGCCGCTCGTCGCCGACCTGCAGGCGTTCGAGGACGTGCTCCGCCATCCGCTCGCTTTCGAGCGCGTGGTCGTCGTCCCGCCACTTGCCGACGTCGTGAAAGAGCAAGGCGACGACAAGAAGTTCCGGTTCCCGCAGGTCGGACAGGATCGATCGGAATCGCATCCGGTCGCCGGACTCGGTGGCGATGAGCCGTTCGAGGTTCCGGATCGTCAGCAGCGTGTGCTCGTCGACCGTGTACTTGTGGTAGAAGTCGCGGACCACCCGCCACGAAATCGCCTGGAACTCGGGGAACACCCGTCCGAGCAGCCCGCAGTCGTGCATCTGCGAGAGCCGCGCGTACAGGCCGGGACGCGGCGTGAGGAACCGGAGCAGCGAGGCGCGGTCGCCGGCGTCGGCGAAGAAATCGTCCGCGCGATAGCGATCGACGTGCTGCTGGATGCACGAGAGCGCCTCTTCGGACACCTCGGTTCCCGCGTCGAGCGCCGCCTGGAACGCGCCGAGCCACGACGCGGGGTTGCGCGCCGCCTGCACCGGATCGATGAACCGCACGCCGTCGCGCGAGGACCCGAGGTTCGCGCCGACCGGCACGGGCGCCGTGCGGCGCACCCACTCCAGCGAGCGGCTGACGATCCGCGCGTGTCGGAAGTAGTCGCTCATCAGCTTCTCGACACGCTGCCGCGGCTCGGCGCCCGGGTAGCCGAGCATCTCCGAGGTCCGCTCCTGCATCTCGTGGCTGAGCACGTTCTGGTTGCGGCCCGCATCGAGGTGCAGCGTGGAGCGCACCCGCAGGAGGAAATCCTCCGCGTCGTCGAAGCGTCCGGCGTCGGCGGGCCCGCGGCGCAGCAGCAGCGGATCCGTCAGCAGCGCGATCGTGCGCGTGGCCGTCAGGTCGCGCAGCGCGCCGGGCGCCTCCTTCACGTCGGGCTCGAGCTGATAGAGCGTGCCGTTGAACTGCGCGTGCCGCTCCTCGATGAGCGCGAGCAGCGATCGCAGGATGAACGCGTGCGTCGCGGGCCGGTGAAACAGCGAGCCGAAACGCTCGAACACCGAGCGGGCGCCGGCGACCGGCCGCGCGTCGAGCAGCGCCAGCAGGAACTCGGGGTTGTCGGTCTCGAGCTGGCGGAAATCATCGATGTCGCGCACCTGGTGGCCGACGACGACGCCGAGGTCCCAGAGCGGGTGCAGGAAGCCGCGGACGAAGCGCTCCTCCGCCGGCCCGATGCCGTTGCCGAACAGCAGCAGCAGATCGATGTCGGAGTGGAGACAGAGGTGGCGGCGCCCGTAGCCGCCGAGCGCGATGATCGCCATCGGTCCGTCATAGGGGCCGGCGTCGGTGACCAGCTGCCGGACGAGCGCGTCGACGCGGTCCGCGTACCGTTCCATCGCGCCGCGCCCGCCGGCGCCGTGCGCGATCGCCGCGCGCAGCTCCTCCCTGGCGGCGTCGAGAGACGCCTTCAGCGCAGGTTCCCTCGCCGACGCGCGAACGCGCGACGGCTGGGCGCCGGTGGAATCCGGCTGCGTTACCGACATGCGGGGGACATTCCGGGGTTCGCCGGCACCATCATATGACGGAGCGTCACCGGCGCAGGCACGAGCCACGGAAGACCTCTCTCCTTTCCTCCGTGGCTCGCGAGGCTAGTAGGTGAAACCGAGGCCGGCGGACCCAATCACCTTGCTCGAGTCGCCGTTGTTGAACGCCTTCGTCGTGTCGCCGAGCTTCTGATATTCGACGCCGGCGTGGAAGTTCCAGGCGCCGTACGACGTCGTGCCGCCCAGCGGCACGGTCACAATCCCCGCGATGCTGAAGTACCCGAACTTGTGATCGACGAAGTCCGGACGCGCGGCGGTCCCTTCATTCAGCTCGTAGTAGTCGCCCATGCTGAGGCCGACCTTGATCGGGACCGCGACGCTCGCGTTCGCGCCGCTGAAGCCCGGGCTCACGCCGAGCTCGAGGTACTTCCCCGCGTGCGCGCCGCCGTCGGCCTGGTGCCCGTTCTCGGCGTCGAACTCGAACGCCGCGATCACCCACGGATGGAGCGCCGCCTTGCCGAGCGCCGAGCTGTCGTCGCCGCCGAACTTGAACATCAGCTCCTTGACGTTGTTGAAGCCCGCGTTCGGGCTGGTGTACGCCGTGTACGTGATTCCGAGGCTGCCGCCGGTGAAGCCAAACGCCAGCGTCGTGTAGAAGTCGGATTCGTACCAGATCTTGTTGCACGCGCAGCCGAGTCCGGATGTCGCGCTGCGCAGCCCCGTGTCGCCCGCGTGCAGGCTGTTCCATGTGCCGAAATTGAGGCTCGTGCTCTTCAACCCGCTGCTGGCCGACTGGAGCGTGATGTCCATTTCGGCCGACGGCTGCGTGATGATCCGCGTGTCGTCCTGGCGGATCCCGCGGAACATGTACGTGTTGGTGAGGTCGACGTTCCCAATCAGCGTCAGGTTACCGGGGTTCGGATCGGCGGCGGCCTGCGCCGCCGCCGGGCCCGGGAGCGTGAGGAAACCGAGCGCCGCGATCAGCAGCGCCGGAAGCGATCGTCGTGCCATGCGTGTGCCTCCCCTGGAGAACGGTGCTCGCCTAGTACGTGAGACCAATCCCTCCTGAAACAATCACTTTCTGCGCGTCGCCGTTGTTGAATGCTTTCGTGGTCGTCCCGAGCTGCTGGAACTCGACGCCGGCGTGCACGTTCCACGCGCCGAAGCTCGCCGGGAGCTTGAGCGGCACCGACCCGATGCCGGCGGCGCTGAAGTACCCGAACCGGTTGTCGACGCCATTGAGCTCGTAGTAATTCGCCAGGCTCAATCCGACCTTCACGGGGAACGTGAGGCTCGCCTTCGATCCGCTCCATCCGGGACCGACGCCGAGCTCGAGATAGCGGCCGGCCTTCAGCCCGCCGTCCGCCTGGCCGATGCCGGGCTCCGTGTTGAACTCGAACGCGACGACGCCGTACGGCTTCAGCGCGCCCTTGCCAAGCTTCGCGCTGTCGTCGATCCCCAGCTTGAACATCACCTCTTTGACGTTGGTGAACCCGGCGTTCGGGCTCGTGTACGCGGTGTAGGTGGTCCCGAGGCTGACGCCGCCGGCGAAGCCGAGCGACAACGAACTGTAGAAGTCCGACTCGTACCAGAGCTTCTTGCTGGCGCTCTCGAGGCCGGCGTTGCCGGTGTGCAGGCTGTTCCACGAACCGAAGTCGAGCGCGGCGCTCTTCAGCGCGCCGTCGCCGGCAAATACCGAGAGGCCGAGGTCCAGCGCCGGCCAGATCATCACCTTCGTGTCGTCCTGCCGGATGCCGCGAAACATGTAGACGTTGGTGAGGTCGATGGAGCTGGTCACCGTCAGGCTGCCCGGGTTCGGGTCCGGGGCGGACTGCGCGGCGGCAGGGCGCGCGAGTAGCAGGGAACACGCCGCCGTCAGCACCGGCAGGCACACGAACATCGACACGAATGACTTCGGTTTCATCGATCCTCCGCAGTTGGGATAGGGCGCGTGAGCGCGATCCTGCGAGCGCTCCAGTCGACGGACGGGGGAGAGCAAGATGGACGCCACTGCACGCGGGCGGATGCGGATCGCGTGGCGATGATTTGTTCGCAAAAAACGCCGGGAGCCGCGCGGGCGTGAGATTCTGTTGGAACAAAAATGTGTGGCTGAACGAAAACGACAACAACGATGTTGCTGCCGCTGGTCGCGTGGCGCGGCGCGCGTCACCGCCGCCGCCGCCGCGCTCTGGCCGCGCGGCCTGGGACCGGTTGGCAGCACATATTCGTCAACCATTGCGTCTTGGCGAACATAATTGTTGCCTCACCGGTCGAGAGCGCCTGCCTGCTGACTCCCTGACACCTTGATCTATGATCCGCCGGTAGAAACGATCAGCTTCGCTCGAGCTTCACCTCACCTCGCGGGAGGAGGATACCCCTTATGAAGGTCTACGACGCCGCCGCCATCCGGAATGTCGCCGTGGTCGGCCACGGCGGATGCGGCAAGACACAGCTGGTTTCCGCGATGCTGTTTGCCGCCGGCGCCGTCAACCGCCTGGGCAAGGTTGACGAAGGCACGACGGTCACGGACTTCGACGAAGAAGAAATCGCCCGCAAGCACACGCTCTCCTCCAGCCTCGCCTACGCCGAGTGGCAGAAGACCAAGGTCAACATCATCGACACGCCGGGCTTCGCCAACTTCCTGAGCGACGCCAGGGCGGCGCTGCGCGTCGCGGAAGGCGCGCTCCTCGTCGTGGACGCCGTCGCCGGCGTCGAGGTCCAGACCGAAAAGCTGTGGGAGGAGGCCGCCGCGCTGAACCTTCCCCGCATCATCGTCGCCAACCGCCTGGAGCGCGAGCGCGCGAGCCTCGAGCGGACGCTGGACTCGCTGCGCCGCGACTGCGCCCGCGAGATCATCCCGATTCAGCTCCCGCTCGGCGACGAGCGCGCGTTCACGGGCGTCGTGGACCTGGTGCGGATGAAGGCGCTGACGTTCGCGACCGACGGCAGCGGCAAGATGAGCGAGGGCGAGGTCCCGGCGGCGCTGGCCGACCGCGCGGCGAAGGCGCGCGAAGAGCTGATCGAGATGGTCGCGGAAGCCGACGAGCAGCTCATGGAACGGTTCTTCTCGGAGGGGACGCTGACGCAGGACGAGCTCGCGCAGGGGCTGCGCGCGGCGACGCAGGCGGGCAGGATCTTTCCGCTCGTGTGCACGTCGGGCCTCCACGCGATCGGCATTCAGCCGCTGCTCGACGCGATCGTCACCTACACCCCGTCACCGGCGGAGCGCGAGTTCCCCGCGGTGAACGACGCGGGCGAACCCACGTCGATCAAAGCATCCGAGAGCGGGCCCTATACCGCGTTCGTGTGGAAGACGATCGCCGACCCCTTCGCCGGCCGCATCACCATGCTCCGCGTCGTCTCGGGCACGCTGAAGCAGGACACCAATGTCTACAACCAGACGCGCGACAGCGCGGAGCGCTTCGGCCACCTGCTCGCGCTGCAGGGGAAGACGCAGACGCAGGTTTCTGAGCTGAAGGCCGGTGACCTCGGCGCGGTGGCGAAGCTGAAGGACACGCGCACCAACGACGTGCTCGCCGAGAAGAGCACGAAGGTGAAGATTCCCGAGATCAAGTTCCCCGAGGCGGTCCTGGCCTATGCGATCGAGCCGAAGAGCCGCGGCGACGAGGACAAGATCAGCGGCTCGATGCAGCGGCTGCGCGAGGAGGATCCGTCGATCAACTACACGCGCGACCCGCAGACCCACGAACTGCTGCTCGCCGGCCAGGGACAGCTGCACATCGAGGTCACGGTCGCGAAGCTCAAACGCCGCTTCAGCGTCGAGGTCCTCCTGAAGCCGCCGCGGATCCCCTACCGGGAGACGATTACGCTCGCCACCGAAGCCCACGGCCGCCACAAGAAGCAGACCGGCGGGCACGGGCAGTTCGGCGACTGCAAGATCAAGGTGGAGCCGCTGCCGCGCGGCAGCGACTTCGAGTTCGTGGACGATATCTTCGGCGGTTCGATCCCGCGGCAGTACGTGCCGGCGGTCGAAAAGGGGATCCAGGACTCGCGCATGCGCGGCTACCTGGCGGGCTACCCGATGGTGGACTTCCGCGCGACCGTGTTCGACGGCTCGTTCCACGCGGTGGACTCGAACGAGCTCTCGTTCAAGATGGCCGGCTCGCTCGCGTTCAAGGACGCGATGACGCGCGCCCGCCCGACCATCCTCGAGCCGATCATGAACGTCGAGGTCTACGCGCCGAGCGACTTCGCCGGCGACCTGATGGGCGACCTCAACGGCCGGCGCGGCCGCATTTCGGGCATGGACACGCGCGGGACGATGACGGTGATCCGCGCGCAGGTGCCGATGGCGGAGATGCTCACCTACGAGCAGCACCTCACGTCAGCGACCGGCGGCCGCGGGACGTACCACATGGAGTACTCGCACTACGACGAGGTGCCGCACCAGGCGCAGGCGAAGATCATCGCGGCCGCGAAGGCGGAACGCGGACAGGAAGCCGTGGAGGAAGTCTAGGAAGACGGGTCCAGCGCATCATCGATGACGAGGTGCGCTGGGACCGGCTCGGTGGTCGCCTGATATTCGTCGCGAAAGTTCGCGTCCGCCCCCGCGAGCGCGTTGTCCAGAATCCGCAGGTACGACGCCCGGATGGCGGTCGCCTCCCGGCGCGTCGCGTCCTGGACGCGATGCTCGGGCAGGCCGACGTACATGAGGGCGTCGCCGCCGGCAATCGTGACGTCCCGCACGCGATCGGTCACGGCCACGGGCTCGTAAATCCACTCGCGCGCGTGCATCGCGTCGAGGTCGCTGTTGTCGAGCACGAAGATCACGGCATTCATCCGCCTGCCTGGCGACGGCCGGACGTTGAGGTACGCGATGCGCTCCGGGTAGACCTTCGTCTCGTTGTCACGGAAGTAGTAGAGCCTGTTCGGCATCGAGATGTCCCACGTGCGCTGCCAGCCCTCGACGTGGCAGGGCGCAAAGGGTCCTTCGTAGGGACGCTGCAGGGTGCGCTCGAGGCTCGCGCGCGACATCAGCGAGCCGTAGCCAATCACCGCCGTCTGCGCTGACGACAGCGAAATGTGAGGCGGATCAGGTCGCGGCATGGCCGTCCGTCAACTGCACGGCGCCGACGGCGATCGATGGCGCGCCGGCAACGGCAACGTCCCACACGATGTCGACGACCCCCGTGGAGATGTCGCGCAGCGACCAGCGGTAGATCCCCTCAGCCGTCTGCCCGGTCGGCGGGATGGGCGTCAGGCCGTCGCGTGTCCGGCACATGTCGCCATGCGGGATGTTCTGCGGCTGAATGAAGAACTCGGGTCCCTTCGAGACGCAGTAGCCCGCCTTCACGTACGCGGACAGGTCGAGGACGTAATCCAGCTGCCGGTAGAAGCTCTGCGCGCCGAGGTGGAAGTGCACGTCGCGGTCGCCTTCGTCGAACCCCCGGTAGACCTCGACGTTGAGGCTGTAGTCCTGTCCGTCCTCGGGAACGAAATCGAACTGGTAGTACGTGCCGGTGTCTTCGGCCCGTCCGATGTCCGCGGGGCTCGCCTGGTTCACGTGGCTCTCGTGACCGATGACGTACCCCTGGCTTCGCGTCGCGTACTTGATGCTGAAGGTGTCGCGGCACCGGTTGCACGCGGCGAAACGGACGGTGCGGCGGAGGGTGCCGTAGTTGTCGTAATCGACCACCCGGCTGTTTGTTCCGCTCGTGATGATCGATTGCCGCGGCCGCGGCTCGACGCGAATCTTCACCTCGTACGACTCGATTTCGAAGCGGTGCAGGTGGCCGCCCGGGTCGAGGAGCGGTTCCACCAGCTCGGTGTACCGGCGATCGCTGGCGTCGGCGGGCGTGAGAATCGAGAAGTGATCGCCGGGCACGCGCCTGACGCTTTCGAACGGGCCGCGCGCGGACGCTTCGGGAACGACGTTGTCCTGCAGGCCGCAGAAGGCGTGAATCGGCACGCGCCAGCTCGTGTCGGAGTCCGCCGTCGTGACGACGATCCGCTTGTCGACCGTCGAGCGGATGTCGGCGATCTCCGGGTCGAGCACGCGAAGCGTCCGCTCCTGCGGGTTGCTGAACACCTTCGACGCGAGACCCCGGAGACCGCTCGCCGTCGTGGATCCTTCGCACGGCGTCGCCACCAGCAACGCCTGCCGGAGCGCGCGCAGCTTCGAGCCTTCGCCGTTGCTCAGGGTGTCGGACAGGTACGACAGGATGACGAGCCCGCCCTGGCTGTGACCGACGAGCGTCAGCGGGCGGCCGCGATACGACGGCGAGTCGATTTCATCGGCGAGCGAGCGCCCGATTTCCTGCAGCCGCGGAATGCGGGTCAGAGGGTTCAGCCCGAACCACTGCGTCGGGTAGTCCCACGTGCGCAGCTCGTACCGGCTGGTGATGCGATCGTCCGCGCCGAGCAGCTCGAGCAGCCGCGACCAGCACTTGCTGGAGCTGCCGAAGCCGTGGACGAACAGAACGATACCGCGTTGCTCCGCCGCTGCCATGCTGCCACCTTGGTCCGGGGAGAACCGGTGCCGATGCTACACCACAACAAAAAGGGCCGGCCACCGGGCCGGCCCTTCGAATTTCACACTTCGGCGTCGAACTGCTACGAACCTCGAACCTACGACCCGCCCGCCTTCCGCGGCGTCGTCGACTTCTGTGCCTTGCCGCGGGTCTGGCCGCCGGCCTGGCCCTTCGAGGCGCCGCCCGCCGCGTCGCCGCGCGTCCGCAGGCCGCGCGCCGCGGACCGGAGGCGATCGCCGACGCTCTTGGTCTTCGGGCCCGCCGCGGCCTTGTCCGCTTCCTTCTGTTCGGCCGACTTCGGGTTGTATTCGCTGCCGACGAGCTCCATCTGCGCGACCTCCGCGGAATCGCCGCGGCGGTAGCCGACGCGCAGGATGCGCGTGTACCCGCCCGGCCGCTCGGCGTAGCGCGGCGCGATCGACGCGAACAGCTTGCCGACGACGTCCTTGTCGGGCAGTTCCGCGAGCACGAGCCGGCGCGCGTGGAGCGACCTGCCGTTGGCGTCGCCTGCCGCGACGCCGCGCTTGGCGATCGTGATCAGCCGCTCGACGAACGGGCGAAGCTCCTTCGCCTTCGGCATGGTGGTTTCGATGCGCTCGTGGCGGATGAGCGCCATCGCCTGGTTGCGCAGCAGCGCCGTGCGGTGCTCGCTGACGCGTCCCAGCTTCCGGTGTGCGAGGTTGTGTCTCATGTCAAATCAGCTGGCAGCTGGCGGCTGGCCGGCTATCTCCTATTCCGAATGCGCTCCTGCCGGCTGATCGACGCGCATGCCGAGGCTCAGCCCCATGCTGTGCAGGATCTCCTTGATTTCGTTCAGCGACTTGCGGCCGAAGTTCTTCGTCTTCAGCATCTCGGCCTCGGTCTTCTGCACCAGCTCGCGAATCGTCCGGATGTTCGCGTTCTTGAGGCAGTTGTACGACCGCACCGACAGCTCCAGCTCCTCGACGCTCTTGTCGAGGTTCTCGTTGAGCGCGCCGGCGCGTCCGGGCTGGTCGGCCTGCGCCTCCATCGGCTGGTCGGCGACGTCCTCGAGGTTGATGAAGATGTTCAGGTGATCGCGAATCAGCTTCGCGGCGAGCGACACGGCGTCCTGCGCGGTCACCGAGCCGTTGGTCCAGACGTCGATCGTCAGCTTGTCGTAGTCGGTGGTCTGGCCGAGGCGCGCGGCCTCGACGAGGTAGTTCACCTTCTTGACCGGCGAATGGACCGAGTCCACCGGGATCCAGCCGATGCCGAGATCCTCGTCGAAGTTCTTGTCGGCCGACACGTACCCGCGGCCCCGCTTCATGCGCAGCTCCATGTGGAGCTTGCCGCCATCCGAGACCGTCGCGATGTGCGCTTCCGGCTCGAGGATCTCGACGTCCTGGTCGACCTCGATGTCCTTCGCGCGGACGATGCCCGGCTTGTCGACGCGCAGGTAGAGCGTCTTGGTGTAGTCCACGTGCAGCTTCAGCGGAATCTGCTTCAGGTTGAGGATGATGTCGGTCGCGTCCTCGACCACGCCGGGAATCGGCGAGAACTCGTGGAGCACGCCGTCGATCTTCACCGCGGTGATCGCGGCGCCTTCAATCGAGGAGAGGAGCACGCGGCGAAGGGCGTTGCCGATCGTGGTGCCGAAGCCGCGCTCGAACGGCTGCGCGTAGAAGCGCCCGAACCGGTCGGTGAGCGTCTCGCGCTCGAAATCGAGTCGCTTGGGGCGTTGAAAACCTTTCCAGAGCATCGTTCTTCCTTTCGCCAACGGGCGGGCAGCCCCCGCCTCCAGGCCTGCGGGTTGTCTCCACCAGCCTCCCGCTGCAGGCCTGACAAGCTGCGGGCTGGTGGATCGCGATGGTTCGGGGGTTCGGTGATTCGCGGGTGCGATGGTTCGATCGAACCACGCACCAACGAACTACGAACCGTCGAACCGCCGATTACTTCGAGTACAACTCGACGATCAGCTGCTCCTGCACGGGCAGGTTGATCTGCTCGCGGGTCGGCACCGAGCCGACGCGCGCCGACATCCCTTCCGCGTCGAACACCAGCCACTCCGGCACGCCGCGTCCCTTCACTTCCTCGAGCGCGTGCGCGATCGACGTGTTCTTCCGGCTGCTCTGCCGCACGGCGACGACGTCGCCCGGCTTGACCGAGAACGACGGGATGTCCACCTTCCTGCCGTTGACCGTGAAGTGGCCGTGCCGGACGAGCTGCCGCGCCTGCGGCCGCGACGTCGCGAAGCCGAGCCGGTAGGCGACGTTGTCGAGGCGCCGCTCGAGCAGCTGCAGCAGCGTCTCGCCGGTGATGCCGCGCGTCCGCTCCGCCTGCTCGAAGTAGCGGCGGAACTGGTCCTCGAGCACGCCGTAGATCCTCTTGACCTTCTGCTTCTCGCGCAGCTGCACGCCGTAGCCGGCGAGCTTCTGCTTCCGCGACTTCCCGTGCTGTCCCGGCGCGAAATTGCGCTTCTCGATGGCGCACTTCTCCGTGTAGCAGCGTTCACCCTTGAGGAACAGCTTCATCCCCTCGCGGCGGCACAGGCGGCAGACAGGTCCAATGTATCTAGCCATTCAATCTCCAGAAATCACGAATCACGAGTCGCACCATCACACGCGGCGCCGCTTGGTGGGGCGGCAGCCATTGTGGGGAATCGGGGTCACGTCGCGGATCGACTTCACCTCGATGCCGACCGTCTGCAGCGCGCGGATCGCCGACTCGCGCCCCGACCCGGGGCCCTTCACCCTGACCTCCACCGAGCGCAGCCCGTAGGTCTTCGCGGCGTTGCCCGCGTTGATGGCCGCCTGCGTCGCGGCGAACGGCGTCCCCTTCCGCGATCCCTTGAAGCCGATGCCGCCGGCGCTCGACCAGGCAATCACGTTCCCCTCGGTGTCGGTGATCGTGATGTGCGTGTTGTTGAACGAGGCGTGGATGTGCACGTAGCCGTGATGGACGATGCGCTTCTCGCCGCGCTTCTTGAACGTCTTGCGCGCCGGCTTCTTTCCGCCTTCGGCCTTGCCTTTTTCCGGGAGCGCTGTTGCGTCTTGAGCTTTAGCCATTGACTACACCGTCTTCTTCTTGGCGATGGCGCCCTTGCGCGGGCCCTTCCGCGTGCGCGCGTTGGTGCGCGTCCGCTGGCCGCGCGCCGGCAGGTTGCGCCGGTGCCGCAGGCCGCGGTAGCAGCCGATCTCCATCAGCCGCTTGATGTTCATCGAGATCTCCTTGCGGAGATCGCCCTCCACGCCGCCCTGCTCCTCGAGCACGCGGCTGATCTTCCGGACGTCGTCCTCGGAGAGATCCTTCACGCGGATGTCGGGGCTCACGCCCGCCGCGCCGAGCACGTCGTTCGAGCGCTTCCGCCCGATGCCGTAGATGTAGGTAAGGCCTATCTCGACCCGCTTGGTCCGCGGCAGATCCACGCCTGCAATTCGCGCCATCCGATTACCCCTGCCTCTGCTTGTGCTTCGCGTTCGTGCAGATCACGCGCACCACGCCGCGGCGCCGCACGATCTTGCACTTGTCGCAAATCCGTTTGACTGACGCTCGTACTTTCATGACTTCGTCTACGCCTTCCTGACGATCCGCCCGCGATTGAGATCGCGGGGCGTCAGCTCCACGACCACTCGATCGCCGACCAGCACGCGGATGAAATTCCGCTCGAGCCCGCCGCCGATGTGCGCCGTGATCCGGTGCGCATCGACCTCCACGTCGTACAACCCGCCCGGCAGCTGCGCCCTGACGATCCCTTCCACCGTGCGGTCGTTCACACCGACAGCAGCTGCTTCGCGCGCCCCGCCTCCGCCGGCAGCAGCGTGAGGATTTCGCACCCCTCCGCCGTCACCACGACTGTGTGCTCGAAGTGCGCCGACAGGCTCCCGTCGCGCGTCACCGCCGTCCAGCCGTCCGACAGCACCTTCACCGCCGGCTTGCCCGCGTTCACCATCGGCTCGATGGCGAGCACCATCCCTTCCGCCAGCCTCGGCCCGCGTCCGCCGGGCCCGTAGTTCGCGATCTGCGGCTCCTCGTGGAGCGACGTCCCGATCCCGTGGCCGACGAACTCGCGCACGACCGAAAACCCGTGCGCCTCGACGTGCTGCTGGACCGCGGCGCCGATGTCCGACACCCGCGCGCCCGGCTTCACGGCCTCGATGCCGTGGAACAGCGCCTCCTCGGTCACCCGCAGCAGCGCGGCCGCCGGCGGCGCGACGGCGCCCACCGGGACGGTCACGGCGCAGTCGCCGAAGAAACCGTCGAGCCTGGCGCCCATGTCGATGGAGAGGATGTCTCCTTCGACGAGCGGACGCTTCGACGGGATCCCGTGGACCACCTGTTCGTTCGCCGACGCGCACACCGTGGCGGGATAGCCGTGATACCCCTTGAACGCCGGCTCTGCGCCCGCCGCCCGGACCCGCTGCTCCGCCACCCGGTCGATGTCCGCCGTCGTCACGCCCGGGGCCGCCATCTGGCGAAGCTCCGCGAGGACCTGCGCGACGAGCTGGTTCACCCGGCGCAGCTTCTCGACTTCCGCGCGTGACCGGCAGACGATCATGCCTGCGCCGCTTTCCCCGACGCGACCGCTTTCACCGACGCCGGCGTTCCCTGCTTGGCGCCAACCAGCGCCGCGTCGTCAACCACGGTGTCGAGCTCGTGCGCGACCCGCTCCTGCGGCTGCGCCCCGTTGACGATGCGGAACGTCGGCCGATGGCGGTAGAACTCCACCAGCGGCTTGGTCGCGCGTTCGTACACCTTCAGGCGGTCCCGGACGACCTTCTCGTTGTCGTCCGCGCGCTGCACCAGCTCGCCCCCGCACCTGGCGCACCGGATTGCCGCCGCCTCACCGCCCTTCACGGGCTCGGCGTTGGCGCCGCACTTCTCGCAAATCAACCGTCCCGCCAGCCGCCGCACGAGCTCGCGCTCCGGGACGCGTACGTCCACGATCACGAGCGGCCCGTGGTTCCCCTCGGCGACGATGCGATCGAGCGCTTCGGCCTGCGCCACGGTCCGCGGAAATCCATCGAGCACGAAACCCGGCAGCGCGTCCGGACGCGTCAGCCGCTCGCGCACGATGGCGATCATCGTCGCGTCGTCGACGAGCTCGCCGCGGTCCATCAGCTCCTTGGCCCGCTGCGCGACGTGCAGCTGCGCCTTGAGTCCCTCGCGCAGGATGTCGCCCGTCGAAATCTTCAACAGCCCCCGCTCGCGAGCGAAGCGGCCGGCCTGCGTGCCCTTCCCCGCGCCCGGCGGCCCCATCATGATCACGTTCAGCGTCACTTGGGTCGTCTCCGTCGCACGCCCTTCGGCGAATCGGAACCCCGTGCCGGGCCCGGTCCGTCTTACCCTCGTCGACCTCGGATACGCGTCTTCTTCATGAAGCCGTCGTAGTGGCGCATGATGAGCTGCGACTCGACCTGCTGCACGGTGTCCATCGCCACGCCGACGACGATCAGCAGTGTCGTGCCGCCGAAGTAAAACGTCACGCCGAGACCCTGGGTGAACCACTGGGGGAGCGCTGCGTCGAGCCGGTCGCCGATGAACGGAATCGGCGCGACCTTGAACCCGGTGATCAGGAACTCCGGCAGAATCGCGACCGCCGCGAGATAGAAGGCGCCCACCAGCGTGATGCGCGCCAGGATCGTGTCGATGTACTCCGCGGTGCGCTTCCCGGGCCGGATGCCGGGGATGAACCCGCCGTACTTCCGCATGTTCTCCGCGACGTCATCCGGGTTGAAGATGATCGCGGTGTAGAAGTACGCGAAGAAGATGATGCCGACGATGTAGAGCAGGTTGTAGAGCGGCATGCCGTAGGCGAGCTGATCGACGATCGCGCGCCCCCATCCACCGGCCTGGAACATCGTCGCCAGCGTCGCCGGGAAGGCGAGGATGGACGAGGCGAAGATGACCGGGATGACGCCGCCCGTGTTCACCTTCAGCGGGATGTGCGTGCTCGAGCCGCCGTACTGGCGCCGCCCGACCACGCGCTTGGCGTACTGGACGACAATCCGCCGGTGGCCCCGCTCGACGAAGATGATCGCAGCAATCACCGCCACCATCATCACCAACAGGAAGAAGATGCGGAACAGGCTGATCTGGCCGGTCTGCATCTGGTCGAACGTCTGCAGGATGCCGCGCGGGAAGCCGACGATGATGCCCGCGAAGATCAGCAGCGACATGCCGTTGCCGACGCCGCGCTCGGTGATCTGCTCGCCGAGCCACATGATGAAGATGGTGCCGGTCGTCAGCGTCAGCACGCACAGCAGCCGGAAGCCCCAGCCCGGGTTGTAGACGAGCGGAAGCCCGCCGGGAAGATTCGTCTGGCGCTCGAGGAAGATCGCGATGCTCATCGCCTGCACGATGGCGAGCACGCCGGTCAGGTACCGCGTGTACTGCGTGATCTTGCGGCGCCCGAGCTCGCCCTCGCGCGACAGCCGCTCGAGGTACGGCCAGACGACGGTCAGCAGCTGGAGGATGATCGACGAGCTGATGTAGGGCATGATGCCCAGCGCGAAGATCGTGACCTTCGACAGGTTGCCGCCGGAGAACATGTCGTAGAGGCCGAACATCGTGTTCTTCTGCGCGTCGGCGAGCAGCGCCAGCGCGGTCTGGTTCACGCCGGGCGTCGGGATGTGGTTCCCGACGCGATACACGCCCAGCATCGCCAGCGTGAAGAGCACGCGGTTCCGCAGGTCGGTGACCTGCCACAGATTCTTGAGCGGGTTGTTGTCCATCGCTTACGACCCATCTGGCGCCTCGTAAGGGCGCCCCTCCAACACGGGTACAGGGCGGGGCTTTTACGCCCTGCCTACCACCTCCGCGGCGCCACCGGCCGCCGCAATCTTCTCCGCCGCCTTGCCGCTGAACTTGTGCGCCCGCACCGTCAGCTTCTTCGAGATGTCGCCGCGCGCCAGCACCTTGATCTGCCCGCCGCTGCGCACGACGCCGCGCTCGCGCAGCAGCTCCGGCGTGACGACGGTGTCGGCGTCGAACCGCTCGGCGAGCGTGTCGAGGTTGACCACGACGTACTCCGTGCGGAACGGGTTGTGGAAGCCGCGCTTCGGCACGCGCCGATGCAGCGGCATCTGCCCGCCTTCGAAGCCGCGCTTGAACTTGTAGCCGGAGCGCGACTGTGCGCCCTTGTGCCCGCGGCCCGCCTGCGTGCCCTGGCCGGTGCCGTGCCCGCGGCCGACGCGCTTCTTCGAGTGCTTCGATCCGGCGGCTGGTTTGAGCGTGCTTTGATCCATTTTCCTCTGGCGGGTCCGAAAGGACCCGCCCTCCACTACCCAGAAAGTCCGGCCTCCAATCAGGATAGGCCGGGTCTTTTCAGACCGGCTACTCCGCCACCTCCACGAGATGCCGGACCTTTAAAATCATCCCACGTGTCTCGGGCGTATCGGGCAGTTCCACCGAGTGGCGGATGCGGCGCAGCCCCATCCCCTCCACGGTCTTCCCCTGCGTCCGGTTGAACCCGATCGGGCTCCGCAGGAGCGTAATCTTCAGCGTTTTCGCGGCCGCCTTCGGCCCGCTCTTCTTCGTGGTGGCCATCGTCATGCTCCGACCAGCTCCGCTTCTTCCTTGCCGCGATACCGCGCCACGAGCGCGGGATCCTTCAGATCCATCAGCCCCTGGAACGTCGCCCGGACCACGTTGTGCGGGTTCGCGGATCCCAGTGACTTGGTGAGCACGTTCTGGATGCCGCACGACTCGACGACCGCGCGGACCGCGCCGCCCGCGATGAGGCCCGTGCCTTCCGGGGCCGGCTTCAGCAGCACGCTGCCCGACCCGAACTTGCCGATGACCTGGTGCGGAATCGTCGTGCCCCTGAGCGGCACCCGAATGAGGCCCTTCTTCGCGGCCTCGATCCCCTTCTTGATCGCCGACGGCACTTCCTTCGCCTTGCCGACGCCGAAGCCGACCACGCCGTGGCCGTCGCCGACGACGACCAGCGCGCTGAAGCTCAGGTTCTTCCCGCCCTTGACGACCTTCGTCACCCGGTTGATCGAGACGACGGTGTCCTTGATCTCCAGCTGCGACGCGTCCACCTTCTCGCGATTGCGATTCATCTGTGCCATCGGCTTAGAACTCCAGACCCGCTTCGCGAGCGGCGTCGGCGACCGCTTTCACGCGGCCGTGATAGAGGAACCCGTTGCGGTCGAACACGACGCGCTTGACGCCCTTTTCGATCAGGCGCTCGGCGATGGTCTTGCCGATCGCCTTCGCGCCTGCGATGTTGCCGCCCGAATCGGTCTTCTTCAGCGCGCCCTTCAGCGTCGGCTCGACGGTCGAGGCCGACGCGATCGTGCGGCCGGTCATGTCGTCCACCACCTGCACGTACATGTGCGCGACGCTGCGGAACACCGTCAGGCGCGGCCGCGCCTCGGTCCCCTGCACGCGCTTCCGGATGCGGTACTTGATCCGCCCGCGGCGATCGTCCTTCGTCTTGATCCGCATTATTTCGCTCCGGTCTTGCCGACCTTCTTCTTCAGCTGCTCGCCCGTGTAGCGGACGCCCTTCTGCTTGTACGGGTCCGGCTTCCGCATCCGGCGGATGTTGGCCGCCACCTGTCCGACCAGCTGGCGATCGACCCCCGTCACGGTGATGTGCGTCTGCTTCTCGATCGCGATGTCGATCCCGTTCGGGATGTCGAACACGATCGGGTGCGAGTAGCCGAGCGCGAACACCACCTGCTTGCCCTTCACCTCCGCGCGGTAGCCGATGCCGACGATGTCGAGCTCCTTCTTGAAGCCATCGGTCACGCCGGTGACCGCGTTGGCGACGAGGCTGCGCGCCAGGCCGTGGAACTTGCCGAGCGCCGGTTCGTCGCGCTCGGTCTTCGCGACGAGCGTGCCGTTGTCCTGCGCGAAGGTGATACCGGGCGGAATGTACTGGCTCACCTTGCCCTTCGGGCCCTGCACCTCGACCCTGCCCGGCGCCGTCTTGACGCTGACGCCCTTGGGCAGCGTGATCGGTTTCTTCCCAATTCGTGACATGGCTACATCACCACACGTTACACAGCACTTCGCCGCCGACGCCGGCCTTGCGCGCCGCGCGCCCGGTCATCACGCCCCGCGACGTCGTCAGGATGTTGGTGCCGAGTCCGCCGAGCACCGCCGGCACGTCGTCCACGCCGAGATAGACGCGGCGGCCCGGGCGGCTGATGCGCTCGATGCCGGAGATCACTTTCTCGCCGTGCGGTCCGTACTTCAGGAACAGGCGGATCGCCTGGCGCGGCGCGCCACCTTTCGTCTCGGGCTCCTCGACCAGGCGGTAGCCCTGGATGTAGCCCTCGTCCTGGAGGATTCGCGCAATCTCGGCCTTCAGCTTGCTCGCCGGCATGTCCACCCGCGCGTGCTTGGCGGACACGGCGTTGCGGATGCGCGCGAGCATGTCGGAAATCGGATCGGTCATCTTTGTGTCTCTCTGTTAAATCCCATGGGCTTTACCAGGAGCTCTTCGTCACTCCCGTGACATCGCCCTCCAATGCCAGCTTGCGGAAACAGAGCCGGCACATCGCGAACTTCCGCATGTAGGCGCGGGGACGCCCGCACAGCCGGCAGCGGTTCCGCAGGCGAATCTTGTACTTGGGTGTCTTCGCTTCCTTGGCAATCTTTGCTGTCGTCGCCATGTCTTTTCCTTAAGCCCTGAGTCCTGAGCCCTGAGCCTTAGCTCGTCCTGAACGGCATCCCCATGAACTGGAGCAGCTTCCGCGCTTCCTCGTCGGTCTTCGCCGTCGTCACCACCGAGACGTTCATGCCGCGCGCCTTGTCCACCTTCATGTAGTCGATCTCGGGGAACAGCAGCTGGTCGCGCAGGCCGAGCGTGTAGTTGCCGCGGCCGTCGAAGCCCTTCGGCGACACGCCGCGGAAGTCGCGCACGCGAGGCAGAGCGATCGAGATCAGGCGGTCGAGGAACTCGTACATCCGCTCGCCGCGCAGCGTGACCATCGCGCCGACCGGCATCCCCTGGCGCAGCTTGAACTGCGCGATCGACTTGGTCGCGCGGCGGATGACCGCCTTCTGCCCGGTGATGCGGCTCAACTCGTCGGCGCCGACGTCGGCGATCTTCGCGTTGCTCGTCGCCTCGCCGAGCCCCATGTTGACGACGACCTTCTCGACCTTGGGGATCGCCATCACGTTCGTGTAGCCGAACTCCTTCTTGAGAGCCGGCACGACTTCCTTCTGGTAGCGGGTCTTCAAGCGGTTCATTTGTCGACCACTCCCTCGCACTTGCGGCAGATGCGGACCTTGCGGCCGTCGCCCAGGATCCGGCGGCCGATGCGGGTCACCTCGCCGCACTCCGGGCACACCAGCTGCACGTTGCTCGCGTGCAGCGCCGCCTCGCGCTCGACGATCCCGCCCTTGATGTTGCGCTGCGGGTTCGGGCGCGTGTGGCGCTTGATCATGTTGACGCCTTCGACGATCAGGCGGTTCTTCACCGGCAGCACCTTGAGCACGCGGCCCCGCTTGCCGCTGTCCTTGCCGGTGTTGACCGACACCGTGTCGTTCTTTCGAATCGGGGTTTGCAATCTCGACATCATTTCCACCTGGCGCCCCGCCTATAAGACCTCGGGCGCGAGCGAGATGATCTTCATGAACCGCCGCTCGCGCAGCTCGCGCGCCACCGGACCGAACACGCGCGTCCCGATCGGCTCGTTCTGGTCGTTGATGAGCACGGCCGCGTTGCGGTCGAAGCGGATGTAGCTGCCGTCGCGCCGGCGCTGCTCCTTCGTCGTCCGGACGATGACCGCCTTCACCACCTGTCCCTTCTTGACGGTGCCGTCGGGCGTCGCTTCCTTCACCGACGCCGTGACGATGTCGCCGAGGCGCGCGTAGCGTCCCGTCGATCCGCCAATCGGGTTGATGATCGAAATCTTGCGTGCGCCGGAGTTGTCGGCGACGTCGAGAATCGATCGCATCTGAATCATGGCTGTGCTCCGTCCTTCGTTCGGCCGCCTAGATCGCCTGGGCCTTGGCCACGACGCGCGTGACGATCCACCGCTTGCGCCGCGACAGCGGACGCGACTCGGCGATCGCGACCGTGTCGCCGACCTTCGCCTCGTTGCCCTCGTTGTGCGCGACGAACTTCGACGTCTTCCGCTGGCTCTTGCCGTACAGCCCGTGGCGCACCTGGCGCTCGACGGCGACGACGACGGTCTTTTCCATCTTGTCGCTGACCACTTTGCCGGTCACCTGTGACTTGACGCTCATCCCTGCTTCTCCCGCAGAATCGTCTTGATGCGCGCCAGGTCGCGGCGCACGTCGCGCACCTTCGCCGGCGCCTCGAGCTGCCCCATCGACTTCTGGATGCGCAGCCGGAACAGCTGGTCGTCGAGCTCTTTCTCACGGTCGCGCAGCACGTCGACCGAGAGCTCGCGAATCTCCTCGACCTTCATACGGCCCTCTCCTGGCCAAACCGCATCGCGAACTTCGTCTTGATGGGCAGCTTCGCCGCGGCCAGGTCCATCGCCTTGCGCGCCTCGACCTCACTCACGCCTTCCATCTCGAAGAGGATGCGGCCGGGCCGGATCACGCACACCCACTCTTCGGGTGCGCCCTTGCCCTTGCCCATGCGCGTTTCCTGCGGCTTCTTGGTGATCGGCTTGTCGGGGAACACGCGGGTCCAGATCTTCCCGCCGCGCTTGATGAACCGCGTCATCGCGACGCGCGCCGCCTCGATCTGGCGCGCCGTCATCCAGCAGGGCTCCATCGCCTTGAGCCCGAAGTCGCCGAACGACACGTCGGATCCGCGCCACGCCTTCCCGGCCATGCGCCCGCGCTGCTGCTTGCGGTACTTCACCTTCTTCGGCATCAACATCGGTGTGCCCCTTACCTACGCTCGCCCGCCGCCGGCCGTCTCGGGCCGCGGTCCCGGTATTCCTCGTCGCGGCCGAGGCGCGGCACGAGGCGCTCGCCCTTGTAGAGCCACACCTTCACGCCGATCTGGCCGTAGGTGGTGTTCGCCTCGGCAAAGCCGTAGTCGATGTCCGCGCGCAGCGTCTGCAGCGGCAGCTGGCCGTGCAGGTACCACTCGGACCGCGCGATTTCCGCGCCGTTCAGCCGGCCCGACACGCGCACCTTGATGCCGCGCGCGCCGAACCGCAGCGCCGATTCGACGGCCTTGCGCATCGCGCGGCGGAACGCGACACGCTTTTCGAGCTGCACCGCGACCGACTCGCCGATGAGCTGCGCCTCGAGCTCCGGCTTCTGGATCTCCTGGATGTTGATGAAGACCTCGCGGTTGGTGCGCTTCTGGATTTCCTGCTTCAGCTTGTCGACCTCCGTCCCCTTGCGGCCGATGATGATGCCCGGGCGCGAGGTGTAGATGTCGATCTTCAGCTTGTTGGCCGCGCGCTCGGTCTCGATGCGCGAGACGCCGGCGTGCGAGAACCGCTTCTTCAGGTCCTGCCGCAGCGCGAGATCCTCGTGCAGCAGCTTCGCGTAGTCGCGGTCCGAGTACCAGCGCGAGCGCCAGGTCTTGTTGAAGCCGAGCCGGAATCCGTACGGGTGAACCTTCTGGCCCACAGTGTCTCCTGTTCCTTCAGCTGGCAGCTGGCAGCTGGCGGCTCGCAACTGACAGAAAAGATCCGCGTCTCTACTGCCTGCTGCCTGCTGCCTGCTGCCCGCTACTGTTACGCCTTTGCCGCCGCCGTCTTGCCGCGGCTCTTGCCCGATGCCTTCGTCTTCGCGGGTGGCGCACTCTCCGCTGGCGCACTCTTCGCCCGCGCCGGCCTGGCCGCGCCCGCCGGTTCGCCTTCCGCCGCGACCTTCGCAATCTTGAGCGGCCGCTCCGCGACCTGCACCGTCAGGTGCGCCGTGCGCTTGACGACGCGATACGCGCGCCCCATCGGGGCCGGACGTACCCGCTTGGCCGACGGCCCCTGGTTGGCGTACGCCGCCGAGACGTACAGGCGGTCGATGTCTCCGCTGAACGCCTCGTCCTGCTGGACGTTGGCGACCGCGGATCGAAGCACCTTCGCGATCTCGCGAGCGATGATCTTGCGCGTGAATTGCAGCGTCGCGAGGGCGTGGTTGACTCCCTTGCCACGAATGAGCTCGAGGACAAGCCCCGCCTTCTGCGCCGACGTGCGGATGCCGCGCGCCGTGGCGATCGCTTCAACCATGGCTTACGCCTTCGCTCCCGCGCCCGCGCCCGGACCCGCCGGGGCGCCGGCGGCCGCCGGAGCCGCCGAGGCGGCCTTCTCCGTCTTCGTGGTGTGCCCCTTGAACGTCCGCGTCGGCGCGAACTCGCCCAGCTTGTGGCCCACCATGTTCTCGGTGACGTAGACCGGGATGAACTTCCTCCCGTTGTGCACCGCCATCGTGTGACCCACCATCTCGGGAATCACCGTCGAGCGGCGCGACCACGTCTTGATGACCTTCTTCTCGTTGGCCTGGTTCATCGCCTCCAGCTTCTCGAGCAGCGGAGTGTCGACGAACGGCCCCTTCTTCATTGATCGGCTCATAAAGTATCTGGCGGGTCCAGAAGGACCCGCCCTCCACTGTCCTTCTACTTCGTCCTTCGCTGGACGATGAAGCGATCGGTCTGCTTGCGCCGGCGCGTCTTGTAGCCCTTGGTCGGCTGGCCCCACGGCGTCACCGGGTGGCGGCCGCCGGACGTCTTGCCCTCGCCGCCGCCGAGCGGGTGGTCCACCGGGTTCATCGCGACGCCGCGGACGTGCGGACGCTTGCCGAGCCAGCGGCTGCGTCCCGCCTTGCCGATCGACACGTTCTCGTGATCGAGGTTGCCGACCTGGCCGATCGTCGCCAGGCACTCGACGTGGATCTTGCGAATCTCGCCCGACGGCATGCGCACGCTGGCGTAGTCGCTCTCGCGCGCGACCAGCTGCACCGAGGAGCCGGCGCTGCGCGCAATCTGGCCGCCCTTGCCCGGCTTCAGCTCCACGTTGTGAATCTGCGTGCCGAGCGGAATGTTCTTCAGCGGCAGACAGTTGCCCGGCAGGATGTCGACGTTGTCGCCCGCGATGAGCGTGTCGCCGACCTTGATGCCGTTCGGCTGCAGGATGTAGCGCTTCTCGCCGTCCGCGTACGTGAGCAGCGCGATGCGCGACGAGCGGTTCGGGTCGTACTCGACGGTCGCGACCTTCGCCGGGATGTCCTTCTTGTCGCGCTTGAAGTCGATCACCCGGTACAGGCGCTTGTGGCCGCCGCCGCGCCACCAGGACGTCAGGTGGCCCTTGTTGTCGCGGCCCCCGGAGTTGTCCAGATTCTCCGTCAGCGGACGGTAGGGCTCGTTGGTCGTGATCTCGTCGAAGGTCAGCGACGTCTTGCCGCGCACGCCGGGCGAGGTCGGGTTGTATTTGCGAATCGGCATGATGTTCTACGCTCCCTGCAGGAAGTCCGGAAGCTTCTCCCCATCCCGCAGCCTCACGTACGCCTTTTTCCAGTCCGAGCGGCGGCCGATATACTTGCCCTGGCGCTTGAACTTGCCGTGCGTCAGCGAAGTACGGACGCTCTGCACCTTCGAGCCGAGCAGCGACTCGACGGCCTTCTTGATGTCGATCTTGTTGGCGTCCATCGCCACCTGGAACACCAGCGTGCGGCCGTCCTCGCGGAGGACCGTGGTCTTCTCGGTGATGAGCGGGCGCATGACTCTCAGCCGGCAGCTTGCAGCTGGCAGCTGGCAGCAATCGGGCAGTTTCTGCCCGCTGCCCGCTGCCCGCTGCGCGCTATCCGAGTGCCTCCTGCAGTTTCTCGATCGCCGCGCGCGTCAGGACGAGCCGCCGCGAATTGACGACGTCGCGCGCGCTCAACCGGTTGCTCGCAAGGACGCGGACGCCCTCGATGTTGCGCACCGACAGCGACAGCTTGTCTTCCGGCTTCACGTCGACCAGCAATGCCTTCCCATCGACCCCGAGCCGGCGCAGCATCTCCGCCGCGGCCTTCGTCTTGATCTCCGCCACGCTCAGCGCCTCGACGACAGTCACTTCGCCGTCGCGCAGTTTCTGCGTCAGCGCCGCGCGCAGGGCGCCCTTCTCGACCTTCTTCGGCAGCTGATATTCGTAGCTCCGCGGCTGCGGGCCGAACACCGTGCCGCCCTTGCGCCACAGCGGGTTCCGGATCTCGCCGACGCGCGCGCGCCCCGTGCCCTTCTGCCGCCACGGCTTCTTGCCGCTGCCGCTGACCATCGCGCGGGTCTTGGTGCCGTGCGTGCCGCGGCGGTCGGCCGCGTTGGCGCGCACGACCGACTCGTGAATCAGGTCGGTCTTCACGCGTCCGCCGAACACCACGTCGCTCAGGTCGACCGAGCCGATCTTCTTGTTCTCTGCGTCGACGACATCAACAGTCATGATTGGTCTCTAGTGCCTGCTGCCAGCTGCCCGCCCGCTGCCAGCTACTTCTTGCCCTTCTTCTTCACCGGCTCGACCTGCGCAACCTTGATCGTCTTCGCGGCAACAGCCTTGCGAATCACCACGATCGCGTTCGGGCCGCCGGGCACCGAGCCCTCGACGAGCAGCAGGTTGTTTTCCGGATCGACGCGCAGCACCTTCAGGTTGCGCGTCGTCACACCGGCAGCGCCCATGTGGCCGCCCATCCGCATGCCCTTGACCACGCGCGAGGGGTAGGACGAGGCGCCGATCGACCCGGGTGCGCGATGGAACATCGAACCGTGCGACATGCGGCCGCCCTTGAAGTGATGCCGCTTGACGACACCCTGGAAGCCCTTGCCGCGGCTCGTCCCGATCACGTCGACGCGTTCGCCGTCCGTGAACATCGAGACGTTCACCTGGTCGCCCGCCTTCAGCGGATCGCCGCCCGCCTTGAGCCGGACTTCGCGAATCACGCGCGTCGGCGGCACGCCGGCCTTCTTGAAGTGCCCTTCGGTCGGCTTGTTTTCCTTGTGCTTGCCGGCCTCGACGAGGCCGAGCTGCACCGCCTCGTAGCCGTCCTTCTCCGCCGTCTTCACCTGCGAGACGACGCACGGGCCGGCCCTGAGCACCGTCGCCGGGTGCACGGTGCCGTCCGGCGCGAACAGCTGCGTCATGCCGACCTTCTTGCCGATTAACCCTGTCACCATCGCTGATCCTGTCAGCTGGCAGCTGGCGGCTGGCGGCTGGCAGTAAGAACGCTGAACCTACTGCCCGCTGCCAGCTGCCCGCTGCCGGCTATTTGCCGTGCTCCTTGCCGAACGCCTTGATCTCCACATCGACACCCGCCGGCAGGTCGAGCTTCATCAGCGCGTCGACGGTCTGCGGCGTCGGCTCGAAGATGTCGATCAGCCGCTTGTGCGTGCGGATCTCGAACTGCTCGCGCGATTTCTTGTCGACGTGCGGCGAGCGCAGCACGGTCCACTTGTTCTTCGCGGTCGGCAGCGGAATCGGTCCCGCCAGCCGCGCGCCCGTCCGCTTGGCCGTCTCGACGATCTCGCCCGTTGACTGGTCGAGAATGCGCGAGTCGTACGCCTTCAGGCGGATGCGGATCTTGTCGCTGAACATGGTCATTTGCTGGATCCTGTCAGCTGGCGGCTGGCGGCTGGCAGAAAGAACCGTGGTCTTTGCTGCCCGCTGCCTGCTGCCCGCTGCCCGCTATTCGATAATCTCCGTCACCGTCCCGGCGCCGACCGTCCGGCCGCCCTCGCGAATCGCGAAGCGCGCGCCCTTCTCAAGCGCCACCGGCGTAATCAGCTCGCCCGTAATCGGCGTGTTGTCCCCCGGCATCACCATCTCCACGCCCTCGGGGAGCTTCAAAATCCCGGTCACGTCCGTCGTCCGGATGTAGAACTGCGGCCGGTAGCCGTTGAAGAACGGCGTGTGCCGCCCGCCCTCCTCCTTCGACAGGATGTAGACCTCGCCCTTGAACTTGGTGTGCGGCTTGATCGACCCCGGCTTGGCCAGCACCTGCCCGCGCTCCACGTCCGTC
>Ga0209438_1000067_pt1 | contig 25452 bp, 19 predicted proteins | sample GraSoi_2013_20cm_FD_185825 | JGI IMG/M metagenome (GOLD analysis project Ga0209438, IMG submission 185825) | Grasslands soil microbial communities from the Angelo Coastal Reserve, California, USA - Sample 9_17_2013_20cm (SPAdes) (version 2) | ecosystem: Environmental > Terrestrial > Soil >...
CAGGTGGCAGCGCTTCGCGGCGATGTCGTGCCCTCTGCCGACGCGATGCGGTTGCTCACGTACGCATTCGTCGCGCTGGTGCTCCCACTGGCGGCGGCCACGCGCCGGCAGCCGGGTTCACGCCGCGCGCTCTGGGTGGCCGCGCTGGCCGTGTTTGCCGTCTCGGCGCTGCACCTGAGTCAGCTCCACAGCGGCGAGACGTCATGGCCGATCGAGCTCCTTGGTCATCACGCGTCGCTCCCGCTCGCGCTCGCCATCCTGTATCAGGACTATCCGTTCGCGCTCGCCGATCTGTTCCTGAAGCGCGCGCTCGCGCTGCTCGCGGTCGTGTCGATCGCCTTTGTCGCCGTGGCGACGTTCGGCAATCGCTCGGCCGCCTTCGCCGAATTCATCGAGGGCGATCCGCGGGAATTCGCCCTGCTGATGACGGTCTGGGTTACCACGGCGCTCTTGTACCCGGCGATGCGGGCAGGCATCGCCTGGTTTGTCGATACGGTCTTGCTGCATCGTCCGAATTACCGGGCGCTTCGGGCGTCAGTGAATCGTGCGGTGCAGACGCTCGATGCGATTCCAGCGGTGCTGTCTACCGTGACAGATCTGATTGGGCCCTCACTGAGCTCTCCGCTTGTCACGTGGGCCGAGCTGGTAGACGGCCGCGCGCCGGAAGCCTCCGGGCTCCTCGTGACGACTGGCAAGGACGCCGTAACGCACGTGACGATCCCCACGTCCGAGGCGCCACGCTACGCGATCACGATTGCGCCGCTCACCGGCGGCCGTCGGCTGCTGTCCGACGATGTCGCGACGCTCGAGGCGATCGTCACGACGGCGGCGCGGCGCATCGATGCGATCCGCGTCACGCAGGAGCGTCATGCGCGCGAGATTCGCGAGCGCGAGATGGAGCGCCTGGCCACCGAGGCCGAACTGCGCGCGCTGCGTGCACAGGTCAATCCGCACTTCCTGTTCAATGCGCTCACCACCATCGGCTATCTCATTCAGACGGCGCCACCACGTGCGCTGCACACGCTGCTGCGGCTGACATCGCTGCTGCGGGGCGTGCTGCGGTCGGAAGGGGAGTTTTCGACGCTTGGGCGCGAGCTCGAGGTCATCGAGGCGTACCTCGACATCGAGACCGCACGCTTCGAACAGCGGCTACGGGTGTCGATCGACGTGCCGCCACGATTGCGGAGCGTGCCCGTCCCGGCGCTGCTGCTGCAGCCGCTCGTCGAGAACGCGGTGAAACATGGTGTCGCTCCGCTGGCGACGGGAGGCGAGGTGGCGATCGTCGCGCGGCTCGATCCCTGGCAGCCGGACGCGCGCCAGCTCACAGTGACGATTCGCGACAGCGGCGCGGGCGTGTCGATGGATCAGCTGCGCGTGCGGCGCGAAGTAGGAGTCGGCCTGCGCAACGTCGAGCGCCGTCTGCTCGGTCAGTATGGGTCCGCGGCATCCCTTTCCATCGAGAGCGTGCCCGGCGGCGGAACCACGGTTGAAGTCCGGCTGCCGGTGACGTCGAGCTCGGTTGAACACGTGCCGGATCGCCGTGCCATATGAGCGGGACGCTTCGCGTCATCGTCGTGGACGATGAAAGACCAGCACGATCCTTTCTGGTCGCGCTGATTCGATCGTTCGAGGACGTGACGGTCGTCGGCGAAGCCGCGTCCGGCAAAGAAGGCGTCGCCATGATCGAGAAGGAGAAGCCCGATCTCGCCTTTCTCGACTGGCAGATGCCAGAGCTCGACGGCATCGGCGTCGTCCGGCAGCTGCGCAAGCAGTCGATGCCGCTGATTGCGTTTGTGACCGCCTACGACGAGTACGCCGTGCGCGCGTTCGAGGTGAACGCGGTGGACTATCTGTTGAAGCCGGTCGACAAGTCCCGACTCCGCGAGACGATCAATCGCGCACAAGACCGGATGGACCATGCCGAGATCATCGCGGAGCAGGCGTCCCGCGTCGGCCAGGCGCTCGATGCGTACGAGTCGTCTGCGCGGCCGCCGTTCCTGGAGCGGATTCCAGTGCGCCATCGTGAGGAAGTCGTCATCGTGGCGGTGCAGCAGATTGCGTCGATTGTCGCCGACGGCGAGCTGCTGAATATCACGACGATTCGCAACGAGCATCACACGATTACGTATCGCTTGAAGGATCTCGAGCGGATGCTCGATCCCGCGAGATTCATCCGGCTTGGCCGCGGGACGCTGGCCAACGTCGATCAGATCGGCAAGGTCGCCGTCATGCCGGGCGGGACGCACGTGGCCGTCCTGGCAAATGGACAGAGACTTCCCGTCAGCCGCATCCAGTCGCGCGTCGTGCGCGAGCGTCTCCTCAAGCTGTAGTTCGTCATCCGTTCGTTGCCGTCAACGAGCCGTCTGTCCGCGCGCCGTGACGGTTGGTTGAAAACCGCACCTTGAGTGCGATGGCATCTCATATCGTGTCGCGCCGTGGCGCGAGCCGACGGCCCCCACACACGAAATTCGAAGCCTGGAGCCGTTTATCGAGGCTCGAAGGGGCGTGTCGTCAGGCTGTCGCCATTCGACGAGTTGCCCGCCAACTTCTGGATGTTCATCGCCATCGGGTTGCTCATGCTCGGTCTTTCGGCTGTCCTCATCTATCAGGCCATGTGAGGCGTTTAGCCGGACAGCCCTGCAAAGCGGGGGATGTTCGATGCGAGAGGGACAGACTGCACCAAGCTACGATAACGGTTCTCTGAACGGAACGGGTGGGCGTGGGTCAAGGCCGAACTGACTATACCTCCCTATAAGTTGCGGACGACCAACCTTTCGCCTGGTCTTCACGTTGCCCTTTTTCGAGCCCATTTTATAAGGGTGTTTCTTCGACGCCTAAAAGCACCCGGATGCTCGGGTATCAGGAATCAGCTATGGTCCTGGTTTCCTGCAAACCCCTCACATTCAAGATGATCCTGTAGGCGAAAGTCGCGACGACGTTTTCATCCGCCGCCTCGTTGGAACGAGCAGGGTGAGCGTCCCGTACGGGACAATGAGCAGCAGCCCGCCGCCGGCCGTCTGCGGCCATTCGTTGGCCAAAAACAACCATTCGCGGGGTTCCGATTTGGCCCGCCGACGGAGATGCGTACCGTGTCGCCCGTGAACCTCGGCGAATTGCTGAACCTCGTCGGCCTGAGCACCGGCGTCGCGCTCTACGCGATGCTGCTCGCGATGGTGATTCGTGCGAGGCGCCGCGCCGGCGACACCGCCTCGTCCGATCCGCTGCTGCTGCTGACGTCGATCCTGGGGCTGCTGTGGAACCTGTGCGCGCTGCCGGGATACGTGCTCCCGAAATTCGGCATCGCCGGGCCGTCGCTGATCTCCGCGATCGGATTTGGCGCGCTCGGCCTGCTGCCAGCCGCTGTCGTGCACTCCGTGCTGCGCGGCGGCAACAAGACGATCGGCGGACCGGCCAGGCGGATCATTGCGCTCAGCGCGTACGCGGTGAGCGCCCTCGCCGCCACGCTGCAGATCGCCGCTGCCGTCAGCGGCAGGGCGGTTCCATCCACCGACGCGATGCGGCTGCTCACCTATGCGTTCGTGTCGCTGGGTGTGCCGCTCGTGGCGGCGACGCGGCGGCAGCCCGGGGCGCGACGCGCGTTGTGGATCACGGCGCTCGCGGTGTTCGCGGTGTCCGCGCTGCACTTGAGCCAGCTCCACAGTCGAACGCCGTCCTGGCCCGTGGAACTGCTCGGCCACCACGCCTCGTTGCCGCTCGCGCTGGCGATCCTCTACCAGGACTACCCGTTCGCCCTCGCCGATCTGTTCCTGAAGCGGGCGCTCGCGCTGCTGGCGATCGTGTCGATCGCCTTCGTGGCCGTCGCGACGTTCGCCGACCGGTCAGAAGCGTTTGCCCAGTTCATCGAACGCGACCCGCGGGAATTTGCGCTGCTGATCACGCTCTGGGTCGGCACGGCCCTGTTCTACCCCGCCATGCGCGCGGCCACCTCGTGGTTCGTCGACACGATCCTGCTGCATCGTCCGAACTACCGCGCCGTGCGCGCGTCGATGAACCGCGAAATCCAGACGATGGACGACGTGTCGGCGGTGCTGTCGAGGACCGCCGAGCTGATCGGCCCCTCGCTCAACTCGCCGCAGGTCGCGTGGGAAGAAATCGACGACACCCGTGCCCGGGAATTCTCGGGGCGCGTCGTGGCGACGAGCAGGGATGGCGTGACACGTGTCATCGTTCAGACCGCCGAAGCGCCGCGCCACGTGATCACGATTGCGCCGCTGACGGGCGGCCGTCGCCTCCTCTCGGACGACGTCGCGATGCTGGAGGCGATCGCCGCGATCGCGGCCCGGCGGATCGACGCCATTCGTGTCACCCAGGAACGCCACGAGCGTGAGATGCGGGAGCGGGAAATGGGACGCCTGGCGACGGAAGCCGAGCTGCGGGCGCTGCGGGCACAGATCAACCCGCACTTCCTGTTCAATGCGCTCACGACGATCGGCTACCTCATTCAGACGGCGCCGCCTCGCGCGCTCGAGACGCTGCTGCGGCTGACATCGCTCCTGCGTGGCGTGCTGAGATCCGAAGGCGAGTTCACGACGCTCGGGCGCGAGCTCGAGATCATCGAAGCGTATCTCGACATCGAAAGCGCACGGTTCGAGCACCGGTTGCGCGTGTCCATCGACGTGCCCGCACGCCTGCGCAGCGTCCGGTTGCCCGCGCTCGTGCTGCAGCCGCTCGTGGAAAACGCCGTGAAACACGGCGTCGCCCCGGTGGCCTCGGGAGGAGACCTCGCCATCCATGCGCGTATCGACCCGTGGCGGCCGGGGGCGCGTCAGCTCACCGTGACCATTCGCGACACGGGGGCCGGTGTGTCTGCCGAACAGCTTCACCGCCGTCGTGAGGAAGGAGTCGGCCTCCGCAACGTCGAGCGCCGGCTGCGCGGCCAGTACGGCTCGGCGGCCTCGCTCTCCATCGAGAGCGCACCAGGATGCGGGACGACCGTCCAAGTCCGGTTGCCGGTGACCTCGACGCCTCGTGAGGCGACGCCGGACCAGATGGCCGTATGAGCGCGCGGCTGCGCGTCGTCGTCGTCGATGACGAGCGGCCCGCGCGGTCGTTTCTCATCGCGCTCCTTCGCTCGTTCGACGACGTGACCGTCGTCGGCGAGGCCGCGTCGGGGAAAGACGCGGTCTCGGTGATCGAGAAGGAGAAGCCGGACCTCGCGTTCCTCGACTGGCAGATGCCGGAGCTCGACGGGATGGGCGTCGTCAGGCACCTGCGGAAGCAGTCGATGCCGCTGATCGCATTCGTCACGGCCTACGACGAATACGCCGTGCGCGCGTTCGAGGTGAACGCCGTCGATTACCTGCTGAAGCCGGTCGACAAGGCGCGGCTGCGGGAAACGCTCAATCGGGCGCAGGACCGGATGGAGCACGCCGAGATCGTCGCCGAGCAGGCCTCGCGCGTCGGCCTGGCGCTCGACGCCTATGAGTCATCGTCACGATCCCTGTTCCTGGAGCGGATTCCCGTGCGGACCCGCGAGGAGGTCGTCATCGTGCCGGTGCAGCAGATTGCCTCGATCGTGGCGGATGGCGAGCTGCTCAACATCACGACGATCCGCAACGAGCATCACACGATCACCTACCGGTTGAAGGATCTCGAGCGGATGCTGGATCCGGGCAAGTTCATTCGCCTCGGCCGAGGCACGCTCGCCAACGTCGATCAGATCGGCAAGGTCGCGGTCATGCCGGGCGGCACCCACGTCGCGATGCTGTCCAACGGCCAGCGGCTCCCGGTCAGCCGTATCCAGTCGCGCGTCCTGCGCGAGCGCCTGCTCAAACTCTAGCGAGCATCCGCTCGTTGTCCCGTGGCGGCTGCTGGCCGGACACCACCAGCAGCTCGTTGAAAACCGGGCGTCGCCAGGGTTCGATTTGCGTAGTGTCGCCGCGACATGGCGTCCCCCGACGGTCCGCACGCGCGGAATGCCAGGCCGGGCGTCGTCTATCGCGGCTCGAAGAAACGAGTCGCCCACCTTGCTCCGTTCAAGGAGCTCCCCGCCAATTTCTGGTTCGTCATGGCGATCGGGGTGCTGATGTTCGGCCTCAGCGCGCTGCTCATCTACGGGTCGCTGTGAGATCTTCTTTCTTTGACGAGTGTGCGGCGCTACTCTGGTCTTTCGGGCACGCGTGAACGTGCCAGTCGGAGGACCCGGTGCAGAAGCGCAGACTCGGCAACAGCCGCCTGGACGTCTCGGCCATCGGCTACGGCGCGATGGGTCTCAGTCACGGCTACGGCCCCGCGACCGACACGCGACAGGCGATCGCGCTCGTACGCGCAGCCGCCGAACGAGGCGTCACATTCTTCGATACGGCGCAGATTTACGGCGCCATCAACGAGGAGATCGTCGGCGAGGCGCTGGAGCCGTTCCGCGGCCAGGTCGTCATCGCCACGAAATTCGGGTTCGAGGTGCGTGCCGACGGGCAACAGATCCTGAACAGCCGGCCCGACTACATCAAGCAGGTCACCGAAGGCTCGCTGAAGCGATTGCGCGTGGACGCGATCGACCTCTACTACCAGCACCGCGTGGACCCCGACGTGCCGATCGAAGACGTCGCGGGCGCCGTGACGGATCTGATTCGCGAGGGGAAGGTCAGGCACTTCGGCCTCTCGGAGGCCGGGGTGGCGACGATCCGCCGCGCTCACGCGGTACAGCCGGTGACGGCGGTTCAAAGCGAATACTCGCTGTGGTGGCGCGAGCCGGAGGCCGAGGTGCTGCCGGCGTGCGAGGAGCTCGGCATCGGGTTCGTGCCGTTCAGTCCGCTCGGCAGGGGTTTCCTCACGGGAACGATCGACGGGACGACGACGTTCGCCAGCAACGATTTCCGCAACATCGTCCCTCGCTTCACCCCGGAGAATCGCACGGCGAACCAGGCCCTGGTCGACTGGCTCGCCCGCGTCGCCGCGGAGAAACGGGCAACGCCCGCTCAAATCGCGCTGGCGTGGCTCCTGTCGCGGAAGCCGTGGATCGTCCCGATCCCCGGCACCACGAAGCTGCATCGCCTCGAGGAGAACATCGGCGCCGCGGACGTGGAGCTCACGAGAGCGGATCTGCAGGCTATCGATGATGCCGCGGCACACATCACGGTGCACGGCGCGCGCTATCCCGAACACCTCCAGAAGCGGGTCGGCCGCTGACGCGCTCGCGCGCGGCGTCCGTCGGCGAGCACGCGATCCATTGGATCGGATAGGCACCCGCCGCGAGCTGGATCCACGGCCACGACTCCACCTGCGAAAAGCAGACAAAAGTTCGCTTCGACCGTGAGCGATCGTGGCGATTGCCGCCCGTAATGACAATTTTCGACCTACGTCCACCGGTCGGTGTGTCGATTCTGGGTCACTCGTGGCACGACCGTGTGTCGATCCGAAGCCACGGGCCGTGAGTCCTGGCTGCGTCGATCGTTCGAGAACTCGAATCGGCCGCACCCGGATTCTGGCGTGCCAATTGCTGGGCTTCAGGCGTCGACCTGTACTGAACCCATCGCGGGACCCCGGGTACCTATGAAAAGACGGGATACGTCGTCTGCGGTTGTCCAGTCACTGATTCGAGGCCGTGCCGCGTCGACGCACGGCGCGCCGCGTATCGGGCTCGCGCTTGGCGGCGGGTTCGCCCGTGGCATCGCCCACGCCGGCGTCCTGAAAGTCTTCGAACGCCACGGCATCCAACTGCACTGCATCACCGGTGTCAGCGCCGGCTCGATCGTGGCGGCTGCGTATGCCAGCGGCACCAGCGCGGAGGAAATCGCCCGCGTCGGCTGTTCCATGCGATTTCGAGACGTGGCACGCTGGCGGCTCTGCCGCATGGGATTCATGGGCAGCGACCGGATGAAGCAGTTCCTCTCCGGCGTGCTCAAGGCCGAACGCTTCGAAGACATGCCGACACCGCTCGGGGTCCTCGCCACCGATCTCTGCACCGGCGAGCCCGTGTCGTTCCGCGACACCGGCGACGTGTTTCTTCCGGTTCGCGCGAGCTGCTCGTATCCGGGGCTGTTTCAGCCGGTGAACGTGGGCGGCCGGCTCCTGGTCGACGGCGCGATGAGCATCGAGATACCCGCCGTCCTCGCGCGCGAGCTCGGTGCGACGCACGTGATCTCGGTTGCCGTTCCGGCGCCGCCCCTCTGCCGGCCGCCGGCAGACGTCTTTCAGGTCGTGCGGCGCTGCTTCCAGATCATGCAGCGGCACAGCGAGTCCGCGTGGCGGAACGCCAGCGACCTGGTGCTCACCCCGGATCTCAAGAGCATCGAATGGAACGGGTTCGACGCCGGGAGGGAGCTCGTCAACGCGGGCGAAGCGGCCGCGCTGGCGGCATTGCCCGTGATCCGATCGTGGTTCCCCGACAGGAACGCCGCCAGCAACGAGAGCACGATCACGGCAGCGACCGGCATGCTGCCGCTCTGCCCCGTCGATTAACGGACTTCTCACCGAGCGGCATCACGCACGCTGCGGCGCGATTGCCCCGACGTTCGTCGTCAGCCTGCCTGCGCGCCTGCTACCTCCTGCCCACTGCCCACTGCCCGCTGAGCAGAACCTGACGAACCAGCCCAACTATGCCGGCTTACAGCGGTACGCTGACGTCGCCGTTCTTCGGCAGGCCGACGACCGTCAATGGGATGCGGAAGATTGATGTGGGAATTTCTTTCCAGTTCTAGGCCGTCAGGCCGTCACCCTGCGTCCGGCTCGTCCTCGGACAGATGTGGGATTCGCCCCTGCCGCCGGCGGTCGGGCCAGACCAGGTGCGGCCGCTGCGTCAGGTGATTCCTGAGCCGCTCCGCATCGCGGAGCCGCCGATCGAGCTCCTCGATCAACGCGCGAACGGTGTGGTTCTGCCGCCGCTCCTTCATAGCCATTCAGGACGGAGCAAATTGTGCGCCCGCGACCGGCGCCACCGCTGAGGTTTACGCCTCTACGGAGTGGGTGTATTTTGCAAGTCAACCCTGGGGAACACGACACGCCATGCCCGAACTCACATCCGAGGAACTTCGCTCGATCCTGTCGAGGCTCGATGACGTCATGCAGCAGGCGCAGGAGCTGTCGGCAACCATCAAGGCGAAGATGGCTGGCGAACGCGCGAGCAACCACGTCGCTGCTGACTGGACCGATCGCCGGCAGAAATCCGAGCGGCGAAAGAAGCTGCGTGGATGATCAGCGCTGGCGCACTGACGGCGCGCGCCCGGGTCGAGCCCTGGTTCCGGTAGGCCGTTCAATCATCAGATGGCGACAGGCGTCGCACCTGTAATAGCCCACGCCCGCCGCTGAATGCCCGACGAATCGAGTGTGCCGGTTTCCACACTTCGAGCAGGGAGAGGTCGTCTCCGACGACGGCGGCGCGTCCCGCATCCAGACATGCCCGCATCCTTCGCAGCGCATGATGCTGGCCGGAGGAGTCTCGGTTGATTGACCCATCTCGAACGTGCGGTGCGAGCTGCATTTCGGACAACGTTGCCCGGGGTTGGTCACGGGTGAGCGCGAGAACAACTCTCGTGCCTCGCACGACTCACCGGATTCCGCAGGCGAATTCTCGAGAGACCGTCGTGCGTGATCAACCCTGAAACACGCCGATCACGAAATCGGCGAGCGTGCCTCGCTCGTGACGGCAATTTGCATCGAATCGCGCACGCTGAACCTGCAGGGCGCGAAGTTACTTGACGGCTCGCTCCCATCAGGCGCAGGCTTCATAGTTTGGCGCCGCGACGGGCCCGTTCCCGGGCACTGCGGCGTGAAGGAGCCGGAGCGCATGAGCACCATCACGGTCGGTAAGGAGAACTCCACCCCCATCGAGCTCTATTACGAAGACCACGGCTCCGGGTCGCCGGTCGTGCTCATCCACGGGTGGCCGCTGAGCGGAGCGTCGTGGGAAAAACAGACCGCCGCGCTCCTCGCGGCCGGTCACCGGGTGATCACCTACGATCGCCGGGGCTTCGGCCGCTCGAGCAAGACCGCCGCAGGCTACAACTACAACACGTTCGCAGCGGATCTCGACAAGCTGCTGAAGAAGCTCAAGCTGAAGAAAGTCGCGCTGGTCGGGTTCTCGATGGGGTCAGGCGAGGTGACGCGGTACCTCGGGAAGTACGGCAGCAAGCGGGTGCGCAAGGCGGTACTCATCGGGACGCTGGGGCCGTACCTGGTGAAGGCCTCCGACAATCCGGAAGGCGTGGACGCGAGCGTGTTCGAGGGCATCAAGGCGGCCATTCGCGCGGACCGTCCGGCCTTCCTGATGGACTTCCTCCGCAACTTCTACAACTACGACGTGACCGGCGGAAAGCTCGTGAGCGAGCGCGTGCTCGAAGACAACTGGAACGTCGGCGCGGGCGCGTCCGCGATCGGGACCGTGGCGTGCGTCGACTGCTGGATCGAGGACTTTCGGAAGGACCTGAAGAAGAACACCGTGCCGACGCTGATCCTGCACGGCGATGCGGACCGCATCCTGCCGCCCGACGCCACGTCCAGGCGGCAGGCAAAAATGATCAAGAACGTCAAGTTCGTCGAGTTGCCTGGCGGACCACATGGCGTGCTCTGGACCCACGCCGATCGCATCAACGCGGAATTGGTCAGCTTCCTGAAGTAGACCTGGAAAACTGCTAGGATCGGCGCATTTCGCAGACGCCCATTCGGATTGTCGCCATCCTGCTGCTGATCACCGCAGGGGGGACCCCCGACGCGCGAAGTGTGCGCGTTGGTGTCCGCGCCGCGGCGATCGCCGACGCGCCGCCCCGGTTCGTCCGTTTCAGCGAAGCCCGCCCGATTCTGACCGAGCTTGCGGGCAGGCTCCCACCCGGGCTCGACACGCTGACGCCGGCGCAGATGGACACGGCGTGGCCGCGCTGGATCGAACGTCACGATCGCGACATCCGCGCGCGGCTCGACCAGGGCGACGAAGACACCGTCGTCAACTGGATGCTGTTCGGCACCACGTTCACGTCGAGACCGCGCGCGGTCCTCGGCGCAGTCGAATCGGGCACGACGGGCGATCGGGACGTGGTGTTGCGCCGGACGATCGAGCTGATCGAGGCCCGGCTCGACGATCTCCTGACGGCGCTGGCGACGCCTGGCAACGACGAGCGCCGGCTGTTCGCGCGATCCCTTCTCGAGCGGCGAGGACTTCGCTTCGCAACCGCTGCCGACAGGGATGCCGCGCGAAGGTATCTGCTTGCCGCGATGATCCGCGTCGCGGGCGAACAGGAGCAGATCGATCAGGAGCTGGCCGCGACGGGCAGCCGCGACCCGCTGGCCGAATTCGTCGGGCGGTCCCGCCTGTTCCGGACGCGCGGGCTGTCGCTCGACGCGTCGCTGATTCCCAACTTTTCAATCGAGCAGGCGCTGGCGGCCATGAAGGCACGCCGGCTGATCGAACCCGGTGGCATCAAACGAGTGGCGATCGTCGGCCCCGGGCTCGACTTCGCGGACAAGGACGTCGGGTTCGACTACTATCCGCCACAGACGCTCCAGCCGTTCGCCGTGTTCGATTCGCTCGTGCGGCTCGGTCTTGCCCCGGCGTCAGGGCCGGACATCGTGCTCCTCGACATCAGTCCGCGCATCATCGATCACGTGACACGGGCGCACGCCCGGGCCGCGAGCAACATCGGCTACACGCTGAACCTGCCGCTGCCGAGGAGCACGCCGTGGCTCCCCGAGGTTCGCGCGTACTGGCAGACGTTCGGCGATCGGATTGGCGCGCCGGCCCAGGTGCGTCCGCCCGAGGCGATCGCGGACGTGGCCGAGGTGCGGGGCATTCGTGCGAGACCGGCTGCCGTTCAGCGGATGTCGGTGTCGAACCTCAACATCGTCACCCAGCGCCTCGATGGGGAGCCCTTCGACCTGGTGATCGCGACAAACGTGCTCATCTACTACGACCTGTTCGAGCAGGCGCTGGCGATGTCGAACGTCGAGGCCATGCTGAAGCCCGGCGCGTTTCTGCTGGCCAACGTCTCTGCTCCCGATCTGAAGGCGGTCACGATTCGACCGGTCGACACGACGACGACGCTCTACGCCCGCGGCCGCGCCGCAAACGAAAACCTCATCGATTTCCTCGTCTGGTACAAAGCGCACGCGAATTGAGACGCCAGTGAAGTATTCTCCCTGACACCATCCCGCGCGCTGGCGTTCGTCCACTTCCACAACCGGTAAGGAGGACTAGCGATGCCGAACCCGATCCAGCGATCCCCATGGGCCCTCCTGTTCGTCCTGGTTTCCGTGCTCCTGCCATCGACAGCCTTTGCACAGGCCGCGATCACCGGCGTTGTCAAGGACAACTCCGGCGGCGTCCTGCCCGGCGTACGCGTGGAAGCCGCCAGCCCGGCCCTGATTGAACGGGTCCGGTCGGTGGTCACCGACGCGACCGGCCAGTACCGCATCGTCGATCTCCGTCCGGGTGTGTATGCCGTGACATTCGAGTTGCCCGGGTTCAGCATCGTCCGGCGTGAAGGGATCGAGCTGTCGGGAAACTTCGTGGCGTCCGTGAACGCCGACCTTCGGGTCGGTGCGCTCGAGGAAACGATCACCGTCACCGGTGAGACGCCCATCGTCGACGTGCAGAGCGCGCGGACGCAGCAGATCATCACCCGGGACATCATCTCCGCGATTCCGTCCTCGCGGAACGCCCTCGGCCTGCAGAACCTGGTGCCCGGCATGTCGGCCACCGGCGGCGTCGGCATCATCGGGAATTCGAACACCGACTCCGGCGGCATCGGAGGGTCCCTCCAGGGCGTGGCCGCCTCCATCCACGGCGGTCGTGCCGCCGATTCGCGCATCTACGCGGACGGCATCAACATGGGGTGGGCTGGCGGAAACGGCGGTGGCGGCAACATGCCACAGGTGGCCGCCGCGCAGGAAGTGGTGCTCACCATTTCAGGCGGGCTCGCGGATGCCGAGACGAGCGGCGTGGTCGTCAACGTCATCCCGCGCGAGGGCGCCAACAACTTCAGCGGTCAGTTCAGTTTCAGCGGCTCGAACAGCGCGCTGCAAGGCAGCAACTACACCGAGAGGCTCAAGGCCAAGGGCCTGCGATCGCCGTCCGAGCTCATCAAGGTGTACGACGTCAATCCGATGTTCGGCGGCCGGATTGTGCGAAACAAGTTGTGGTTCTACTCGGCCTTCCGTCAGACGGGCGGCGAGAGCACGGTGCCGGGATTGTGGTGGAACAAGAACGCCGGCAACCCGGATGCGTGGACGGTCGACTTCGATCGATCGAAGCCGGCGTTTACCAACCGGGTCGAGCGCCAGGCCACGATGCGCCTGACGTGGCAGGCCACGCCCCGCAACAAGTTCAACATGCTCTGGGCCGAGCAGTACCTCGACTCGAACTACGGCCTGGGCGGCGGCGCCGAGACGGCCGGCCAGCTGACGACGCCGGAAGCGACACCCCGGTCGTACTACATCCCGTCACGTCAGCCGAGCGCTACCTGGTCGTCTCCGATCTCGGGCCGGTTGCTGGCGGAGGCGGGCTGGGGCATGTATCAGGCGCGATACCGCTTCGGCCCGCGCAACGACGGGACGAACAACCCGCGGATGATCCAGGTGCTGGAACAGGGCGGCGAGGTCCCGAACCTGCTGTCGCGCGCGCCTGCAGCGCCCGCGCAGGGCGGGTTCGCGCACTCGTTGATCGGGAACCTGGCAAGCGTGCGGGCGTCGCTGACCTACGTCACCGGCGCGCACAACATGAAGTTCGGCTACCAGGGCGGCTTCGGCAACCCGTCGCAGACCTACAACTACCCGAATCAGATCACGCAGATCCGGATGAGAGACGGCGTGCCGAACCAGTTGACGCAAACGGTCGTCGTGGGCGGGCACATCAAGTACGTCCGCAACCTCGTTCCCACCAACTTCTTCGCGCAGGACCAATGGACGTTCAGCCGGCTGACGCTCCAGGGCGGCCTGCGGTACGACTCGCTGGTCTCGAGCTATCCGGACTCACGCGTCGGCGGCTCCGGCTATCCGTACGCCCCGGAAGAGATCTTCTATCCGAGTCGATCGACCCCCGGGTACGACTGGAAGGATCTCTCACCACGGATCGCCGCCTCGTACGACCTGTTCGGGAATGGGAAGACGGCCGTCAAATTCAACATCGGGAAATACATGGAAGCCATCACGGCGACCAACAACGACCTGGACATGAACCCGCTCGTGCGCACCGTCGTCAGGACGACGCGCGGGTGGACCGATAGCAACCGGAACTACGTGCCGGACTGCGATCTGACGAGCCCTGCGGCCAACGGCGAATGCCAGCGGATGGACAATCAGAACCTCGGGCGGCAGGTGTTCAATCGCTCGTTCGATCCAGACTACGTCGGCGGCTGGGACACGAGGCCGCACAACTGGAGCCTCGGCATGTCGGTGCAGCACGAACTCGTGCCTCGTGTCTCCGTGACCGCCGGCTTCCATCGGAACTCCTGGGGCAACTGGTACGTCGTGGACAACCGGGCGACCAGCCTCGAGGACTACACGCCGTTCAGCATCCAGGCGCCTCGCGATCCTCGGTTGCCTGGCGGCGGTGGCTACACGATCGGCGGCTTGTACAACCTCGTGCCGGGCAAGGTCGGTCTCGTGGACGAGCTCGCCCAGTCCTCCAGGCGCCTTGGTGATCAGAAGGAGAACTGGCAAGGCTTCGATTACTCCGTCGCGGCGCGGCTGAAAATGGGGCTGACCGTCCAGGGCGGGGCAGCTACCGGGCGCAAGCTCGCCGACGGCTGCGACGTTCGCGCGAAGCTGCCGGAGCTCGGGACCGGCCCGACGGGAGCGGCGAACAGCTCCGTCACGGCCAACGTCCTCGTGACCACGCAACGGGGTTCCCTGTCGGTGACGAACCCCTATTGCCGCTTCGTCGAACCGTACCGAACCGACGTCCGCGGGCTTGCCACGTACACGATTCCGCGAGTGGACGTCCAGCTTGCCGCGACGTGGATGAGCGTCCCCGGCGAGTACCTCGAGGCCAACTTCGTGGCCGACAACGCATGGATCGCGAGCGGGCCTCAGCCGCTCGGCCGGCCGCTCACGGGCGCCGCCGTGGCCACGGTGAACCTGATCGCGCCGTACACGCTGTTTGCCGATCGGCGCAACAACATGGATTTCCGGGTTGCGAAGATTCTCCGGTTCGGCGGGATGCGGACCCAGATTGGCGTCGACATCTACAACCTGATGAACGTGGACGTGGTGACGGCGTACAACCAGACGTTCGTGCCCGGCGGCCCGTGGCTGGCTCCGACGGCCCTTCAGCCGGCGCGCTACGCCAGGATCAGCATGGAGGTGGACTTCTGAAGCGGTAGAGCCTGACCGCTCCGCCGGCCGAGCTCGAATTGACGCCTCGAGTTGCGGACAATTGAAAGCACTGTGATCGTCACGCACCCCCTGGTGCTCATCCTCGCAGTGTTGCTCTGGCTCGTATCACCCGGCGTCGCGCGCGCCGAGCGCGTGACCCGGGTCGAATATCTGTCCGTGGTCAACGACGTGGTCGCGGAGCTGGCGCCGCGGAGCGCACACGACGCCGTTGCGATTCGTGAGGCGTACGCACCGTATGTCGCGTCCCTCACGCTCGATACGTTCGACGACATCGAGGAGGGGCTCGCCACCGGCGGCCTCGTTCCGCTTCCAGAAGATGCGGAGTGGTTCAACGTGCGCGTCCGGCGCGAGGGAGGCAGTCCGATTGGGGAAAAGGACGTTCTCCACCAGGCCCGCTACGTGTCGGCGCGCACCGCGGCGATCGGCTGCCTGATCGATGTCGCGTCACGGATAAAGTCCGGACCGATCGAGATCACCAGTCTCGTGCGCCATCTCGGGTATCAGAACGAGCTTCGCTCGACGAACCCCAACGCGATGACCGACGTTCCGACGCACGCGCTGGGCCTCGCCTTCGACATCGCGATCGTGAACACGCCGTTGCCAACCGTCCTGGAGCTCGAGGACGTCCTCCGTGACATGAGCGACGCGGGCGACATCCTCGTGATCGCCGAACGCCAGCAACTGGTCTTTCACGTCGTGCCGCAACCGTCGCGTCTCGGCTGGTATACGGAGGTCTACGCGCGCGCCATCAACGGCGCGCCGTGGGGTCGCATGGTTGACGACGATCGTGTCCTGACGCCGACGGTGAGCGCCGCGATCGGCTCGCTGCGGCCGATGCCCGTGTCGGCCGCCGAGTGGTGGGCCGCCGCGAACGTGCCGCTCGAGATGCCGATATCCGTGACCGTCGAAGCCGAAGACATCGCGGCGATTGACGACACCGGTGGCCTGACGGGCTACGTCGCGCGGCTTGGCGCGTTCCTCTCGTCCACGTGGCACAGCATGTCCCCGTGGACTTTCTCCTTGACAGCTCCTACCGGCCGTACGTTATAGAGTGCGCCGCTCCTAACCCCTAATCTCGCTCCCACTCGGTCCCGGAAGATTCCCTCGCCGTCGTGTGTACCCCGAGTCAACGTTTCGGGAGGCGTTATGACATTCGCGATCGTCAGGCGGCTGCTTCTGTCCACCGCGATCCTGCTGCTGCCGGCCGTCACCTCCGCCCAGGAAGCGACGTTGACCGGCACGGTCACCGATTCAACAGGCGGCGTGCTGCCGGGCGTGGTCGTCACGGCGGTGCTCGAGGCGACCGGCAACACCTTCGCCGCCGTCACCGACGATCGTGGCGTGTACCGCATCCCGGCGCGCGTGGGGGCGTACAAGACTGCGGCCGAATTGCCAGGCTTCACCACCGTCGTGCGCGAGGGATTGCAGCTGCTGGTCGGCGAAACGCTCGTCGTGAACCTGCAGCTGTCGCCGTCGACGCTGGCGGAAACGATCACCGTCACGGCCGAAGCACCGCTACTGAACGTCTCCTCGTCTGTCCTTGGCAGCAACATCGATCCGAAACAGGTGCAGGACATGCCCCTCCAGGGGCGCGACTGGGGCGCGCTGCTGCTGCTGGCGCCCGGCAGCCGCACCACGACCGACACGGTCGCGCGAATCAATTCGAGGAACACCGACCGCATCCGGGAGTTTCAGACCAACGTCGACGGCCAGCAGTTTCAGAACACGATGGGCGGCGGCGGCCAGCCGACGTTCAGCCAGGAGATGATCGCGGAGTTCCAGTTCATCTCCAATCGATTCGACGCCACCCAGGGGCGTTCCTCGGGCCTGCAGGTGAACCTCGTCACGAAGTCCGGCACCAACCGCTACGCCGGCTCGTTCAGGAGCAACTTCCGCGACGACCGGTTCAACGCGCCCGATCCGATTCTCGATCGCGTGACGCCGGTCCAGAATCAACAGTACGCGTCGACGTTCGGCGGCCCCATCGTGCGCAACCGCCTGCATTTCTTCGCCTACGACGAGTACGAGCGCGAGCCGAAGGAAGAGACGTGGAGAACGCCGTACCCGCGCTTCAACGTCTCCCTGCAGGGGACGTCCAGGAAGAAGATCGGCGGCACCCGTCTCGACTACCAGATCTCGCCGCAGAGCCGGGTGATGACCCGACTGAACATCGCGAAGGTCTCCACGCCCTTCGGCCCAGGTGACACCAGCCATCCGGCGGGCACGTCGAGAGGATGGGAGAACTCCGACCAGCTCGCGGTGCAGCTCACGAACGTGCTGAGCAACCGGACGGTCAACGAGCTGATGGTGGGACACGCGGGCTTCCTGTTCGGGGAAGAGAACCTCACGCACTGGTCGCGCCACTGGCTGGCGCAAGGCAGCCCGTTCGGTCCCATCACCACCGGTTCGCCGCGCATCACGTTCACGAACTTCACCATCGGCGGCAATCAGGGCGCCCCGCGCTATCGAACCCAGGACCTGTATCAGGTCAGGGACACGTGGACCTCGTCGTACGATGCGCGCGGCCGCCACGACGTGAAAGTCGGCGGCGAGCTGTTCATGCATCAGCACTACACGAACAACTGCACGCAGTGCATGGGCATCATCGACGCGCGCGGCGGTGCGGCGCCCCCCAACATCGAGTCGCTGCTGCCCGACGCGTTCGACGCCGACACCTGGAACCTCGCCGCCATCTCGCCGCTGGTTCGGCGCTACACGCTGGGGATCATCAAGTCCCGCCGGGATCCGATTCGGATTCCCGGATACGCCGCATTCATGCAGGACGACTGGCACGCGACGAGCCGGCTGACGCTGAATCTCGGCGTCCGCTACGACCTGCTCTGGAACATGTTTCAGAACCAGGAGTCGTTCCCACCGTTCATGCTGTCCGGGCGTCCGCAGAATGCGACGAACATCCAGCCACGCCTCGGGTTCGTGTATCAGGTGAACCAACGGACGCTGCTCCGCGGCGGAGCCGGCAAGTATTACGGCGAGATGGTCCAGACGACGTACCCGTCGGAAGCGAGAACGGTCGCCGTGGTCGAGGTGTTGAATGACGGCCGGCCCGACTTCGCGGCGAATCCCCTGAACGGGCCGACCCCGACATACGACGAGGCCATACGCAGGTACTGTTCGTCGCCCGAGCAGGCTGGCGCGTTCGCGAGCTGGAGAGCCAGCGGATACGCGGGCAACGCCCCGTGTCTGCTCCGGGGCAATGGCGAATTGAAGCAGGCGCCTCCCTACAACATCAACAGCAGCTGGCAGTCGTCGATCGGGTTCGAGCGGCAGCTGGGCGCCGACGCGGTGGTCGAAGCGGACTACATCTTCACGAAGAGTCGCGACGAGGGGTGGCAGCAGCAGAACGTCAACATCGCCTACAACCCCGCGACCGGCGTCAACTATCCGAATTCGAATCGAAGTCTCCTGCCGTATCCCGACTTCGGTGTCGTCGCCATGACCGTGCAGAACGGGCGATCCACGTACCACGGCCTGCAGACGGCGCTGACCAAGCGCATGAGCCATCACTGGCAGGGCGCGGCCACCTATACGCTGAGCGGATTGTGGGATGCGCTCGGCAAACCGCTGCAAGGCGTGGCTGGAAGCACGCCGCAGGTGGTGCCGTTCGAGCTGGCGCCCGATCTCAACGGCGAATACGGCTTGTCGGCGTCCGACCTGCGCCACCGCGCCGTCCTGAGCGGTATCTGGGAGGTCTATGGCGGCTTCCAGGTGAGTGGCACGCACTACATGGGCATCGGCCAGCGTGCGCAGACGATCTACGGCGGCGATCTGCGCAACCTGGGTGGCAGCGACACGTCGATCCAGCGGCTGCGTCCGAACGGCACGATCGTGCCGCGCAACGCGTTCATCCAGCCTGCGCGTAACCGGACAGCGGTCCGGTTGCAGCAGCGCCTCTCGCTTCCCGCGAGGGTCTCGCTGGACCTGATCGCCGAGGCGTTCGACGTGTTCAGCAACACCAACGTGACCATCAACACGCAGGAGAACAACGCGCTGTACCTCAAGCCGACATCCGGTGAGTTCCGCACCATGCAGGTCGGGTTCCGGTTGACGTTCTGACGGAGACGGCTACCGCTGATACGCGGAGATTCGATCGCCTTTCACGGCGATGCCGGGCTGCTCGAGGTACACGACGTCCGTCGCGCCCACCGGGCGAAGAGGACTGGCCGGCAGCTCGAACAGACGGTCGTTGGTGAGAAAGACGCCGCCCGGCCGCAGCATCCTGGCCACGTTGGCCATCGCCAGCGACTGCTCGAACACGTCGTAATAGAGCAGGATGTTCGTGGCGACGACGAGATCGAACTGCTGCCCGGCAGGCAGCGGCTCGAGCCGTTGCACGACGACATTCAAATCGCGCGGCGTGACGGACAGGACCACCGCCGGCGGCAGGGCGACGGCGCGCACCTCGATTGGGCCGGCCGCTGGCGGAGTCGCCGGTGCTTGTGTGCCCCTTCCGATGCGATCGCCGAAGCGCCGCCAATACCGGGTCAGGTCCGCCGTCCACATGCGATCGGGCTCGCGCGGGAGCACGAGCGTGTACGACTGGCCCTGGCGCGCCCGCGTCCGGGCCGACTCGATGTGCCGGATCACGCGTGCGCTCAGATCGAACGCGGTCACGCTGACGCCGCCGGACGGCGCCAGCCCGAGCCGCGTCAACGAATCGATCACCGCGAACGGCTGGATCGTCTGCTGGGGGTAGAAGTCGTGCCCTTCCTGCTTGTCCGTGAAGTCGAGGCCCGGCCCGACGATGCCGACGCGGCGGACGGCGCCCGGTTTGAGCAGCCCCTGCGCCTTGACGGTGTCGAGCGCCTGCTCGATGCCGAAGTCGATGAGGATCGACGTATCAGACGACAGGCCCCGGTCGCGAAAGATGGTGACCTGGTCGACGAGCGGCGCATCCGGATCCAGCAGCGTCGGCGCGTGCACGGCGCTGCCGACCACCGAGGCGCGCTGCTCGAGATACGTTCGCACGCGACGCTTCCCCTCCGCCGTGGCGGGAGTCATGCCGTTGCGCTCGATGACCTGGCGCGCGAGCTCGATCCGCTCGTTCCCGGCTGGCGACGCGAGAGCCTCGATGAAGTCGTCGATGCGCCGCTCGAGCAGCGGCGAGGGCACGAATGCCGTGGCGCCCGTCTCGCGCTGCCGCACGACGATACCCGCGAGCTCGCGTTCAGAGATGCGCGGCGCGCTGGTGAACGTCGTTCCGTAGAGCAGCAGGTTGACGATCGAGTCCTCGTCACCGGCGTTGACGCGCGCGCGAATGGCCGCGTCCTCGCGCGTGATCCATCCGGGCCACAGCGCTTCGATCTGCGGAACCGTTTTCGTGCGGAGCTCGGCCGGCCACAACTGCGGTTGAAGCGCCTCGAGGATGGGCCGTGCCTCCGAATACGGGATGCCGGCGTTGCGGACAGGCGACTGCGCGCTCGCGATGGCCGCGAGGCCCAGGACGCCGATGGACAGGAGCCGGTTCTTCAGAACGTGATGACCGCGCCCGATCAGAACCTGTGCGTATACGAGATTTTCGACGTGGCCCTGCGATCGAGCGTATAGATCCGGTGGCTCAGGAGATCCTCCTGCCAGTTGTGGATGTAGACGAAATAGAGATCGTTGCCTGGCTTGAGAATCCACCGGAACCGTGACTGCCAGCCGAGCACGCTGCTCTGACTGTCGTACTGGATGTTGTTCACCAGCGACACGAACGGGCTGAGCTGCGTTTCGGTCACGAACCGGTACAAACGGGTGTAGAACGCTCCTTCCGCAAGAGTGACATGGTTCTGTTCGCGGGCGACCGTGAACAACAGGCCCGGCCGCGGACGGACGTTGACGGCCATGCTCAACTCGCGACGGTTGCCCGAGTAGAACTGTCCCCACTCGACACGCGGCCGCACGGACAGCAGGCGGCGGTCGGCGGTATTCCCGTCCAGCCGATAACGCGTGAAGCTGTAGTGATGACCGACGGGCAGCGTGATGCCCGGCGCGATCGTGAAGTCCTCCTGCAGCATGTCGTACGTCGGAAGGACATGCACCTGGATGCGGTCCTGCGAGTTCGTGAAGAGATCGAATGCCTTCAGGTCGACCTCGCGCGTCAGCGTCCGGCTCGTCTCGGGGTCGACGCGCCAGTCCACGTCGGCACGGAAGTCGAAGCGGCGAACCCAGGCGCTGGCCGGCCGCAGTTGGAAACCCGTACGCGGCTGGAACTTGCGAAAACCGGTCCGCCGCGTGAACCCGACCGCCGCATCGTAATTGTCCTGCACCTCGGCGTATTCGAGACTCGAGTACCACGGGTCGTTCGGATAGGACAGCTCGGCGCCGAAGGCGGAGCTCTTGCCGGTGTCGAGCGGGTTCGTCGAGTGCAGGGCATACCCGCTCAGGCTCAGGTTCTGGCGGCGGCGGAACGTGGAGGTGGCGAGCCTGAAATCCGCGCCCGCCGTCTGGCGATTGACGAGGTCTCCCCCGCGCGTGTCGCGCAGCGTATAGAGCGCCCCGACGTACGACTGCCGCAGCAGGCGCCGCTTCACGCGGCCGACCACGAAGTCCTCTCCAAGGGCCGCGCCTTCCTGACCGGTGTGGACCTGCAGCACGCCGACATCGAAATCGCCGACCTGCCCGAGGAGCTTGCCCCCGAAATCGATCCGCTGCGGGTTCCCCTGCTCGTCGAGGCCGATGCGGCGCGTGAAGAACGGCAGGACGTCGGCGCCATTGTCGCCTTCGAAATTCCCGCCGATGTTGGCGCTGGCGAAATCGAAGAACAGCGCTCCGTCGAGAAAGAAATCGCGCTTCTCGGGGAACAGAAGCGAGAAGCGCGTGAGATTGACCTGGCGCTGATCGACTTCCGCCTGCGCGAAATCGGTGTTGACGGTGAGGTTGGTCCGGAGCCCGGGCGTCAGGCTGTAGAAGAGATCGATGCCGGCGTTCGCGTTGTTGCTGACACGTGACTGTCCGCGTCCCGGAAACGATTCAGAGGTGCCGAGCAGGTAGGGCTTGATGTCGAGACCGCGGCCCTGGCTGACGTTTCGGATGCCGGTCAGCCGGGCGGTGTTGCTCATGCGATTCAGTCCCTGGTTCCGTGGCCACCCCCTCCACACGCTCTGCTCGTTGTTCTTGTGGCGGATGTCGCGCTGGAAGTTGATGCCCCACGTGTCGCTCTTGGGATCGAAGTTCAGCGTCCGGAACGGGATGGCGATCTCGAGCGTCCATCCGATCTCGCTGATCAGGGCCCGGGCGTTCCAGATGCCGTCCCACTGCCGGTTTCGACTGCTGAAGTCGGCGCCCTGCAGCGCGTCACCCATCGCACCGCGCGGGTTCATCTCGAAAAAGTAGCCGGTGCGGCCGTCGAGAAACGTGTCGAACACCCATTGAAACCCATCGTCGCCGCCCATGTTCCCGTCCCGTGCCATCTGGTTGGCAATCAGCTTGTCGGGCTCGGAATCGAAGCAGGTGACGCCCATGTACAGCGTGTCCGAGTCGTACACGATTCGGACTTCGGTCGGCTCCGTCGTCCGTTCGCCGGCGTTGGGGTCGCGCTGAATGAAGTTGGTGGCGGGCACCGCGCGCATCCAGACGGCTTCGTCCAGCCGGCCGTCGAGCACGATCTTGTCCTCGCCCTGCAGCCGCACGGCGTCCATCGTCCGCTCCCCGTCCGGCAGCATCGAGGCACTCCCGGGCGGGATCTCCTTCATCGCGGGAGGCGCAGACCCGACCGTCGACATCGTGGCGGCGAGCGGGCGCTGTTGTTGCCCCGCGGCGATGGCGGGCAGAAGGGTAACCAGAGCCGAAATGAGCGCAAACCGGACGGTCATGGAGTCCGCGGAAGATAGCACGGAAAGGGTTGCGGGCAACGGTCCGGCGTCAGAAACGCGCGCCGGCCCGCTGCCGCAGGCACACAAGGAGCGTGAGGGTACCGAGCGTTCGGAGCGCCGCGCCTACTTTGGTTCCGGGGTCGGGGCGTCCGCGGCGCCGAGGAAGAAGTTGCGGCCGTCCTTGAACGACACATTCTGGCCGTTGGCCGTCGGCCCGCCGCTCTTGGCGCGATAGCCCGTGACAACGACCTCTGTGCCAATCGGGAAGTCAGCCTTCCGCAGCCCGCGGCGCAGCAGCGCGTTCGGCGCGCCCGCCTCGACGGCCCAGTTCGTGACCTTCCCGTCCGGCTCCTTGACGTCGATGTAGAGCCAGCCGTGCGGGTTGACCCACTCCATCCTGGTCAGCGTGCCCGTCAGCGTGACGGGCTTGGTCGCGTCGAATTCGGCAGCAAACGAGTGGTGCGCCCACGCGGTCGCCGCCGACAGCGTCAGACCGGCACAGAAGACTGCAATCGCCAGAATCGCTCGCATCCGATCCTCCCTTCACACCGCCACGTCGCGGCCAGCACGATCACCGTTGGCGTGAGAACTTGTACGGGCCGGATATGTGGATCTCCACGAGGTCCGTTGCCACACCCTTGGCATCGACGATGAACTCGTAACCGAGGCCCAGCCCTTCGAACTGCGTCTGCGAGCGCGGGATCAGCGGCCGGGCCCCTTCCGTGTCGAGGCCGGCGGCGCCGAGGCCGCCCTCGACGTCGGCCCCACCGGCGATTTTCGCGACCAGTTGGCCGCCGGACAGGGATACGTCGATCGTGCGCTTGTTTCCGCCGTATACCCCGCTGTAGACGCCGACGTATCGAGCGAGCACGTCGGGCGGCACGGTGACTGACCCCTTCGAGGACTCCGTAAGACTGCCCTCCCAGTGTTCGCTGCTGCGTTCGCAGACCGATTCGAGCATTTCGGTATCGACGGCCAGCCTCATGGTCACGTTAAAGCTCCACGGCTTCGTGTACGCCTTCGGGTCGGTGTAGGTCACCTCCACCTGCAGGTGGCCGAAGTCGGTACGCCGGTAGCGTTCCGTGGTTTTCAGTGCCTCGGTATGCGACACCCCATAGCGGCTCGTCCATGTCTTGTCGTTGAATCCGTTGCTGTCCACGACGAGTGTGTCGCCCTCCCAGCGCCCGACCGAGTATCCCATCCAGCTCGGAGCGGGGTCTGCCTCCAGCTTGCGGCCGTCCATGTGGATCATGCGGTAGGTGAGGTCGTCGGTCAGGATCGCGATCGCCGCGGGCGTCTGGAGGACGCGTCTCCAACCACCGAACTTCTCTGCCTCGGGCCCGCTTGGCAGACACTGATAAAAAGGACGGGTCTTGTGGTACTCCTGCTGACGCTGCGCGGCGAGGTCGCGGACCCACGGCTGCAAGTCCGTGAGATCGGGACGCGCGGCAGGAGCCGGCGCGTTCCACACGCCTGTGAAATCAGGCTTCCCGTCGGCCCCGCGTGGCGCGGGCGCGGCGAGGTTCGCCGTACCGTCGGCTTTACGCGGAATGCCGGGCGTCTTGCGATCGAGCCATTGGGCCGTGGCCGGGGTGGTTGCCATCACCAGAGTGAGCGCCGCGAGAAACAACCTCATACAGCCCTCCGATGTCGTCTATACCGTCGCCGCCGACGGCCGGATCGTAGCACGGTTACCGGGTGCCATTATTTCCGTACGTATCGCCTCAGCGCGGTGATTATGTATCTCCTTGGAGTCAGAAAATGCAAGTGGCGAAATGGGCAATAGTTCTCCATTGGAGACCGTGATGACCAATGTCAAGAGAGGCGCGGCGGTTGCGCTGGCGGTCGCGCTGCTCGCCGCGCCGGGCACAGGCGCGCAAACGGTGCCCGCACGGGACACGGCGCGGTTCTCCGGAACCTGGCGCCTCGTCTCGGACACCACGACCGGAATCATGATCTACGACAGCCTCGGCAACATGGCGGCGCAGGTCATGCCGAACCGCACGCGCCGCAAGTACGCCGCGGCCGAGCCGACGCCGGAAGAGGCCAGGGACGCCATCACCGGGTACCTGGCGTACTTCGGCACGTACTCGGTCGACGAACAAGCCCGCACGGTCACGCACCATCGCAAAGGCAGCATCAACCCCGGTCAGGTTGGCGATGACGTCGTCCGGGCCTACGTGTTCGAGTCGAACGACCGGCTCGTCCTCACCCCTGCAGGGAGCACGAACAAGATCGTGTGGGAGCGGGCCCGATAAACATCTACGCCGGATTGGTTTGATGGCGTTATGCTGGTCGTAGTTACAGGGGGCCCTATGATTCGTTCCAGGATCTTCGTCGCAGCCGCGCTCGCGCT
>Ga0209438_1000071_pt1 | contig 24862 bp, 20 predicted proteins | sample GraSoi_2013_20cm_FD_185825 | JGI IMG/M metagenome (GOLD analysis project Ga0209438, IMG submission 185825) | Grasslands soil microbial communities from the Angelo Coastal Reserve, California, USA - Sample 9_17_2013_20cm (SPAdes) (version 2) | ecosystem: Environmental > Terrestrial > Soil >...
CCGCCATTAACGCCCTGCGGAAATTGAACTTTCTGATAACCGCGGGGGCGTGGCTGCCCGGCAGCAGATCCTTGACGGCGTCGCCGGCTGGGACCGGACGCTCGATTTCGAAGGCGGTGGAATGGTGGCTCATGACGGTTACTCCTGACGGCCTAGGCGTCGGCCAAATTAGGAAACTTGATATTTTCCAAAATAGGACCTACATAGGGACTGTCAATGGAATGACAGGCATCATGTAAAAGCATGGCTGAGATCGACACCACCCGGGACCGGCGCTGTCGGGGCCGCCCGCAGGTCCGCCCCGACGACGAAACCCGCCGGATCATTTATGAGGCCGCGCGGCACGAGTTCGCTGGCGGCGGCTATGCCGCGACCAGCATGGAGACCGTGGCGCGGCGGGCCGGGGTGTCCACCAAAACGCTGTATCGCCTAATCCCGAACAAGACCGCGTTGTTCGAAGGCATGGTGTCGGACCGCCTCGACCGCTTTGTCACGGAGGTCAACCTTCACGCCGGGGATGACATCGACATCGAAGAGGCACTGTGTGCGGCACTGATCGCCTGTGCAGATCTTGCGCTTGACGAGGAAGTGATCGAGCTTCAGCGCATGGTGCTGCAGGAGGCCGGCAAGTTTTCCGACATCGCCGGAACGTTCTACAGGAATGCTATTCAGCGCACTGTTGTGGCGTTGGCGGACTGGTTGCGAATGCAGCAGAAGCGCGGGCTGATCGAACTCGACGACGTCGACGAGGCCGCGGGCATGCTGCTCGGCATGGTTACTTCCGCGCCGCGGCGCGCCGCTCTCTTTGGCCGCGTGGCGCTGCCCTCGCGCTCGCAGATCGAGGCGAGGGTGCGCAGCTGTGCTGCGATATTTTTGCATGGGTGTCAGGCTAAACGCATTAGCGGCCGATAGCGCGCCGCTTTACCAGAAGCGTTCACGCTCAGCGATTGTGCTCCCTGATCCAGCCATCGATCGACGGCAGCGCGCGCGTCTTGAGATCGGCTGCGATCGCGATCGTTTCCAGCGCGCGTGCCGTCATCACGCGGCCACCGGAGGTCGCCTGCGCCGGCTCAAAGCGTTTGAGCTCGGCGGCATGGGCGTCATCGCTGAAGTTGGTCATGAAGTTGGCGACGAAGGCGTCGCGGAAGGAAGGTCCTTGTTTCGCGGCCAGCGCATCGAAATTCGCCTTCACGAAGTCCCAGGCAAGATCGGGCTGCTCGCCGGACGAGGCGACCGTGTTGATCACGCCGCCGACGATCGCGCTGGGCAGTTCATCAGTCAATGTCAGTGCCAGCGTGGCACGTGCAAGCGTGGCGTCGCGCGCGCTGGCAGCCGCATAATAGTAGCGCAGACGCTCGTTCGTGGCGGTGCTTTTGCGGGCGAGCGCCAGCAGCGTGTCGTAGCTTGTCTTGCTGGCGCTGATGCCGACGAGATGGGTGACTGAATCGCGCAGCGCGTTCGGCAGCGATTGCGGGTCCTGCAGGAAGCCTGCGAACCGACGCCTGGCCTCGGCCAGGATGTCCTCGTCGCCTAATTCGCCAAGCGCCCAGATCAAGCTGGAACGCAGCAAGGTATCGTCGTCATCGCCTGAGCCACTGCCATCCCAGCCCAACCGATCGAACAGCGGGCGCAATCTTGCGCGTGCATAGCCCTGCAGCGCCGGGCGCTCGGCACGATCGAGCGCCAGACGATTGAGCCTGGTCAGGCTATTGATCACCTGATCCCACACGGCGCGGTGGTCATCGACGCCGATCACGTCGATCAGCGCGAGATAAGACGGCGGCTCGGCGCGGCCGGCTTGCACCAGCGCCCAGCTGTCGGCGACGAAGTTGAGGCGATCACTCGGCGTCATCGGTGCCAGCGATTTCGTCAGGGCTGCCCGGCTGTTGGGACCGTATTCGACCCGGTAATAGCCGACGTCGCCGAGATTGGCCTTCACGGCCTCGCCGCAGGATCCAGCCGCGATCTCGGTGCTGCCCTCAGCCAGCAGGATTTCTGCCGGTGGCGCTGCGCGCAGCGGCCCGACGGCGATCGGGATTTGCCAGGTTCGAGGTGACCGGACTGTGCCTTCGCTGCTCGCGGGGGCGGATCCAGCCGGCGCGATCACAAATCGATCCTGCCGCAGCGCCATGCGCTGCATATCGCCGCTGCAGCTGGTCTCGGCTGTTATCAGCGGCACGCCGACCTGCTCGGTAAAAGACGCGGCAATGCCCGTCACCGGCTTGCCGGCAGCACTCTCGAGCGCCTGCCAGAGATCGGCTGTGGTGGCGCTGCCATAGGCGTGCGCGGCGATGTATTTGCGGATGCCATCGCGAAACACCTCGTCGCCGAGATAGGTCTCCAGCATGCGGATCAGCGCCTGGCCCTTGTTGTAGGTAATGCCGTCGAATGCGGCCATGGCCTCGCTGTCGTCCGCGACCGGCTGCTGGATCGGATGCGAGGTGCGCCGCGCGTCGAGCGTCATGGCGAACTGTTTTTGGCCGTTGCTGTTGAGCCAGGTCTGCCATTGCGGATAGAAATGCTCCGCGGCCTTCACCTGCATCCAGCTGGCAAACCCCTCATTGAGCCAGAGGTTGTCCCACCAGCCCATGGTGACGAGATCGCCGAACCATTGATGCGCCATTTCATGCGCCAAAAGGGTGAAGATGCCGCGCCGCGCGGTATCCGAATTGGTGGCCGGGTCGAACAGCAGCCGGCTTTCGAAAAAGGTGATGCCGCCCCAGTTCTCCATGGCGCCGCCAAACCCGCCCGGCACCGCGATCAGGTCCAGTTTGGGCAGCGGATACTTCACGCCGAAATAATGGTTGTAGTAGGCCAGCAGCTTGACCGCGTTCTCGAGCGCAAAACGTCCCTTGGCACTTTTGCCCGCTGACGTGACCACGCCGACCGTTACGCCATCGGCCTCCGCCGTGAGCCGCTCAAGCTCGCCCGCGGTAAGCACGAACAGGTAGCTCGACATTTTCGGCGTCGGCGCGAAGGCGACCTGCTTCAGGTTCGGCGCGACCAGATCCTCGCGCACCACCGGCATGTTGCCCACCGCCATGAACGCGGACGGCACCGTGGCCGTCAGCGCAAACGTCGCCTTGAAGGCGGGCTCGTCCCAGCACGGAAAGATCCGTCGCGCGTCGGCGGGCTCGAGTTTGCTCGAGAGCATCCGCTTCATGCCGTTGTCGGTCGGGTAATCGACATAGAAGAGGCCGCGGCCGAACGCGTTGATCCGTGCCGTGAAGCCGATGCGCAGCCGGTGCGAGCCCGCTGCGAGCACTTTCGGAAAGGTAAGCGTCGCGGTCTCGGCGGCGGCATCAAGCGCGATGTCGGCGCGCTGCGCGTCGTCGTCGATAGAGGCGGCGCCCAGCGTCATCTCGACCGCATTGAGCACGAGCCGCGCCGTGGGCTCGCGAACCTCGACGTCCACGATCTCGACACCCGCAAGCCTCAGGTTCTCGAGGTCGGGCGTGAGTTCGATCGCATAGTGCAGGGGAATAACCGCCTTCGGCAGCTTGCCCGGCGTGGTGTCGAAGGAATAGCCAGGCTCGGCCACGGCAATGCCGGACAACGCCAAGACAATCACGATCGTTGCGGCCAGCATGGCGGCGAGGTCGCGCACCGCGCCCGCCATCCCGGGCGAAGCCTTGGTGAAAGCTTGTCTTTGCTCAGGTGCGGCGGTCATCTGCTCGGCTCGCATGCATTGTTGCAACGCCGCCGTGAGTTATCCCAGCGGGATGCAAATTGCGAGGAAAAACCGGAGCCTGACCAGGTTTCATATTTCTGTCGGATGAACCCTCGGAATACCCGGATCAAACTTCAAAACGCTCTCGATCCATTTCGCCACGCGAAGCGTTCGATAATCCTGTCGATACGCGCCGACGATCTGGAGGCCGAGCGGAAGACCCTTTTTGCCGAACCCGGCCGGCAGCGACACCGCGGGCGTACCCAGCAAGGTCCAGGGCGCACAATATTCCGCGTCGCCGGTATAGCCCAAGCCTTCGGGCGCTTCGCCAAACGCAGGCAGCGTCAGCACGGCGTCGAAGCCCGATAGTTGCGAGGAGACGGCTGATCGTAACTGTTCCTGCAGCGCCTTGGCGGCGAGATAGTCGTAAGCCAAATGGGCTTTCCCGGTTCGAACGAGGTCCTTCAAGTGATTGCTGGTACGATCCGGATAGCGTTCCACGAGGTCGCCGAAAATCAATGCGGCTTCGCTGGCGAGGATGGTGTTGATCGTGCTCCAGTTGGAACGGTCGAGTTCCGGTAGCTCCACTTCCTCCAGCATTGCACCGGCGTTGCGCGATTTCACGACCGCCGCATCGAACAGCTGTTGCTGTTCGCGTTCGGCCTTCGGCCATTTTGCAAAGCGCACGATGGCGAGGCGCGGCGCTGCCAGCGGCGACAATCCCTGCTCGACGGAAACTTGAAATGCCGGGACTGGCCGGCCGTGGATATCGCCGTCACTGGCGCCGCCAAGCAGGGACAATGCGTAGGCGACGTCATCAACACGGCGCGCGAAAAATCCGACATGATCGAGCGATGGGCTAAGCGGGTGCACGCCGGTGCGAGGGATCGCGCCGAAACTGGGTTTGAAGCCGACGACACCATTGAACGCAGCCGGCCTGATGATCGAGCCCAGCGTTTGCGTGCCCAATGCCAGCGGAACGATTCCGGCCGCGACGGATGCGGCGGAACCGGATGACGAACCGCCCGGCGTGTGCTTTTGATTCCATGGATTGACCGTCGGCCCGGGGTGACGCCAGGCAAATTCCGTTGAAACAGTTTTGCCAAAAATCGTCGCGCCGAGATTGCGCAGCCGTTCGACAATCCACGCATCGGCGTTGGGAACGTGATCCCTGTAGATTGGAGATCCGTTCGCGGTCGGCATGTCGGCGGCCGCGATGATGTCCTTGATTCCCACCGGAATGCCCGACAGCGGCCCCGGCTTGCGCGCAACATCCAAGGGAAGATATTCGAAAGCCTTGAGCACAGGCTCGACGGCTAAGGCCGTCTCGCGACAGCTGGTTGCGTACTGATCCGCGGCAGCGTCATTGCCCTTGAACAGGCGCAACAATTCGAGAACCCCGGCGCCGGAATTGCCAGCGGAGCGTGCGTTTGCATCAGACATGTCGGAAAGTCCTGACAAGAGTCTCGCGTGAAAAGGCAGCGTGGTGGTCAAACGCGCGCGCCGCGAAGCTTGCGAGTTTACTTCATCGCCAGGGCCGGTTCGATGTATTTCTTCACCACGCAGCGTCACACGCAACTTGCGTTCCATCCGTCGGACCGCAAAAAGCCATTGATTTTCATCGTGTTGCAGGGAAGCGCGAAGGGCGCTTGCCCTCGCTTTAGGCGGGCTTGATCGACCGCTGCGAAATTATGCAACACAGCGTTACGCACCGGATTTAGGGCGAATTCGATTGCGGGTGGGTCGAATTCCGAGTCGGTGTCCTGACACTTGGATTTGATGACTTGCCGGGCGAAATCGCGGGTAATGAGTAACGATGTCAAACGAGCGTGTAACCGTTAGCCGGCGTGATCTGCTGTCTCTGATCGGAGCGGTTTCTGGCAGCGCCGCGATGTATCATGCGATGACCAGTCTGGGGTTTGCGTCCGACTCCGGATACAAAGGTCCGATCAAGCTCGGCGGCGATCCGAAGGGCGCTTCCGTTCTTATCCTCGGCGCCGGGCTCGCCGGCATGACGGCCGCGCTGGAGTTGCGCAAGGCCGGATACAATGTTCAGATCCTGGAGTTCAACAGCCGGCCAGGCGGCCGCAACTGGACCCTGCGCGGCGGGGATACGTTCACTGAACTCGGTGGCTTCAAGCAAACCTGCGAATTCGAGCAAGGCCTCTATATCAATCCTGGCCCATGGCGGATTCCCTATCACCATCGCGCGCTGCTCGATTACTGCAAACGCCTGGGTGTCACGCTCGAGCCCTTCATCCAGCTCAATCACAATGCCCTTCTGCATGCGACCAGGGCATTCGCAGGCGTTCCGCAGCGCATCCGCGACATCAAGACGGATTTCCAGGGACAGATTTCCGAACTGCTTGCCAAGGCAACGCAGCAAGGCAAGCTGGACGAAGCCGTCTCGAAAGAGGACCGCGAGATCCTGATGCAGGCGTTGAAGTCATGGGGCGCGCTGGACGGCAACTACGCGTACAAGGCCAATCTCATTTCCGCTGACTTTCGCGGTTACGCCAAGGATCCGGGCGGCGGCCTCAATGCAGTGCCGATCCCGGGCGAGCCGATCGATCTGTCGGACATCCTGAAATCACGCCTCTGGCGCTATCTGCAGAGTTTCGCGCTCCATGCCTTCCAGACCACGATGTTTCAGCCGGTGGGTGGCATGGATATGATCGGTAAGGCGTTTGCCCGGGAAGTCGGCAACGTCATTCGCTACGACGCGAAGGTGACCAGGATACAGCAGGACGACCGTGGCGTCACGGTTACCTATACCGACCTCAAGGCTCCGGCGACGCCGCAGCAGGCCAAGGCGGATTGGTGCGTCTGTACGATCCCACTTTCCATTCTAAGCCAGCTTCCGATCGACGTGGGCGATTGCATGAAGGCAGCCATCGACGCCGTGCCTTACACGCCGTCGGTCAAGATCGGCCTGCAGTTCAGGCGCCGCTTCTGGGAAGAGGACGAGGCGATCTATGGCGGCATCAGTTACACCGACCTGCCGATCCGCCAGATCGCCTACCCCAACACCGGCTTCAACAACAGCGGCAGGGGTGTGCTTCTGGGCGCATATCTTTTCGACGGTCCCAATGCATATGAATTCACATCGATGCCGCCGGCCGAACGGGTGGCCCGGGCTGTCGAAATCGGCGCCAGCATTCACCCGCAATACCGGGCCGAATACGAGAACGGCATAGCGGTGGCGTGGCATCGCATGCCCTTTGCATTGGGCTGCGCCGGCAATTGGACTGAAAAGGCGAGGGCGAAGCACTATGGCGATCTCTGCCAGATCGACGGCAGGATCGTGCTGGCGGGCGAGCACGCGTCTTACATTCCCGCGTGGCAGGAGGGAGCCATTCTATCGTCCCTCGATGCCATCACCCGGCTGCATGACCGCGTAGTCAAAACATGAAGCAATGTGATCAAGGCCGAAATCCGCAGATGATGTCCAGATGACGCAAGCAAATTGCAAGCTTCGCATGGCCCTCGCCATTGCGATCACGGTAGTGCTTTCGCTATCATCATGCATGGCGTACGCGCAAAGCGCCGGGATCCCGGCATCGACGCTTGCGCTAAGCACAGGCTTCAAGTTTGTTGAAATGAGCGGTGAGGAATTGTTCGTTAACGTCTGTCGGGGTTGCCACATGTCCGACGGCAAAGGCGCGACAGGCGCCGGAACCTATCCATCGCTCGCGGGCAACAGGAATCTGGAAGCCAGCGGATATCCCGTCCACGTCGTCGTCAACGGACAACGCGGAATGCCGCCATTCGGGGCGATGATGAGCGACGATCAGGTTGCCGCTGTGGTGAATTACCTGCGGACGCATTTCGACAACAATTATCAGGATGCGGTGACGGCCGAGGACGTGAAAATCGTTCGCCGATAGGAATTCACGCTAACAGCTGGAGAAGCAGATGAAACCGAGAGCAATACCGACCCTTGGAGCGCTCTTCGCCAGTGCCCTCATGGCCAGTCTCGGCGCGGTACATGCCGATGTGATCAGATATCCGATTCCAAACTCGACGTTTCCGATCGCCCAGGCCGTGCAGGTTCCGGGCAACGCCACGACGTATTACGTCAGCGGTCAGGTGCCGCCTGTCGTCAGCAAGGAGGCGGACCCGAGCAGTCCTCAGGCCTTTGGCGACACCAAGACCCAGACGGTCGGGGTCCTCAACAAGATCAAGGCAATCCTCGAAGGCCTTGGGCTTGGCATGGCCGATGTGGTCAAGATGCAGGTGTTTCTCGTGCACGACGCCCGTGCGCCGATGGACTTCAAGGCATTCATGGAGGGTTACACGCAGTTTTTTGGCGGCAGTCAGCCCAATCTGCCGGCACGGTCTGTTGTCGGCGTCGCATCGCTGGCCAATCCCGGATTTCTGGTCGAAATCGAAGTGATCGCTGCAAAGGACAACAAATAGGGATGGCTGAGCGGCAGAAGTGTCTGGACCGATAGCTTGCCAGCGAACGAGTTAGCTGTCTGAATTCATCCCGGTGGTCCGGCATTTGGGAGAGCGACATGTTTGGAGAAATCTGGCCTGGAGGCCGTACATCGCGGAAGCGTTTTTGGCTCGCTCTCTTCCTCGCCTCGATCTCGACGCTGCCCATGATGGCAGGCCCCAGCGCCGCCGAGGGACTAAGCCCGCAACAGCAGCTTGCCTTCGACATCTACAAGGAGCTTGTCGAGATCAACACCGTGACCGCGACCGGCGACACCGCGCTTGCGGCGGAGGCGATGGCGGCGCGTCTCAAGGCTGGCGGTTTTGCGGACGCCGACGTCCATGCATTCCAGCCGGCGCCACGCAAGGGCAATCTGGTCGCCCGGCTGCGCGGCACCGGCGCGCGCAAGCCGATCCTGCTGGTGGCGCATCTCGACGTCGTGCCGGCCAGCCGCGAGGACTGGTCGGGCGAGCCGTTCAAGCTGACCGAGAAGGACGGCTATTTCTATGCGCGCGGCGCGGGCGACGACAAATACATGGCGGCGGCCTTTGTCACCAATCTCATTCGCTACAAGCAGGAAGGCTACAAGCCCGATCGCGACATCATCCTGGCGCTCGAGACCGACGAGGAAATCTTTGACCGTGACGCGCTGGGGATCCAGTGGCTGCTCAAGAACCATCGCGATTTGATCGATGCCGAATTCGCATTGAACGAGGGCGGCGGCGTCGGACTGAAGGACGGCAAGGCGATCAGGAACAGCGTCCAGACCAGCGAGAAAGTCGTGCTGAATTTTCAGCTCGACGTGAAAAACAAGGGCGGCCACAGCTCGGTCCCGTTCAAAGACAATGCGATCTATCATCTGGCGGAAGGACTGGTGCGTCTCTCAAAATTCAGCTTTCCGCTGAAGCTCAACGAGACCACGCGCGCCTACTTCGAGCGCATAGCGCAATTCGAGGGTGAGCAGACCGCGGCCGACATACGTGCGATGCTGTCCGATAAACCGGATCCGGCCGCGATGTCGTTTGTTCGGCTCGCAAGCAATCCGTTCTACAACTCCCAACTGCGCACCACCTGCGTGGCGACGATGCTGGAGGGCGGGCAGGCGATCAACGCGCTGCCGCAACTGGCGAGCGCCAAGGTCAATTGCCGGGTCATGCCCGGCGAGCCCGTCGACGAGGTCAAGGCGACGCTCGAGCAAGTGCTCGCGGACGACCAGATCACGGTGACGCGAATCGATCAGCCGGTGTTGAGTGCGCCGTCAGCACTGAATGAGGAGGTGATGGGGTCGATCGAGAAATTATCGCAGCAGTTTTGGCCCGGCGCCGTCGTGCTTCCAGTCATGAGCTCGGGTGCCACGGATGGAAGCTTTCTGCGAAACGCGGGCATTCCGACCTACGGCCACTCCGGGCTCGCCAGCGATATCAATGACGGCGGCCGGATCCACGGCAAGGACGAACGGGTTCGGGTGAAGTCGTTCTACGAAGGCGAGGATTATCTCTATCGGCTGGTCAAGATGTTATCCGGCGGCGGCTAGTATTTCGCGCTCGGTTTGGAAAGCCTCATGACGGCAATCTCACGAACCCTAGCTTGACGGCGGCTATCAAGTAAGTCTATTTATGCAAGTCACACGGAGGCTGCGAGACCGCAAGGCTTGCTGCCGCCTATAACGTCGTGCAGGGTTCGTCGTCGCCAACTGCAACATCGGCCGAGGGCAGGAAATGCCGGATATCCTCGTGACCACACGGGATAGCGTTGGAGTTGTCAGCCTCAATCGGCCGGAGGCGCGCAATGCTGTAACACTCGGCATGTGGCGCGAACTCGCCGGCATATTTTCGAGCCTTGCCGACGATGACGCCATTCGCGCGATCGTTCTGATGAGTTCGGGCGTGGATTTCTGCGTCGGCGCCGACGTGTCGGAGTTCGACAAGATAAGAGAAAACAGCGATCAAAGCGCGCAATATGAAGTTTCGGTAGATGACTGCTCGGCCGCGATCGCGAACGTTGCCAAGCCGGTCATCGCAGCCATCTCCGGCTATTGCCTTGGCGGTGGCTGTCACCTGGCGCTCGCTTGCGATTTCCGCCTCGCAGACCCTACAACCAAACTTGGAATACCTTCTGCCAAGCTTTCGATTGTATATGGGGTGAACAGCGTCCAGCGCCTGTTGGCGATTGTCGGAATCGCCAACGCCAAGCGTATGCTCTACACCGGCGAGCGCTACGACGCGGCGCGCGCTCTGTCGATGGGTCTGGTGGATGAGATAAGCGATGACGCCGTCTCGGCTGCCCTCGCATTCGCCGGCACCCTTGCCAGCAACGCTCCGCTCTCGATCGCGGGAGCGAAATTCATGCTGAATGGATTATCCATGGGTGAGGGTGGCCTCGATGTTGCCGCCGCCCAACGCCTGATCGACCATGCCGCCGATAGTGAGGACTTCAGGGAAGGCCGGCGCGCTTTCGCCGAGAAACGAGCGCCCCGGTTCCGCGGGCGCTGAATGGTGCGCGTCGATGGGAGAGCGAAATTGGGGTCGAGCGAGCTTTCCGGAGAAGCAGAATGAAGCCTGCCGCCTTCGACTATATCGCTCCGAACAGCCTTGAAGCCGCGGTGGAGGCCATCGCGGCGGCGAACGGTGACGGCAAGGTATTGGCGGGCGGGCAATCTCTGATGCCATTGCTGAATTTCAGGATGACGCGTCCGACCGTTGTTGTCGATCTCATGCATATTCCCGGCATGTCCTTCATCGAGTTGAGGGGCGATGCGGTCGCGATCGGCGCCATGACCCGGCATGCAGATCTTGAATTTTCGGATCTCGTCGCGAGCAAGCTCCCCGTCATGGCTGCCGCGATGCGGCATGTCGCGCATCTTGCGATACGCAATAAGGGTACCATCGGGGGTAGCCTGTCGCACGCCGATCCGGCTGCGGAATTGCCGATGCTGGCCGTCTTCTACGGCGCCACGATCAAGGTGCAAGGTTCAAACGGCCGCCGGGAGATTCCCGCCGAGGACTTTTTTATATCCGCCCTTACAAATTGTCTCGACCCGGATGAGATCGTCTTCGAGATCGATTTCCCGGTCCTGGCATCGCACGCCGGCTGGGCATTCGAGGAAGTCGCGCGCCGCTTTGGCGACTTCGCGCTTGCGTGCATCGCGGTATCGTTCGAAGTTCTCGATGACAGGATTGCCGACGCAAGGGTTGCGGTCATGGGGGTCGCGGACACTCCGCGGCGTCTTCGCGAGGCCGAGCAAGCGCTAAAGGGCGCGCGAAGGGGATCTGGAGCGGCAGCCAGATTTGCAGAAGTTGTACGCTCCTGCCTGTCGCCCTCGAGCGACATCCATGTCTCCGCCGAATACCGGAAAAATCTGATCGGCGCGTTGGCCGAGCGGGCATTTACGACGGCGTGGACGCGCGCGGTGGGAGAGCTGCCGTGAAAATGGATATCGCTGTCACCGTCAACGGACGAAGATATCAGGCGAGCATCGAGCCGCGCCTGCTGTTGTCCGATTTTCTACGCGACATCATCGGGCTGACTGGAACGCATGTCGGCTGCGAGCATGGCGTATGCGGGGCTTGCACGATCCTTGTGAATGGTGACAGCGTCCGCTCCTGCCTGACATTGGCCGTCAGGGCTGATGGCATGGACGTTGTGACCGTCGAGGGATTGGGCACGCCAGATCAGCTGAACGTCCTTCAGAGCGAATTTCGGGAAAAGCACGGTCTGCAGTGCGGATTCTGTACGCCGGGGATGCTGATGACGGGGATGGATCTTCTGAAGAAGTATCCGCTGGCCAGTGATGATGAAATCCGCGAGGGACTATCCGGCAATCTCTGCCGCTGCACCGGTTATCAAAATATCGTCGCTGCGATCCGCTCGGCTGTCGCATTGCGAAACGGGAGCACACCATGAAGCTGCAGTTTCTTTCCGCCGGCCGGCTGCGCTTGAAGAAGAGCGTCTATATCAAGAGCGCCGACCGCAGCGAGACATTCGAAGCACCCGTCATCAGCGCGCTGATCCGGCACAAACAGGGCAACGTGCTGTTCGACACGGGATGTCACCCCTCCGTCGTCGAGCACGGCGAGGAAAGATGGGGCTCGCTGATGAAAGTCATGACGCCGGTCATGCGCGCGGAGGATACCCTTTTGCCGAATCTTGCGTGTGTCGGCGTTAATCCGGACGACATCGATATCGTCGTATGCTCGCATTTCCATCCCGACCATTGCGGCTGCAATCAGTTTTTCAAGAAGGCGACCATCCTGGCGCATGCCAAGGAGATCGAGGCCGCGAAAGCGGCAGGCGCGGAGGCTGCCGGCTATCTGCGGGCCGATTGGGACCATGAACAACCCCTGGATGCCGTGAACGGCGAACGGGATGTGTTCGGTGACGGCCGACTGGTTTTGATTCCGCTGCCTGGCCACACGCCGGGTACGCTCGGGGCCGCCGTTCACCTCGACCGGGATGGCTCCTTTCTTCTCGCGTCCGACGCGGTGAGCCTGCGCGAAAGCCTCGATACCGATACGTCGCCGCGCAATACCTGGAATGCGGAAGCGTTGCTGAACTCCTACGGCGAAATACGCCGGATCGAGAAGTCCGGCGCAACGGTCATCTGCGGCCATGATGACGCTCAATGGCAGAGCCTGCGCAAAGGGGTCGCGGCCTATGAGTAAGGACGACGTCGTCCAGACGTCAGATCTGCTGCGACCGCGTCATGTCGGCATGCCGATCAGGCGGACCGAAGATCCGCGTCTGCTGACAGGCAACGGCGAATATACGGCGGATCGCAAACCCGATCGCGCGCTCCATGTTGCATTCCGTCGCAGTGAACAACCTCACGCTGACATCGTGCGGGTCGACGCGACCAAGGCGCGGGCCGCGCCTGGTGTCGTGGCGGTATTTACGGCGGATGATGTGGCCGCGGACTACAAGCCGGTCATCCCGTTTTCCCGCATGCCGAACTACTACGCGACTCCGATTGCCGCCCTGGCCTCGAAAAAGGTGCGATATGTCGGGGAAGCCGTGGTCGCCGTCGTCGCGGAGGATCGGTACCTGGCCGAGGACGCGGTGGAGCTGATCGACATCGAATATGCGCTGTTGGGCGCTGTGTCCGATCCCGAATTCGCCGTCTCGAGGGACGCGCCGCTGCTTCACGAGGAAGCCGCGACCAATGTGCTGATCGCCCGGGAGTTCAGGAAGGAGGATGCAGCCGCGGATCTTGCGGCTGCGCATGTTCGGGTCCGCGATCGCTTTGAGATGACCCGAAAGGCTCCGCTTGCGATCGAGCCCCGCAGCTATTGCGCAGAATTTGAAAGCAGAAGAGATTCAATTACACTTTACACCTCGTCCAACATACCCGGCATCGTGCGCGACGCGCTGGCGGAATCGCTCGATCTGCCGGGCAGCCGGCTGCGGGTGGTCGCGCCAGATGTCGGCGGCAGCTTCGGTTCCAAAGGGTCGCTCTATCCTGAAGAGATTCTTCTGTGCGTGGCCGCGAAGAAGTTGCGCCGTTCGCTGAAATGGACGGCGGACCGGCTCGAAGATATCAGCAGCTCCAGTCAGGCATTCGCCGAAATCGTCGATGCGGAAATGGGCTTCGACGAAAACGGGATAGCCGTTGCGCTGGAAGCGGATGTGATTGGCGATGTCGGCGCCTACTCGATCTATCCCTGGACATGCGGGCTTGAACCCGTGCAGGTGGTCAGCTTCCTTCCGGGACCTTACAAGATCAGGTCTTACAGGGGCGCCGTGCGCGGGGTCGCGACCAACAAGCCGCCGACCGGACCCTATCGCGGTGTCGGCCGGCCGGTTTCCACCTTCGTCGCCGAACGTCTGATGGATATGGGAGCCAAGGCGCTCGGCATCGACCCGCTTGAGATACGCCGGCGCAATCTGGTCCGTGCGGACGAATTTCCGTATCGCATTGCGTCCGGAATCATCTGGGACCGCACCGGCTTCGTCGAATGTCTTGAAGCCGCGGTGCAGGCTGGTGAATACGAAAAGCTGCGCAAGCAGCAGAGCGCGGCGCGGGCGGAGGGACGCTATTTCGGCATCGGCCTCGCCACCTATGCCGAGCTGACGGGGATCGGTTCGCGGATTGCCGTTGCGCCGGGAATGCCGATCAACACCGGCTCGGAAACCGCCAAGATCCGCATCGACTCGACCGGCGCGATCACAGCAGCGTTCGGCGTCGCCTCGCATGGGCAGGGGCTGGAAACGACACTCGCCCAGATCATCGCGGACGATCTCGGGGCGAGATTTGGGGATATTCGGGTGGTCCAGGGCGACAGCGACGCCGTCCCGATGTCGACCGGAACCTACGCCAGCCGCAGCGCCGTGCTGGGCGGGGGTGCCGCAAAACACGCCTCGCGGATCCTGCAGGAGAAAATCAAGAAGGTCGCGTCGCATCTGCTCGAAGCCGCCGCCGACGATATTGACGTCGCTGATGGACTCGCGACCGTGACGGGAACCGATCGCGCCGTGACCTTCAAGCAGATCGCAAAGGCGGTCTATTCGGATATGAAGACGCTGCCGGTCGAGGCGCGCCAGGAACTTGAGGCGAGCTACACCTACGATCCCATCAACGGGACGACGGCATGCGCCACCCATCTGGTTGCTGTCGAGGTTGATCCCACGACCTGTTTTGTAAAAATACTCAGATATGTCGTGGCGGAGGATTGCGGTCGCATCATCAATCCAATGATCGTCGACGGGCAGGTTCACGGCGGCGTCGCGCAGGGTATTGGTGCCGCACTTTACGAAGAGATGATCTATGACGAAGACGGCCAGCTCGTGAGCGCGAGCCTTGCCGACTACGTCATACCCTCCGCGGTCGAGATTCCCCATATCGACGTCGTCCATATCGAAAGCTGTTCGGCAGTCGCCGGCGGCTTTCGCGGAATGGGCGAGGGGGGCACGATCGGGGCGCCTGCCGCGATCGCGAATGCGGTTTCCGACGCGCTATCGGCGCTCGACATCAATGTTTCAATTCTACCCATCACTCCGGAGCGGATGTTCAGGCTGCTGGAGAAGGCACGCACGAAAGCGAAAGGAAGCCAACAATGAACGATCTGGCAGGGCGCGTCGCGCTTGTTACCGGCGGCGGCCGAGATGTCGGCGCCGGGATCTCGCAAGCCCTTGCCGAGGCGGGGGCGTCGGTCGCGGTGAATTACCACTCGTCACGGGATGAGGCCGAAGCCGTTGTTGCGCAAATCGAGCAGGCCGGTGGCAAGGCCAAGGCATACCAGGCCGATATTGCAAATCTGGAAGCTGTCAGAAGCATGGTGGCGGCCGTCAAAGCCGATTTCGGCGGCCTGGACATCTTGGTCAACAATGCCGGCCTCGTGATACGGAAGCGGTTTGGCGACACGACACCGGAAGACTGGCACAAGCAGATCGATACCTGTCTTTATGGCGCGATCCATTGCTGCCACGCCGCCACTCCGTTGCTGGAGGCATCGGGCCGGGGCCGAATTATTTCCATCATGGGAGACTCGTCCCGGGTCGGCGAATCCGGGCTTGCCGTCGCGGCGGCGGCGCGCGCTGGAACCATTGCGCTGATGAAGTCGCTGGCCCGGGAAATGGGGCGAACAGGGACCACGGCCAATTCGGTCGCGCTCGGCCTGATCGAATCCGCGCATGACAGAAGCTGGGTGGATGCGAATTACGACAAGCTGGTCAAGGCGTATCCGATCCGCCGTCTCGGCCAGCCGTCGGACGTCGCTCCCATGGTCGCCCTTCTTGCCTCGGATGCCGGTAGCTGGATCACGGGCCAGGTGATCAGCATCAGCGGTGGGTTCAGCATGGTCTGAATGGGCGGAGGCAACAATGTTACATACCGGGCTGATCGCGCCGATATCGGAATTGCTTGAGCGGCATCGAAAGCAGCGGCCCGACAAGGTCGCTTACTGGGATGCCGCAAGATCGGTCACCTATTCACAACTCGCAAACCGCACGGCTTCGATTGCCGCCGGCCTGTCGGGGAAAGGCGTGGGGGAGGGGGATCGCGTAGCCATCTATCTTCCGAACGGAGTCGACTGGATCGAGGCTTGCTTCGCGGGCTTGCGTTCCGGCGCGATCATCGTTCCCATCAGCTATGACGCCGCCGAAGCGGAGATCGCGTACCGGCTGTCCGATGCCGACTGCCGCACGGTGATAACGACGCCGGCCCGCAAGGAGCTTATCGACAAATTGGCGGCAGGACTGAATGGTCCGGTTTCGCTTGTTTTCGCAGGTGCCGGCGCCGGAGAAGCCGGCGTCTGTTTGGACGAACTTGCGCAAAGCAATCAGGGCAAGGCGGGGGCCGCTTTAGATCCTGATGACATCGATCGCTCATCGTTCATCATCTACACGTCCGGTACGACCGGCCGCGCCAAGGGCGTGCTGCTGTCGGTCCGTGGAATGCTATGGATTACGGCTGCGTGTTGGGCACCGGTTTGCGAACTGAATGACAAGGACGTTGTGCTGTCTCCGCTGCCGCTGTTCCATTCATACGGCCTCAATCTCTCGGTGCTCAGCGTGCTGGCGGTCGGGGCCAGCGAGCACATCCTGGAACGGTTTTCGCCGGATAAGGTCCTGGAGTTGTTGCAGTCCGGAAAATATTCGGTATTTCCGGGCGTGCCGACCATGTTTCACTATCTGTTGCAGCGCGCGCAGGAAGCTGGCGTCAGTCGGCTCGCGAGCACGCGACTATGCATTTCTGCCGGCGCGATCATGCCGGCTGCATTGAATCGAACCTTCGAGGAGCGCCTCGGGACGACGCTGCTTGACGGCTATGGCATCACCGAAACGTCGACGATGGTCACCATGAACTGGACGAGTGGGGCTCGCCCGATGGGGTCATGCGGTCTTCCGGTGCCGGGTCTCGCGACCAGAATTGTCGATCCGACGACGCTGGAGGACGTCCCGATCGGTTCCGAAGGCGAGTTGATTGTTCGCGGTCCCAACCTGATGCATGGCTATCATAACAAACCCGTGGAAACGGCGGCGGCATTGCGAAAAGGCTGGTATCACACCGGCGATCTCGCGAAATCCGATCCGAACGGCTACCTCACGATCACGGGACGCATCAAGGAACTGATCATCCGGGGCGGCCAGAACATCGCGCCGGCCGAAATTGAGGAAGTCGCGATTCTCTATGCGGAAGTCATCGACTGCGCCGTGGTCGGCGTGCCGCACGCGACGCTGGGCGAAGTGCCGTATCTGTTTGTCGTCGCCGAACAGGGGCAGCTTGACGAGGAGGCGCTGCTCGCGCACTGCCGGAGAAGCCTGTCGTCCTACAAGATCCCTGAAGCGACCCACATTGTTTCGGAAATTCCGCGGACAGGATCCGGAAAGATCATGCGTTTCAAGCTGGTGGAAGCGCTGAAAGGCAGTTGACCCCGCGCTTGCCCAGCGAATTCCGGGCGCAACGGCCAAGACACCACTAGATGATGGATCTTGGTCCCAATGCGCCGTAGTCCTTGGGATCGTAGTCCAACTTGTATTGCATGTCGGCGGCGACGATAGGCTTGTGGCATTTGTCGCAGATCACTGAAGCATGAAAATCATGCTCGCACTTGCTGTGACGCAGCAGCAGCGGCGGCTTTCCTTTCGAATGCCAGCGGTCCCCCCAGGCCAGCATGGCGATGAACGGCCCATAGAGATCCCGGCCCATGTCAGTCAGCAGATACTCGTAGCGCTCCGGCGCCCGCTGATAGAGACGCCGGTGAAATACGCCTTGGGCAACCAGGCGCGATAGCCGGTCGGTCAGTATGTTGGGCGCGATGCCCAATTCCGACTGGATCTTGTCGTAACGGCGGTTACCGAAAAAAGCCTCGCGAACGACCATGAAGCTCCATTTGTCGCCGATGATCTGGAGGGCGCGCGAGACAGAACTGGGGCGCCCCAGCATGAATCGGCTGCCGTCAGATGCGCGTCGGGTGTTCCGCCCCGGCTTTGAAGGTTGGCGGCCGGCGCCGGGGCCGTCTCGATAGTCAACCGCTCTTGCCTCGAGTTCGGATGAGCATTCGGAACAGGCGACAATCGGGCGGCTCTCGCAGCCGCAAGACCGATGGACGAGTATGAGCGGCGGACGTTTGTTGACGGAGAGCCACCGGTCGCCGAACTGCATCAGGGCGATGAAGCTCGGATAGAGATCGAAGCCCATTTTTGTCAGCCGATACTCCTTGCGTCGTCCGACATGTGTCGGGACCTGCCGGAAAATCTCCAGCCGCGTCAGCTTTCTTAAGCGGTCCGTCAGCGTGGCGCGTGGAATCTCGAGGGCCGAGCGGAATGCTTCGAATGTCCTTGTGCCGAAAAAGGCCTCGCGAATGATGAGAAACGCCCATGCATCCGAAACAATGTCCAGCATCCGCGCGACCGAGCAGTTGCGTTCGCCCCGGACAAGACTTGCAACCTTTGCCCGCTGCGGCGCGACGGCCACGGAGGACGCCCGTCCCGGGGTTATTTTGGCTGTCGCTGAACGCGCCATTTACGATTGCACCCGCCGCGCAGGATAGCAGGGTGCGCCGCAGCGCAATGTGATGGTCATGCTGTCGCCCTTTGCGGTATGAAGTGCCGATATCAATGCGGGAGTCATCTTACACCACCCGGATTGACTTACGAAAAAAAGTAAGTCTAGTTATGCATGTCAAAAAGAAACAGGCGGGAATCCCCCGGTCAGTTAAATCCTGTTGGATCAGATAGGGAGATGCGCAATGGTAACGGGTCGTCGAACCGCGCTGGCTGTCACGCTGGCCGCCGTCATGGGGATGGGATCGGCAGCAGCCCTGGCTGACCGCATATCCGACAACGTGGTGAAAATCGGCGTGCTGACGGACATGTCCGGACAGTTCTCGCATGAATCAGGCGAAGGTGCGGTCGCCGCCGTGCGGATGGCGATCGAGGACTTTGGCGGAAAAGTTCTGGGAAAGCCGATCGAACTCGTCGTCGCCGATCACCAGAACAAATCTGACATCGCTTTAGGGATCGCGCGCAAATGGTTCGACGTCGAAAACGTCGACATGATTGCGAACCTGATCAACTCGTCGATCGCCCTGGGGGTAACCCAGCTGGCAAAGGATAAGGACAGGATCGCCATCGTCAACGGGTCCGGATCTTCGCGTCTGACCGGTGACGGCTGCACCCCGAACAGCATTCATTACGCCTACGATACATATTCGCTGGCGAAAGGCACCGGCACGGCGATGATGAAAGCCGGCGGAACGAGCTGGTATTTCCTCACCGCGGATTATGCGTTTGGCCATGCGCTCGAAGCCGATACAACCGCCGTCATCAAGGCGCTCGGCGGTCAGGTGTTAGGCTCGACGCGCTATCCGGTCGAGACTTCGGATCAATCCTCGTTCCTGCTGCAGGCGCAAGCGTCGAAGGCAAAGGTCGTGGGGCTGGCAGGCTCCGGAACGGTTTTTGTCAATGCCGTGAAGGCGGCGCAGGAATTCGGCATACAGCGAAACGGGCAGACGCTCGCGGGTCTTCTGGTCTGGATCACCGACATCAAGAGCCTTGGGCTTGAAGTGGCGCAGGGCTTGATCCTTACCGACGCCTTCTATTGGGACCGCGACGACGAGACGCGCGCGTGGTCGAAGCGGTTTTCCGAACGAATGAAGCGTGCGCCGCACATGGGCGACGCCGGCGATTACTCCTCGACCATGCACTATTTAAAGGCGATCGAGGCAGCAGGAACCGACGATGCCAAAGCCGTGATGGCCAAGATGCGTGAGATGCCGATCAACGACTTCTTTGCGAAGAATGGCCGCATCCGCGAAGATGGCCGCATGGTTCATGACATGTACGTGTATGAGGTCAAGAAGCCATCGGAATCGAAAGGCGAATGGGACTATTACAAGCTTCGCGCTGTGATCCCGGGCGAAGAGGCGTTTCGTTCCCTCAAGGACAGCGCCTGTCCGCTGGTCAAGAAGGGCTGACGGCCTTTGCCTTGTTAGCTGTCCGTGCGGGTGTTGGGATAGACGTCGCGGTTGGTGTGTCGCGCTGCGATATGTGCCGACATCGTCGGGACAATTTGGCCAGGACCTAACGTGTCCAAGACCTACTGTGTCCAAGACCTAACGCGTCAATGTCGACATTCGGGCTTGGTTACAGTCTGCCTGACTTCGCCGCCGCAGTCGGAGCACTCATAGATGAAGTCGATCTTTGCCATGCTCCAATGGGGCTCGACGTCTCTGACAAACATCGGCAGAAATCCCAGGCAGCTGGGGCAGAAAATCGCAGCGTTCTCAGCTGTGTGGTGCTGGATGTAAGCTGGCATGTCGGCTCTCCCACACCGCGAAGCGCGGTAATTTCAGCCCAGAGCGAGCTTACCGCCCATGAGGGATGCCCCATCATCAACTCTTGCGAACATATAGAGAACAGCTGCGCAATCTTCGCCATGTGTGGCTTTCCAGTAACATCCAGGGCCGGGGCTGGGCCTGCGATGCAATCGGAAATCAGCCGCGATCGAATGACGTCATGATGCGGCGCGCCTGCGCATGGTGCGGCGCATCCAGCATGACTCCATCGATCTGCACAGCCTGTAGCGCTTGCGTCCAACGCGGCGAGTACGCGTTCAGCCCCGCGGCGAGGCGCGGGTGGGCCCAGGACTTCGCCGCTGCGAGAGCGTGGCGCCCAGGTGTTTCGGTACAGACGGGAATGATCCTGGTCAGATCGCGCTGTGCTGCCCGAACGTACCGCGCAGGGGCAACGCCCGCGCTGTTGGCGAGCGCCGCCGCCACCAATGACCGCGCCGCCAGCTTGCTGTCGGGGTGAACGGCGTCCTCGAGATCGAAGACGATGACGTCCGCGCCGCTCGCCGCGGCCTTGGCCATCATCTTGGCAGAGTTGCCCGGAACGAACAGCAGGGAACGCATCAAGCGGTCTCGGCCGGACGTTTGCGCATCAGGGCGGCACGTTCGCAGGTCGCGACCACGACCCCGTCCTGATTCATCATCTCATGGAAGAAATTCACGATGCCCTCGTTCGGGCGCGACTTGCTGGCGCGCTTCGAACGGACCGTGGTGCGCACCTTGACGGAATCCCCCTGAAACAGCGGCTTCGGAAAACGAACGTCGGTCATGCCGAGATTGGCGAGCGTGGTCCCGAACGTCGTGTCATTGACCGACATGCCGATCATCAGGCCAAGGGTGAACAGGCTGTTCACCAGCGGCTTGCCCCATTCGGTCTTCGCCGCATAGTGCGCATCGATATGAAGCGGCTGCACGTTCATGGTCAGCAGCGAAAACCACACATTGTCCGTCTCTGTGATGGTGCGGGACCATTCATGATTGAACACCATCCCGTCAGTGAATTCCTCGAACCAAAGACCAGCCATCAGGGTTTTTCCGGGCGTCCCCACGGGACGGGCTGAGATCGTTCATGCTGAAATTTCAGACATGCACGGCGGTGCGAACCCGGCCGGCGTTGCCAAATACCCGCAGATAGCGGTCGACTTCGGACGAACTGCCGGTGGCTTTCTCCGGGTTGTCCGAGAGCTTCACGGCTGGCCTGCCGTCGACCGACGTTACCTTGCAAACGATTGAGATCGGATCGAGATTGGTAGAACCATCCGGCGCGCATCCCACGAAATCATTGGTCAGGTTGGTGCCCCAGCCGAAGCTGATCCTGACGCGACCGGCAAAATGGCGGTAGGTCTCCTCGATTGATCCGACGTCCATGCCATCGGAGAACACCAGAAGCTTCTCCTTGGGATCCCGGCCCATCTGCTTCCACCACTTGATGATTTCTTCGCCTGCCGCGATCGGCGGCGCGCTGTCCGGCCTAAAGCCGGTCCAGTCGGCTACCCATTCCGGCGCGTCTCTGAGGAACGATTTGGTGCCGAAGGCGTCCGGAAGGGCGATCAGAAGATTGCCGCCATAGGTATGACGCCACTGATCGAGGATGCGGTACGGCGCCCAGCGAAGTTCGGTATCGTCGTTCGCCAGCGCTGCCGCGACCATTGGCAATTCATGCGCATTGGTGCCGATCGCTTCCAGATCGTTGTCCATCGCCAGCAGGACATTGGAGGTGCCGGTGAAGGACGGTCCCAGGCCTTCCTTGACGGCCTCGACGCACCAGCGCTGCCACAGAAAGCCATGGCGCCGCCGGGAGCCGAAATCGGAAAGACGCAGGCCTTCCAGTTTGCGCAGCCGCTCGACTTTGGCCCAAAGCTTGGCCTTGGCGCGGGCATAGAGAACGTCGAGGGCAAACCGGCCTTGTCCCTTCATCACCTGGCGCGAGCGCAACTCATTGAGAATGGCCAGCGCCGGAATTTCCCACATGGTTGTGTGGGTCCACGGGCCATGGAAATGCAATTCGTACTGGCCGTCCACCTTGTGCAGCTCATATTCAGGGAGACGAAACGTCGCTAACCAGTTGATGAAGTCAGGCGAAAACATCTGGGTCTTGCCGTAGAACGTATTGCCGGCGAGCCAGATCAGTTCCTTCTTGCTGAACCGGATGCTGCGGGCGTGGTCGAGCTGGGCGCGCAGCTCTCCCTCGTCAATCACCTCGGCGAGACGGACATGCCGGCTCCGATTAATGACCGAAAAGGTAGTGTGCTGGCCCGGGTAGAATTCCCGAATCATCTGCAGCATCAGCAGCTTGTAGAAATCGGTATCGAGCAGGCTGCGCACGATCGGATCGAGGCGCCAGCCATGATTGTAGGTCCGGGACGCGATGTCTGTGACTGCCATGCTGAAACTCTATCCCGCCGGAAGCTTCCCAACCAGTGGCTTTCGGCCGGGGCATGGCAGGTCAGCGCGATATCCCCTGCCTGGCCTGCCTGACGGCCGCGTGCACACCGGTCCAGGCCGGCTGGTTCGGGGCGAATTGCTGCCGCAGGTAGGACACAAGCTCGGTGAGCTGATCGTCGGTCATGCTGTCCTTGAAGGCGGGCATGTAACCGAGATCGCTCGACACCGGCGATGCGATGCCGTGCAGGATCACCTGAATCAGATTTTCCGGCACGGCGCTATGTAAATTGCTGTTCAGCGCCAGCGATGGCCGGCTGCCGAACAGAGGCGCGCCGCCAACCTGATGGCAAACGGCGCAGGCACCCTGATAGAGGCGCGCGCCGGTCGCCGATGCTGAAACCACCCTGGTGCGGGTCAAGGTTTCAAGTATGACGGCCTGCATATCCTGCTCCGGCTTGCCGAGCGCGTTCTCATTGAATGAACCGAGATAGACCGCCATGGCCCGGATGTCCCGGTCGGGCAACGCCGCGAGTTCCTTCACCACCGGCGCCATTGGGCCGGCGGCGACGCCGTGAAAGCGGGATTCGCCGGTTCGCAAATAGTGGAACAGTTCGTCCTCGCTCCAGGGGATGGGCGCGTGCGAAAGCGAGGTCAGCGGCGAGTGGCATGCGCGGCAATGGCCGAGGCCCTCAACCAGATAGGCACCCCGATTCCAGATCGTCGATCGCGTCGGATCGGCTTCGAAAACCTTGGCCTCATGAAACAGCGCGTTCCATCCCGCCACCAACGGCCGCCAATTGAACGGAAACGCCAGCGCGGCTTTGGGGTTATCGGCTCGCGCCGGCGTCTGCGCCATCAGATAGGCGTAGAGCGCCTGCAGATCGGCATCGGTTGTCTTCGCGAAATGCGTATAGGGAAACGCCGGATAGAGATGCCGGCCGTCGCGATGGATGCCCTCGCGCATGGCGCGCTCGAAAGCGGGATAGGACCAGGCGCCGATGCCGGTCTCGGGATCGGGCGTGATATTGGTGCTGTAGATCGTGCCAAACGGCGTCTCGACGGCTCGGCCGCCGGCATTGATGGCGCCGCCGTTCGCAACTGTATGGCAGACCGCGCAGTCGCCAAGGGCGGCAAGCTGCTGGCCGCGCGCGACGGTTGCGGCCGAAAACACCGAGGCATCCGGCCGCGCGATCGGCGCGATCGACCGCCATGGCAGCACGGCAGCGGCGACACCGAGTGCTGCGGCACAAAAGACCGCAACAGTCGCCAGCGCGCCACGCCGCTTGGCAAACGGATTTTTCCAGATATCGGGCGAAACCTGAGGTGTGGGCGCCGCGATTGGCAGCACGACTTGTTCGGCACCCTGATCACCCCGCAACCCCGCAAGAATGCGCTCGGGCGTAAACGGCAATTCGCGAAAACGCACCCCGGTCGCATCAAAGATGGCGTTGGCAATCGCCGCGGCGCTTGGGACTGACGCGGATTCGCCAACGCCGAGCGGCGGTTGATCCTGCCGCGGCAGCATCAGCACGTCGATCTTTGGAATATCCGGGAAGGTGATGATGGGGTAGGCGCCCCATTCGCGGCTGGTCACCGAGTTGCGGTCGAACGAGACCTCTTCCATCAGCGCGCGGCTGGTCGACTGGATGATGTTGCCGTGGATCTGGTGGCGGACGCCGTCGGGGTTGATCATCAGGCCGGAATCCTGACCGGCGACCACGCGGGTTACACTGACATCGCCGGTCGCCTTGTTGACGGCGACATCGGCAATCCAGGCCGACCAGGCGGCGCCGTAGCCCGGAAACTTGCTGTGAACGTACAGCGCGTAGGCAAAGCCCCGTCCACGCACGACATCGCCCTCCGCGACCGGCTCCTTCCAGACCGGGCGAGGGGTCCAGTCCGCTCGCTCGGCAACGGCGTTGACAAGGTCAATCGCACGGGGATCTCTGAGATAGCGAAGGCGATATTCAATCGGATCGACGCCGGCTTCGGTTGCCAGTTCGTCGATATAGGATTCGTGGGCAAAGGTATTTGGCAACGCTGACACGCCACGAAACCAGGATGCGCGCACGATCGGTGGCA
>Ga0209438_1000073_pt1 | contig 24801 bp, 20 predicted proteins | sample GraSoi_2013_20cm_FD_185825 | JGI IMG/M metagenome (GOLD analysis project Ga0209438, IMG submission 185825) | Grasslands soil microbial communities from the Angelo Coastal Reserve, California, USA - Sample 9_17_2013_20cm (SPAdes) (version 2) | ecosystem: Environmental > Terrestrial > Soil >...
GGCTCCCGCGTACCGCTGTTCGATGAACCAGTCCTCGCCCCTTGAGATCGTTATCGCAGGCGGCGGGACCGCCGGCTGGGTCGCGGCCGCGACCTTCGCCCGCTTCCTCGGCAACCGGGCCTCGATCACTTTGATTGAATCCGATGAGATCGGCACCGTCGGCGTCGGCGAAGCGACGATCCCCCAGATCCACAATCTGATCGTCGGCCTCGGGCTCGACCAGGCCGATTTCATGCGGCGCACCAACGCCAGCTTCAAGCTCGGCATCGAGTTCACCGATTGGACCGGCCCGGGCAAGCGCTACATCCACAGCTTCGGCACGACCGGGCGCGGCGTAGGGCTCATCCCGTTCCGCCAGCTGTGGCTACGCGGACGCGCGCTCGGGGTCGCCGGCGACCTTGGCGATTACAGCTACAATGTCGTGGCCGCCCGGCTGGGTAGGATGGCAACGAACTCGGGATCGAACACCATCCCCGACCTCGCTTACGCTTACCATTTCGACGCCGCGTTGTTCGCGGCGATGCTGCGCGATTATGCCGAGGAGCGCGGCGTGAAGCGGGTCGAGGGGATGATCCTCGACGTCGAACGCGATGCGGAAAGCGGCGCTCTGACCGCCCTGCTTCTCAACGGTGAACGGCGGGTTGCAGGCACGTTCTTCATCGACTGCACGGGCTTTCGCAGCGTGCTGTTGGGCAAGACATTGGGCGTCCCTTACGTCGACTGGAGCCAGTGGCTGCCGTGCGATTCCGCGCTCGCGGTGCCGTGCGAATCCAGCGACGCGTTCCGGCCTTACACTCAGGCGATGTCGCGCCCCACCGGCTGGCAGTGGCGCATTCCGCTGCAGTACCGCACCGGCAACGGCCATGTCTATTGCAGCCGGTTCATGTCCGACGATGAGGCGGCGTCGATCCTGCTTGCCAACCTCGACGGCAAGCCGCTCGCCGATCCGCGGCCGATCCGCTTCACCAGCGGTCGGCGGGAAACCTTCTGGTCGCACAATTGCGTTGCGCTGGGTCTTGCCGCCGGTTTCATGGAACCGCTGGAATCCACCAGTATCCATCTCGTGCAATCTTCAATCGGGCGGCTGCTCAATGTCCTCCCCGGCGATCTCGCCAGGACGGCGCAGGCGCGCGAGACGTTCAACCGCCTGACCCGGATCGAATGGGCCCGCGTGCGCGATTTCATCGTGCTCCATTATTTCGCCAACGCGCGCGAGGACGACCCGTTTTGGGATGAGTGCCGCCGGATGGAAATTCCCGACACGCTGGCCGAGAAGATCGCGCTGTTCCGCGAGGCCGGCCTGTTCATGCGCGAGGAGGATGAGCTGTTCCTCGATGACAGTTGGAGCCAGGTGATGATCGGCCAGGGCATCACGCCGGAAAGCTGGTCGCCACTGGCCGATAACGTCCCCGGCGATGACATCGGGCCGTTTCTCGAGAGCCTCGCGAACTCCTATCGGGTCAAGGCGGGCACCCTGCCCGCGCATCGGCAATTCGTTTCAACCATGGTCGGCGATAAGGTGGAGGTGCGCCAATGACGCTTGTACTCAACGCGGTCCTTGGCCTCGCCTTGGCCGCGTCTGTGCCTCCAACGGCGGATTACCGTGCGCGCCTGCCGCAGGACGAGGTGATCTATTTCCTGCTCCCCGACCGGTTCGAGAATGGCGACCCGTCGAACGACAAGGGCGGGCTCAGCGGCGACCGGTTGGAGACCGGGTACGACGCGACGCGCACCGGATTCTATCACGGCGGCGACCTTAAGGGTGTGATCAAGCGGCTCGATTACATCCAGGGGCTCGGCGTGACCGCCGTGTGGCTCGCGCCGGTGTTTCAGAATAAGATCGTGCAAGGAGATCCGGGCCAGGAAAGCGCCGGCTACCACGGCTATTGGATCACCGATTTCACCCGCGTCGACCCGCACTTCGGGACGAACGCCGACTTCAAGTCGCTGGTCGATGCGGTCCATGCGCGCGGCATGAAATTCTACATGGACATCGTCGTCAATCACACGGCGGACGTGATCCATTTTGCCGAGTGCGCGGACAAACCGCAGAGCCATTGCGATTACCGCAGGATCGCCGATTACCCATATCAGCGCCGCGGCGGGGTGGACGGGAAGCCGATCAATCCAGGTTTCGACGGCAAGAACTTCGAGAAGCTGACCGATCCGAGCTACGCCTATACACCGGTTGTTCCCGACGCAGATAAGCACGTCAAGAAGCCGGTCTGGCTCAACGACCCGCGCTATTATCACAACCGCGGCGACAGCACTTTCCGGGGCGAATCCAGCCTGATGGGCGATTTCTCCGGGCTCGACGACGTGTTCACCGAACATCCGCGCGTCGTTCGGGGCATGATCGAGATCTACGGGAAGTGGATCGACGCCTTTGGCGTCGACGGTTTCCGCATCGATACCGAGCAGCACGTCAATCCCGAGTTTTGGCAACAGTTCGTGCCCGCCATGCTCAAGCGGGCCCGGGCCAAGGGCATCCCGAATTTCCATATTTTCGGGGAGGTCTTCACTGACCAGATGGACCCCGCGCACACAGCGGTGAACACCGTGCGCGACAAAGTTCCGGCGGTGCTCGATTATCCTTTCGCCCGCGCGGTGATCGACACGGCCGGCGGAAGCAGCCCGCCGAGCGAGCTCGCCAAGCTGTTCCGCGCCGACCCGCTCTACCTTGGCGGAGAGCAAGGCGCGCTGCAGCTGCCGACTTTCCTTGGCAATCACGATGCAGGCCGGTTTGCCATGTTCGTCCGGATGGGTTCGCCCAAGGCGGATGCTCAGGAGCAACTCGCGCGCGTGATTCTCGGCCACGCAATGCTCCTGACGCTGCGCGGCGTGCCGACGATCTACTATGGCGACGAGCAGGGCTTTGTCAGCGACAGCGGCGATCAGGGTGCGCGCGAGGACATGTTCCCGAGCCGCGTCGGTTCGTACAACGACAACCGACTGCTCGGGACCAGCGCGACAACGGCGGAGGCCAGCTTCAATCCCGACCACCCGCTGTATCGCGAGTTTGCCAAGCTGGCGCGTCTCCGCACGAGCCATGGGGCGCTGACCCGAGGACGGCAGCTGATCCGGTTCGCGGCTGAGCAACCCGGATTGTTCGCCGTCTCGCGCTTCGATCCGGTTAGCAGCCGCGAAATGCTGCTGTTGTTCAACACGTCGACCAAACCGACCAAAGCGAACGTGGCGGTCGAGACGCGCTCAGTCCGGTTCGATGCGCTCGCCGGGCCCTGCCCGCAGACTGCTGCGGCGCCCGGATCCGTCGCGATCGACCTCCCGCCGCTCGGTTTTGCGGTCTGTTATGCTCGCTGACGAGGTGAGCGCCGGAAACCCGGTCGCGACCGCACAGCCGTGGTGGCGCGGCGCGGCGATCTATCAAATCTATCCACGCAGCTTCGCTGACAGCAATGGCGACGGTATCGGCGATCTGCCGGGGATCACCGAAAGGCTCGAATATGTCGCGGGCCTCGGCGTCGACGCGGTGTGGCTGTCGCCGTTCTTCACCTCGCCGATGCGCGACTTCGGCTATGACGTCGCCGATTATTGCGCGGTCGATCCGGTGTTCGGGACGCTCGCCGACTTCGACGCTCTGGCGGCCCGCGCCCGCGGGCTCGGCCTCAAGATCATCATCGACCAGGTCTATTCGCACAGCTCCGACCAGCATCGCTGGTTCCGGAAAAGCCGGTCGAGCCAAGATAACGCGAAGGCCGACTGGTATGTCTGGGCCGACGCCAAGCCGGATGGGTCGCCGCCCAACAATTGGCAGTCGGTATTCGGTGGACCGGCGTGGACGTGGGACTCGCAGCGCCGCCAATATTATTTCCACAATTTCCTGCCCGAGCAGCCCGACATCAACCTGCACCACCCGATGGTCCAGGACGCGATGCTGGGGGTCGCGCGCTTCTGGCTCGAGCGCGGGGTCGACGGCTTCCGGCTCGATGCCATCAATTTTTCGATGCACGACCCCCAATTGCGCGACAATCCGCCGGCGGCGGGCGGCGGCAAGCGCAACCGGTCGTTCGATTTCCAGCAGCATCTCTACAACCAGTCGCACCCGGATATCGCCAAGTTCCTCGAGCGGCTTCGCGAGGTGACCGACGCCTATGGCGACCGCTTCACTTTGGCCGAGGTCGGCGGCGACCATGCGCTCGTAGAGATGCATGCCTTCACCCGCGGCAAGACCCGGCTCAACAGCGCCTATGGCTTCGACTTCCTTTACGCCGAGCGCCTAACACCCAAGCTGGTCGCCAAAGTTGCGGAAGACTGGCCCGAAGATGCCGGCTGGCCAAGCTGGGCGTTCGAGAATCACGATGCGCCGCGCGCGGTCTCGCGCTGGGCGAGCGAGCAACACCAGCAGGACTTCGCACGGACCAAATTGCTGTTGTTGTGTGCCCTCAGGGGTTCGATCATCCTCTATCAAGGCGAAGAACTCGGACTGCCGCAGGTCGAGGTTCCTTATGACCGCCTGCGCGACCCCGAGGCGATCGCGAATTGGCCGCACACACTGAGCCGCGACGGCGCGCGCACGCCGATGCCGTGGAGTTCGACCGCGCTTAACCTCGGCTTTTCGACCGGCGAGCCGTGGCTGCCGCTCGGTGAAAGCCATCGCGCCCTCGCCATCGATCTCCAGCAGGGCGTGCAGGATTCGATTTTGAAGTTCACGCGTCAGTGTCTCGATCTGCGCCGCGCGCATGCATCGCTCCATCATGGATCGATGCGTATCGTCGAGGCCGGCGAGCAAAAACTGGTATTCGAGCGCCGTCACGGCACTGAACGGTTGCGGTGCACGTTCAATCTGTCCGATCGGCCGTGCACCTTTCACGAATCCGGAACTGCGATCGTCGCTATCGGCGAGGTTGGCGCGGACGCGCTTGGCGGCTACGCCGCGGTCATCGAGGAGATTGCATGACCCTGTTGCGAATGCTGGCCGCGCTGGCGCTTGTTCTGATTGCCGTTCCCGCCGCCGCCCAGGATGTCGCACAGGCTGCGTCTGGGTCGCAAATCGTCGCCAGCGCGGTTTCGCCGTCGGGCACGCTGAAAGTCGATGTTACGCTCACCGCCGAAGGGCGCGTCGGTTACCTGGTTTCGCGGCTCGGCAAGCCGGTGATCGCGGAGAGCCGCCTCGGCTTCCTGTTCACCGACGCCCCGGAGATGCTGCGCAACTTCGCGCTCGCCGGCCAGTCCGCACGCAGTTTCGACGAGAGCTGGGAACAGCCGTGGGGCGAATATCGCACGATCCGCAATCGCTACAGCGAGCTGACCGTCAGCTTCGATGAGAAGATTTGGCTCAAGCGGCGGATGACCGTCGTCTTCCGTGTTTTCGATGACGGCATCGGCTTCCGCTATGAAATCCCGCGGCGGGCGAATTTCACCCACGCCAACATCGCCGACGAATTGACCGAGTTCAACGTCGCCGAGCCGGGCACAGCATGGTGGGACGAAGCGCTCGAGTGGAACCGCGAGGAATATCCTTACCGCCGCACCTCGATCGAGGAGATCGGCACCGCGCAGACCCCGCTGACCGTCCGCACGGCGAGCGGCCTCCATTTGTCGTTCCACGAAGCGGCGCTGGTCGATTATTCGGGCATGGACCTGCGCCGGGTGCAGGGCCGCGTGCTCAAGGCGACTTTGATGCCGTCCTCGGCGGGCCCCAAGGTCAGCCGCGACTTGCCGCTGGCGACGCCATGGCGGGTGATCATGATCGCGCCCGATGCGCCGGCGCTCTACAAATCGGCGCAGATCGTTTTGAACCTCAATGAGCCCAACGCGCTCGGCGACGTCAGCTGGGTCAAGCCGATGAAATATGTCGGCATCTGGTGGGCGATGCACCTCGATTTGGCGACGTGGAATTCGGGCCCCAAGCATGGCGCGACCACCGCCAACGCCAAACGCTACATCGACTTCGCCGCGAAGAACGGGTTCGGCGGCGTGCTGATCGAGGGCTGGAACAAGGGTTGGGACGGCGACTGGTTCGCGCAAGGGTCCGACTTCAGCTTCACCGAAGCCTATCCCGATTTCGATATCGCCGAGGTCGCGCGCTACGCGAAATCGAAAGGCGTCGCGATCATCGGCCATCACGAAACCGGCGGGAATATCGCCAATTACGAGAAGCAGCTGGGCCCCGCGCTCGACCTTTATCAGAAGCTCGGCATCCACGCGGTGAAGACCGGCTATGTCGCCGACGCTGACGGCATCCAGGCGCTCGGTTCCGATGGCAAGATCCACTTCGAATGGCACCAGGGCCAGGTTGCGGTGAACCACCATCTGAAGGTCGTCACCGAAGCGGCCAAGCGGCACATCGCGGTCGACGCGCACGAGCCGGTCAAGGACACGGGCCTGAGGCGGACCTACCCCAATTGGGTGTCGCGCGAGGGCCAGCGCGGCATGGAGTATAATGCCTGGGGCGAACCCAAAAACCCGCCCGAGCATGAAGCCAATCTGGTGTTCACGCGGATGCTGTCGGGCCCGATGGATTTCACCCCGGGAATCCTCAGCCTCAAGGGCAAGAACAACACGCCGCTCCTCTCGACGCTGGCCAAGCAGCTGGCGCTCTACGTGGTCATTTATTCGCCGATCCAGATGGCCGCCGATTTGCCCGAGAATTACGACGCGAATCCCAAGGCCTTCCAGTTCATCAAAGCTGTCGCGGTCGACTGGGACGATAGCCGCCTGCTTGCCGGCGACGTGGGCGACTATACCGTCATCGCGCGCAAGCAGCGCGGCGCCGCGACCTGGTTCCTGGGCGCGGTCGGCGATGAGCAGGAGCGCCATTTCGACGTCGCGCTTGATTTCCTCGATCCGGGCCGCCGCTACCGCGCCGAAATCTATCGGGATGGCGACGACGCCGATTACCGGACCAACCCGCGCTCGATCGTGATCGAACAGCGCACGGTCACGGCCAATGACCGGATGGTGATGCGCATCGCGCCGGGCGGCGGGACGGCGGTGCGCTTCGTCGCTCTATCGCACTGATGGCGAAGCCGCCCGCATCGGTCATTGTCCTTGGCGGAGGGACGGCCGGGTGGATGGCGGCGCATTTGATGCGTCAGCGCTGGGCCGGGCAAGAGATTCGCATCAGCCTGATTGAATCGAAGGACATCGGCATCATCGGGGTTGGCGAGGGATCGACTCCGCAGCTCAAGGCCTTCTTCGACAAGATCGGGGTATCCGAAACGGAATGGATGCCGCGCTGCAACGCGACCTACAAAGCGGGGATCGAATTCCACGGCTGGTCGGACCGCGCGGGCCACGAGCGCTACTTCCACCCCTTCCCGACCGACGTCGACCATTTCACCGAGCCGCGCTTTTTCTACGCCACACGGGCCCGCCGGACCGGCCGTGATGTTCCGGCCCACCCTGACCCATTCTACGTCCCCACACGCGTCGCCCGCGACGGCCGTGCCCCAATCGCGCCGGCCAATTTCCCGTTCTTCGTCAGCTACGGCTACCATTTCGACGCTTTCCTGATCGGCGCCTTCCTCACCGAACTCGGAGCGTCGCGCGGGATCGATCATGTCGAGGCGCGCATCGCGTCGGTGGAGCTGGGCGAGGACGGCACAGTGGATGCGCTCCTCGCCGAGGACGGCCGTCGGTTCGAGGCGGAATTGTTCGTCGATGCGAGCGGCTTTCGCGCGGCGATCATCGAAGGCGCACTCAAAGAACCGCACCGCCCATTCGCCGAGAATCTGTTCAACGACCGCGCCGTCGTAACCCCAACGCCGCTGCCGGCCGAGGGCGTTCACGCCTGCACCCGGGCCACCGCCAAGTCCGCAGGGTGGATCTGGCACATCCCGCTGACCAACCGCGTCGGCAACGGCTACGTCTATTCGTCGCGCTACATCGATCCCGACCAGGCGGGCGCCGAGCTGCGCGCGCACCTTGGCCTAAGCGAGGACGCCGAGCTTCGTCACCTTCAGATGAAATGCGGGCGGATCGAACGTAGCTGGGTCAAGAATTGCCTCGCAGTCGGGCTCGCCCAAGGGTTTCTCGAACCGCTCGAGGCGACCGCGTTGCACATCGTGATCGTCACCGTCGAAACCTTCCTCGACGCGTGGGAGGATGATCGACGCGATGCGTTCAACGCGGCGATCACGCGGCGCTACGAAGGCATTCGCGACTATATCGTCTGCCACTATCGCACGGCGCTGCGCCGCGACACGGACTATTGGCGTGACGCCGCGAAGCTCGAAACCCTGTCCGACAGCCTCAAGGGCATCATCACTGCGTGGTTCACCGGCGCCGATCTCGAAGAGGAAGTCATGCGCCAGGACATCGCGCAATATTATCCGCCGCTGTCGTGGCACTGCATGCTCGCCGGTTACGGCAACTTCCCGGACGATGCGCGCCTGCAGCCGCCGGGGACCGACATCGTACCGGTCGATATGGACGATATCGAGCGGTTCGTGAGTGGCTGCGCGATGAACTTTCCCACCCATGCCGAGGCGCTTGGACGCCTCGCGGAGGCTGCATGATCCGCTGGTTTCTGGTCGCATTGACGCTGTGCCTTGCCGCCCCCGGTGCCGCCGAACCGCTCCAACCGGTTCATGTCAGCGCCGGCACCATCGTCGACCTCGGCGTCCTCACCTCGAAGTACACCGACCCACGGCGCGTCGTCGTCTGGCTTCCGGACGGGTACCAGCCGCGCGGGCCCAAATATGCCGTGCTCTACATGCACGACGGGCAGAATCTGTTCGACAAGGCGACCGCCGGCTACGGCATGGAATGTGAGATCGATGAACATCTCTCGAAGCTGATCGCGCAGAAGAAAGTGCGGCCGACGATCGTCGTCGGCATCTGGAACACGCCCAAGCGGCTGCAGGAATATGTGCCGTCGAAGGCGTTCGCGACCCTCCCGCCGAATTATCGGGACAAGGTACGGGCCCTCTATGGCGGGGACCCGCTGTCGGACGGTTATCTGAAATTCCTCGTGCGCGAGCTGAAGCCGACGATCGACAAGCGCTTCAACGTCAAGACCGGCCGCGCCAACACCGCGATCATGGGCTCGTCGATGGGCGCGCTGATCTCGCTCTACGCGGTGGACGAATATCCGCAGGTGTTCGGCGGCGCGGGCATGATGTCGACTCATTGGCCGCTGGTCATCAATCCTGACGGCAAGCCGGTCAGCGATGACGATTATGAAATCGTGTCAACGACGTTCGAGCACTACCTCGCCCCCGCCCTGCCCGACCCGCGCACGCACAGGCTGTATTTCGACCATGGCAGCGAGACGCTCGACGCAATCTACAAGCGCTATCAGGATCGTGTCGACGGCGTGGTTGCGAAGCGCGGCTACGTCCAGGGCAAGAACTGGCTGACCCGCAATTTCCCCGGCCAGAAGCACAACGAGATTAGCTGGGCGTCGCGGGTCGATATTCCGCTCGAGTTTCTGCTCCCGCCCGAGCGCCTCAGCCGAAAGTGAACGAGAACGCCTCGACGCCAGGGTCGAGGAACTCGATGGTGAAGGTGCGGTCGCGTACCGGCCCCTTTTGCCGGATCAGCTGATACAGCCTTTGCTCGCCGACCACGCCGCTCCCGTCCGCTTTCGTGTCGACGCCCGCGTCGACGCCGGGCGCCTGGCCATCGAGCGTCACCCTGTAGCGCACCGGCTTGCCATTGGCCGGGCCTAGCACAAGGTGAAGGTCGCGCGCGTGGAAGCGGAAGCTGATCTTCGCGCCGGGCGCGAGTGAACGGGCGCTTTGCCTGACGTCGATCCAATTGCCCTCGAGCGACCAGTCGTTGAGCGATAGAGGCGCGGCGACGTAAGTCTTGGCCGCGTCGCGCAGCAGCCCGCCCGGCGAGACGAAGTTCGCCGCGCGAAAATAACCGATGTAGGTCTCCCCCGACTGGATATCGGCCATCGCCGCCGCGGCCTCGGCGCCGCTCGCTTTGGCTTCGGCCATGGTCATGTCTTTGGGCGCATGTCCGGCCTCGGCGAGCAACTGGCGGATCACCCGTTCCGACATCGCATATTCGCCCTCGCCGAAATGGTGATAGCGAACGCGGCCCTTGGCATCGACGAAGTAATGCGCCGGCCAGTAATTGTTCTTGAGCGCGCGCCACAGCACCCAATCGTTGTCGAGCGCGACGGGGTAAGTGATGCCGAGGTCGCGGATTGCTTTGGCGACGTTCGCGGGCTCGCGCTCGAACGCGAACTCGGGGGCGTGGACGCCGATCACCACCAGCCCGTCCTTGCGATATTTCTCGGCCCACGCCTTCACATAGGGGATCGAGCGCAGGCAGTTGATGCAGCTGTAGGTCCAGAAGTCGATCAGCACGACCTTGCCCTTGAGCTCATCGCGGGTCAGCGGCTTGGTGTTGAACCACGGCCCGATGCCGTCGAGGGGCGGGAGTTCGCCTTCGTCGGGCAGAATGAGTTCGCCCATCTTGCCGGTCCGCGCCGCGGTCTCGTCCATCGCCTGGCTCGCGCCGAGGGTACGAGCAAGGCCGGATTCGAGGCTGGCAGTCTGCGCGCTCGAGACTTTGGACAAGACGCGGGTGTCGAGCCCGAGTGCAATCGCCGCGACGCCGAGCAGCACGAGCACGCCGAGCACCTGACGGATGCGCTCGCTCGCGCCGAGCGACTTTTTCATCCGCGCGAACACCTTGCCGCCGACCAGCAACGCCAGCGCGAGCGATGTCGCGGCGCCGAGCGCATAAGCGAGCAGCAGCAGCGTCGTGCCAGCGCTCGCGCCCTTCAGCGCCGCGGCGGTGAAGATGATGCCGAGGATCGGCCCCGCGCACGGTGCCCATAACAGGCCGGTGGCGACGCCGAGCACGGCCGACGACCAGACGCTTTCGCCCTGCCCCGGCTGCCGCTCCGACAGCCGCGAACCGAGCGCGACCAGCGGCCGCGTCATGCGGTCCGAAATGCTCGGAAACACCAATGCGATACCGAACAGAGCAAGCAGCACCAGCGCCGCCCAGCGGCCGATCGCATTGGCCTGCACCGCCCAGCCACCGCCGACCGCGGCCAGGGTCGCGACAATGGCAAAGGTCGCCGCCATTCCGGCAAGCAGCGGCAGCGTGCTGCGCAGGAAGCTGCCGCCGGCGCGGGCGAAGACGAACGGCAGCACAGGCAGGATGCAGGGGCTGACGATGGTCAATATGCCACCCAGATATGCGAGCAGGACGATCAGCATGGCGACTCTCTGGCAGGGAGCGGCGGCAATAGGCTAAACGCCGCGGAACCGCGCCCTTCTGTTACGGCACTGTAACCAGACATGAACGCCGCTTACTTGCCGCTCGCCGCCCGGATGATCAGATCCGCGATTTCTTTCGGGTGGCTGACCATCGACAGATGCCCGGCATTCACCTCGATCGTCTGGGCATTCATCCGCTTGGCCAGGAACCGCTCGAACTCCGGAGCGATGGTCCGGTCCTGTTTCGACACCGCATAATAGGTCGGCTTCGATTTCCACGCGGTCGCGGTCGTATGTTCGGCGAAAATACTCGCCGCGGTCGACCCTTGGGCGGCGTAGAGAACCAGTGCGTCACGCCGCGGGACACCGTTGGCGAAGTCATCTAGGAACGCCTGCTGCGAGAGCAAGGTGTAGCCATCCCGCGTGACGATCCCGGCGCGTGCCGGGGTGTTCGGGAACGTGCCCTGAAGCGCGAGGAAGTCTTCCCCCGCGGCCGGCGCCCGCGCGGCGACGTAGACCAACGCCGTGACCTTGGGGTCGTCGCCGACATCGCTGACGATCGTCCCGCTCCACGAATGGCCGACCAGCACCGTCGGACCAGTCTGCGCCGCAATCGCCCGCCGGGCGTCGGCGTCCGCGTCCTTGAGCGTTGAAAGCGAGTTCTGCACCGCGGTGACATGGAGGCCGGCATCCTGGAGCAGCGGGATCACCTCGCTCCAGCTCGACCCGTCGGCCCAAGCACCGTGAACGAGCACCACATTGATCGCTTTGGCGGGCTGCGCTTTGGCGGGCTGCGCTGCCGCCGGGCTTGCCGCCAGGGCCAGTGCCGCGCTCATGATCATCAGTTTCATGGTCGTCTCCTTTCTGGCACCGACAAGAGTGCGCTAGACGGCGACCTGTTCCAATTAGAGAGAATGCAATGCCCGACTTCCCGGAAGACATTTTTACCGAGCCCGCCGAGGTCGATCCGGACACGCTGGCCAATCTCGGCCCGCTGCGGCGGCTCGCCGGGAGATGGCGGGGATCCAAGGGCGCCGACGTCAATCCCAAGGCCGACGGGCCCGAGCACCGCGAATATATCGAGCAGATCGACTTCGAGCCGATCGACCCGCAGGCCAACGGCCCACAGCTGTTCTACGGCCTGCGCTATCACGTCCACATAAACACGCCCGAAGAGGACATCACCTTCCACGACCAGGTCGGTCATTGGTTGTGCGAGCCGGCGACCGGGCTCATCATCCAGACGCTATCAATCCCGCGCGGCCAGACCGCGCTCGCGACGGGTCAGGCGGCGCCCAACGACGACCGGATCGTGGTGACGGCGGAACGCGGCTCGACCGAGAACGGCATCAGTTCGACCGCCTTCCTCGAATATGCGTTCCAGACGGACCGCTATCAGCTCGAGATCACGTTCAATGCCGACGGGACGTTCAGCTATGTCAGCGATACGACCCTGACCGTCCGTGGTCGGTCCGAACCCTTCACCCACCGCGATCGCAACACGCTGACCAAGATCGCCGAGCCCCAGCCCAACCCGCTCGCGCTGATCGTCGCGGCGCGGCGGCTGGAAGCGGAAGCCTAGGAGACGCAGCATGGACGAATTCACTGGCGGCTGCCTGTGCGGCGATGTTCGGCTGGTGGCCAGGGGACGCCCCTACCGCGTCGGCCTGTGCCACTGTCTCGACTGCCGCAAGCATCATGGCGCTTTGTTTCACGCATCGGCGATTTTTCCCGAGGTTGCGGTGACGATCACTGGCGAGACCCGCGACTATGCAGGTCGCCATTTCTGCCCGCGTTGTGGCTCGTCGGTGTTCGGGCGGAGCGGTGATGAAGTGGAAGTCAGCCTGGGCGCGCTCGATGCACCCGACCAGTTGATGCCGACGTATGAGCTGTGGACCGTCCGCCGCGAGGCCTGGCTGCCAGCTTTCCCGCTTGACCGGCGATACGACGGCGACCGCAAGGGTACGGGCCGGTTGGAAGAGTAATGGAAATGCTGCATGAATGATGAAACGGGGGCGTGAATCACATCATACAGGTCCAGTTTCTGGAAGAGGGGGAGCGCCTGGTCGCGCGGCCCCAGGGGCGGATGGAAGCAGCCGATGGCGTCGACTTTGCCGCGGCCGTGGAACAGCGGCTCCACGCCGGCACCAAATCCGTGACGATCGACCTGGCCGAGCTGGACTTCATCAACCTGGGGGCCATTCGCGCCATCCTCCGGCTCGCTCGGTCGCTCAAGGGCGGCGAACGTGGCCTGGATTTCGTGCATGGCAGCGAAGCCGTTCGCCATGCCTTCGAACAGGCCGGCCTGCACGATTTCTTCCCTTTTACACCCGCCTTACATCCGCACAGGGGACACCATGATGGGACGCCGTAAACTCCTCGCCGCCTTCGCTCTCGGCCTGGCCTTCGTTACCGCCAGCGGGTGCGGAAAAGAGCAGACGTCGAAGGTCATCAATGTCGCCGTAACCCCGGCCTCACCGCCCAATTTGTTTGAGGAAAATGGCCAGACCAAGGGCCTCGATTACGATCTCTTCGACGGTTATTGCAAAGCGCGCGGCTGCACGATGAACATCACTGCTTATGACTGGCAGGGGATGCTCGGCGCCGTCGTCAGCAAGAAGGCCGACGTGGCCTTTTCCGGCATATCGATCACCGAACCTCGCAAGCAGGTCATGGATTTCTCCAAGCCCTACATGGACAACAGCTGGAACCTGGTGAGCATGAAGAGCCGCAACCTCAAGCTCGCCAACCTCGACACGCTGAAGAACTACAGCATCGGCTTTGCCCGCGGCACCGCCTATACGGATTTCATCAAGACCAAGCTCGAGCCCAAGGGCATCTACAAGGTCGACCAGGTGAAGCTCTATCCGACCAACAACGAAGCGCTGGCAGACTTGCAGAACGGCCAGGTTGACCTGGTCTTCCTCGATGGCACGGTCGCCTCGGTTTACCGCAAGAAGCTGCCGATCCAGGACAGCTATGTCTTCGAGGGCATCGACCGCCTCGGCTTCGCCTTCCCCAAGGGTTCGAAGCTGCGCGACGACTTCGACAAATATCTCGACGAACTGGGGCCGCAAAAGCGCCAGGCGATCATCGACAAGTGGATGAAATGAGCTCTGGATAGAGCTGCGTGACCTTCGTCGAAATCCTGCTGACGCTGCTCAAAGGCGCCGGTTACACGCTCCTGATCACGTTCAGCTGCGCCGCGACCGCGCTCGTCGTCGGCCTTGGCATCGCGATGGCGCGCGAGCTCGGGGGCGCGTGGCTTTCCGCGCTACTGTCCGCCGTGGTCTATGTGCTTCGTGGCGTTCCAATGCTGGTGTTGCTGTTCATTGTGTTCTTCGGCTTGCCGGGCATCGGGCTCGACGTGCCGCCGCTGCCGGCAATGATGCTCAGCCTCGGCCTGATTTCGGGCGCCTATCTGTCGGAGGTGTTCCGGGGGGCGTTCGCGGAGGTCAGCCCGAACGAGGTCCTCGCCGCCCAATCGATGGGCTTCACCCGGTTCGAGACCCTGCGCGTGATCAAGCTTCCCCAGATGATCCGCTTCGCGGTGCCCGGCATAGTCAACGAACTGACTACCGTGCTCAAATTCTCGCCCTTTGCCTATACGGTGGGCCTGCCGGAGATCACCAAGCAAGCCATGGCACTGGTCGCCACGACCATGCGCGGAATCGAAATCTATGCCGCGATCGGCCTGCTCTATTTCGGCATCTACCGCCTGCTGCTGGCCGCCGTCCAGTTGATCGAGAAGCGCTACAGCATCCCCGGCTTCGCGCAGGAGTGAGACACAGACAAGATGGCCCTTCTCGAAGTCAAGAATTTGGTGAAATCCTACGGTGACAGGAACGTCCTCGACGGCGTCAGCTTCGAGCTTGAGGAAGGCGAGGCAAAGGTCGTCATGGGCCCGTCCGGCTGCGGCAAGTCGACGTTGCTGCGGTGCCTCAACCGGCTCCACGAACCGACTTCGGGAGCGATCCTGTTCGACGGCGAGGATGTCACCGACCCGGGAGTCGACGTTCGCGCGCTGCGCAGCCGGATCGGCTTCGTGTTCCAGAATTTCGCGCTCTATCGCCACATGTCGGTGCTGGACAACGTGGCGCTGGCCCTGCGCCGGCTGAAGAAGCTCCCGAGGCGCGAGGCGGAGGAGCGGGCGCTGCAAGAACTCGAGCGCATGGAGATGGCCGAAAAGCGCGATGCCTATCCGGCTGCGCTGTCCGGCGGACAGAGCCAGCGGGTCGCGATCGCCCGCGCGCTGGCGATGGATCCGAGGGTATTGTTCTTCGACGAGCCGACGTCCGCGCTCGATCCGATCATGGTCCGCGAGGTGGTGACCCTGATCAATCGCCTCTACCTCGACAACGTCACGATCCTGTGCGTCACCCATGACCTCAATCTCGCCCGGCATATTTCCGACCGGGTGGTGTTTCTCGATCGCGGCAAGGTCTACGCCGAGGACCGGATCGAACATTTGCTCGCCCGGGACGCCGACCCGGTCATCGACGAATTCTTCGGCGGCGAAGACTAGGATGCGGGTCGACTTCCCCTTCTTCGCCGATTTGGCCAATTACTGGCCCCAGATCGTGCGCGGCCTGCGGGATACGATCCTGTTGTCGGTCACGATCACGATAACCGGGCTGATTGGCGGGATCGGGGTGTTCGCCCTTGCGCTCAGCCCCAGGGGGCTCGTCCGCTTCGCCACGCAAAGCTATATTTCCTTGTTCATCGGGACGCCGCTGATCGTCTTCCTGTTTCTGCTCTATTACGGCCTGCCCAACCTCGGCGTGACGCTGTCGCCGTTCGTGATCGCGGTGTTGGGCTTCACGCTCAACGTGTCGGCCTACAATGCGCGCTATTTGACGATCGCCTACAAGGGACTCGACCAGGCCGAACTGGAATCCGCCCGGGCGCAGGGCTTCTCCTTGTTTCAGGTTTTTCGCCTGATCACCGCGCCGCAGTCGCTGCGAATGTCGGTGCCGGCGCTGACCAACCAGGCGATTCAGAACATCAAGGACAGCTCGATCGTCTTCCTGATCCAATACATCGAATTCTTCGCCCAGATGCAGGAAGTCGCGTCGCGCACCTTCCTGTTTTTCAAGACCTATCTGTTCACCGCGTTTGTCTATCTGCTGCTGGTGTCGGTAGTCGTCCTCGCTGCGCGGCGGGTTGAGCGCAAGCTGGCCATCCCGGGCCTGACCTGAACGGTCATGGCGATGGGCCCCGGCGAGTGAATGAGAGGGCTTATGCCGCGCCCCAGATTGATTCGGGAATGAAGATTTCCCCATTGCTGTAGATTTTTGCCGCGAGCGGATCCTCGGCGAGGCCGAAGGGACCGTCCAGATCGATTACGTCGCAGATTTGTCCCAAGACGAAGCCGGGCGCCATCGCCAGAGTCGATCCGCCCATGTTGCCGACCATGACCTGCTTGCCGAGCGCGCGCGCCACTCGTGCCATCTTAAGCGCTTCCGTGAGGCCGCCGCATTTATCGAGCTTGATGTTGATCACGTCGAAGTAACTGGCTCGGTCGCGTAGCTCCGTGAGGTCAAGGATGCTCTCATCGGCCGCGACAGGAATCCCGGGTTTCCAGCCCTCGAGCGCGGCTTCATCGCCGCGCTTCAGCGGCTGTTCAACCAGCTCAATCGAGAAGTCGCAAAGCGCACGAGCAAGCCCCTCGAGGTCGGCGGCGACGAAACCCTGATTGGCGTCCACCCCGAGCCATGCATCAGGGCGCGCCCGTCTCACGACTGCCATCCGCTCGCGGTCGATATCGAGATTGCCGTCGAGCTTGAGCTTGATTGCCCGCGCGTCTTTCAACCGGCCAACGGATTGTTCGAGCAAGGCGGGGTCGTCGGCTGGCAGGGTGAAGACCGTGATCAGCGGCTTAGGCTTGGGCACGCCAGCGAGTGCCCACACCGGGACCCGAGCAAGCTTGGAATCGAATTCCCAAAGCGCACAGTCGAGAGCGTTGCGCGCGCCACACGGGGGTAATGCAATTTGAAGATCAGCGCGGCTCAAACCAGCTTCGACCGCCGGTCGTATCTCCTCGATCCCCGCGACCATGCGATCCTGGTCGTCGCCCGTGTAATAGACCCCGGCAGCCTCGCCGCGACCCTCAATACCGGCTTCGCGCACGGTCGCGATGATCGACGGCATCGCGTCGAAGACATAGCCGGCAATCCGAAAGGGCGCCGCGAATCGCATTGCGACCCGTTCGACCTGAAGGGTTCGCGCTGCGGTCGCCGTTGCCATGACCATGTCATAGCAATAGAAACTAAAGTTTCAAATACAGAAACGCTCAGGCGCTGCGATGGATGCCATCCTCGGTCAGGCGCCAACTCTTGCCCGCGGCGACGGCGAGTTGCTGGATTCCCGGTCCGGCGCAAACGGCGAGCACAGTACATGCATCAGCGCTCGTGCGGACGTAGCCGTGCGCCATGCCGCTGTCGAAATAGATCGAGTCCCCGGGCCCGAGTGAAAGCGGGGCATAGAGGTCGGAGTGGAGCTCCATGTGACCTCGGATGACGTAGAGATATTCTTCCCCCGCATGACGGACGAGGCCGCCCAGTTCCTCCACGCTCCGGGCCTGGACGTCGATGATGATCGGAATCATCATTTTCCCGAGGAGATCCGCGGCCGGATAGTGGTGGACGTGCTTCTCCGAATCGGCGTCCCATTCGTGCCCCGATCGCGTGACGCTGCGGCGTCCAACGGCGACTGGCGCGGTGGGCTGCTCGGCTTCCGAAATGATGTCCTTCAAATCGACATTGAGCGCCTGGGCGAGCCGGATGAGCTTGTCGTAAGTCAGCGCCATCTTGCCGTTCTCGAGCTTTGACAGCGTCGAATATGGCAGGCCGGCGCGAGCCGAGAGCGCGCGCAGGCTGAGGCCTTGGGCGAGGCGTGCCTGGCGGATCGCGCGGCTCGGGGCCGGCAGATCTGCATCGGCCACCTTACCCCCGGCACCCTCACTAATCTGTCCCCGAGATCCCACCATTTGAATAATCCTAGAAACCAGTTGCTATTCCTGAAACACTCGCCATGATGCCACCATTCTAGTGGGGAGAGCTAGAGTGATGGCCCGTCGAACCTTCGTCTATTTGCTAACCGGGGCCTCAGCGGCCGCCTGCGCTGTTCAGGGACACGCGCAAAATACAGCCACAGCGGCCGGTCCGGCCGCGGCGCGGCCCGATCGGGCCGCGGCCGATGAGAATGCGATCATCATCACGGCGCAGAAGCGCCCGCAGGCACTGATCGATGTCCCGCAGTCGGTGTCCGTCATTACCGGGGAGACGCTGGAAAACACTCATGCGCAGCGTTTGTCCGACTATCTGACCCGGATCCCAAGCGCGAACATCGTGGAAAGCCAGGCCGGCAATTCGCGGATTGTACTCCGGGGTATCAATACGGGTGGCGTCGGTGCGACCGTCGCCACCTACGTTGACGAGACTCCATTCGGCTCGGCGACAGCTCTCGCCAACGGCGCGATCCTGACTCCGGACATCGACCCCTCCGATCTCGCGCGTGTCGAGGTTCTGCGCGGACCGCAGGGCACACTCTACGGCGCCAACTCGCTCGGCGGCCTCGTCAAATTCGTGACGGTCGCGCCCGACCCGCACGCATTCGGCGGAACGGCGGAACTTGGGATCGAAGACGTCTCCCATGGCGATATGGGTTGGTGGGGACGGGCGGCGGTCAACGTGCCGTTATCCAGCGACACTGCATTCCGCGCCAGCGGCTTCTATCGGCGCGATCCGGGATACATCGACGATCCCCACTTCGGCCACGACGTCAATGACGGCAAGACTTACGGCGGCCGCTTGTCATTCATGGTTCGGCCGACGGAGCGGCTCAGCGTGCGCGCATCCGTGCACCTGGAGAATATCCGGAGCAACGGAACGAACGAAGTCGACCTCGACCCGATCACATTGAAACCGGTGCGCGGCAGCCTCGAGCACACGCGGCTCCTGCGGCAGCCCAATGACATCGATTATCGCATCTACAACACGACCATCGACTATGATTTCGGGCCGGTGGCGCTGGTTTCGTCCACCAGTTACGGCACGCTTGACCAGTCGCAGATCGAGGACGCGAGCGGCGTTTTTGGTCCCGGAATCGGCGTGGACCAGCAGATGAAGCAGCGCCGATTCACACAGGAATTGCGATTGGCCTCGACCGGCAAACAAACGTTCGAATGGACGGCCGGCGGCTTCTATACGCGTGAGAAGAACCGTTTGGGCCAGAACCTCTTCGGGGCAGACCCGTCGACTGGGGATCCGATACCTGCGCTCGATGGCCTGATCATTGTCGATCTGCCATCACGCTACCGCGAATATGCAGGATTCGCGAATGCGACTTGGCACATTTCGCCGAGGTTCGACCTGACGGCCGGCGCTCGTTACAGCCGCAATCACCAGTCGAATGGCCAGGATACGAGCGGCCCCCTCGTAGGACCACCGCAAAGTATCACCGGCAAGTCGTCGGATAGTGTCGTCACCTACGCGGTCGCGCCGACCTTCAAGCTCAACGAAAACACGCGAATTTATGCGCGCATTGCGAAGGGCTACCGTCCGGGCGGGCCGAACGCTGTGTCGCCAGATGCGCCTGATGCTGTTCCACGCCAGTTCGGTCCGGACACGACAACCAATTACGAGGTTGGAATCAAAACCCACACCGACGACAACTTATTCTCCCTCGATCTGAGTGCATTCCGGATTGATTGGAAGAACATCCAACTGCTCGTTCAAATCGGACAATTCGGCGTCAACATGAACGGCGCGAGCGCGCGGAGCAGCGGTGTCGAATTCACGGCCGGCCTCCACCCGAGCCGCGATCTGTCATTTTTCGCCAATGGTTCTTACGTGGATGCGCATTTGACCGACGATGCGCCGGCATCGGTCGGTGGCATCAAGGGGGATGCGTTGCCCTACAACCCGAAATGGCAATGGACGCTTGGCGCCGAATATGAGCACCCGTTGAGCGGTTCGACGACTGCGCGCGCCGGGATCAGCTGGCATTACACGGGCGACCGCCGCTCCGATTTCAATCCGACCAATGGTCAGCGCAACCTGCGCGCCTTCGGCCAGGTCGATGCCCATGCGGGGCTCGATTTCGGCCGCTTCCGGGTCGACGCGTTCGCGCATAATCTCACCGATTCTCGGGGCATCGTGAACCTCGGATTCTTTGGCGATGTGAACGGCGATATCACCGCCTCTGTAATTCGGCCGCGGTCTTTCGGCCTGGCGCTTGGCGTTCGTTACTGATTAGGGGTTTGCGGATGTTCACGATGAAGCGGGCGCTTATCGCCCTGGCCGCGCTGGCTATTCCGGCAGGCGCCCAATCGCCGACCCAGTTTTCGCCGACCAAGACCCAGAGCGCGGTCCTGCCCGCGCCGAAGCTGCCCGCCACATCGACCGCGGCGGCCGGGCACGAGCTTACGCAGACCGATGTGGATGCCTGGCTCGACGGATTCGTGCCCTACGCGCTGAAGGCCGGCGAGATTCCGGGCGCGGTTGTGGTGGTGGTCAAGGACGGCCAGCCGCTGACCCTGCGCGGCTTCGGCTATTCGGATCTTAAAGCGCAAAAGCCCGTCGATCCCGAGATGACCTTGTTCCGTCCGGGCTCGGTCTCGAAGCTGTTCACCTGGACCGCGGTGATGCAGCAGGTCCAGGCCGGCAAGCTCGACCTCGACAAGGACGTCAACACGTACCTCGACTTCAAGATTCCGCCGCGCGACGGCAAGCCGGTTACCCTGCGCAACATCATGACCCACACCGCGGGCTTTGCTGAAACGGCTAAATATCTGATCGAATTCGGCGAAAAGCAGCCCAAGCCGCTAGGAACCATACTCTCGCGCTGGACGCCGCCGCGCCTCTACGCGCCGGGCGAGATTCCGGCATATTCGAACTATGCGGCTTCGCTCGCGGGCTACATCGTCGAGCGTGTTTCGGGCGAACCGTTCGACGCCTATGTGCAGCGGCATATCCTGGCGCCGGCAGGGATGACTCACTCGAGCTTCGACCAGCCGCTCCCAGTTGCGCTCCGGCCTTTGATGTCCAAGGCCTACAAGCCGGGAACCGACGACCCGCAGCCCTACGAGGTGATCGGCATGGCGCCAGCCGGCGCGCTTGCCGCGAGCGGTGCCGATATGGGCCGTTTCATGATCGCGCACCTCAACCACACGCTGCTCGATCCTGCGACGTCCCGGTTGATGTATGCAGAGGCCAACAAGCCCTATTCCGCGCTGCCGGCGATGGCGCTCGGTTTCTACCACGAGGATCGCAACGGCCTGAACATCGTCGGGCACGGCGGCGACACCGTGTTCTTCCACTCCGATCTTCACCTGTTGCTCGACAAGAATGTCGGTCTGTACATTTCAATGAACAGCGTCGGGAAGGACGCTGCCGCCCACTCGCTTCGGGAGGAATTGCTCCAAGCGTTCGTTGACCGTTACTACCCGGCCCCGGCTCAAAACTTGCCCACCGCCAGCACGGCGAAGGAGCATGGCGCGGCGCTGGCGGGGCACTATGTCAGCAGCCGCGCCGGCGGGTTCAATTTCTTGCGCCTGGCGTCGCTGCTCGGCCAAACCAGCGCCGCGGTCGACAAAGACGGCAACCTCGTCGTTTCGACCATCACCGGACCATCCGGAGCGCCGCGCAAGTGGCGCGAGGTCCAACCCTGGGTGTGGCAGGACACCAACGGCAGCGACTATCTCCAGGCGGTCACCGATGCGAATGGCCGGGTGAAGATGTTTTCGATCACGCCCTTCGCGCCGATCATCGAGTTCGTGCCGGCGCCCGCCTCGCTGAACGCCGGCTGGATTTTCCCGGTCGGCGGCGCCGCGCTCTTCATCATGCTGATCGCCGCGTTCGGCTGGCCCATCGTCGCGCTGGTGCGCTGGCGGTACAAATACAAGGCCGACGTGAGCGGCCGCGCGCTAAAACTCCACCGCGCTACCCGCGCCACGGCATGGCTGTTTATCGGCCTTGTGGTCGGTTGGGTGCTGGTGCTTGCCGCGGTCGACAAGGATTTGGCGGTCCTGAACGGCGGGCTCGACGTGTGGATGCGCCTGCTGCAGCTGATGCTCGTCCTGGCGATCGTCGGTACTCTTGCAGCAATCTGGAACGCTTATCTCGTCGCTCGCTCGCCCGGGCGGCACCGGATCAGGACCATCTGGGCCGTCGTGATCGCGCTCTCCGCGGCGTTCCTCGTCTGGCTGTGCCTCGACATGGGCTTGCTGACGGCATCGCTGAACTTCTGACGGCGTGACTCGGGCCCGCGCCAGCGAGAGCGCACCTCAGCGCGCCCGGACTCTGTTCGGGCATCCGCGCGGGCTGACCGTCCTTTTCGCCACCCAGATGTGGGCCGAATTTTCTTTCTTCGGCCTCCAGGCGCTGCTGGTTTATTACATGACCAAGCACCTCGGCTTCAGCCAGTCGAAGTCGTCGGTCATCTATGGCGCCTATGGGGCTGCGGCTTTCTTCAGTCCCTTCTTCGGGGGCCTGATCGCGGATCGCTGGCTCGGCCGGACGAAGGCGGTGATCCTCGGCGGAACGATGATGATGTTCGGCCATTTCGCGATGGCCTCCGAAGCCCTGCTGTTTCCGGCGCTTGTCCTCGTCGCGCTCGGCAATGGCCTCTTCATTCCACCTTTGGCGCTCCAGGTCGGCAGCCTTTATGCCGACGACGACCCTCGCAAGGCCTATGCCTACAGCGCTTATTACATGGGCATCAATTTGGGTGGCCTGTTGGCGCCTCTGGTCTGCGGCACGCTTGGCGAACTCTACGGCTGGCATTGGGGTTTCACCGCCGCCGGCATCGGCATGGCGATCGGCCTCATCATCTATTGCAGCTATCTGCGTCTGCTCCCGCGCGAACCGTCTCGAGGGGCCGTCGCTGCCGAGGCGCGGGCAAGCGTCATCCCGATCATCCGCAAGAACGTGTCAATCCTTCTGCTGATGATCGCCATGGTCGTGCTGTTCCGCGTTGGTTACGAGCAGAGTGGCAACGTGATCGCGCTATGGGTCGCGGACAGGACGGATCGGTCCATCACTCTGCTCGGGCTGGGACTGACCATTCCCGCGACATGGTTCCAGTCGATCAACCCGCTCCTGATCATACTTGGTACGCCGGTGCTCATCCGCGTCTGGAAACGACGCAATGCCAACGAGACTGTCCCGCACCTGCTGCGGCGGATGGCCATCGGATGCGTCATCGCCTCCGCGGCGCTGCTCGTCATGGTCGCCGCGGCGCTTGCAAGTGGACCTGAGGGCTCGCGCGTTAGCTCGCTGTGGGTGCTCGCCTATTTCGTACTGTTGACCCTGGGCGAATTGTTCGTGATCCCAGTCGGCCTGACGCTTGTCGAATCCCTCGCCCCGATCCGGTTCGCGTCGATGGCGATGGGCGGCTGGTACATCGCGAAATTCCTCGGCAGCCTGCTCGCCGGATTCATGGGCGCATACTGGCTCGTAATTCCGCCGTCCGCTTTCTTCGCATTGGGCGCCGCATCGACACTCGTTGCTGCGGGCTGCCTCTATTCGATGGGTAGATTCTTGCGCTCAAACGCCGACCAGCGGTGATCGCCCCCAATAAAACCAGAGGCTTAAGTCTCTAAATGTGGGTGGAGGCCCGAGCCGGGGTCACCATTTCGTTTGAAAACAGTGACTTGATTTGGCGAACCGACCGAAAACTGGCCGAAACGCCCCTTAGCAGCTCAAACTATTTGGCGAACCTTTTGGCGATGTTTTAGACCCGAAAGCGACACTTGCAACGACCACAGAACAGCCCTGCGACAACGGGTCAAATCTGCGTTGCGCGCGGTGTTGCTCTTTTCGCAGGTGCATCAGACGCTAAGTAGGTCCAGGAAAGAATTGCTGTGGCAGTCCAACATCTGTTCAACTCGTCGGGCGAGTGGATTGCCTTCAAGAAGGACAGATTCCTATTTTCACCAAACGGGACTTGGATCGGTTGGTTTCCGTGGGACGCGACGCACGCTGTAGATACGACCGGTAACTACCTCGGCGATATTGTCAGCAACCGACTCTTAAAGAGTCGGATGGCGCCGTGGCGAGGTTATCCAGGATACCCAGGATATCCTGGTTACCCCGGCTATCCGGGTTACCCGGGCTATGCAGGATATTTCAGCATGCCGTTCGGCTTCGAGGACGTCGATATGGACAAGGTGAAACGGTGAGCGAGGCATCGGAACCGCAGCCTGCTGCCGCGAAGAAGCTGACCTTCCAATCCGCTTTGAAGGTTGCGACGCTTGCCGAAGCAACGCTGGAGCCCACGAAGCACGCAACTCTGATCTACAATCAATCTGCCGAAGCGGTTTCAAATTTCGATCGATATTACGTGAACAGCCAGCGCATCCTCGAACAGTCGGGAAAGCCAGTCTCAGGCGCGGATGAGCTGCTGCGAGCGATGTTGCTGTTTGCTTGCTCCGGCCTCGACGCGGTGGTGAAGCAGCTTGTCCAAGACGCTCTTGAGCTAATTCTTCGCGAAGATGCTGGGGCTCAGAACGAGTTTCGCAAGTTTGTCGAACGTCGCATCAAGCGCGGCAGCAGCGACGACGCAGACCGTCTCAGCGTTGGCGGCTCAGTTGTGGACTCAAAATTGCTCGCTGAGCTTATGGTAAGCTTCGATCCGCGAGCCCGATTGGTAG
>Ga0209438_1000074_pt1 | contig 24792 bp, 23 predicted proteins | sample GraSoi_2013_20cm_FD_185825 | JGI IMG/M metagenome (GOLD analysis project Ga0209438, IMG submission 185825) | Grasslands soil microbial communities from the Angelo Coastal Reserve, California, USA - Sample 9_17_2013_20cm (SPAdes) (version 2) | ecosystem: Environmental > Terrestrial > Soil >...
GCGGGGCGGGCGGGTCGTCCGCATGGAGCTTTCGCCCGGGTACTCGACGACGGAACTGATCGGGAGGGTGAAGGGCGGTTCCTGAAGCTTCCGCCGCATGTGACAATGGAAGTTCCGACGTGCCCACCCCGCGAGCAACCGCGGGGCGGGCGGTCCGTATGTACACCCGATGACGACGGCGACATCTCTCACGCTGCGCGCGCTGTTCAGCCGCGCGGCTTCCAAGACATCACTCGATCGGCCTGCACAGGTGATTGCGGGGCTGACGCCGGCGGCAAAGGCACTTGCCGCGACGGTCGCGGCCCGCACGGCGACCGGCGTCACGCTGCTCGTCGTGCCGTCCGACAAGGACGTCGATCAGATGACCGCCGACGCGCGGTTCCTCTACGCCGCGCTCGAGGGTGCGTCCCAGTCGGATGTCGAGCGGGCGGTGCTTCCGCTGCCATCCCTCCAGGTCGATCCGTACCGCGGCATGACGCCGCACTTTCGCGTCTCCGCCGCCCGGGCGCGTGCGCTGTATGGCGCGGCGACCGGCACGACGCGCCTGATCGTCGCCTCGGCCGCGGCCCTGCTGCCGCGCGTGAGCGGATCGGAACGGCTGCTCAGCGCCTCGCTCGACATCCGATCGGGCACGGAGATCGATCCGCAGAATCTCGCGGACCTGCTCGTCGACGCGGGATTCACCCGCGAGGATCCCGTCGAGGAGCACGGCTCGTTCGCCGTCCGCGGCGGCATCGTGGACATTTTTCCGGCCGGCGACAGCGAACCCGTGCGGCTGGAGTTCGTCGGCGACATGGTCGAGTCGCTGCGGCGATTCGACCCGGCGACGCAGCGCTCGACGGGCGCCACCGATCAGCTGCTCATCGTGCCCGTCCGCGAGCGCTTCGACGCCGAAGACGATTCGATTCCGCTCTTCGACTTTCTCTCGACGCGCGGGCTCCACGTCCTGGTCTCGGAGGAGGAACAGGTCAGGGAGCAGGCGCAGAGGGTTCGCGATCAGCTGGGCTCGAGCTACGAGGACGCGGCGGCGCGCGGCCACGTCGTCGCGCTGCCGCCGGCGCAGGCGTACGTCGCGTGGGAGGATCTCGAACCGCGCCTCGGTACAGCACGGCGACTCGAGGAGCTTGGCGTCGACGAAGCCGGACCTGAAGGTCCGCCTCTACGTCCGAACGTAGAGGCCGACCTTCAGGTCGGCCTTCGAACGCGCCACATCCGTTGCCAGCCCGCGATGGAGTTCCGCGGCCGCGTCACCGACTGGATCGCCGACGTCCGCCAGGCACGCGAGCGTGGCGACTCCATTCTCTTCGTCGCCGAAAGCCAGGGGCGCGCCGAGCGCACGGTCGAAATCCTGCACGAATACGACATCATCGCCGTCGCCGTCGAGCGCGCCGAGGATGCGTACACGGCCCCCGTTCTCGTCGCCGTTGGAACGCTGTCGCGCGGATTCCGGCTCGCCGACGCGGCGCTGCAGATCTACGCCGAGACCGACGTCTTCGAGGAAGAGCGCCACGCGCCCGAGAAGCGGCGCAACCTCGCGAAGACGTTCCTCTCGGACCTCCGCGACCTGAAGGTCGGCGATCTCGTCGTCCACGTCGATCACGGCATCGGCGAGTTCGTCGGCCTCAAGCAGCTGGGCGTCCGCGGAAGCGCCGAGGGGGCTCACGAGTTTCTCGAGCTCAGGTACCACGGCGACGACAAGCTGTTCGTGCCGGTCGAACGCCTCGATCTGATTCAGAAGTACACCGGCGGCACCCGGCCGGCGCTCGATCGCCTCGGCGGCACGACGTGGGAGAAGGCCAAGACGCGCGTCAAGAAAGCGATGCGCGACATGGCCGAGGAGCTGCTGAAGCTGTACGCGCAGCGCAAGGCGGTGCCCGGCCACGCCTTCTCGGCGGACATGCACTGGCAGGAGGAGTTCGAGGCGGCGTTCCCGTACGACCTCACCGTGGACCAGGCCTCCGCCATCGCCGACATCAAGACGGACATGGAAACGCCGTCGCCGATGGACCGGCTGCTGTGCGGCGACGTCGGCTACGGCAAGACGGAAGTCGCGATGCGCGCCGCGTTCAAGGCGGTGATGGACGGCAAGCAGGTGGCGGTCCTCGCGCCGACGACGGTGCTGGCGTTTCAGCACCTGAAGACGCTGCGCGATCGATTCGCCGGCTTCCCCCTGACGATCGACATGGTCAGCCGCTTCCGCACGAAGCAGGAGATCAAGGCGACTCTCGACGGCGTCGCGTCCGGCAAGGTGGACATCATCGTCGGGACGCACCGCCTCCTGTCCAAGGACGTGCAGTTCAAGGATCTCGGCCTGCTGGTCGTGGACGAGGAACAGCGCTTCGGCGTCGCGCACAAGGAGCGCATCAAGCAGATGCGGAAGCGCGTGGACGTCCTGACGATGACGGCGACGCCGATTCCGAGGACGCTGAACATGTCGCTCGTCGGCATCCGAGACATGTCGATCATCGAAACGCCGCCGAAGGACCGGCTGTCGATTCAGACCAACGTGGTCAAGTTCGACGCGCCGGTCATCGAGCGCGCGGTCCGGAACGAGCTGGCGCGCGGCGGACAGATCTACTTCGTGCACAACCGCGTCGAATCGATCTTCTCGATCGGCAATCTCCTGCAGCGTCTCGTGCCGGAAGCGCGCATCGTCATCGGCCACGGACAGATGGGCGAGGACGAGCTCGAGCGCGCGATGCTCGGCTTCGTCGAGCGGCAGTACGACCTCCTGCTCGCCACGACGATCGTCGAGAACGGTCTCGACATCCCGAATGCGAACACCATCATCATCAACCGCGCGGATCGCTACGGCCTCTCGCAGCTCTATCAGCTGCGCGGCCGCGTCGGCCGGTCGGATCGGCCCGCCTACGCGTACCTGCTCATTCCGCCGCAGGAATCGCTCTCGCCGGTGGCGCGCAAGCGGCTCGCCGCGATCAAGGAATTCAGCGATCTCGGCAGCGGGTTCCGCGTGGCGGCGCTCGACCTCGAGATTCGCGGCGCGGGCAACCTGCTCGGCGGCGAGCAGAGCGGCCACATCGATGCCGTCGGCTTCGAGATGTACATGAAGCTGCTCGAGGAGACCGTGCGCGAGCTGAAGGGCGAGGACATCGAGGACGACGTGCGGGCGACGGTGAACCTCGGGGTCGACTTGAAGATCGACGACGCGTACATCCCCGACATGAACCAGCGGTTGATGGTCTACCGCAAGGTGGCGGCGACCCGGACCGAGAAGGAGCTCGAGGCGACGCTCGACGAGGTCGCGGACCGGTACGGGCCGCCGACCGACGCGGTCCTGAATCTGGCCGAATATGGACGCATTCGCGTCATGGCGGACCGGCTTGGCGTCGACACCATCGACCGGGAGGGGCGGCTCGTCGTCATAAGGTTCAGGCCGCAGGCGAAGGTCGATCCCGTCAGGCTGGTGAAGGTCGTTCACGAGTGGCCAGGGGCCGTGCTGGTCCCGCCGGTGTCATTGAAAGTGGACTTGGATGCGCGCCCGGGCGGACCTGAAGGTCCGCCCCTACGGTCCCAACCTGATGGACGTAGGGGCCGACCTTCAGGTCGGGCCAGGGAGACGTCCTGGTGGACGGCCCGCGCGACGACCGGCGAGGTCACCACGGGGTTTACCAAGGAGGAGATCCTGCGGAAACCCAAGCAGAACCCGCGCGCGGAGGGCGGCATCTTCGCGCGCCTCGAAGAACTGCTCTCGGCGCTCGCTCCGGGTTAAAATGTTGAATTCCAAGGAATTGCACATGTTGAAACGAATCGCGCTCGCCGCGGTCCTCCTCACCGCCCCGCTCCAGGCGGAAGTCATCGAACAGGTCCTCGTGAAGGTGAACGGCGACATCGTCACCAAGAGTGACTTCGAGCGGATGCAGGTGGACTTCCTGCGTCAGCGTCCCGAGCTTCAGAACGTCACCCCGGAGAGCCCCGAGCTGCAGAAGGCCGTCGCCGAGAGCACGCCGCAGCTGATCCTCAACGCGGTCGACGAGCTCCTGCTCGTCCAGCGCGGCCGCGAGCTCGGCTACGTGATGAGCGACGACCAGTTCAAGAGCGTCCTCGACAACATCAAGAAGGACAACAACATCGACACCGACGAGAAGTTCAACGAGGCCCTGAAGCAGGAAGGGATGACGCTGGCCGACCTGCGGCGGCAGCTCGAGAAGAACATGCTCGAGACGCGTGTTCAGCAGAACGAAGTGCTCGCGAAGATCAGCGTCACCGAGGACGAGGCCCACGTGTACTACGACGCGCACAAGAACGAGTTCACGACGCCGTCCGAGCTGATGCTGCGCGAGATCCTGATCGCCGTCCCGGCGACTGACCGCGGCGTCAACGTCGCCCAGGACGATGCGGCGAAGGCGAAGGCCGAGGACGTGCGTCACCGCCTGCTCGCGGGCGAGCCGTTCGCGCGCCTTGCCGCCGAGGTCTCCGACGCGTCCTCCAAGGCGAGCGGCGGGCTGATCGGTCCTGTCAAGAGCGACGAGCTCGCGCCGGCGCTGCAGACGATGCTCGACAAGACCAAGGTCGGCGACGTCTCGGAGGTGATTCGCACCCAGCGCGGGTACCAGCTGCTGTCGCTCGAATCGCGGACCGAGCAGAAGGTGAAGACGTTCGACGAGGCCCGCCAGGACATCAGCGACAGGATCGCCGAGGAGAAGCGGCGCGCCGAGACGCAGAAGTACATCGAGAAGCTGCGCGCGTCGGCGTCGATCACCTGGCACAACGACGAGCTGAAGAAGGCCTACGAACAGGCGCTGGCCCAGCGGCAGAAGGCGCTCGAGACCGAGCAGGCGGCGCCCGCCAAAAGCTGATTCCGCATGGATCACGACTCGCCGATCGCTCCCGGCGCCAACGGCATCGTGCCGGCGTCGAACGAGGAGATCCGCTGGTACGCGCTGTGGACCCGGTCCCGACACGAGCAGGTCGTCAGGGAGCAGCTCGAACAGAAGCAGGTCGAGACGTTCCTTCCGACGGTCACGCGATGGAGCCGATGGAAGGACCGCAAGAAGAAGATCGACTGGCCGCTCTTTCCCGGCTACTGCTTCGCGCGGTTCAACGCGCGCGAGCGTCTGCCCATCCTGAAATGCACCGGCGTGGTGAGCATCATCTCGTTCGAGGGTGAGCCCGCGCCGATCCCCGAGCACGAGATCGACGGGATCCGCACGCTGATCGACAGCGAGCTGGCCTACGATCCCTGCCCGATGATTCGCGAGGGGATGATGGTGGAGGTCGCCCACGGGCCGCTGAAGGGGGTCATCGGCCGCCTGATTCGGAAGGGCGCGCACGCGCGGCTCGTGCTTTCGGTCGACCTGATAGGACAGGCGGTCAGCGTCGAAGTGGACGCGGCTGACGTCCGCCCATACTGATGAAAATCGGCTCCGTCGAGCTCGCCTCGCCGTTTGTCGTCGCGCCGATGGCCGGCATGACGGATTCCGCCTTTCGCCGGCTCGTCAAGCGCCACGGCGGCTGCGGCCTCGTCGTCACCGAGATGGTGTCGTCGGAGGGGCTGGTCCGCGGCATCGATCGCACGCTGGAGTACGCGGAGTACACCGAGGAAGAACGGCCCGTCTCCATCCAGATCTTCGGCGGCGACCCGCAGAAGATGGCTGCCGCCGCGCAAATCGTCGAGGGGATGGGCGCGGACATCGTCGACGTGAACATGGGCTGCCCCGTCCCCAAGATCGCGAAGCACAACGCCGGCTGCAGCCTGATGCGCGAGCCCGAGCATGCGGCGACCGTGATCAACGCCATGGCGAAGGCGGTGAAGATCCCGGTCACGGTGAAGATGCGCGCCGGCTGGAACGATCGTTCGCGCAACGCGCCGGATCTGGCGCGGCGAGTACAGGACGCCGGGGCCGCCGCGGTGACGATTCATGGCCGTACCGCGGAGCAGTCCTACACCGGGTCGGCCGATTGGGAACTGGTGTCGGGCGTCGCCCGCGATCTCGCGATCCCGGTGCTCGGCAGCGGCGATTGCGTGGAGCCGGTCCAGATCATCGATCGTCTCCGTTGCGGCGTGAGCGGGGTGCTCGTCGGCCGCGGCGTGCTGCGGAATCCGTGGATTCTCGCGCAGGCCGCCGACCTCGAGGCGGGCCGTTCACCGCGCGAGGTCACGCTCGCCGAGCGCGGGCAGTTTCTCCTCGACTACATCGACCTCCTGGTCAGCGAACGCGTGGGTGAATCCGAAGGCTTCCGTCACGTCGCGGGCACGGATCAACCGGGCGAGCCGCGCGAGGCCCGGGGACGCGAGCGCTGGGTCATCAACAAGCTGCGCGCGCTGTGCGCCTGGTATTCGAGGGGAATCGAGTCCGGTTCCCACTTCCGCGTCCGCGTCAACAACGCGACGTCCCTGTTGGAGTTGCGCGAAACCATACACGAGTTCTTCTTCCTTCACCCGGCCGTTACAGCCGCTCCCGCGTTGTCCCGATAACACCATCCGTATCGTTGCAGCTCAGCAAGTAGCGCAATTGACACAGGCTCGAACCCACTCCAACAAGACGTCGCGGCGGTCGATGTGACCGACAGGGCGAAGCTCCATCCAATGTCCGTCACCAGGTCTCCCGGATACACGCTTCTCGTCGTGCTGGCGCTTGGCGCCGCCGGCGCCTGCTCGAGGGCGCCCGCCGGCGAGCGTCCGGTCGCCGATTACGACCAGGGCACCGGCCGGCTGCGCCGCATCGCCTTGGATGCGAACAAGAACGGCAGGAACGACACCGTCAGCTACATGGACGGCACGCGCATCATCCGCGTCGAGCTCGATCTCGACGAGAACGGCAAGGTCGAGCGCTGGGACTTCTACCGTCCCGACGGCAAGCTCGAAAAAGTCGGTTTCGCGAGCCGCAACGACAGCGTGATGGATTCGCAGGCGTTCTACGAACCCGCCGGCGTGCTGCAGCGCATCGAGATATCCACGAAACGCGACGGGCGGTTCGATCGCACCGAGTTCTACGAGAAGAACGTGCTGGTGCGCAGCCAGGACGACAGCAACGGCGACGGCCGGCCGGACAAGTGGGATGACTACACGCCCCGTCCCGATCACGGGCCCGGCGAGCCGGCGTACGCGATTTCGGCGACCGCCTTCGACGACAGCGGCTCCGGCCGTCCCGAGCGGCGCTTCGTCTACGGGCCGAAGGGAAGCATTGCGCGGGTCGAGTTCGATCGCGACGGCAGCGGCAACTGGCAAACGCGCGCGCTGAGCGCGGCTAAGTAACTTTTCCCCAATGACATTTCCCCTGGGCAAACGCGGCATCGCCCGATCGGCCGCGATGGTCGACGCCATCGCGGGGCTCGAGCAGGCGCTCGTCGCCGACGGCGGCGTCATCATTCGCGGCGAAACGGCCACCGGCGGCGAGGTGTTCGCGCGCGCCATCCACCTGGCGTCGAACGGCGCGGGCGTCTGCGCCGTCAACGACCTGCTCTCGCGCGCGATGCAGACGGCGGCACCGAACGGAAAGCCGTTCGTCGTGTTCGACTGCGAGGTTGCCAACGCGGTCGAGCGCCGCCTGTTCGGCTCCGATGCCGAACGTCCGGCGCCCGAGGCGCTCGAGCAGATCGGCGAGACGTCCGTGTTGTACGAGGCGCTCGGGGGAACGCTGGTGCTCGGGAACCTGTCCGCGCTGCCAAGCCGTCTTCAGATGCGCCTCGCGCGCATCCTTCGCGACGGCGAAGTCAGCGTCGCCGCAGCGGAGAGACCGCAGCGTGTGGACCTGCGCCCGATCGCCCTCGTCGACGCCAACGACGACGAGGCCGTCATCCCGGACCTGCGGCGGCAGCTGTCGCAGACCGTCATCACCATGCCGCCGCTGCGCGAGCGCCGCGAGGATCTGCCAGCGCTGATTCGCCTTCAGTTGATCGACATCTGTGCCGGCCTGAACCTGCCGCCGAAGCGTGCGTCGAGGCAAGCGGTCGCGCTGCTGTCCGCGCTGCCGTGGCCCGGCAACCTGCAGGAGCTCGACGGGCTGCTGCGGGTGCTCGTGTTGAAGGCGCGCGACCGCATCATCCGGCAGGCCGACGTGCTCGCCAACATCCGGCTCCAGGGCGGACCGACCACGTTGATGTACGGCGGCTCGCTGAAGCAGGCTCGGGCGCGATTCGAGCGCGAGTACGTCGCGTCCGTGCTCGCGCAGCATCACGGACGCATGACCGAGGCGGCCAAGACGCTGGGCATCCAGCGCACGAATCTGTATCGCAAGGTCCGGCAGCTGTCCGTCAGCCGTCGTCGGGCGGGCGATCGATCACGGGTTTCATAATCCTGCGCTGCGCTGTTGCCGTTGCGAATACAGGTTCAATGATTGTTCTGATTCACCGGCGGGTGTTTCTGCTCGTCGTGCCGATGCTGCTCGCGGCGCAGCTGTGCGTCGCCCAGATGATCGACCCCAGGGGAACAGCCCGCATTCACATCGGTCCCATCTACGCGTCGCCGGCGCTGGCCGTCCAGGAATTCGGCCTCGACACGAACGTGTTCAACAACGCCGAGGAAAAGAAGGACTTCACCTTCACCGTCGTGCCCCGGGCGACGATGTGGATCCCGTTCGCCCGGCGCGCCCTGTTGACGGCCGCGGCGGGAACCGACGTCGTGTATTTCCAGAAATACAGCAGCGAGCGATCGCTCAATCCCCAGGTCCGGCTTCGCGGCGAGGGTGTGATGGGCCGCTTTCTGCCGTTCGCGGAAGCGTCGTACCTGAACACCCGTCAGCGGCCGAATTTCGAAATCGACGCCCGGCTCCGGCGGACGGAGGATGCCACGCGGATTGGCACGTCGGTTCGTGTGTCGCCGAAGACGTACGTCGAGCTGTCCGGGTCGCAGACGAACGTTGACTTCGCCGCCGACGCAGTCTTCAACGACGTCAACATGCGTGAAACGCTCAACCGGACGACGCGGTCGGCGCTCGTCGCGGTGCGCGACGACCTGACGCCGCTGACCACGCTCGTCGTCCGCGGTGAAGCGGCCACCAGCCGGTTCCCGCTGTCTCCGATCCGCAACGCCGATACGGTCAGCGTCATGCCGGGACTCGAGCTCAAGCCTAGCGCGTTGATTTCGGGAAGCGCGTACGTCGGCGTTCGCCGGTTCACGCCGCGCACCCGTGCGCTGCCGACGTTCAACGGCACGGTCGCGAGCGCCACGCTCAACTACACCTTGCGGTCGTCCACGCGCTTCACGGTCACGGCCGACCGCGACCTGGCGTACTCCTTCGAACCGCGGGAGCCGTACTACGTCGTGGACGGGTACGGCCTCACCGTGCGCCGCCAGATCGTCGGACGCACCGACGTCACCGGCAGCGCGGTGCGCCAGCAGTACGCCTATCGGGGACTCCTCTTGACGGCACAACCGGCCGCCGACGCCGATCGCGTCGACGTGACCAGGACCTTCTCGCTGAGCCTGGGCTACCGGTTCGGGCAGGACACGCGGCTCGGGTTCGGCGCGTTCTACCGCCAGCGCGAGTCGACCAGCGTCGGCCAGCGCGATTACCAGGGCTTCCGGTTCATCACCACGCTCGACTACGGGATGTAACCAGTCAACGCGCAGATTTCACTTCGTTCGTTGTCTCTCGCTGCTGGTCCTTCTGACCTCCATCTAGCAGCCGCTCCAATCAGACAATCTTCGGACGGGCAACCGGTATCGACGCCGGCGAGGACGGAGTCGCGGGTTTGATCAGCAGGTGGGGCAGAGCTGATGGTCGGAGGGCCAGGCCCATCTTTCGAACGGACTTCTGATCGCGAGCTTCAGAAACCGCCGAAGGCGACGAGAGCGCTTCATGTTCAGTTCACCAGAAAAAGTGCTGCGAGGGTGCACGCAAGGGCGACAAGCCGCCAGGCGCCGGTAGTCATCACGCCTGCCGAGGCTCCAAGTTGCGTACCAACGAAAAGCTGCCATTTCGTGCACGCGGCGGTACGCCTCGCGGGACAAAAAGGAAAAACGTTAGAGTGTTGAGGCAATGTCCCTGAGGGTGGCCTTCGACCTTGACGGCACGATCGCCGACATGGAGAGCGCTCTGATCCGCGTTGCCGAGCAGCTCTTCGGTCCGAACGTGGCGCTGCGCCCGGCTGGGAGCGAACATCTCGACGCGCCGGCCAGCGTGGACGACGTGGCCGACAATCCGGCGAAAGTGGAGTCGCGGCCGGAGAAGAAACAGGTCCTCGGCGGCGGCCAGCTGCGCCAGGTATGGGAGCGCGTCGCCGCGACGGAGAATTTCTGGGGCACGCTCGAGGAAATCGAGCCGGGCTCGGTCGCGCGGATTGCCGCGCTCCGCGACGAGCACCGGCTCGAGGTGATATTCCTCACGCAGCGGCCGGACACGCAGGGCGACATCACGCAGCTGCAGACGCAGCGATGGCTCCGGGCGCACGGGTTCGAGCTGCCGTCCGTGTTCGTGCTTCGCGGGTCGCGCGGGCTCGCGGCGGCCGCGCTGCAAATCGACGTCGTCGTGGACGATCGGCCCGAAAACTGCCTCGAGGTCGCCACCGAGTCGCGGGCGCGTCCCCTGCTGCTCTGGCGCGATCCCGTCGAGCTGCTTCCACCCGGCGCGAAGAAGCTCGGCATCGAACCGGTGCCGTCGATCGCCGAGGCGGTACGGCTGATCCAGGCGATGGTGCCCGGCGCGCCGAAACCGTCCCTCTTTTCGCGCCTTCGAAGCGTCATCGGCATCTAGCGGCGGGATGATTACCGCGGTCCCCCTCGTCCTGTTCGTCAGCGCGACGCTCGCGCTGTGGCTCGCCGCCCTGATCCACCAGCGCGCCTCGGCGCCGGGCGGATATCCGTTCGTGTGGCTGATGGCGTCGATCGCGCTCTGGTGCCTCACCAGCGCGTTCCACGGACTGACGCCGTCGCTCGACGAGAAGATCCTGTGGGCGAAGGTCCAGTACCTCGGCATCGCGACGGTCCCCCCGCTCTGGTTCGCGTTCCTGTCCGACTACGTCGGCGCACGGTGGTCCGCCGACCGGCGCGTCCGCATCGCGCTGGGCGCCGTCGCGACGACGACCATCCTGCTGGCGTTCACCAACGAAGCGCACCACCTGGTCTGGACGTCGGTGCAGATCGCACCGAACGGTCTCGCTGCCTACGAGCACGGCACGTGGTTCTGGATCGTGGCGGTCTACCACTACGTCCTGCTGCTGGCGGGCACGTACATTCTCGTGCGCGCGATGCGGCGCTCGCCCGCGGCGTTCAAGGGGCAGTTCTCGACGCTCATCGCCGCGAGCGTGGTCCCCTGGGCGTGCAACGCGATCTACCTCTTTCAGCCGCAGCTGCTCGCCGGCTTCGACGCCACGCCGCTGTCGTTCGCGTTTTCAGGACTGCTCTTCACGTGGGCGCTCTACCGCACGTATCTCTTCGACCTGATTCCCGTCGCGCACGACATGCTGGTGGACAGCCTCAGTGACGGCGTCGTCGTCGTCGACCCCGCGGGCCGCGTGCTCGACATGAACGCGGCCGCACGGAACCTCGGCCAGCCGGGCGTGAGCTGGATCGGCAGGACCGCACAGGAGGTCTTCCCGTTTCTCGCCGGCTCCGAGCTGACCCTGTCGTCCACGCCCTCTTCCACGCTCGTGATGACGTCGGACCCGGATCCGATCCACTACGACGTCCGCACCATGCCCGTGCGGGCCAGGGGCGGCAGCTACGCGGCCTGGGTCGTGCTCCTTCGCGACGTCTCGGCGCAGATGCACGCGCAGGCGGAGCGCGATGCCCTCGAGTCGCGGGTGCAGGAGCAGCAGAAGCGCGAGAGCCTGAGCGTGCTGGCCGGCGGTCTGGCACACGACTTCAACAACCTGCTCGCCGGCATCGTCGGCAACGCCGACCTGCTCGCGCTGCAGATTCCCCCGTCGAGCGGCATGGGCAGCCACATCGGCGCGATCATCCTCGGCGCGCAGCGCGCCGCGGACCTCGTGGCGAAGATGCTGGCCTATGCGGGCGAGCGTCATGGTTCGATGGAGATGATCGACCTCGACGCGCTCATCATCGAGATGCTGGAGCTGCTGCGGGCGTCGGCGGCGCGCCACTGCACGCTGCAGTATCACGGCGAGCCGGCGGTGATTGTCTGCGACGCGACGCAAATCCGGCAGGTGGCGATGAACCTGATCATCAATGCCGCGGAAGCCGTCGAGGAGCACACCGGCACGGTCGTGGTGTCGACGGGCGTCGAACGCCTTTCCGCCTGGAAGCTGGCGGACATGACGTTCGGCGGCGATGCCGAGCCCGGCACTTACGCGTTCCTGGAGGTTCGCGACAACGGTCCGGGGATGGAGGCGGCGACGCTGTCACGCATCTTCAACCCGTTCTTCACCACCAAGCAGACGGGCCACGGCCTCGGCCTCGCGGCGGTGCAGGGCATCGTCCGCGGTCACCGCGGAGCGCTGCACGTCGACAGCACGCCGGGCAAGGGGTCGAGATTCTGCGTCTGGTTTCCCGTCGCTCAGCAGGCCCCCGGCTCGAGCATCCCCCGCAACCCTTCCGCCCTTTCTTCCACGTCGAAGTCGTAAATCAGGGTATCGGCGAGCGCGGCGAAGAATCTCGTCGCGATCGGTTCGTGCGCAGGGTGGTCGAGGTACGCCCGCAGGCCGTCGGTGTCGTCGAATTCGAGGATGGCGGCGTACGGGAAGTCGGTGTGGATCAGGTCCTCGTACGCGCGGCCGATGCGGATGCGCTGGCCGACGGTCGCGCGCCGGATGGAGGGGATGTCGCGCAGCGCGGTCTCCCACGTGTCGAGCAGTGCGCGACGCTCCGCGACAGACACGTCAGGGCGAAGGCGGAACAGCACGACGTGCGCGATCATGGCACCGGAAGGTATCAGGTTTCAGGCCTTGCGCGGACCCTTTGGGTACTTGCCGGCTGGGCGGAACGGACGTCGCGACAGCCCACGTTCCGGCGGGCCGGGGGCTGGAGTGATCGGCTGCTCGGGCTTCGGCGGTGGCGTCGGCTTCGGCTCCTCGTCCGGTCGCGGCTCTCGATTCGGTCCTTGCGGACGCGGCGGCGGCGTCGGCTCTTCCGTGCCCTGACTGCGCGTCCAGGGCTTCTGCATCCAGGGCTTCTTCCCTGCGGGCCGCCACCTGGCTTCAGGGCGCTTCTTCCAATCGGGCTTCTTCCAATCGGGCCTCTTCCCTTCGAGACTCTTCCCTTCGAGACTCTTCCCTTCGGGCCTCCTCCCTTCGGGCTTCCTCCCTTCGGGCCTCTTGCCTTCGAACCGCTTGCCTGCAGTCCCGTCGCCCTCTCGACTGTTACCTTGACCCTGCTTGACACCTGATCCCTGACTCCTGCCACCTGCCGCGTTCTTCCGCTGCCATCGCTCCTGCCGGATGGAGGCGTTGCGTTGCTTCTTGGCGTCGACGAACTTCTGACGCGGGTCGCGGTGATCGCCGCCCGGCCGCCAGTCCCGACTTCGCCGCTCTCTCTCGCGGCCGGCTTCGTCGGGGCGAGCGCCCGGTCGCCGGTCTTTCTCGCGGCCGGCTTCGTCGGGGCGAGGGCCCGGTCGCCGGTCTCTCTCGCGACCGGCTTCGCCGGGGCGAGCGTGTCGCTCGCCGCCGCGGTTCCGGGCGCCGCCTCGCGCCTGCGCAGCCCGCGCCGCGTCCTGCGATTCCCACAGCTTCCCGCGCGCGAAATATTTCATCTGCGCGTCGGGATGCTTTTCCCTGATGCGCTGAAACGTGGGCAGCAGCTCGTCGCGGTCTGCCGCGCGAAACGCGGTCGGCAGTCCGCCCGCGATGATGGTCCAGTAGGCATAGCGCGGAGGCATGGTCGCTCAGTCCTCGCCGATCCGTTTCAGTTTCTCGACCAGGGTAGTCCGTTTGATTTTCAGGAGCTCGGCCGCCTTGTTGCGGTTGCCGCCGGTCCGCTCGAGCGATCGGCGAATGAGGTCGCGCTCGATGGACGACAAGTACGCGGGGAGGTCGAGCCCCTCCTCGGGGAAATCGACAAACGGCGTCGAGGCCGTCTGCGGCACCGCCTGGATCTCGGGCGGCAGATCCGTGTTGTCAATCTCGTTGCGGCCGACGCCGAGCGCGACGGCGCGTTCGACGGCGTTTTCGAGCTGCCGCACGTTGCCCGGCCAGCCGTAGGCCATCAGCGCGCGCATCGCCGCCTGCGACACGTGCATCCCTGTGCCCGGCGCGAACTTCTCGAGGAAGTGCGTGACGAGCAGCGGAATGTCGTCGCGCCGCTCGCGCAGCGGCGGCAGCTGCATCGGGATGACGTTGAGCCGGTAGTAGAGGTCTTCACGGAAGCTGCCCTCGGCCACCATCCTCGCGAGATCGGAGTTGGTCGCCGCGATGAACCGCACGTCCACCTTGACCGTGTGGCTGTCGCCGACGCGCTCGAACTCGCGCTCCTGCAGCGCGCGCAGCAGCTTCATCTGCAGCGCCGTGCTCATCGTCCCGACTTCGTCGAGAAACAGCGTGCCCTTGTGCGCCTGCTCCATGCGGCCCTGCCGTGTGCCGACGGCCCCCGTGAACGCGCCGCGCACGTGGCCGAAGAGCTCCGCCTCGAGCAGCGTTTCCGGAATCGCGCTGCAGTTGAGCGCGACGAACCGGTGCGCGCGCCGCGGGCTGCTGTGATGGATCGCCCGCGCGACGACCTCCTTGCCGGTGCCCGTTTCACCCGAGATCAGAATCGTGCTCGCCGATCGCGACACCGTTTCGAGCAGCGTGAACAGCTCGCGCATCGGGCGGCTGCGGCCGAGAATGCCGCCGAACTGGTACCGCTCCTCGAGTTGCGATCGCAGGTAGGCGTTCTCGGACTTGAGGCGCCGCTGCTCGATGGCCTTCTGCAGCACGTGCATCAGCTCGTCGAACTGGAACGGCTTGGCGATGAAATCCGACGCCCCGCGCTTGATCGCATCCACCGCGTCCTTCATCGTGCCGTAGCCGGTGATCACGATGCCGACGATGCCGGGGTAGCGCTCGAGAGCGGTTTCGATCACCCTCGTGCCGTCGACGCCGGGCAGTCGCAGGTCGGTGATCACCACGTCGAAGGCGAACTGCTCGAGGAGCTGAATGGCCTTTTCGCCGTTGTCGGCCTCGACCACCTCGAAGCCCCGCTCACTCAGCCGCTCGGCCATGAGCGACCGGAGGGCAGGTTCGTCGTCAACAAACAGCAGGTGGAGCACCGCCAATAGTTTGACACACCCCGGAGGCGTCCGAAGAATGGGCTTAGGATTCAGCCATTTAGCCCGGCTAAGGGTTTGGGCCCAACCGCCCGATACACGCTTGTGAAGCCGTCAGGGCCTGATTCCTGGACCATCCTTGAATCCTGAGACCTGACACCTAAAACCTTATGGATAGACAAACTCTTTCGATCATGAAGGCCTGCGAAGCGGTTGGTGTGAGCCGACGCACGATTTACAACTGGATCTCGGCGGGGAAGGTCGAATACGTCCGGACGGCCGGCGGCTCGATTCGCATCTTCGCAGATTCGCTGTGGCGGGACGCCAACGCCCGTCCGGCAGCCGCGAACACTGTGGCGCAGTCTGCGACGACCGGGCAATCCGCCTAAGCCCGGTCGGTCGCGGAATCGATGCGAATGGAACCCCCCATCCAGGATCCACAGCTTCGCCAGCTTTTTCATCAGCTGAACAACCAGCTGGGAATCGTGCTGGCGCATGCGGAGTTGCTCGAAGCCAAGGCTCCGGACATGGCGCACCGCGCCCGCGCCGAGCAGGTGGTGAAGAGCGTGCTCGACGCCATGGGCACAGCTAAAGAGATCAGGCGCCGTTCTGAGCCACAGACGCCCGCCGACGTCTCATCACGAAACACGAAGCCCGCCCTTCAGTGAAGTCTGTTTCAATCAGGGACGACCTCCTCTTTTTGTAATTCAAATCGTCAACGAATTGGCGAGCGAGATCGCCAAAACCGCCGATTCGTTGACGATTCGGGCGTTCCTGGCCGACTCTCCCGCGAGCCGCGACTTCACAAAAAGCAACGCTAAGACCCAGTAATTCCAAAGCCTTACGGGGTGAGTGCGACTGGTGATCCGAATCACTTTCCCACCGGTTGAGCTTGTTGGTATACCCGTTGCCTAATGGTGCGCCGGAGGTCACATTCATGCGCTCGCGTCCACGTTCAGGCAAAGAGAATCCTCGCGTCGTAGCCAGTCTTCCGTTCGTCGAGCAGCTTGCTCGCCGGGTAGCGGCGACCATGCCCCACTCGATTGACATCGGCGATCTCGTCCAGGACGGGGTCATTGGACTGATCGACGCCGCGCACCGCTTCGACGAGTCGCGCGGAATCAAGTTCGAAACCTTTGCCGAACGCCGCATTCGCGGCGCCATGATCGACGCGCTCCGCAAGCACGCCTGGCCGCGCGGCGTCCGCCGCCAGCGGCGCGAGCTCGAAGCGGCGCGCGAGCAGCTGCGGCGCGAGCTCGGATGCGAGCCGTCGCTCGCCGACCTCGCCGCCAAGATGGGATCGGACGAGAAGCGCCTCGGCCGCACCATCGTCCGCATCAACGCGATTGAATCGACCTCCCCACTCGCGAGCGGAGAAAACCTCGACGAGTCGACGCTGCCGGCGGCGCTCATTCCGTCCGAGCCCGAGCAGCCCGACACGGCCTACGAAAAATCAGAAACAAAAGATCGGATCCGCGCGGCGATCGAATCGCTCCCCGCGCGCGAGCAGAAGGTCATCGGGCTCTACTACTACCAGGAAGCCACGATGAAGCAGATCGGCGCCGAGATCGGCGTCAACGAGTCTCGGGTATCGCAACTCCACGCGCGGGCCATCCGCCGACTTCGCGATGCGCTGGCCGGATCAATGCCGGCGGCTGAAGCCGCGAAGGCGATGCGGACTGCGATACTTGAGTTCCAGCAGAAGCCGCGGATGGCGAAGGCGACGCTCGGCACCGCGGCCCCGCAGGCCGACGCCGTCGCGGAGACTCCCGCGGCCCGGCAGACGGCCGTCGTCGTCGACTACGCGAGCGTTTCGCGCACCGCGCGCAGCAAGTCGGACAGCCTGAACGGCTTGGCGAGCCAGCGGCAGCCGCTTTCCTCGAGGAAGCGCTCCGCGTCGGTTCCCGCGACGTCGCCCGTGACGAAGATCACGCGGCGCGCCAGCGACGGCGTCGCCGCGGCGATGGCGCGGTAGAGCGTCATCCCGTCGACGCGCGGCATCTTCAGGTCGCAGATCACCACGTCGTAGTTCGCACTCCTCAAGCAGGCGAGGGCCTCCTGGCCGTCGCCTGCATGATCCACTTCCAGTCCAGCATCGGTCAGCGCTTCGGCGACCGCCGCCGCCAGCGCGCGCTCGTCCTCGACGATGAGCACCGATGCGCCCCGCACCGCGTCCATCGGCGGAAGCGTCTGCCCTGGCGCTCGCGCCGGCGCGTCCGCGCCGTTGACGGGCAGCTCCACCGCGAAGGTGGCGCCGCCGCCGGGAGTCGTGCCGACGCGAATCCGGCCGCCATGCTCCTGCACGATCGCGTAGGCGACCGTCAGGCCGAGCCCCGTCCCCTTGCCGACCTCCTTGGTGGTGAAGAACGGGTCGAAGATCCGCGTCTGGACCTCGCTCGGCACGCCGGGTCCGTCGTCGGCGACCTCGAGGATGGCGATGTCGCGATCGATGTCGTGCCGCGTTCGGACGGTCATGACGCCGCCGCCGTTCGCGCCGAGCACCGCCTGTTCGGCGTTGATCAGCAGGTTGAGCAGCACCTGCTGAATCTGGTGGCCGTCGGCGAAGACGCGCGGAAGGGCGGGCGCCAGTTCTTCGCGCACGGTCAGGGAGGGCATCTGCTCGTAGGCGCGCAGCGCGAGCGTTCCCCTGACGACCGTGTTGACGTCAATCATCGCGCGAGTCGACTGGCGCTTCCGCGCGAACGTCAGCAGGTTGCGGACGATCCGCGCGGCGCGCTCGGCTTCGCCGAGGATGACGGACGCGCCGCGCCTGGAGGTGTCGTCGAGCGGCTTCTCCGACAGCCGCTCCGCCCAGCTCAGGATCGTCGCCAGCGGGTTGTTCAATTCGTGGGCGACGCCGGAAATCGTCTGGCCGAGGGCGGCCATCTTCTCGGACTGGAGGATCTGCTGATAGATGTCCTTCGACTGGTCGTCGAGCCGTTTCCGCTCGCTGACGTCGCGGACGAGCGCCTCGACGCGCAGCAGGCCGCCATGCCGCGCCGGACGCGCGCGCGCGGTCACCTCGACCCAGACGGGCGATCCGTTGACGCGGCGCATGCGGAGCAGGTAATCGGTGACGCTGCCGCCCTCGACGAGGCGGGCCAGGAGCGCCTCCCTGGCGTCGGCGTCGACGAACCGCTCGTGGGCGAATGGCGCCACGTCGGCGTCGGGCGTCTCCGCCGCGTACCCGAACAACTGCTTCAGATAGGGATTGGCCGCGAGCGTCGTTTCCGGCGTGTCGACGCCGGGAGGCGCGAGCGATCCCATGAAGACGCCTTCGCGTACGGCTTCGAACAGGCGCGCGAACGCGTCTGCACGGGTCTGCGCCGCCACTGGACGGGGAGCTTTCGCGATAGGGCAATGCTACGCCGCGAAAAAGCCGCGACACAAGGCGGACCGTGAGCTCCGCCTTTTGTCACCCGCACAACGTGTTCGGGGTTGTCGGGTAGTCTGTACGGATGACGCCGACGACGGACGCCGCGCAGCGCTCCGCTTCCGCCGAGGCTTCGGCGCGCACGCGCACCGCGTACCTCGCGTGGCTCACCGTCTGCGTGCTGTGGGGCACGACGTACCTCGGCATCCGCGTCGCGCTCGAGACCATTCCGCCCGCGCTGCTCGGTGGCCTTCGGTTCACCGTGGCCGGCCTCCTGCTGATCGCCGTGCTCGCCGCGCGCGGCGAAGCGATGATCGCACGCACTCAGTGGCGCGGTCTCGCGCTCATCGGTTTTCTCACGGTCTGCGTCGGCAATGGCGGCGTCATCTGGGCCGAGCAGTGGGTCCCGAGCGGCATCGCCGCCGTGACGGTCGCGACCATTCCGTTCTGGATGATCGGGATGGATGCGCTGACACGTGATGGCGATCCGCTCTCGACGCGTCTCGTCATCGGGCTGCTCGTGGGCTTCGCCGGCATCCTGCTGCTCGTGTGGCCCGACATCACGACAGGCACCGCCGAGGGTCACCGGTTCCTGCTCGGCATCCTCGCGCTGCAGATCGCGTGCGTGGGCTGGGCGATCGGCTCGGCAATCTCGCGGCGTCACGCGCGCTCGGAGAACGTGCTGTCGGCGGCCGCCATGCAGATGACGTTCGGGGGCCTGTTCATGCTCGCCGCCGCGACGCTGCGCGGCGAGTGGAGTCACCTGGCGTTCAGCCCCCGCACGCTCGTCGCGGAAATCTACCTGACGCTGGCGGGATCGATCGTCGGCTACTCGGCCTACACGTATGCGCTTCGGCACCTGCCGACCGCGACCGTGTCGCTCTATGCGTACGCCAACCCGGTGATTGCGATGGTGCTCGGCGCGGTCATCGCCGGCGAGCCGTTCGGGCCGCGCGTCGTCCTCGCGTCATTGATGGTGCTGACGGGATCGGCGCTCGTGCAGTGGAGGGAGAAGCGGAAAGCGGCGGCCGCGGACGGGCGGCACGCCGCTGCGTGACTCAGACGCGCACTCAGACGACGCGGCGACCGCTCACGAGCCGCACCAGGAACAGCACGACGGCGATCACCAGCAGAACCCAGATGAAGTTACCGAGCGTGTAGCCACTGACCATTCCCAACAGCCAGAGAACGATCAGAATAATCGCAATGGTCTCGAGCACGTTCAAACCCTCCTCACAGCAGTTGCTGTGCCTCGATCGGAGAGGCTGCAACATGAGTACCGCGAGGCACTGGATCGCGGCGGCAGCCGTGCTCTGCTGTATGGCCGCGCCCGCCAGCGCGCAGCAAACGGCCGCTGTCGGGCAGTTTTTCGCCGGGGCTGCGCTTGGGCTCGGCCTCCACGAATCAGGGCACCTCGTCCTCGACGCCGCCTTCGGCGCGCACCCGGGCGTACGGAAAGTCTCGGCCGGATTCATCCCGTTCTTTGCCATCACGCATGAGCCCGTGACTCCCCTGAAGGAATTTACGATTTCGTCAGCCGGCTTCTGGGTGCAGCACGCCGGCAGCGAATACCTGCTGTCGCGCAGGCCCAACCTCCGCGAGGAGCACGCGCCCGTCGCAAAGGGCCTCCTGGCCTTCAACGTCCTGACGTCGGTGATGTACGCGGGCGCCGCGTTCGTCCAGCACGGCCCGCTCGAGCGCGACACGCGCGGCATGGCGATAGGGGCGGATATTCCCGAGCCGTGGATTGGCGCGTCGATCCTGGCGCCGGCCGTGCTCGACGGTGCGCGGTACTACCGGCCGCGTTCGCGCGTGCTGCGGTGGACGAGCCGCGCGGCGAAGATCGCTGGCGTGATGATGATTCTGAAGGCGGCAGGAAGCGGCGGGCAGAGTTAGCCGGGCAGCGGGCCGAGCGCAAACGTCATTGTGCCCTCGACGACGATGCGGCCGTCGACGCGCGCCACGCCCTGTAGCTGTCCCATGCGGCTGCGGAGCCGCTTCACGCGCGCCTCGATCTCCACGACGTCGCCGGGGTGGACGGGCAGGCGGTAGCGGACGCGGTCGATGCCCATGAAGAAGATGAGCTTTTCCCGGTTCTCGGCCTTCGACAGGATGAGAATTGCTCCCACCTGCGCGACCGCTTCGGTAAGAATCGTCGGCGGCAGCGCGGGCGACATGCCGGGCTGGCGCGAGAGGTAACGCTCGTTGAGCGACACGTTCTTGATCCCCACGATACGCTTGTCGGGTTCGAGCTCGGTGATGCGATCTACGAGCAGGAACGGGTACCGGTGGGGAATGATGCGCTCGATCGCGCTGTAGTCGAGCGGCAACGTCAGCGGGTCCATCGGGCTCGGGGACCCTTCAGTATAATCCGCGTCAAAGAAGCCATGAGCGAGCTCATCCAGCCAGCGGCCGCCCCGCCTCGCCAGAGGACCGACACCGAACTGCTGTCCACGCTGTTCGAGCTCGGTCGCGAGGTGACGTCGGTCCTCGACCTCGCGGACCTCCTCGAGAAGATTCCGCAGCTGATCGCGCGGCTCACGAGGTTCAGCGCGTTCGCGGTCTACCTGCTCGACGAGGGCAGACAGGAGCTGCACATCGCGTACGCCGTCGGGTATCCGCAGGACGTCGTGCGCACGCTGCGTCTCCAGGTCGGGCAGGGCGTGGTCGGCGCCGCGGTGGAGCAGGGGCGGCCGATCCTCGTCAACGACATCGGCAAGGAGCCGCGCTTCGTGGGGCCGCTGCGCAACATGGTGTCGCAGCTGGCCGTGCCGATGCGGCGAAAGGGGCGCGTGATCGGCGCCCTCAATCTCCTGAGCGAGCACGCGGGCGCGTTCACGGATCAGGACGAGGCGCTGCTGCGGCAGTTCGCCGCGCACGTGGCGGTCGCCATCGAGAACGCGCGGCTGTTCCGCTCGGAGCGGCACTACACCGAGACGCTCGAGACGCTCGCCGAGATCGGCCGCGAGATGTCCTCCATCCTCGATCTCGAGGTGCTGCTCACGCGCATCGCGAGCCTCACCAAGCGCGTGATCGATTACCGGACCTTCGGCATCCTGCTGCTCAACGAGACGACCAACGTGCTCGAGATGAAGCTCGCCGTGCGGTACGGCGAGGAGAACGCGGCGAAGAACATCAAGCTCGGCGAAGGGCTGGTCGGCTGGGCGGCGCTTCACAAGGAGCCCGTGCTCGTCGCGGACGTGTCGAAGGACCCGCGCTACGTCAACCTGGTCGAAGACGTCCGCTCGGAGCTGGTCATCCCGATGCTGATCAAGGAGCGGTGCATCGGCGTGTTCGACCTCGAAAGCCCCGAGCTGAACGCGTTCACGAAGGACAACAAGGAGCTGCTCACGGCGCTCGCCAGCCAGGCGGCCGTCGCCATCGAAAACGCGCGGCTATACGAGCAGGTGCGGCGCAACGAAGAGCGCATCGAGAAGGAATTGCGGTTCGCGCAGCGCGTGCAGGCGGCGCTGCTGCCGTCGGAACCGCCCACGCGGCTCCGCAACGCCGACGTGGCCGGCCGGTTTGCGCCGGCCCACGAGCTCGGGGGCGACCTGCACGACTTCATCGCGCCCGAGCCGAACAGCCTCGTCGTTGCCGTCGGCGACGTGTCGGGGAAGGGTGCGCCCGCCGCGCTCTACAGCGCCTTCGCCGCGGAGCTCGTGCGTTCGCGCACGGTCCGGCGCCGGTACACGCCCGAGAAGTTCAGCGTCGCCGGCGTCCTGCAGTCGATGAACACCATCCTGCACGACCGGCAGCTCGAGGAGTACTACTGCACGCTGTGCTACGCGTTCTTCGACTTCAAGCGGCGCGTGGTGACGATCTCGAATTCCGGGCTGCCGTACCCGATCCGCTGCACCGAGACCGAATGCGGCCAGATCGAGCTGCCCGGCGTGCCGCTCGGCTCGTTCTCAGGCGTGACCTACGACGAGGTGACGATCCCGCTCCACGCGGGCGACGTGTTCACCTTCTGCACCGACGGCATCTTCGAGGCCGCGGCCCCGGACGGCAGGGACTTCGGCGCGAAGCGGATCTGCGACGTGGTGAATCAGAACAGGAAGGGGACCGCGCGCGAGATCGTGGACGCGATCTTCGACGCGGTCATCATGTTCAGAGGCACGGCGCCGCAGGTCGATGACATGACCGCGGTCGCCGTGAAAATTACCGCGTAAGTCTAGTACTTGATCTTCCGCTTCTCTTCGTCGAGGTGCAGCCCGAGCGACTGGCCGCCAAACGCCGCCAGCTCCTGCACGCGCCCCTTGACGTTCACGCGCGTACCCGTGGAGGGCACGCGGCCCGAATGGCCGATCACCGTGATCTGCCCCGTGCCGTCGTCGACGCTGTAGAACTGGAACGGCACGAGCGGCAGTCCCCAGCTGCGGGTGACAACGCCGTTCACGTTCACGGACTTGTTGTAGTACTTCGCGGGCTGATCCTTCAGCTGCGCGACATGAACGCTGCGCGCGGCGCAACCGGAGATCAGCAGCGCGCCGAGCAATGCGAGAACGAAGCGCGGAGCCTTGGCCATTTCAACAGTCCCCCTCAAACCTGAAGAGGTCGCGACCGGATCGTGAGAGAACCGGCCGGGATGCGGCGATGCCAGCGCCTGCCTGAAGTTACGCATCCCGGTGATCCGGCGCGACCATCCGGCGACAGTTCAAATCGTGTACCCGGGTGAGAACCGGAAAATCAGGCTGGGAAAACGCAGGTCTGCAGGAAACTGTCGCCGGAAGGAGTCAGGCGTCAGGCCTCAGGCGTGGTCGCTATCAGCCGAGCTGAGCCCGGCGGCGGGCCTGAGACCTGGACCATGCCTGGAACCTGATACTTGCAGCGGTCCGGTGCTAGAAAGCCTGCACCAGACCGACGTTGATCCGCCACATCCTTTGATCGGGGATCGAGGGAGAGGAGACGGGCGTCACACGGTTGCCGCGCCACTGGTAGTCGTAGTTGGCGACGATCGCGGTGAGCGACGGCAGCAGCAACTGCACGCCGACGGTGGCGGTTTTCGCACGGAACTCACCGATTTGATCGATGGAGTACAGATCGAAGTTGTCGACGCCGCTCACGTAGCCGCCGCGGAGCCAGATGCGCGGCCGGAGCTCGTGCGCCGCGCGCAGGTCCAGCGTCTGACCCTTGATGCCGGTCACCGTCGCGGTATCGGTTGAGGTGAACGCGTAGCGCCCTCCGACCGTCCAGCGAGGCGTCAGCGACACGGTGGCCCCCGGCGCGAACATCACGACGTTGGCGCCGAAGAAATCGAAGTAGCGGAGCGTCCCGGTATAGGTCGCGCGGTGATAGCCGTACTCGACGCGGCCCAGGAAATCGTTCTGCGGCATCACGCGGTTGTCGCCGCCGACGAGCACCTGGCCCGTCACCGTTCCCCACGGCGTGTAGCGCCACTCGACGCCGCCACCCGCGCGGTTTTCACGGCGGTCGGCCTTGGTCTGCAGCTGCGCGCGCCCGATGAGGCGCACCGGTTCCGACAGCCTGTAGTTCAGCGCGAGGTCCGAGCCGCGCGTGGCCGGCGTGACGCCGTTGTAGTCCTCGCCGTAGGTCTGGCTCTCGAAACGGTGCTCGTGCTGGCGGCGGGCGTTCTCCAGCGTGATCCGGTTCGTGATCGTCGGCGCCAGCACCGTCAGCCGCTGGTAGTAACTGATCGACTGCGTTTGCTCGCCGGCGAGACGGTACCCGTCGGCCAGCGAGGCGACGACGTTCGGGTTCTCCGGCGAAAGCTGCTCGGCGCGGCGCAGCGCGTCGAGCCCCTCGACCACTCGATCCTGCTGGAGCAGCACGTTCCCGAGACCGACCCACGCGTCGACGTTGCCCGGATCCTCGAGGACCACGCTGTGGTACACCGCCTCGGCCACGTCGGGATGACCCATGCGGGCGTGCACGCTGGCGATCCAGAGACGCGCGGTGTGATCCTCGGGATTGGCCGCCACGATTTTCTGCAGGGCGGCGAGCGCCTCGGCGTTGCGGCCGTCCTGCGCCAGCTGAATGGCAGCGGGCAGATCCGGCGGGGCGGTCGGCGACGGCTGCGCGACGTTCTGCGCAAGCGCGAGCACAAGGAGAGAAAGCAGCATACCTCTGGTTTCGGATGGTGCTGCTGCTGGCAACAGGCAGGTGGCAGATAACAGGTATCAGGTCTCAGGCGTGGTCCCGGTGTCAGGGGTAGGGTTTCAGGCGTCGCAGGCGGGTATCAGCCGCGGGAGGCCGTGACGGCCGTGGAATTCGTGCTTTCCGGCACGCTGCTGGCCGCCGGCCAGGCCGGGACGATGCCGGCCAGTTGCGCCGCGAACATCGCGGCCACCGCCTGGGTCG
>Ga0209438_1000075_pt1 | contig 24742 bp, 18 predicted proteins | sample GraSoi_2013_20cm_FD_185825 | JGI IMG/M metagenome (GOLD analysis project Ga0209438, IMG submission 185825) | Grasslands soil microbial communities from the Angelo Coastal Reserve, California, USA - Sample 9_17_2013_20cm (SPAdes) (version 2) | ecosystem: Environmental > Terrestrial > Soil >...
GTGCAGTGCGCGCACATCGAAGCGCTCCTCTCCGCTGGCCGCCACTTCCTCGACCAGGCGCCCGCCTGCGATGAAGCCCATGCGGTCGGCCACGTCGGCGGCGCCCAGCAGGTCGTGCGTGACCATGAGAATGGCCACGCCCTGCCCGCGCAACTGCATGAGCAGCCGGCTGAACTCGGCCGTGGCCTGCGGGTCCAGGCCCGAGGTGGGTTCGTCCAGCAGCAGCGCCGGCACCCTGCGCGCCAGCGCCAGCGCAATCGCCACCTTCTGGCGCATGCCCTTGGAAAAACCGGAGACGCGCCGGTCGTGCGCGGCAGCGTCCAGCCCTGCGGCAGACAGCGCCTGGCCGATGGCGCCGGCCGCGGCCGGCTGGCCCGCCAGCTCCAGCAGGTAGGCCACGTTCTCGCGCGCACTCAGGTGCTCGTACAGCGCCACGTTCTCGGGGATATAGGCGATCAGGGCACGCGCCTGCGCAGGCGCCGTCACCGGGTCCACGCCCTGCACGCGCACCTGTCCGCTGCGCGGCCGCACAAAGCCCAGCAGCATGCTCAGCGTGGTGGTCTTGCCCGCGCCGTTGGCGCCCAGCAGCGCATAGATCTCGCCCGCATTCACGGCCAGGTCCAGGCCCTGGAGGATGGTGCGCTCGCCATAGTCCACCACGGCGCCCAGCGCTTGGAGCACGGGCGTGGAGGCAGAAGTGGGGTTGGAAGAAACAGGAAGGGATGGATGCATGGCGGGGCTCAGAACTTTGCTTGAAGGCCTACGGTGACGGTGCGGGCCGTGCCCGGCGTCACCCACAGCCGGCTGTACGAGCTGGTGTAGTAGGTCTTGTCGAAGAGGTTGTCCACGTCCAGCGTCAGGCGCAGCGTGGGGCTGATGCGCCAGTAGGCAACCAGCTTGGCCGTGGTGTAGCTGGGCAGCTCGAAGGCGGCCTTGCCGGCATCGGCCTCGGCCTGCGTGCGGGCCTGGCCCAGGCGCTTGCCCATGTGGGTGACGCCGCCGCCGATGCCGTAGCGCTGGCCGTTGGAGAAGGCGTTCTCGTAGACCGCCAGCACGCTGCCGTTGACCTTGGGCACGTTGAGCAGGCGCCCGCCCACCTCCAGCGTGTTGTCGCGGGAGATCTCTACATCGTTGAGCACCAGGCTCGCATTCAGGCGCCAGCGCTGCGTGACCTGGCCGGCGAAGTCGAATTCCAGGCCCCGGCTGCGGATCTCGCCGGCCGAGACCGAATAGCCGGCGTTGCCCGGGTCGGCCGTCAGCACATTGCGCTTGCGGATGTCGAACAGCGCGGCCGTGGCACCCATGCGCTGGTCGGCACTTTCCCACTTGGCGCCCAGCTCCATGGAACGGCCGGATTCCGGGCTGAAGCCCGCACCGGCCACATCGATGCCCACGTTGGGCCGGAACGAGCGGCCCGCGTTGGCATAGAAGGTCCATTGCGGCAGCGGCAGCCAGCTCAGGCCCAAGCGCGGCGAGGTCGAGGCCGGGTCCTGCTGCGTGGTCGCCCCCGTGCGGCGGTTGTGCAGCGACTGGTCGTAACGGTCCATGCGCAGGCCGGCCACCACGCGCCATTGGGGCGAGAGCTTGATGGCGTCCTGCAGGTAGAAGGCCGTGTTGCGCTGCCGCTCGAAGGTGTCGGTGTTGGCCGTGGGCACGGGGCGCGCGCCGCCGTAGATGGGGTTGTAGATGTTGATGGCGTAGGGATTGGCCGCCGTCGGGTTGGCGCGCAGCATCAGCGTGTCCATCTCGAAGCGAAAGCTCTCCAGGCCCAGCAGCAGCTCGTGTTCGACGGCGCCCGTTTTCACCGTGCCCTGCAGCTCGGCCTGCACGGCGATATCGTCGGACTGGTAGTCGCGGAAACGCCGCTGGCGCGTGAGGTCGCCATTGGCCAGCAGCGCGTGGGGTTCGGTGGAAAAGCCGTTGATCGAGGTTTCGCGATAGGACAGGCCCAGGCGGCTGCGCCACTGCGCGTTCCACTCGTGCGAGAGGATGAACTGGTGGGTGCGGTTTTCCACCGTCACATCGCCGTCGCCCGGCTCGCCCAGGAAGCGGCTGCGCGAGATGGCGCCCAGCCGGTCGCCCACGGCCACCACGCCGCGGTCCAGCGGCGTCTTGTGGCGCAGCAGCTCGCCCGAGTACTCCAGCACCGTATCGCGCCCCAGCTTCCAGGTGAAGGCCGGTGCGATCACCTGGCGGCTGGCGCCCACGAAATCGCGGAAGCTGTCGCGGTCCTCCACGGCGATGTTGAGCCGGTAGGCAAAGTTCTCGCCCACCGGTCCCGTGGTGTCCAGCGCGCCACGCCGCAGGCCGTAGCTGCCCGCATAGGCTTCCACGGAATGCGAAGACGTCCACAGCGGGCGCTTGGAGACGACGTTCAGCGTGCCGCCCGGCTCGCTGCTACCGTAGAGCGCAGCGGCCGTGCCCTTGAGGAACTCGATGCGCTCCACGCCGGCCAGATCACGCGGCGCATTGAAGCCGCGCCCCGAGGAAAAACCGTTGAACAGGGTGGCCATGCCCACGTTCTGGTCGCCGGGCAGGCCGCGGATGACGATGTTGTCCCACAGCCCGCCAAAGTTGTTCTGGCGCGAGACGCCGCCCACGTAGTCCAGCACGTCGTCAAGCTTGGTGGCGCCCAGGTCGTCCATGGCCTGGCGCGTGATCACGCGCACCGACTGCGGCAGCTCGCGCAGCGGCAGGTCGGTCTTGGCGCCGGCCGCCTCGTCGGTGTGATAGGCGCCCGAGGCCGTTCGGCCCACGACTTCCACGGCAGGCAGCAGCACCTGCTCCTGCGGGGAAGCGGAGGCGGCGGTGGCGGCGGCGGGGGCGGGGCCGGAGGACGGATCCTGGCCTTGGGCCAGTGCGGGCATGGACAGGAAGGCGGCAGCGCTCAGGGCAAGCGGCAGCGGGCGAAGGCGGGGAAGCGGCTTCGCGGGGAAGAAGAAAGCAGTCATGGTGAAAACGGGCACAGGCGCATGCCGCCGGCATCCACAGCCGGCGCGCGCAAACACGGACATGCCGCCAGCACCAATGGGCGCTGGCGGCAGAGAAGGAGAAAAGTGCTTGCGGGTTCAGCGCGGCGGGTCGCGCGATGCAAAGGCCCAGCGGTTCTGCGAGGGGATGGTGCCGCCCACGGTGCGCGGCGGCACCCTCTCGGGCGGCGCGGCCACGGCCAGCGGCAGGCCGAAGTGCGGCAGCCAGGCCGCCGCATGCGGTGCATGGCCCATGCACCATACGCAGACGGCTTCGGCGGCTTCGACGACTTCAGCCTTTTCGCCAGCCTGGCCGCGTTGGCCGGCCTGGCCGGTCAGCGCATCATCTTCGCAGCCGTTGAGGCCTACAAAAGCCTGGGCAGGCCCGGCCGCCGCCTGCCGGATATGCGTTGCGCCGTGCAAGGGCATGCCAATGGCCGTGTTGAAGAACACGGCCAGCAATAGCAGGCGCAAAACAAGCAGACGCATAAGACGGCGATCTTACTATTGACAGTTGAATATCATTAACAACCCGCCGCCATTTTCTGCACAGGGCCGGGACAGCAGCGCGGGAATATGCCACCGGCATGTGACAGGCCGATTGGCGATTTTCAGCCTTGCGCCTATTTATCTGCCGGTCCCACGCCCCGGAAGAACATGTCGCAGATCTGGTCCGCCACCTTCTCCAGCGAGCCCTTGCGGGGGTTGAACCAGGACTGTATGGAGTTGATGCTGCCCAGGATCATGATGCGCGCCAGGTGGATGTCGGCGTCGGCCCGCAGGCGGCCTTCGGCACGCAGGTCTTCGAGAAGGCCGCTCCAGAATTTCTGGTGGCGCTCGCGGCGCTTGATCTGGCGCTCGCGCACCTTGTCGGGCAGCTGGCCCAGCAGCCGGCCGTGGGCCAGGGCGAAGTCGCCATGCTTTACCAGCCCCGCCATCTGGCCCAGCACGGCTGCGCGAAAGCGCTGCTCGGCCGTGGCGTCGGCGCCCAGCGCGGCAAGGCGCTCCTGCTGCTGGCTGATGATGCGGTTGCCGCCCTGCTCCATGACCTCGTCCACCAGCTCCTCCTTGGAGGCGAAGTGGTAGTAGATGCTGGCGGCCTCGATCCCGGACTGCTCGGCAATGTTGCGCATGGTGGTGGCAGAGTAGCCCTGCTCACCGAAGGTGCGGGCGGCCAGCTTGAGAAGGGTCTCGCGGGTCTCGTTGCCGTCGTGGGCGCTGGTCTGCCTTCTTGCCATGTCTGCCAGGTGGTGGATCGTTGTAGTGCGGCGATCCTAACAGGCTGTTGGTAGCGCGCCAATCAAGCGTTCGGTGCCTGCCGCCCGCCGACTGCCGCATGGCCGGGCCGCGAAATCCGATTCAGGAATCACCCTTGAAACAACTGCAGGCTGCAATGGCTCCGGCAATCGGGAAGCCGATGCGCTTGTCCTGTATAGACAGAAGGCGCCGCCATTCACCATTCGAACAAGCGGTCTTTGACAATAAAAAAACCTATCCCGCAAATCGATTATTCAAATGAAACCACATGCATCAATAAATGCATTGAATAACTCGATCAAATCACATGTAATATATTTTATAAATCGATTTTATGATTTGATTGTTAAAATGCAAATGTTGATTGTTTTCCATAACCAAGGCGGAACTTTCGCGGCCAACCTTGCGCACTCCCCTGAAAAAGCCATGACAGCACGTCGTCTCCAGAGGAGGAAGCGCCAACCACAGTGCTCTGCAAATGTAACAACGGCACAACAGCTTTTGTAAAGTGCCGGTTATCCAGATTGCCCTGGATATAATGCGGATCGCCTTGGAATATGCCCAGGCATGAGAAGAAGCGCCCTACCCTCCATAGAGCGCCAACATCATCAGTATTTGTACTTACGGTGAGTTCTTCATCCCCACTGCACATGCACCAGAATTGACCATTCTGCAAAGAGTCCTGGGTCCAGGCTCTTGCTGCGCAGTTTTCACACAAATAGCCGCACTTAGAAATTCTTCCATCAAGATGACTACATACCAAGAGCTGATTGCCCAGAAAAAATTGCTCGACCAGCAAATCGACGATGCCCGCAAGCTGGAGTCCAAAGCGGCCCTGGCATCGGTGCAGGAGCTGGTCCGTGAGTTCGGCTTCACGGCACAACAGGTCTTCCCCTGGAAGCCCGATGGCAAAAAGAGCGCTCCCGCCAAATACCAGGACCCCGAGTCCGGCAAGACCTGGACCGGCCGCGGCAAGCCGCCGAACTGGATCCTGGGCAAGGACCGCACCCTGTTCGAAATCAAGTGAGTCCCTGCCGCGCATGGGCCCGCCCGCACGGCGGCGCACATGCGCGGATGAGCGTCATGCAGGCACCACCGCCGTGACCTCGATCTCCACCTTGGCCCGGTCTTCCACCAGATCCGCCACCTCCACCGCCGTCATGGCCGGGAAATGCCGCCCGATCAGTTCGCGGTAGTGCTTTCCAATGGCCGGATAGGCCGCCACGTATTCCTGCTTGTCGGTCACATACCAGGTCATGCGCACGATGTGCTCGGGCCTGGCGCCGCCTTCGGCGAGGATGGCGACGATATTGGCCAGCGCCTGCCGCACCTGTTCCGCAAAGTCGTCCGACTCGAATTGCTGCTGGCCGTTCCAGCCAATCTGGCCGCCGACGAACACCAGCCGGGAGCCGACCGTCATCTCGGTCAGGATGCCATTGGCATAGCCTCGGGGCGCCAGCCAGTCCGGGGGTTGCAGAGTCTTCATTGCTTCATCCTGTTCTCGTTGAATCCGTAAAACCGTCCTGCGGCACCAGATAGGCCTGCAGGCGCTCGCGCAGATCGGAAGGCAGTGGCGTGGCCTTCATGCTGCGCAAATCCATGGTGACGATGGTCATGCGTGCAGACAGCCGGCGTTGGCCATCTGGCCCCTCGAAACGCACATCGAACTGGAACGATGCCCCGCCGATGCGGCGCACCTCCAATACCTGGCGCAGCGTGTCGTGCCAGCGGCTGGGCGCCGTGAAATCGCATTGCACCGACACCGTGGGCGTGCCCACCTGGCGCTGTACATGCAGGGTGTGGAATGGCAGGCCCATTCCCCTGTCGAACCATTCCTCGACCAGGTCGTTGACCATCTCGAAATAGCGCGGGTAAAAGACGATGCCGGCCGGATCGCAATGGCGAAACAGCACCTGCACCTGGCTGACGAAGGCGGAGGCCATGGCGCGCGCTCACGGCATCTTGCGCAGCACGAATCGCTGCAGCTTGCCGGTCTCGGTGCGCGGCAGGGCCGGCACGAAGACAATGGCGCGCGGGTACTTGTAGGGCGCAATGCTGGCCTTGACGAAGGCCTGCAGCGTGGCGGCCATGTCGTCGCCGGCCGCAAAGCCGGGCTTGAGCACCACAAAGGCCTTGACCACCTGGCCGCGCTCGTCGTCTGCCGCGCCGATCACGCCGCATTCGGCCACGGCCTCGTGGCGCAGCAGCGCATCCTCCACCTCGGGGCCGGCAATGTTGTAGCCGGCCGAGATGATCATGTCGTCATTGCGCGCCTGGTAGAACAGATAACCGTCGGCGTCGCGCACAAAGGTGTCGCCGGGCAGGTTCCAGCCGTTTTGCACAAAGCGCTTCTGGCGCTCGTCTGCAAGATACCGGCAGCCGGTCGGTCCCTTGATGGCCAGGCGGCCGGGCGTGCCGTCGGGCACGGGCTGCATGTCGTCGTCCACCACCTGGGCCACGTAGCCGGGCACGACCTTGCCGATGGCGCCTGCGCGCACCTCCTCGGGCGGGCTGGACACGAAGACGTGGATGAGCTCGGTGCCGCCGATGCCGTCGATCATCTCGATGCCCGTGGCCTGCTTCCACAGCTGGCGCGTGGCGTCCGGCAGGGCCTCGCCGGCCGACACGCTTTTCCTGAGCGACGACAGGTCGAAGCGCGCTGCCTGCGCCGCCATCTGCCGGTAGAAGGTGGGCGCGGTGAAGACAATGGTGGCGCGGAAATCCTGCACCAGCTGCAGCAGCCCTTCGGGCGTGAGCTTTTCGGCCAGCACGGTGCTGGCGCCCACGCGCAGCGGAAAGCACAGCAGCCCGCCCAGGCCAAAGGTGAAGGCCAGCGGCGGCGTGCCGCAGAAGATGTCGTCCGGGCCAGGCCGGATCACATGGCGCGGGAACAGGTCGCACATGGCCAGCACGTCGCGGTGGAAATGCATGCAGCCCTTGGGCGCGCCCGTGGTGCCGCTGGTGAAGGCGATCAGGCAGACATCGTCTGCCGATGTATCGCAGCAGGCAAAGGTGTCGGGCTTGGCTGCGGCCAGGGCGTCCAGCGCATCGGCTGCGCCGTCGTTGAAATACAGCACGCGCGAAAGGCCCGGGCAATGGTGTTCATGGCCGGGCTGCAGGCACAGCTGCACTTCGTCCTTGAGGCGCACATCGCACAGCACGGCCTGCACCTGGGCCTTGGCGATGATCTGCTGCAGCTCCTTGGCACGCAGCAGCGGCATGGTGGGCACCGTCACCAGCCCGGCCTTGATGGCGGCCAGCCAGGACGCGGCCATCATGGCGTTGTTGGGGCCGCGCAGCAGCAGCCGGTTGCCGGGCACCAGCTGCAGGTCTTCCACCAGCACATGGGCGATGCGGTTGGTCAGTGCCTGCAGTTCGGCATAGGTCATGGCGGCCTGGTCCGCGCCCTGCCTCCAGCGCAGGGCAACGCGCCCGCCCTGGCCGCGCGCCACCATGGCATCGACCAGTTCGGCCGCGCAGTTCAGGCGTTCGGGATAGGCCACGTCCGGCCCGTCGAGCAGGAACTCGGGCCATTGGTCGGGCGGCGGCAGATTGTCCCGGGCGAAAGTATCGATGTGGGCGGAGGCTTGCATGCGATGTTCCCTGGCTTTGCGTTGAATGGGCAGCCTGCCGCTCAGGCCTTGAGCAGCTCGCGCGCGATGATGAGTTTCTGCACCTCGGTCGCGCCCTCGTAGATGCGCAGCGCGCGGATCTCGCGGTACAGCGTCTCCACCGGCATGCCCGAGACCACGCCCGCCCCGCCGAACATCTGCAGCGCACGGTCGATCACGGCCTGGGCCGATTCAGTGGCCGTCATCTTGGCCATGGCCGCCTCGCGCGTGGTGCGCGTCTTCTTCACATCGCGCATCCAGGCGGCGCGGTAGGTCAGCAGGGCCGATGCGTCGATGGCCGTGTCCATGTCGCCCAGCGCCGCCTGGGTCAGCTGCAGGTCGCCCAGGGTCTGGCCGAACATGCGGCGCGACTTGGCGCGTGCCAGGCCTTCGTCCAGCGCGCGGCGCGCAAAGCCCAGTGCGGCGGCGGCCACCGAGGCGCGGAAGATGTCCAGCGTCATCATGGCCAGCTTGAAGCCCTGCCCCGGCTCGCCCAGGCGCTGCGACACGGGTATGCGGCAGTTGTCGAAGCGGATGGTGGCCAGCGGGTGCGGCGCGATCAGTTCGATGCGCTCGCCGATCGAAAAGCCCGGCGTGTCCGCATCGACCACGAAGGCGCTGATGCCGCGCGCTCCCGGCGCCTCGCCCGTGCGGGCGAACACGCAGTAGAAGTCGGCAATGCCGCCGTTGGAGATCCAGGTCTTGGCGCCGTTGAGCACATAGTGGTCGCCTTCGAGCCGCGCCTCGCAGGCCATGGCGGCCACGTCGGAGCCGGCATCGGGCTCGGACAGCGCAAAGGCCGCAATGGCCTCGCCGCGCGCCACGCGCGGCAGGTAGCGCTGGCGCAGCGCATCCGACCCCATGAGCGATATCGCACCGCTGCCCAGGCCCTGCATGGCAAAGGCGAAGTCGGCCAGGCCTTCATGGCGGGCCAGGGTCTCGCGCAGGATGCAGACCGCGCGCGAGTCCACCTCGGGCAAGGCCCCGCCCCATGCGCCGCCGGGGCCGGACGGCACGGCATAGCGCAGCCAGCCGGCCTCGCCCAGGGCCTTCACCAGTTGGCGGCAGGCCGCATCGGCATCGTGGTGGTCCACGTCGCCCAGGGATTGGGCGCACCAGGCATCGGCCTCATGCGCCAGCGTGCGGTGGGCGTCGTCGAAGAAGGGCCAGTCCAGCCAGGAGGAATCACGCATTTTCAGTTTCCTTCAAAGACAGGCTTTTGCTTGGCCACGAAGGCCTCGTAGGCGCGGTGGAAGTCGCGCGTCTGCATGCAGATGGCCTGGGCCTCGGCTTCGGCCTCGATGGCCTCGTCCACGCCCATGTTCCATTCCTGGTGCAGCAGCTTCTTGGTCACGCCATGGGCAAAGGTGGGACCTGCGGCCAGTTGGGCGGCCAGCGCGTGGGCGGCTTCGCCGATCTGTTCGGCGCCATGCAGGGCATTGAAGAAGCCCCAGGCAGCGCCCTCCTCGGCCGTCATGGCGCGGCCCGTGTACAGCAGCTCGGAGGCGCGGCCCTGGCCGATCATGCGCGGCAGCAGCGTGCAGGCGCCCATGTCGGCACCGGCCAGCCCCACGCGGGTGAAGAGAAACGCCGTGCGCGCCGCGGGCGTGCCCAGGCGCATGTCGGCCGCCAGCGCGACCATGGCGCCCGCGCCCGCGCAGATACCGTCCACCGCCGCCACGATGGGCTGCGGGCAGGCGCGCATGGCCTTGATCAGGTCGCCCGTCATGCGCGTGAAGTCCAGCAGCTCGGGCATGCTCATCTTGGTGAGCGGGCCGATGATCTCGTGCACATCGCCGCCAGAGCAGAAATTGCCGCCCGCGCCCGTGACCACCACGGCCTTGATGTCGGTGGCATAGACCAGGGCGCGGAACAGGTCGCGCAGCTCGGCGTAGGAGCCGAAGGTCAGCGGGTTCTTGCGCTCGGGCCGGTTCAGGGTGATGGTGCCGATCTTGCCGTCGGCCGATACCTGCCACACAAAGGTCCTGGCCTCGTAGCCGGCCAGGGGGCGCTTGTGGTGCTTCATGCTGTGTTCTTCGGGCTGGGTGCTCATGGTGTCTCCATCAAGAATTCAGAAAACGGGGGGAGTGGACCGGGTTCAGCCGGTCATCACCTCGCCGCCGTCGACGGCAATGGACTGGCCGTTGACCGAGGCGGACGCCGGCAGGGACAGCCAGGCCACGGTCTCGGCCACTTCCTCGGGCTGGACCAGGCGGCCCTGCGGGTTGCGTTCGGCCAGCCTGGCGCGGGCCTCATCCGCCGTCATGCCGGTCTTGTCCACGATGTTGGCCACGGCGCCGCGCACGATGTCGGTCTCGGTATAGCCGGGGCAGACGGCGTTCACCGTCACGCCCTTGCCTGCGGTCTCCAGCGCCAGCGAGCGCGTGAGGCCGATCACGCCATGCTTGGCCGCGCAATAGGCGCTGACATAGGCATAGCCGATCAGCCCTGCCGTGCTGGCCACATTGATGATGCGGCCCCAGCGCGCAGCCAGCATGCCCGGCAGCGCGGCCTGCATGCAGTGGAAGGTGCCCGTGAGGTTGACGGCCAGCATGCCCTGCCACAGTGCGGCGTCGGTGCGCTCGAACTTCTGGCTGCTGGCCTGGCCCGCGTTGTTGACCAGCACCTGCACGGGGCCGAAGGCCGCCTCGGCCTGCGCGAAGGCCTGGCGCACCGAGGCCTCGTCGGCAATATCCGCCTGCACGGACTGCACCTTCTGTGCTTCCTGTGCTGCCTGTGCCGTGCCGCCCAGCTCGCGCACGGCAGCCTCCAGCGCCGCACTATCGCGTCCCAGCAGCGTGACCCGCGCGCCGCGCGCCAGCAGCGCCCGCGCACAGGCCAGGCCTATGCCGCGCGCCCCGCCCGTCACCAGGGCATGGCGCCCTTCCAGGGGTTGTGAAGTCATGGTCATTTGGATTCCGTTTGCGCCATGGCGGCGGCGCGTTCAAAGTTGGTTTCCAACTGGCGCTTGCCGGGCTGGTACTGCGGCGGCCAATCCACATCGTGGGCGCCCAGGCGCGCAGCCTCGCGCAGCGTCCAGGCGGCATCGGCCAGGTGCGGGCGCGCCAGCGCGCACAGGTCGGCCCGGCCCGAGGCGATGATGGCGTTGGCATGGTCGGCCTCGAAGATGGCGCCCACGGCAATGGTCGGTATGCCAGCCTCGTTGCGGACACGGTCGGCAAACGGCGTCTGGTACATGCGGCCGTACACCGGCTTCTGGTCGGGGCTGACCTGGCCCGAGGAGCAGTCGATCATGTCGGCGCCCGCCGCCTTGAAGCGGCGTGCGATCTCCACCGCATCGTCGGGCGTGATGCCGCCCTCCACCCAGTCATGGGCCGAGATGCGCACCGACATGGGCTTGTCCTGCGGCCAGGCTGCACGCACCGCCTCGAACACCTCCAGCGGAAAGCGCAGGCGGTTGTCCAGGCTGCCGCCATATTCGTCATCGCGCCGGTTGGTCAGCGGCGAGATGAAGCTGGACAGCAGATAGCCGTGGGCGCAGTGCAGCTCCAGCCAGTCAAAGCCCGCTGCCGCGGCGCGCCGCGTGGCGGCCACGAAGTCCTCGCGCACGCGATCCATGTCGGCGCGGGTCATGGCGGCGGGCACTTGCGAGAGGCCCTCGATATAGGGCAGGGCCGATGCCGACAGCAGCGGCCAGTTGCCCTGCTCCAGCGGATGGTCGATCTCTTGCCAGCCCAGCTGGGTCGATCCCTTGCGCCCCGCATGCCCCAGCTGCACGCCAATGTGCGCACCGCCCTGCGCGTGCACGAAATCGACAATGCGCGCAAAGGCCTGCGCCTGCTCGTCGTTCCACAGCCCGGGGCAGCCGGGCGTGATGCGCGCGTCGGGCGAGGTGCAGGTCATCTCCACCATCACCAGGCCCGCACCACCCATGGCGCGCGCGCCCAGGTGCACCAGGTGGAAGTCGCCAGGCACGCCGTCGGTGCAGGAATACATGGCCATGGGCGAGACCACGATGCGGTTCTTCAGCCGCAGGCCGCGCGCCTGGTAGGGCGTGAGCATGGGCATGGGCGGGCGGCGGCCTGCGGGCACGGTCTCGCCCGCATGCTCGGCAATCCAGCGCTCGAAGCCTTGCAGCCAGGCGGCATCGCGCAGGCGCAGGTTCTCGTGCGAGATGCGCTGCGAGCGCGTCAGCAGCGAATAGGCGAACTGCTCCGGCTCCAGGCCCGCATAGCGCTCCACGTTCTCGAACCATTCCGTGGAATTGCGCGCCGCGTTCTGGATCTTGAGCACCTCCACGCTGCGCACCTCCTCGTAGTGGCGCAGGCCGGCCTCGATGCCCCCCGCAGACCGCAGGCTGCGCGCCAGCTCGATCGCATCCTCCAGCGCCAGCTTGGTGCCCGAGCCAATCGAGAAATGCGCCGTGTGCGCCGCATCGCCCATCAGCACCACGGGAACGCTGCGCGGGCCGCGCGGCGTGTCCAGCGCATTCCAGTGCACCCAGGTATTGCAGATCACGCGCGGAAAGCGGATCCAGATGGCCGAGCCGCGCAGGTGCGTGGCATTGCTGACCAGGGCATGGCCGTCCAGCCAGGGGGCGAACAGCTTCTCGCAATAGGCAATGCCCTCTTCCTGGCTCATCTGCTCGATGCCGGCGGCCTGCCAGGTCTCCTCGGGCGTCTCCACGATGAAGGTGGACATGCCGTCTTCGTAGCGGTAGGCATGGGCCTGGAACCAGCCGTGCTCGGTCTGCACGAAGGCGAAGGTGAAGGCATCGAACACCTTGGTCGTGCCCAGCCACACGAAGCGGCAGCGGCGCTGGTCGATATCGGGCCGAAAGGTATCGGCATAGCGCGTGCGCACCTGGCTGTTGATGCCGTCCGAGGCGATGACCAGGTCGGCGTCGTACTCGCGCGCCATCGCCTGGTCGTCCTGCACGAAGTTCTCGAACACCAGCTTCACGCCCACGTCCTCGCAGCGCGCCTGCAGGATGTTGAGCAGCTTCTTGCGGCCTATGCCGATGAAGCCATGGCCGCTGCTGCGCAGGCTGCGGCCCTTGAAGTGGATGTCGATATCGTCCCAGTGGTTGAAGGCGTCACCAATGGTGCGGGCCGACACCGGGTCGGCCTCGCGCAGGTTGTCCATGGTGGCGTCCGAGAACACCACGCCCCAGCCAAAGGTGTCGTAGGGCCGGTTGCGCTCCACCACCGTGACCTCGTTGGCGGGGTCCTGCAGCTTCATCAGCAGGCCGAAGTACAGGCCGGCGGGACCTCCACCGATACAGACGATCTTCATACCGCAAACCCTTTTCTCGCAGGGCGACGGCACAGGACGCCCCAGGTTCAGAATCCAGGCCCAAGAACTTTAAGCCTGAATAGTTTAGGTTTGAAATATATAGACGAAACGCCGGCACGAACCTAGGGAGAACACGCATGAGCCCCCCGACAGCCGCTACGATGCCGGATCGCCAGGAGGATCTCCCTTGGAAAAATACCGGTTCAATGTCTTCGGCCGCATCATCGCCATCGAACGCGCGCAGGCCCAGTGGCGCTGCTTCAACGTCGGCGCCGACGGCAAGCGCGCCCCCGCCCTGCTGGCCATTCCCTGCGATGTCACCCATGCCGAACTGGCGCAGTACCTCTACGACATCTACCACGAGAGCGCGGCCGCATCGGACCAGGACATCTTCGAGATCACCCCCGGCACCACCAACCCCTCACCCAGGAGTTCCTCTTGACCCAGCAAACCGAAGTCCGCGAACTGAAGCCGGGCCTCAGCCCCTTTCCCGCCGCCGCCGACATCTTCGTGGCCGACCAGCCCTGGCTGGCCGAGCACCTGCTGCCGCTGATCTCCATCGACCTGGGCCTGGTGCGGCCCGAACTGGCCGGCACCGTGGTCCACATGCTGTGCCCCGTCGAGCCCTTCGAGGGCTGCATAGGCGATGAGACCGAAGCCCACCACAACGCCTTCACCGCCCCCAACTGGTTTGCGCTGGAGCTGACGCCCGACAACCGCTATCGCTTCCTGGGCAACGAAGGCTTCTTCCAGCGCGCGCCGCAGCATGGCGGCCAGTTCACCAAGGATGCCTTCGCCTGCGAGCACACCGACGAAATGCTGGCCAGCCACGCCAAGGCCAGTGCCTACTACGCCGAGCACGGCCGCCTGGCCAGCTACTCGCGCTACGGCAAGGGCGAGCCCATGGAGCAGGACTACCTGGACAGCCTGGGCGGCGGCATCTGGTACGGCAACTGGACCAGCCACCCGCCCATTCCCCCGGCCTTCCAGCTGGACGAAGCGGAAAACGCCGGCATGGGCGATGAACTGGAAGACGACGGCATCCGCATCACCCGCGACGGCAAGCCCTTCTTCCACGTGGCCAACGTGGCCGGCTACAACTGGTGCGCCACGGGTGCGGACAGCATCCTGCTGTTCTACGAGCCGGAAAGCCGCACGGTGCTGTTCACGTTCGACTGGACCTGAGCCGGCCGAGCAGCGCCGCTCAGACGCGGCCCTGCTCAGGCGTGACGATCAGATGCGCCAGCAGCGGCCGGATGCGATCGTCCTGGTAGTAGCCGCCGTATTCCGTGTAGCGCAGAAAGGCGGCATTGCAATGGTGGCAGCGCCAGAGCGTGCAGCGGTTGTACGGGTGCCAGCCCAGGGCGATGGGGGCATCCGGTGACCACTGGTTCGTGCCCTGGGGGTGGTATTCATCAAGCAATTCCCGTGTCTCCGGCGTGCCCAGCGCACCAACCTGCTGCAGATGCGAAGTCTTGTCCGCCCCCGACAAGGACTCCCAGCCCGGCCTCCACAGCACAGCGCAGTCCGCGCATCGCTGCTGCTCGGCCGCCGCCGCAGCGAAGGCCCTCAATTCGGGTTCGGGAAGGGGGGTTGAAGTTGTCATGGAACGGTGCCTTGGTTTCCATGGATTGTCCGGCAGGTTTGGGGGCGGGCTACCGGCGTGGAAAACATCTTGCTGTTCCACGAACCGGGAAACGGTACGGTAGTCTTCACCACCGACTGGACATCACGATCAGCCATGGTCTTGCCCCGACCAGTCGGCTGGCAGGCATGCCCGTGTCAATCCAGCGGCTCGGGGCAGCCAGCGGCGTGGCGCCCCTCCAGACAATCGAACGCCCTTTCGGCACAGGCCACCACTCTCGTCCATTCGGCAACTTGTATGTAGAAGCCGTCCGGCATGTCCGTGCCGTACGCCTCAAAGACGGCATTGATGGCATCCACCAATTGCCCCATCAGTGCTGCCTCCTGCTCATCGAGAAGAATTTCACCGATCGCCATACGAGCATCACTGCCAAGATCCGTATCATCAAAATGAAATGTATGGCCAAATCAAGATGGTCGTATTGAACGTCTGCAGGGAAATCATGGTTCACCCAGGCTTTCATTTGATACTTCAAATCCTTGAGTTTTCTTAGATAGCCTAGCAGCTCCATCCTCATTTCTGGATATCTCAAGCGAGGCATCTCAATATCTTCCTATCCTGTTACCCGCCGATTGTGAGTAGCCCTGGAGCGTGTTATGCACTTTATAAAATCAATAAGATTTTATCTCCTTTATTAACTAGATTAATAATTAAATTAATGACAGCATTAAGACGAAAGGAACTTATAATACCCCGTTGGTAGCACCTTCACGATCTCCCCTGTAGATTCCAAATAAATCAAGGCAGATTTAATCGCATCGTCTGCATCTTGGTTTTTGAAATTAAATTTAATCGATTCAAAATAGAAGAACAATCTATTTGCGCTAAAAAAATCTCCATTCGACAGGAAATAATCATTTATATCAATAACCGTACCTTCATGAGAAAATTCATAACCACACCCATGCTTTTTAAATTCCCATTTATTCATTTCTTCATCAAAAACAAATCCGTTGCGAGGAAGAAATTCTATATTTGATAGCTTCACAAGATCACTATGGGCTCTGATGAAAGAAAGATGTAGAATCTCCTGTTTTTCTACATATTTTTTAATGCCAAAAGCAATATTTTTGATAAGGGAATAATCTACCATAATCAATACCTTGTTCTATTTAAACGAGCAGCGGCGGCGTCTTGAGCCTGCCCCGGCAGCCGCATCGCCTGGTGGATGCCTTGCGGGTTGTACTCCTGCAGCACATTGCCCCAGGGGTCCAGCTTTGCGGCCCAGATCACTAAGAGTGGCTAACACCACCGATCCACGAAGCGCGCACAGATGATCGCCGCTGCCAGTTTCAGCAGCGCTTCGTGGATATCCAGCCGTCGTTCAAAGCGGATTCGCAGCTTGCCAAAGCCTGCAAACCAGCTGTGCGTCCTCTCCACCACCCACCGGTGTTTGCCCAGCCTCTCGCTGCTCTCAATGCCTCGTCTGGCAATCCGGCCAATGATGCCCCGCTGCCTCAGGTGGGCTCGGCATCGCTTGAAGTCGTAGCCTTTGTCGGCGTGCAGCTTTGCCGGTCTTCTACGGGGACGTCCTGGCAGGCCAGCAATCGCAGGAATCGCGTCCACGCACCTCTCGAACATCTTGGAGTCGTGCCGGTTCGCGCCGCTGACCAAGATCACCAGCGGGATGCCTCTGGCATCTACGACGATGTGCCGCTTGGAGCCGAGCTTGCCTCTGTCCGTGGGGTTTGGGCCCGTTTCCTGGCCCCCCGGGGGCTTGGTACCGAGGAGCCATCAATGCTGGCCCGGCTCCAATCGATTTGGTCATGTTCACGCAAGCGAGTCAGCATGGCTTGGTGCAGCTGCTCCCAGACACCAGCGGCATTCCAGTCGCGCAGACGCCGCCAGCAAGTCATGCCGCTGCCGTAGCCCAGGGATTGGGGAAGGTCTTCCCATGGAATGCCTGTTTGCAGCACGAACAAGATGCCGTTGAGGGCAGCTTCATCGCTGACTGCGAGTTTGCGCGCACCGCCTTTGGCAGAAGGCACGAAGGCTGGGATCAGGGGTTGTAGCTGTCGCCACAGTTCTTTGCTAACGGGTCGTCTTGCCATGAGGGCAGCGAGCATAACTGCTCTGCGGGGGCCTGTGACGAAGTGGTGTTAGCCACTCTAAATAGCCCCGTTGCGCCATTGTTCCTGGCTCAAGACCAAGCGGGTCGGCCAGATTAACAGGCGAATTTCTAACATATCCGCAGGGGTTAGTCCCACCCATCAAACCAATCGGGTCCTGATTGATATAACTCCCCACTACCGGATCGTAATACCGATGCCGGTTGTAATACAGCCCCGTTTCCCTGTCATGGTGCTGCCCCGGCAGCCGGATCGCCTGGTGGATGCCCTGCGGGTTGTGCTCCTGCAGCACATTGCCCCAGTGGTCCAGCTTTGCGGCTCAGGCCACCTAGCCGGTCTGGTCCGTCAGGGCCATGGGCGTGCCCAGGTGGTCGCAGTGGTAGTGGTGGATGGCGATGCGGGCGTGTTGTTCTTTTTCCTGTTCCTGAACCTTTGTCTGCATGTCGTAGCAGTATTTCAGGCTATGTTCTGGAGATAATAATTAGAGTAGCATAGCCAACTCTTGGTCATTAATCTTTTATATCAATCTAATTATCATTAATCAAAGAATGAATGCATTAATCAATAAGATTATATGAACCCCTTGATTTATTAATCAGAATAGTAAAAAATTACCCCAATAGTTGGTTAGCGCTCTCTGTGCTTGCGCCTTCTCCATGTATCCATCTGGAAGCAAATTAGCTGTATTTACCAAAAACAATGCAACAAGCTTGGATTGCTCGTGACTCAATTTGTTGAATCCAGAATAATCCTGCCGTCGTCTGCCTACGTTGTAAGTAGCCTTGGATTCATTCAGCCCCAACTCCAACTTATCCATAAAATAAATATAATATTCCAATGCAAAATGTTTTAGATCATAGAAATATAGCAAAAATGACGGAAGGTAATAAATAAAACCGTCGTCATTCAACATTAAAAACTGCACATATTCTTCATACAAATAATCAAGATCAACTTCGGTCCATTTTTTTCCTAGAAATAGTCTAATACCCTTCTCATAGTCAATAGAATCATCCCCGGAGAATGTATTATCAATAAACAATCCGCAATTCGGCAGATCATCAGAAAATTCTTTCTTTAATGCAATGTTGTACCTTTCCCGTAAAGAAGGCTCAAGTTTACTATCACGCAATCTTTCTGAAATTATATTATTTAAATTCATATTTATTCCGCCTGTCCTGTGCATTTTCCTATTATGGAATACAATTGATTTATTTGTGTATTATGCCCTTTATCACCACCATTAAAGCATTTTCTTGCAATGTTTATTCGAGCATCAATACATTTCTTGATCTTATCCGCCTTCCCATAATCAATTTCATTTTTTCCGCACGTAAGACCTTTTGATTTATCGCATGCATCTTTCTTTTCATCGTCAAGTTTGTCATGATCATCTGGCGTGCAATTCCCTCCGTACCCTTGATACGATGAGCGATCACCTATCTGGGCTGCATTATTGTGTGCAATAGATAATTCACTTGCCGTTTTTGATACAGAAGTCGTATTTGAACTTGGCCTGGATGCCATCCAAAGAACCCCCAGAACCGCGACACCAATCGCAGCCCCCACTACTGCACCTATTGGTCCACCAACAGAAGCCCCGACTCCTGCCCCTATAGCGACTGTATTCAATCCTGTGGGATCAATTTTTGATGTTGGAGAAGACTCTGAGTACAAAATTTTATTTACACCACCTGCCAAACCAATCGGATCCTGATTCACATAACTCCCCACCACCGGATCGTAATACCGATGCCGGTTGTAATACAGCCCCGTTTCCCTGTCATGGTGCTGCCCCGGCAGCCGGATCGCCTGGTGGATGCCTTGCGGGTTGTATTCCTGCAGCACATTGCCCCAGGGGTCCAGCTTTGCGGCCCAGGCCACCTGGCCGGTCTGGTCCGTCAGGGCCATGGGTGTGCCCAGGTGGTCGCAGTGGTAGTGGTGGATGGCGATGCGGGCGTGCTGTTCTTTTTCCTGTTCCTGCAGCTTTGCCTGCATGCCGCTGAGCAGGCGCGCGGTGCTCTCGGCCTGTTCGCCCAGCATGGCTTGGGCGCCGGGCGGCAGGCCGTGCTCCAGGGTGTGGCGCAGGTGGCGGGCGGCGTCTTGCTGCATGTCCCTCGGCATGGCGCTGAGCATGGTTTGCATCAGGGCCAGGGCCGGCCTGTGATTGGGGTCGTCCTGGTCGGGCAGGCCTGCGGCGATGGCCTGCACCAGCAGGTGGGGCTCGTTTTGGGGGTCGCCGCTGGCCGTAGTGCTCAGGCGCACCAGGGGCGTGAAGCTGCCGGGTTCGTAGATGGTGTGTTCTATGTGGCGGGTGTCGTCGCCATGCTGCTGGCGTTCGGTGTGGATGAGGCGGTCTCCGTCCCAGCCGTAGTAGTGGGTGCGGGTGGGGTTGCCGTCTGCGCTTTCCACTTGCTGCTTGAGCCTGCGGCCCAGGGCGTCGTAGGTGTAGCGGCTGTGGTGGCGCAGTTGCTCGGCGTTGCCCTGGATCTGGCTGCTGCGCACCGCTATGAGCTGGTGGGCTCCGTCGTAGTGCAGTTGCTGCTGGCTGTGGTCTGCCTGCATTTGCGCGATGCGGTTGCCGCAGGGGTCGTAGCGCCAGACGCGGTCTTCGGTGAAGCCTATGCGGTTGTCTTCCCAGCGCTGCACGGGGCCTTGCCGCTGGCCTGCAAGGTGGCCCAGGCCCATGAGGTTGAAGTCGGTGTGCCGCCAGTGGGCGTGGACCTGGGCGGCCCAGTTGTCCTGGGTGTTCGTCTGGCCCGTTGCGCCGGGTGCACCGGGTGCTGGCAGGCGGTTGCCTGCGGGGTCGAGCTGCCAGCGGGTGGTGGTCTGGGGGTGCTGGCTGTCGGTGGCCGCTCTCAGGCGCCCGGCGCTGTCGTAGCCGTAGCGCAGCAGTTGCGCGGCCTGGCCCGGGGCGCCGGCCTGTTCTATGGCGACGAGCTGGCCCAGGCTGTCGTAGTGGTAGCGGCGGCCGAGGATCTGGCCGATGAGGGCGTGGGCCTGGGCGTCGGTGGGCTGCAGCGCTTGCAGGCCCGTGGTGCCCAGGGCCGTGAGGCGGCCCAGGCTGTCCCATTGGCGTTGCACCTGCAGGGGGTGGTGTGCGTCTGCTGCAGGGGTGGGTGGGTGCAGGCTGCGGCGGACTTCGCGGTGCAGGTTGTCGCGCTCGAAGTCGATGAGGCTGGCTCCGTTGAGCTGCAGTCCGTGCACATGGCCTGAGCCGTAGGTGAGCCAGGCGATCTCTCCCAGGCCTTGCAGCTGGCTGTGCTGGCGTCCGCCCAGGCGGTCCAGCGTGTGGGCGATGCGGTGTTCGTATTCGATCTGGTCTGCGCCGCCGCCCACGTTGCCGTCCTTGCCTGGGCGGTACAGCTGCTGCACTTCTGCCGTGATGCGGCCCAGGGCGTCGCGTTCCAATGCTATGCGGCTTTGCCGTTGGATGGTGTTCTCTGCGGTGTTCTCGCCGGTGTGCTGCCAGACGCTGGCCGCCGTGAGGCGCCCGGCCGCATCCCATTCGTAGCGGTGGGTTTGTGCGGGCGCGTGGGGCGTAGCGGGCAGCTGGCGTTCGGCGAGGCGCCCGCCTTCGTCCCAGCGATAGTGGCTGCTGCTTTGCTGCGCGGCGTTGCCGTCCGTGGCTTCCATGAGCTGGCCTGCCGCGTCCCAGCGGTAGCGCTGCAGCCGTTGGTCGAAGCCTTCTTCCTGCACGAGCCGGTCCAGCGCGTCCCAGGCAAAGCGGCTTTGCGACCCGTTCTCGTTGACGAGGCGCAGGAGGCGGCCGGCGCTGTCGTATTCGAAGGCCAGGGTGAGGCCGCCATGTGTTCGCTGGACCAGCCTGCCCCAGAGGTCGTAGCGCAGGTGGATGCTGGGGTCGGCGGTCTGGGTTTCGCTGGAGGTGCCCGCAGGCTGGGCTGGATCGATGCGCGTGAGGTGGCCTGCGCTGTCATAGTGGTAGCGCTCGATCTGGCCGTTGGGCAGTTCGCTGGCCACGATGCGCCCCTGGCCGTCGCGCTGGTGGCGTTGGCGCTGGCCCAGGGCGTTGTCCACTTCGATGAGCGCCCCCCAGCGGTCGTAGTGGTAGTGCGTGCTGTGGCCCGAGCAGTCGGTGTAGCTGAGCAGTTGGCCCGCGTCGCTCCAGGCCAGCTGTTTGCTGCCACCCTGGGCGTCTTCGATGCGCCGGGGGCTGTCGCAGGTGAGCGGCGCTTCCTGGGGGTCGGGGTAGTGGTAGCGCTCGGTGCTGCCATCGGCCTGGGTGATCTGGGTGAGGCGGCCCCAGGCGTCGTATTGGTAGCCGGTGGTGGCCCCTGCGGTGTCAGTGCTTTGCAGCAGGCGGCCGGTGGCTTCGTCGTGTTCCTGCTGGGTGCTGCGCCCGTCGGGCAGTTGCACGCCGATGAGCCGGCCCTGGCCATCACGCCTGAGGTGCACGCTGCGCCCCAGCGGGTCGGTGCGCGAGGCCAGGCGGCCGAAGCTGTCGTAGGCCTGCAGCCAGCGGCTGCCATCGGCCTTGTGGTGGGCGATGAGGCGCGACAGGCCCGCTGCGCCTTCGAAGTAGTAGGTCTCGATGCGATCCAGGCTGTCGCTGACGCGGGTGGCGGCACGCGGCTGGCCGTCAGGGCCCGGGGGCTGGGCCAGGTAGTCGAAGCGGTAGCTGAGGCCTTCCTGGTTGCTGTGCTCGATGACGCGGGCGCCGGGCTGGGCGCTCTCGTAGCGGTAGCGGTGCCAGGGTCCGCTGGCATGGCGGTGGGCGCTGATGCGGTGGTGGTCCCATTCGAATTCACGCACGAGCTGGCCTGCGCGGTCGTGGACGGTGATGAGGTCGCCTGCGCTGCTGTAGCCGTAGCGCACGAGCGTGATGGGAGCGATGGGGGTGGACAGGGGATTCAACGGGTCCTGTGTGAGGTCCACGCCTGTGACTCGCCAGCCGTCGTCGGCGCCCCATAGTCCGTTCAGTCCCTGCGCATCCTTGCCCCCATGGATGCGCTGGTGCAGCAGGCGGTAGCGCCGGCCCGTGCCGTCGCTCAGCGAGACCAGGCGGCCTGCGGGGATGAGGTCCTTGCTCGCACTGTGGCCGGCCTCGGGCGTGGTGCCGTCGCTGTAGTGGTAGAGCTGGCGGCGCCCGAAGCGGTCGATCTGGGCCATGAGGCGCCAGGGACCGTCGACAGGTTCACCGGGCGCAGGACCAAAGCCCCAGAGGGTGTCGCCATCGCCGCTGACCGCGAGGATGGCTTGCGGGTTGCGCACCAGTGCCTGCTCCACATGCGACCAGCGAGGATTGGCGGCCCAAGGCGCGGTACCGCCGTCCGGCTCCGTGCTGCCGCCGCGCAGCAGCCAGAGGTCTTCGCTGGCACTGTGCAGCTGGCCGCCCGGCACCAGAGGCTGGTCGAAGGTGATGACGCGGCCGCTGGCATCCAGCAGCAAGGTGGCCTCGTCCTGCAGCCGGATGCTGAGCTCCTGCAGCAGGTGCCAGCCATGGCCCAGCAGGCCGCAGGCGGCGCCGTGCTCGGGGTTGACGTAGCTGCTGTACTGGCGCTGCCAGGCCACAGGCAGCGCAGCCGATGGCAGGGCGAAGTCCAGGTCTTGTGCGCCCAGCAGGACCTTGGCGCCCAGCTGGGGGTTGACGGGGGAGCCGACGGTGATGCCGCCCGGGCAGACGGAGCAGGCCAGGCCCCCCTGGCTGCCAATGAGCACGGTGAGCGAACCGGTGACGATCTTGCCCTTGACGACGCTGTCGGTGATGCGGGCTGCGGGTTTGCCACTCATGCGAGGCTGCTCCTGGAGAGGTGAGAGAGAACGGGACGGCGGATGAGGGGAATGCAGGGGCTGCAGGACATGCGGGCCTCAGCAGTTGAGCCGGTCCGTGGGCGAGAGAATCTGGATGTCGCCGGGCGTGATGCGGATGGTGCTTTTGCCGCAGGTCAGCAGGATTTCCTGCTGGGCTTCGAGCCGGATCTTGGCGGCGTTGAGCTCAATGCTTTGCCCATCCATGGTGAGCTGGGAGGCCTTGCCACCTCCGCCTCCACCGCCCCCACCGCTGCCGGGCGACGTGATGTTCATGGCCATGCCGCCACCGGCTCCGCCTCCGCCTCCCGCGCCACCACCACCGCCCACGGTCAGCGAGTACTGCGAGCCCACTTCCGTGCTTTGCTTGCTGCCGACCTTGACCTGGCGCTCCTGCCCCACAGTGAGGTTCTGGCTCATGCCGACCGTGGTCTGCATGGCCACGCCGATGTTCTCCATGTAGTTGACGCCGATGTTCATCATCTTCATCACACCCACGTTCTGCATGTAGGCCATGCCTATGGTCTGGGTCTTGAGCAGGCCCACCGTGACGTGCCAGTTCTGGCCTATCTTGTCGGTCTCGGTCTTGCCAACGGTCTTGCTGCGGTTCTTGCCGATGGAGATGTTCTCGTCGATGCCGACATCCTCGTTGCGGTTGTCGCCAATGCTGATCTTCTCGTTGTGGTCCACTCGCTCCGTGCGGTTGTTGTGCACGGTGATGGTCTCGTCGCGGTCCACGGTCTCGGTGCGGTCCCGGTGGATGATGTTGGTCTCGTCGCGGTCGATGGTCTTGCGCCGGTCGTTGCCCACCCATTTGTCCTCGTCGTTCTCGACTTCGGTGAGCTGGTCCTTTTGCGCGTGCAGCCACAGCTGTTCGGCGCCCGCCTTGTCCTCGAAGCGGATGGCGTTGGCGTCGCCCGGGCCGTTCTTCAGGCCCGCGCCTGCGGCACCGCCCTTGCTCGATCTTGTCTTGATGCCCGATTGCGTGGCGTTGGCCGGCAGCGCCCAGGGCGGCATGTTGGCCGCGTTGTAGACGCAGCCCGTGACCAGCGGGTAGTCCGGGTCGCCATTGAGGAAGTCGACGACGACTTCATGCCCTATGCGGGGAATGGAGATGGCCCCGAACCCCGGGCCTGCCCAGTTCGTGGCCACGCGGATCCAGCAGCTGGAGTTCTCGTTCATGGCGCCCAGGCGGTCCCAGTGGAACTGCACCTTGATGCGGCCGTATTCGTCGGTCCAGATTTCTTCTCCGGCCGGGCCCACGACGACGGCGGTCTGCGGGCCCGTGGTGCGCGGCTTGGGCGTGGTGCGCGCGGGCGTGTAGGCAAGACTCGTGGGCTGGGCCTGCAACTCGTAGCGCTGGAAGGAGCCGTCTTCCGCGGCGCTGCCCTTGGCGCCCGGGGCCACGGCACTGACGCGGGGGTTCTCCTTCAAGTGGTAGCTCAGGCCCGTGATCAGGTACTGCTGGTTCTGGTCGCCGCGCGGGTAGTTGTAGAGGCTGAAGGTGTAGCCCGTGGCCAGCGCCCGGTGGCAGGACTGGCCCCGCACCCGGCTTTGGCCCGTGAGGCTTTCCTTCAGGCGCACGCGGATGTAGTCCTCGCCGTCGCTCAGCTGGGTGTAGCCGCCCGGCCATTCGTAGATTTCATGGCCGTCATGGGCGTGGCCCGGCGGGTCGCGCCGCAGGTGGGTGAGGTCGGCCCGGGGCTTCTTGAAGTCGTAGTCGTCGCTGTAATGGCGGCCTGGTTTGATTTCCTGCTCCAGCTGCCAGGCGTGGATGTTTTCCTGATCGCCTGCAGCGGCTTTTTCCGGGGGATAAAAGGGAATGGAGGCGCCCCCGGGCAATACGCTGTGCGAGGCAATGATGTCGTCGCACAGCACCAGGGTGTGCTGGCCCGAGGCATGCTCGAAGAAGTAGTAAATGCCTTCGTGCTCCATCAATCGCGAGACAAAGTCGCAATCGCTTTCGTTGTATTGAACGCAGTAGTCCCAGCTGCGATAGGCGCGCGTGAGTTTCTTTTGCAGGGGATGGCCATAGACGCCCAATACCTGCTCGATGATGTCGGGCACGGTCTGGTTCTGGAAGATGCGAAAGTCGCTCTTGCGCGTGGCCAGCCACAGCCAGGGGCTCAGGCGGGCCTTGTAGGCGTAGTGGCGGTGGTCCTGGCC
>Ga0209438_1000077_pt1 | contig 24633 bp, 25 predicted proteins | sample GraSoi_2013_20cm_FD_185825 | JGI IMG/M metagenome (GOLD analysis project Ga0209438, IMG submission 185825) | Grasslands soil microbial communities from the Angelo Coastal Reserve, California, USA - Sample 9_17_2013_20cm (SPAdes) (version 2) | ecosystem: Environmental > Terrestrial > Soil >...
CAACCCCGCCTTCGTTCGGAGTATCAATATCGGTTCCGCCACAGCCCGATTTGACATCCCCGGTGACCGGGCAGTACGAGCGCCCATTCGTCGCGAGCGATGTGTTTGAAGCTGAGCCATCCGTCGGTCCAACCGAGTTCGGGATGACGACGCAATTTGTAGAAACAGACTCTGTGGCGCCAGCCGTGGAGCCCGAATCCAGTAACAACGATTCGGTATGGGCAGCTCGAGGCCGGCGCAGAAGCTTGGTGCAGAAGGTTCGGGACTGGCTGCAGGGTACAGCCTGACGGATTAGAGTTTTTCTTCGAATCGTCATCCCGCTCTATCTTTTTGTTTGAGCATGATCTCCGAGCAAACGCTTCGCGTTTGTCCCGAAGGAAAACCGGTACCCACTTTTCCGGATCATGCTCTACCGATTCGGATCGGAGACAGCCTTGATCTGAAGTTTCCAGTGGTTGACGATCCGGAATCGCGAATCTGCATTTTCCTGACGGAATACCGCGATGCTGTCGATCGCGAGCATTGTGAGGCCGATTGCCGAAAACCGGTTCCGCAGCATCGTCAAGACAGGCTCGCGTTGCTCGGTGTCCAGCCGCCCCGTCAATGTCATGTGGAAGCGGAAATCTTCCATGACATAGGGATAGCCCCAGCGGTCGAGGTGCTCGCGTTGCCTTTGCGTCAGCCGCGATGGATTTCGTCGCTCGCGATCATCTGGCGTGAGCGGTGCACGGAATGAATCGAATTCGCGTGTACAATCCGCGGCAAGCCGCTCGAGTTCGGTCGACGGCTCCGCCGGGATCACCGCGATAAAGCCGCTGATCGAACCCACGACGGGTCTGATGACCGGAATCGCCCGGGGCGTGACGGCGAACGCCTCACATGCGGCGAGAAGCTCGGACTCGGTCTTGCCCGGCGCCAGCGACAGCGGCGCCTTCAGGGTGGCATGAAAACCGTATTTGCGTGGATCCCGCGTCAGATCGCGCCAATCCGGCGACATCTGCACGATGCCGTCAGGGAAGGGCAAGTCGCCGCCCGTGAAAGCGTCGTAGCCGAGCAGGTGCGCGCCAATAGATCGCGTAGCGCGGATAGTCGGCCATGGTCGCAGAATAGAGCCGGATCACGCGGCTGCAACCGCCTTGCGTGAAATGGCTGGGCATGGGTTCAGACGATTTGCGTCGGTCAGATGAACCAGGCGCCCGGCGGCGATGACAGCGACAATGCGCGGCCGCAACGGCACCTCATCATCGACAAGGATGATGTCGGCACGACGCCCTTCCGCGAGAACACCGCGATCGGTGAGACCTGCGGCTCTGGCGGGCGCCGCCGATATCAGGTCCCAGGCCTCGGTAAGCGGCAGCACACCGTCGGCGGCAAGGCGAAATATCGCCAGCAACGGCGCCGGATAGTAGTAGTCGGACGCGAGGATCGAGCATAAGCCGTTGGCGATCATGTCGGCCGCCTTGGTCCATCCGGTATGGCTGCCGCCGCGCACGACGTTGGGCGCGCCGAACACGATGAAATCACCGGCCTTGGCGGCCTCGCGCGCGGTTTCCTCGTTGACCGGAAATTCGGCGATGCCGACGCCCTGCGCGCGAAACGCCCTTCGCATCTCCGGGCTGTCATCGTCGTGAGACAGCATTCGGACGTTTGCGTCCCGCGCAGCCCTGGCAAGCCGCGCGACCGATGCGGGAACGGCGTCACCGCGGGAAACGACACGCTCCACCAGGGTATCGAACGTTTCGCCCGAAAGACCGGTACGTTCGACCATACGGCTGCGCTTCTGCGGCTTGGCAAGACTGGCGATCGTCGAATCCATGTGGTCATTGAACGCGAACAGATCGATGCGTCCGTCGGACAGCCATTGCTCGATCTCGGTTTCGGCATCGAGATTGTAGGTTTCGTGGCGCAGATGGAAGCGGGTATCGGCCGCCAGTTGCGGCCTCAAGGTCTCGATGGCCTCCAGCAGATCCCGCGCATTCTCCGCGCTGCGCAGGCCCGGCTCCCACGACCATGTCGTGGCGTGGAAAACCGTGGTGATGCCGTTTCCGATCGCCTGTCGGTCGCTGTCGATCAGGGCCACATCGACCGGAAAATCGACGCCGGGGCGGGGCATCATTTGTCGCTCGAACGCGTCGCCATGCAGGTCGACGATTCCAGGCAGCACCAGCAGGCCGCGGGCATCGATACCGAGCGATCCGCGCCCATGGCCGGATTCCACGGCGTTGATTTTGCCGCCGGCGATCTGCACCGAGGTTTCAAGAATTTCTCCGCCGAGCAGAGCCCGGCCGCCTTCGATGAATATGTCAGTCACGATATGGCACTTCGTCGTGGGGAGTGTGAACGATCGGCGATGGTCTCCGGTTCATATTTTGCCAGAAAATCCTCGACAACCAGCTTTCGGAAATCGGGCAGGGCGCCGCGGAGGGTTTCACGGTCCCAGTCCCCCCACGCCAGTTCTGCCAGCCGATTGGCAATGGCTTCGGAAAACCGGCGCCTAACCATGCGGGCCGGATTTCCCGCGACAATAGTGTAGGCCGGTACGTCCTTGGTCACGATCGCGCCTGCGGCGACCACGGCGCCGATGCCGACGCTGCGGCCCGGCAACACGATGGCGCCATGCCCGATCCAGACATCATGGCCGATGCGGACGTGATGCCCGCGCCGCCATTCGAAGAATTCAGCCTCGTCGCTCTCGCCTGGAAAATACGCGCTGGCGCGATAGGTGAAATGCGCCTGCGAGGCCCTGTGCATGGGGTGATTACCCGGGTTGATCCGCGTCATCGCCGCGATCGAGCAGAACTTTCCGATCGTGGTGTAGGTGATCTGGGCGTCGTTCACGACATAGGAATAATCGTCCAGTGTGACCTCGTGCAAAATCGTGCGCGCGCCGACTTCGCAATAGGCACCGAGCCTGGTGTCGTGCAGTTTGGCTGATGGATCGATGGTCGGTTCAACCGAAAGCATTTTGCCGGCCATGCGACTTTCCACGAGCAATGGATGCTGATCCAAAGATACCGATCAGGCCCGCACGTCATCGATGCCCTTGATGACAAGGTCGTGACAGATGCGTGACAGTCACCGGAGGTGTGGATGATTGCCGCACTGCAGCGCACTGTCGCACAACTGTCGTATCCAGACGTTAGCGGTGGTTGGCGTTTATTCGGCTGGAGCATTGCATGCTGGTGGTGGAAGGTTTGACGTGCCGGTTCGGCACAAAGGCCGCGGTCGATAATGCGTCGTTTTCCATCGCGCCGGGCGGCTTCGTCGGCGTGATCGGCCGTTCCGGCGCCGGCAAGTCGACCTTGCTGCGAATGATCAATCGGCTTGCCGACCCGTCCGAAGGGCGAATCCTGTTCGAAGGTCTTGATGTGACAGCGCTGCGCGGCAGGAATCTGCAGCAATGGCGCGCACGGTCGGCAATGATTTTTCAGCAGTTCAATCTGGTCGGCCGGCTTGATGTGCTGACCAACGTTCTGATGGGGCGGCTCGCCGGAATTCCGTCCTGGCGTTCGCTGACGCAGCTTTGGCCAGAGGAGGACAAGGCGCTGGCGATGTCGGCACTGGAACAGTTCGACATGGCATCGCTCGCAGCGCAGCGCGCAGACCAGCTCTCCGGTGGCCAGCAGCAGCGCGTGGCGATTGCCCGCGCACTGGTTCAGGAGCCCGACATCATCCTCGCCGACGAACCGATTGCGTCGCTGGATCCGCGCAATACGAGAATCGTGATGGACGCGCTGTTGCGCATCAACAAGCATTTCGGCATTACCGTGATCTGCAACCTGCACTCGCTCGATCTGGCGCGCAGCTATTGCGACCGCTTGATCGGGATGGCGTCCGGCCGGATCGTGTTTGACGGCACACCGGCGACCTTGACCGAGCACATCGCGCGCGAGCTGTACGATCTCGAGGCGGACGAAGTGATGGGAGGTTCGGCCGAGCAAGATCCTGCCGATTCAAGAATTCCGGCTCTCGGCACCGCTGCCGCGGCCTGAGTGCCGGGTGCGTAAAGACGGCTTGTTGCAAAACTGCGATCGGCCGATTTCTTGCAACTCGTTACAACAAGTTCGTTACAACAAGACAGGGAACGTCATGATCAATCGTCGTATCATTCTTGCCGGCGCTGCCGCGCTGGCGTTCACCGCTTCCGCCGCATCGGCGCAAGACTGGAAAACGAAATATCCGGAATTGACATTCGCGGTGGTGCCCGCGGAGAACGCCTCCGGCGTCACCGAGCGCTGGACGCCGTTCGTCGCGTATCTGTCCAAGGAACTCGGCGTGAAGGTCAACTTGCGTATCGCCAACGACTACGCCGCTGTCATCGAGGGCCAGCGCTCCGGCAACATCCAGATCGCGTGCTACGGTTCAGCATCGTTTGCGCGCGCCCGGCTGACCGGCGTCAAGACTGATGCCTTCGCCAGTGATCTGAATGCGGATGGTGGCACTGGATACTATTCGATGTTCTTCGTAAAGGCGTCTAGCCCTTACAAGTCGATCGACGAATTGAAGGGTAAAAACCTCGGCCTGGTCGATCCGAACTCAACTTCCGGCAACAATGTGCCTCGCTTCGAGCTTGACAAGATGGGTATCTCCGATGCGGACGCCTATTTCGGAAAGGTCGTCTTCACCGGTAGCCATGAAAATGCGCTTCTGGCGCTTGCGCAAGGAACCGTTGACGTCGCCGCCAACCAGTGGACGAGCGACGACGACTCTACCCTCGCGCAGATGTTGCACAAGGGGATGCTGAAGAATCCCGACGGCTCGGCGATGAAGAAGGAAGATTTCCGGATCATCCACAAGTCCGCGCCGATCATTGGACCATCCATGTATGCCTACAGTTCCGATCTTCCCGACGAACTGAAAGCCGCCATCGCCAAGGCGTTCACGGAATCGCCGACCAAGGACAAGGCCGCTTTCGACCGGCTGTCCGACGGCCAGAAGAAGGGCTTCCATCCGGCGACGACCAAGGATTGGGATGCGACCGTCGACTTGATCAAGTTCGTCGACAATCTTCGCAAGAAGAAGGCGTCCTGATCGCAGATCGGGCAACGAGAGCCGGGTCGATATGACCCGGCTTTTCCGTCCGGATTTTACCAAAGCAGCAACCTCAATGACCGTCGCCGTTTCCATCCTTCCGGAGCAACAGCTGGCGGTACTGAACGAGGCTTATCGCAGGGCGGTCGCGCGCAAGCGCCTCCGCCTTACGCTGGCAACCGCGGTGTTCTTCGCGGCTCTCGTCGTCGCCTCGATCGGCGCCGAGGTGAACTTAAGGACGTTCTTCACGTATTTTGGTAACTTCGTCGGCTATTTCGATCGCATCTTCACGCTGGAGAATGGCGCCAGGGTCTGGACCGACATTGGCGAGTGGTTCTGGGGCTGGCGCAAATGGCTTTGGATGCTCGGCGAGACCATCCTGATCAGCTATGTCGGAACCTTGTTCGGCGCGATCCTTGCCTTTCTGCTCAATTTCTTCGCGGCTGAAAATACCTCGCCGGCGCCGTGGCTGCGTTTCCTCGTCCGCCGCGTCCTCGAATTCGCCCGCACCGTTCCCGGCATCGTGTTCGCGCTGATCTTCGTCATCGCCTTCGGTCTGGGACCGATGGCGGGCGTGTTGGCGATTGCGATCCACTCCACCGGTGCGCTTGGCAAGCTGTTTTCCGAGATCGTCGAGAACGCCGACATGAAACCGGTCGAGGGCGTGCGGTCCACCGGGGCGAGCTGGGTGTCCTGCATGCGGTTCGCCGTGTTGCCGCAGGTGGCGGCCGGCTACGCCAGCTACGCCTTGCTGCGCTTCGAAATCAATGTCCGGGAGGCGTCGGTGATGGGCTTCGTCGGCGCCGGCGGCATCGGTCAGGAGCTCGTCGTTGCGGTCAGGAAATTCTATTATTCCGATGTCAGCGCGATCCTGCTGTTGATCGTTCTCACCGTGTTCGTCATCGATATCGGCACCGGCTGGATGCGCGGCCGGTTGTTCGGCAAGGATGCGCGGGCATGACTCAGTTGCCGACACCGGATTCGGAAGCTCTGCGCGCGCGATATCCCCTCGTGTTCAACAGGCCGGTCTCGGCGCGGCTGGCGACGCCGGTGATGATGTTCGGCGCATTTGGCATTTTTGTCTTCGGGCTGGTCGATCTCGACTTCTCGCCGGCACGGTTTTTCTCCGGTCTCCACCAGCTTGGCTGGATCACGCTGATGATGATCCCGCCCGATCCCGGTTCCTCGCTGCCGGCCTATCTGGTCGCGCTTGGCGAAACCTTGTCGATCGCGCTGCTTGGCACCACGATAGCCGCGGTGTTCGCGCTGCCGGTCAGTCTGCTGGCGGCAAAGAACATTGTGCCTTCCAATATCTTCCGGTTTCCGGTTCGCCGGCTTCTCGATTCGATCCGCGGCGTCGATACCCTGATCTGGGCGCTGGTCTGGATCAACGTCGTCGGACTCGGCCCGTTTGCCGGTGTGCTGGCAATTGCGGTGTCGGATTTCGGCGCATTCGGCAAGCTGTTCTCCGAAGCGATCGAGGCCGCCGACAAGAAGCAGGTCGAAGGCATCCGTGCCTCTGGCGGCAATGCGCTGCACGAAATACGCTTTGGCCTGATGCCGCAGGTGCTGCCTGTTATCGCAGGCCAGGTGCTCTACTTCATCGAGTCGAATACCCGCTCGGCGACCATCATCGGGATCGTCGGTGCCGGCGGCATCGGCCTGCAACTGGCCGAGCAGATCCGTGTGCTGGAATGGCAGAAGGTTTCGTTCCTGATCCTGATGATACTGGTGGCGGTCGCAGCGATCGACTGGATTTCGGGAAAACTTCGCTTTGCGATCATCGGCCGGCGCGCAGTCGCGTGAAGATGCCGAGCTAGAGCATGATCCGGAAAAGTGGATACCGGTTTTCCGAAAAGATCATGCTCAAACAAAAAGATAGAGCGGGATGACGATTCGAAGAAAAGTCATCCCGCTCTAGCTGTTTTCAACGACGAACTCGATCCTTTCTGCGGCAAAGCGGGTGTGCTTGGTCACCAGCGGCGTCCCTTCGGCGTCGACGTCGGTGCTGTCGACCACCAGCACCGGGCGCCCCAGCGCAAGGTCGAGCCGCGCGGCATCGGTCGCATCGACAATGGCCGCCGTGACGCGGGTCGAAGCGCGGCGATAGTCGCGGACGCCGTAATGTGCCAGCAGCTTTGTCATGGAGCGCATACGCTCATAGATCCGTCCGGCGTCAGGAAAACGCTCTGCGGCGAGCCAAATGGTGCCGACGCATATCGGCGTGCGATCGGCCAATCGCAGCGCCTCGATCCGGATCAGCGGCGCGCCTGTCTTCAGGCCCAGCAGTCGCGCCAGTTCGCGGCTCGCAAGCTCCTGGGAAGCGTCAATCAATCGCCCGTCCGGCTCACGGCCGCCGGCACCGACAATCTCGGAGAACCGCGTGCGGGAGCGGAGCGGATAAGCAAGCCGCGGCGCTTCCACATAGGTGCCGCTGCCGCGTTCGGCGCGCACCAGGCCACGCCCGGCCAGTGTCGCCAGCGCCCGGCGCACGGTGTGGCGGTTGACCCGATAGGTCTCGGCGATTTCGGTCTCGCCCGGCAGCCGATCGCCTGCGGCAAAGCGGCCGTCGGCGATGCCGCGCTCGATCCCATCGGCGACTTGCCGCCAAAGTGCCACGCCGGAGGCGGTGTCCTGCAGGCTCATGGCGTCGAAAGGCCGGGAATAGCCATCGGAAAAATCATCCTTTGTCACGAAACAGTCATGGCGTTTCGTTATCAAGTTGTCTAATATCATAGACAACTTGATTTCGGCAAGGCTGATATGACCGCGGTACGGGAAAACGGCAAACAGGCGCGGCGCCAAGCGGCGATGGCGGTGCTGGCGCATTCCGATGCGGCCGGGATTGCCAGCCGGCTCGAAGCGATCGCGGTGCCGGTCTACGAGAATCTGCGCGAGCCGGAGAACGGTCTGGTGATGGTGCGCGGCCGCATCGGCGGCGACGGCGCGCCGTTCAATCTCGGCGAGGCTACAGTCTCACGCGCCGCCGTTCGGCTTTCGAGCGGCGAGGTGGGCTTCGGTTACACGCTTGGCCGCGATCGGCAGAAGGCGCGGATGATCGCGCTCTGTGATGCGTTGGTGCAGTCGGACGAATTTGCGGACGCGGTCGAATCAAAGGTGATCGCACCGCTGCGAACTCAGATGATCTCTGAACGGAGCCGAACGGCTGCGGAAACCGCGGCGACGCGGGTCGATTTCTACACGCTGGTGCGCGGTGAGGGCTGAACGATGACGACGGTTGCCGAATTGCCAGCAGGGTTCGCGGACAAGGTGTTGTCGGCGCAGTCGACCTTCCGTTCGGTGATGGATGCGATGGCGCGTCCCGGCAGCGTTCAGCGAATCGAGGCTGCTGCCGGCGTGCCTGCTGCGATGATGCGCGGCACCGCGGCGATCGCGCTGACATTGTTCGATCACGACACCCCGCTCTGGCTCGACCCGTCGATGTCCGGGACATCGGAAGTGACAAAGTGGTTCAAGTTTCACACCGGCGCGCCTGTCATCGCGGACTCCTCGATCTGCAGTTTTGCCCTGATCGGCGATGCGCGCTCGCTACCCGGTCTTGATCGTTTTGCCTTTGGCAGCAACGAATATCCCGACCGCTCGACGACGTTGATCCTTCAGGTCGAAAGCCTGACGCAAGGCCCAGGCATCGAATTGCGCGGCCCCGGCATCGATGGCGTCGCTGTTATGCAGGCAGCGATCCAGCCTGCGGACCTGTTCGAGCGGCTCAAGATCAACCAAACGCTGTTTCCGCGCGGCATCGATGTCGTGCTGGTAGCCGACGATACCATTGTCGCGATACCCCGTACCACGCGGCTTGCCGCGAAGGGAGGCTGAACATGTATGTCGCCGTCAAGGGAGGCGAACGCGCCATCGAGAACGCCCATCGGCTGCTGGCGCACGAGCGTCGTGGCGATCGCGATGTTCCCGAAGTTTCGCTCGCCCAGATATCCGAACAGCTCAGCCTTGGTGTCGACAGGGTGATGACCGAAGGGTCGCTGTACGATCGCGAACTCGCAGCCCTCGCGATCAAGCAGGCGCGCGGCGACCTGATCGAGGCGATTTTCCTGTTGCGCGCGTTCCGCGCCACTTTGCCGCGCTTCGGCGCGACCGAACCGGTCGATACCGCTCGGATGCAGGTACGCCGCCGGATCTCCTCGACCTTCAAGGATATTCCGGGTGGTCAGGTGCTTGGACCTACTTTCGACTACACCCATCGCCTGCTGGATCCACAATTGGCCGAAACCTCGATGCCTGAGGCGCCTGCGACATCAGACGCGCCATCCACGACGATGCCGCGCGTTACCGACATTCTCGGCCGCGACGGCCTGATCGAGCCGTCGCCGCAAGCGGATGCCGAGGTACCGGTGGGCGATCTCACCCGTGAGCCGCTCAGTTTTCCCGCCGATCGCGACCTGCGACTGCAGAATCTGGCGCGCGCCGACGAGGGGTTTGTGCTGGCGCTGGGCTATTCGTCGCAGCGCGGCTATGGACGCAACCATCCCTTCGCCGGCGAAATTCGCCTCGGTGAGGTCGAGGTGGAATTTATGGCTGAAGATGTCGGCTTCGCCGTGCCGCTCGGTTCGATCACGCTGACCGAATGCCAGATGGTCAATCAGTTCAAGGGTTCGGCAACGGAGGCGCCGTGCTTCACACGCGGCTATGGTCTCGCGTTCGGACAAAGCGAGCGCAAGACCATGTCGATGGCGCTGGTGGACCGGAGCTTGCGCGCCCGCGAGCTTGGCGAAGAAGTCGTTGCGCCCGCGCAAGACGAAGAGTTCGTGATGTCGCATTCCGACAATGTGCAGGCGACCGGCTTCGTCGAGCATCTCAAGCTGCCGCATTATGTGGACTTTCAGTCCGAACTCGGCCTGCTGCGCAAATTGCGCCAGGAGTTTTCCGAAGCCGCGGATGCTTCGCCGCCTCTGCGGGAGGCCGCGGAATGAACGCGCCGGCCTACAACTTCGCCTATCTGGACGAACAGACCAAACGGATGATCCGCCGCGCCATCCTGAAGGCGATCGCGATCCCTGGCTATCAGGTGCCGTTCGCCAGCCGCGAAATGCCGATGCCCTATGGCTGGGGCACCGGCGGCGTGCAGGTGACGGCGGCCATCCTCGGCCCTGACGATGTGCTGAAGGTGATCGATCAGGGCTCCGACGACACCACCAACGCGATCTCGATCCGCAAGTTCTTCGCCAAGACCGCCGGCGTCGCGACGACGACCTCTACGGAGGACGCAACCGTGATTCAGACCCGGCACCGAATTCCAGAAGCGCCGCTGCATGGCGGGCAGGTGCTGGTCTATCAGGTGCCGATCCCCGAGCCCTTGCGTTTCCTGGAGCCGCGCGAGACCGAGACGCGGCGCATGCATGCGCTCGGCGAATACGGGCTGATGCATGTCAAGCTTTACGAAGACATCGCCCGCTTCGGCCACATCGCCACCTCCTATGCTTATCCGGTGAAGGTGAATGCGCGCTACGTGATGGACCCATCGCCGACGCCGAAATTCGACAATCCCAAGATGGACAATTGTCCGGCGCTGCAATTGTTCGGCGCCGGGCGCGAGAAGCGCATCTATGCGATCCCGCCTTACACGTCGGTGGTATCGCTCGACTTCGAGGATCATCCGTTCACGCGCTACCGCTTCGACGCGCCCTGCGCGCTGTGCGGCGCCGATGAGTCCTATCTCGACGAAATCGTCACCGACGACAAGGGCGGACGGATGTTCGTCTGCTCCGACACCGACTACTGCGAGACCCGGCAAACCCAGGGGCATCGCGGCAGCGAGAGCGCGGCTCCGCACAAGGAGAGGCCGCATGGCTGAACATGAAAGCGCCGTGCAGGACAACGACCAGCCGTTGCTGATGGCCGAGGGCCTGAGCAAATCCTACGGCCGGCTCATGGCCTGCCGCGACGTATCCTTTGCGCTCTATCCCGGCGAGGTGCTGGCGGTTGTCGGCGAGTCCGGCTCCGGCAAAACGACCTTGCTGCAATTGCTGTCGGCGCAGCTTGCGCCCAGCGCCGGGCGGGTGTCCTACCGGATGCGTGACGGAGTGACGCGCGATCTCGCAAGCCTCGGTGAAGCCGAGCGACGGTTTTTGTTCCGCACCGACTGGGGCTATGTGCACCAGGATCCGGCACTTGGACTGCGGATGGCGGTGTCGGCCGGCGCCAATGTCGGCGAGCGGCTGATGGCGGTCGGCTGGAATCATTATGGGCGCATTCGAAACACGGCGTCGTCCTGGCTGGAACGGGTCGAGATCGGCATTGATCGCATCGACGATGCGCCGCGGACCTATTCCGGCGGCATGCGCCAGCGATTGCAGATTGCGCGCAATCTGGTTACCGAGCCGCGCCTGGTGTTCATGGATGAACCGACCGGAGGGCTCGACGTGTCGGTGCAGGCCCGCTTGCTCGATCTGATGCGCAACCTGGTGAGCGAACTGAATCTGGCTGCCATTGTCGTTACCCATGACCTTGCCGTCGCACGGCTGTTGTCGCACCGGGTGATGGTCATGAAGGGTGGCCGCGTGATCGAGACCGGGCTGACCGATCAGGTTCTCGACGATCCCTGCGAGCCCTACACCCAGTTGCTCGTCTCTTCGATTTTGCCGGCATGAGTGTTACGCCAATGACCGCGATGATTGAAATCAGCAACGCCGAAAAAACCTTCACCATGCATTTACAGGGTGGCGTGCAGCTTCCCGTGGTGCGCGGCGTCTCGTTTTTTGTCGAGCCCGGCGAATGCGTCGTGCTGGCCGGCCCCTCGGGCGCCGGCAAATCGTCGATCCTGAAGATGATCTTCGGCAATTATCGCTGCGATGCCGGCCGCATCGGCATTCGGCACGAAGGTGCGCAGATCGATCTCGCCAGGGCCGAGCCACGGCAGATCCTCAGCGTTCGCCGCGCCACCATCGGTTATGTCAGCCAGTTCCTGCGGGCGGTGCCGCGGGTGGCGACGTCGGACGTGGTGGCTGAGCCCTTGATCGTCAACGGGATGGCGCGATCCGAGGCGCGCGAACGCGCCGGTGCATTGCTGCGCCGGCTTAATATTCCCGAACGGCTGTGGGCGCTGCCGCCTTCGACTTTCTCGGGCGGTGAGCAACAGCGCGTCAACATCGCGCGCGGCTTCATTTCCGATCTGCCGATTCTGCTCCTGGACGAACCCACCGCTTCGCTGGATGCCGCCAATCGGGCGGTGGTGGTCGATTTGATCGGCGAAAAGAAGCGCGCGGGTGTTGCCATGGTCGCCATCGTCCACGACGATGAGATCCGCCATCTGATCGCCGACCGGATCGTCGACGTGACATCGTTTGCCGCCGCGGCATGAAGGAAGACGCCTAAGATGACTTCGACAAGAGACGAGACCGTGCTTGGCAACGCCAGGATTGTTCTCACCGACCGCGTGATCGAGCGCGGCTGGATTGCTTTTGCCGATGGACGCATTGCAGAATTCGGCGAGGGCAGCGGACCCGCAGGCAGCGAGGACGCGGCCGGCGATCTGATCATGCCCGGCCTGATCGAGTTGCATACCGATCATCTCGAAGCGCATTATGTCCCGCGTCCAAAAGTATTCTGGGACCCGATTGCCGCCGTCGTCTCCTATGATGGGCAATTGGCGACATCAGGCATCACCACGGTGCTGGATTCGCTGCGGGTCTGGCGCGAAGACGGCGCGGAGGAAGTCGATGGCCGGGCAGGCCTGCTGGCCAACGCGATCACATCGGCGCGCGATGCCAATCTGCTGCGATCAGATCATTTCCTGCATCTGCGCTGCGAAATTCCGATGCCGAGCGTCGTCGAGGAAGCCAAGGAGCTGGTCGGACGGCCGGATGTGCGGCTGATGTCGCTGATGGATCACACCCCAGGACAACGCCAGTTTCGCGACGAAGGCAAGCTGCGCGCCTATTATCGCGGCAAGGGCGCCGGCATGACCGACGCCGAACTCGATACGCTGTTTGAACGGCGTTTTGCCTATCAGAAGGCATATGCGGCCACGAACATGCGTGAGATCGTGGCATTGGCGCATCTGCACGAGATTCCGCTGGCCAGTCACGACGACACCACCGACGAGAACGTCACCGACGCCATTCGTGATCGGGTTTCGGTGGCGGAATTTCCGACCACGATTGAGGCCGCGCGTGGATTGCACCAGGCCGGCATCGGCATCCTGATGGGGGCGCCGAACGTGGTGCGCGGCGGTTCGCATTCCGGCAACATTGCCGCGGTCGATCTCGCCCGCGAAGGGCTACTGGACATTCTGTCGTCCGACTACATTCCCTCGAGCCTGCTGATGGCGGCGCTGCAATTGCCGCAGCATGTTCCGGCCATCGATCTGGCGTCCGCCGTCCGCACCGTCACCAAGACGCCGGCCGAAGCGGTCGGTCTCGCCGACCGGGGTGAGATCGCGATCGGCAAGCGCGCCGATCTGATCCGCGTGCATGTGGCGCGCGACATTCCCGTGGTGCGCAGTGTGTGGCGCGAAGGACATCGCGTGGCGTGATGGAAGCGCCCGCAACATCCGGTGATCGGCCGGCCACGATCGGACCAGGTCGGCTCATCCTGGTGGTCGGTCCGAGCGGCGCCGGCAAGGATACGCTGCTCGGCCTGGCGCGGGCCGCCTGCGCCGATGACAGCAGCATCGTTTTTCCGCGCCGCGTGGTGACCCGGGAAGCCTCGTCCTTCGAAGATAATGAGCAGTTGAGCCTCGATGCCTTCCGGCAGGCGCGCAGCCAGGGTGATTTCGCGGTTGCTTGGGAAGCGCATGGCCATTGCTACGCATTGTCCCGTGCGATCGATGACGATATCCGCGCTCGCCGCACGGTGGTCGCCAATGTCTCGCGCACGATGGTTGAAGCGCTGCGCCGTGCCTATGCGGATGTCGTGGTGATCTTGATCACGGCACCGGCTGAAATTCTCGCCGAACGCCTTGCAGCGCGGGCGCGCAGCAGTGACGGCCGGCTCGCGGACAGACTCGGTCGCGCCGTCGATGATGCCGCGACCGCGCCGGATGTGACCATCACCAATGTCGGCAGCGTGGAACAACATGCGCGCGGGCTTGTACGCGTCATCAAGGGCGCGTTTGAGGGCGGTAAGGACTGCGTTGGTGAAGCGCCGAGGTCGGGAGAACAGCAATGTCGATCATCGCAGCGATAAGAGATCTGGAAGCGATTTACGGGCAACCGAACGAGGCCTCCACCGTCAAGGTCGCCACCAGGATGACGCCACAATATCGCGTGCTGATCGGCAAGTCGCCCTTCGCCGCACTGGCAACGTCCGGACCGGAGGGGCTGGATTGCTCGCCGCGCGGCGATCTGCCCGGCTTCGTCCGCGTTCATGACGATAAGACGCTGATGATGCCCGATCGCCGTGGCAACAACCGCGTCGATTCGCTGCGCAACATCGTGCGTGACCCCAGGGTCGCGCTGTTGTTTCTGATTCCAGGCTCCGGCAGCACGCTGCGCGTCAATGGCCACGCGCAGGTCTCGGTAGACCCGGATCTGCTGACATCGTTTGCGATCGACGGCAAGGCGCCGCGCACAGTCATCGTGATGACCGTGGTCGAGATCTATTTTCAGTGCGCGCGGGCTATCGTTCGCTCCGACCTGTGGAATCCCGACAAGCGGGTCGACCCCAAAAGTTTGCCGACGCCGGGTCAGATTCTCGCCGACATGAGCGAGAATCGCGTTGGCGGCGACGATTACGATAGGGCCTGGCCGGAACGCGCGCGGCAATCGCTGTGGTAGGGCGTCGAATGAGACTTCTAGATTTTCGACCAACCGCAAACCTGAATAGCTGAACTCGTTTTCACCCCGAACGCGTTTGTTTTGCGCCCTTTCATCCGATGTCGTTGAAAGTTAAGGGTTTTCGCTCTCGGTCCCCGGTCCCCCGGTTTTTGAATCCGGCCAATGGGCCGCGGCTGTCATCCAACCTTCAAGTCCATCGTTCAAAGATTAACGCTCACCTATCTTTCTAAGGGGCTTGGGCATGACCGATTTTACACTCAACCAGACGGTAGACCAGAGCGGGCCCATTCAACCGGCCTCAAGGCCCAATCTCGACAAGGGTTTCAATCCTCTGACGATGATTGCCTTTTTCGGCATTCTCGCAGCCGGGCTGCTGTTCGTGGCCTACAGCATCTACGTCGATGTCAATGCTACCGGAACAAAGGTCACGACATATCTGCCGTATCTTCTCTTGTTGGTCGCTTTGCTGATTGCGCTCGGTTTTGAGTTCGTCAACGGCTTCCACGATACCGCCAATGCGGTAGCGACCGTGATCTACACCCACTCGCTGCCGGCGGAATTCGCCGTGATGTGGTCGGGGTTCTTCAATTTCCTCGGAGTGCTGCTGTCGAGCGGCGCAGTTGCTTTCGGCATCGTCTCGCTGCTGCCGGTCGAACTGATTCTTCAGGTTGGAAGCAGCGCCGGCTTCGCGATGGTGTTCGCCCTTCTGATCGCAGCGATCATCTGGAATCTCGGAACCTGGTACTTTGGGCTGCCGGCTTCCAGTTCTCATACCTTGATTGGTTCCATCATCGGTGTCGGCGTTGCCAATGCCCTGATGCGCGGCCGCGACGGCACATCAGGCGTCGACTGGGGCAAGGCCACCGAAATCGGCTATGCGCTGTTGCTGTCGCCGCTGGTGGGTTTTATCTGCGCTGCAATTCTGCTGTTGCTGCTGAAGATGATCATCCGCAATCCGGCGCTGTACGCCGCACCGGAAGGCAACAAGGCGCCGCCGCTCTGGATCCGCGGCCTTCTCATCCTGACCTGCACCGGCGTCAGCTTCGCGCACGGTTCGAACGACGGCCAGAAGGGCATGGGCCTGATCATGCTGATCCTGATCGGCACCGTGCCGACGGCTTACGCGTTGAACCGCGCGCTGCCGGAATCGCAAGTGGCGCAGTTCCAGAAAACATCGGCCGCGGCCTCCACCGTGATTGCCGCAAAGGGCGCCGGCCATAGCATCATTGGCGATCCGCGCCCGGCGGTGACCCAATATGTCGCCCAGCACACGATCAGCGAGGGCACCTATCCTTCGCTTGCGGTTCTGGTGAAGGACGTCGGGGACCAGGTGCAAAAGTACGGCACGCTTGACAAGGTGCCTGCCGAGGCGGTCGGCAACACCCGTAACGACATGTATCTCACCTCCGAGGCGATCAGGTTCCTGATGAAGGACAAGGAAAGCACACTCAGCAAGGAAGATGTCAGCACGCTCAACGCCTACAAGGGCTCGCTCGACAGCGCCACCAAGTTCATCCCGACCTGGGTGAAGATCGCGGTGGCGATCGCGCTTGGTCTTGGCACCATGATCGGATGGAAGCGCATTGTGATCACCGTCGGAGAGAAAATCGGCAAGTCGCATCTGACCTACGCGCAGGGCGCCTCCGCCGAACTGGTCGCCGCCGCCACCATCGGTGCGGCCGACATGTTTGGCCTGCCGGTCTCGACCACGCATGTGCTGTCGTCTGGTGTCGCCGGAGCGATGGCGGCCAACGGATCGGGGCTGCAGATGGCTACTATTCGTAATATGGTGATGGCATGGGTCCTGACGCTGCCAGCCGCCATCATGCTGTCGGGCGCGTTATATGTACTGTTCTCGCGCCTGTTCTGAAGCAGTCGAGGCCACCGCGATGAGCGGTGGCCTCGGCTGCAACAGAAATGTCATTCCATCAGCGGCGTTGGGAGATGCGCGGGCTCGAATGCCTGAACGAGATCCATTGTCGATTTTGCAGACGTACCTCGTGATCTCCGGCGTTCGGCCGAACCAAGTGGTGTCCGATGCAGGCTGAAACGTCAGTCGCAGAGGCTGTTATCGGCGATGATACGGTGCGGCCACCGATTGCGACCGCGCCGATTCCGGGCCTGGTTTGGGCGTTTCGTATCCATTCCGACGGCAGTCCGGAATCGCTGGCAGTCGACCAGCCGATTGAGTTTACTCATGATGGCTTGCTCTGGCTGCACTTCAATTTGGCCGACGCGCGTGCGCTGCAATGGCTGGCATCTGCGGACCTTCAAGCGCCGGTCCAGGCGCGATCGCTGTTATTGTCAAAGGACACCTACCAGCAGCTCCATACCACCGACGATAGCGTATACGGCGTCATTTCCGACCTGCTGCGCGATATCGCCGAAGTGACCGAGGAAACCGGTTACCTGCGCTTCGCCATGACCGAACGACTGTTGGTGAGCGGCCGGCATCATGCGCTGTGCGCGGTCGATGCCACCCGTCGCGCCCTTGAGGACGGGCATCGCATCGAGAGTGTCGCGGCGTTACTCGAAACAATCGTCGAAAATGTCGCTGATACGATGGATCGTATCGCCGAGCGCATTGCTCGATCGCTTGATGAGATCGAGGAACAGGTGCTGTCGGACGAGGCAGTCGATCTGCGCCAGGGCCTGGGCCGGTTGCGCCGCACCTGCGTGCGCCTGCACCGGCAATTATCGGGTTTGCGGATTGTGTTTCATCGTCTCGAGCAGAAGAACGTCAGCGACCTGAAGCCCGCCTTGCAACTTCGCGCCGGCAAGCTTGCCCAACGCCTCGATGGCCTCGATCACACGGTTGTGGAGATGCGGGAACGCAGCCGGCTGTTACAGGAAGAACTCCATCTGAAGATCGAGGAGCAGGGTAACAACAACATTCGGGTGCTTTCGGTGCTCACGGCGGTGCTGATGCCCCCGACACTGGTTACCGGCATTTTCGGCATGAACACCAAGGGTCTGCCGTTTACGGATCTCGATACGGCGTTCTTGTGGGCATCGCTGCTCATGGTGTTGTCCTCGTTCGCCGCTTACCTCATCATGAAACGCATCGGTATCATCAGATAGTTTAAAGTCTGGTCACAAGGCGGGACCACCGATGTTTTCGTTGCGCAGATGGGTCGGAGCAGCGGCGTATCTTGCCAGCGCGATGTCGACCACGGGCGCACAGGCCGGTGCCAAGGACGAAAGTGCGGCCGAATGGCTCGCTCCGAAATGGTTCAACGAATGGCATGATGGACTTGCCGCCAAGGGCCTGAATTTCGGTGCAACCTATATCGGTGACAACATCGGCAATGTGTCGGGCGGGACTTCGCGTGGTTTCATCCACCTCGGCCGCTTCGATTTCTCTGTCGATGCCGATCTCGAAAAGCTGGTGGGCTGGAGCGGGGGCAGGATCTTTGCCAATATGTACGAGATCTACGGTCGCGGACTGACCCGCAACTACATCCACAATCTGGCGACCATCAGTGAGATCGAAGCGCTGCCCGAAGCGCGGCTCTATACGGCGTATTTCGAGCAGAGCTTTTACAACAATGCCCTGAATATCAGGGTCGGCCAGCAAGCAGCCGATGTCGAGTTCTTCGATAGCCAGACCGACGACCTGTTCATCAACGGGACGTTCGGCTGGCCCGCCATCAAGGCCACCAATCTTCCGGCCGGCGGTCCGGCGCCGCCGATCGCGGTGCCCGGCATCCGCGTCAAGGCCGCCCTGTCGGACAACATCACCGCCTTCGGAGCGGTATTCAACGGCAATGCGGCGCGGCCTGGCGACGGCGACCCGCAGCTTCGCGACAATCACGGTTTGGCGTTTCGCGTCAACGACGCGCCATGGATCATCGGGCAGGTCCGATGGGACTACGATATCGACATCGGCAGCCGTCCGCTCGCCGGCAACTTTACGCCGGGAGCCTGGCAGCATTTCGGACAATTCGACGATCAGCGCTTCACCGCGCAGGGCCTGTCGATCGCCGACCCAAGCGGAACCGGCATCGCGGCAAAGCTTCGCGGCAACTTCGGAATCTTCGCGGTCGTGGAGCAGACGCTCTATCGACCGCCGTCAGTGACCGGGAAGGGCGTTTCGGCGTCGTTGCCGGGCGTGACAGCTTTCAGCCGGATCGCGTACAGTCCACCCGATAGAAACTTGATCGACCTTTATCTCGACGGCGGCATCGGCTTCGTTGGTTTTGTCCCCGGCCGCCCCCTCGACCGGTTCGGGATGGCGGTAGCCTACATGCGGATTTCGAACGCCGACCGAAACCTCGATCGCGACATCCAGTTCTTCAGCGGCCTGCCGAGCCCCGTGCGAAGCAATGAGACCCTGCTTGAGCTCATCTACGAGGCGCATATGAAGCCGGGCTGGCTGCTGGCGCCATATTTTCAATATGTGTTTCGACCATCCGGCGGCATCCCGAATCCGACAGATCCTGGCGGCCTGTCACGGATAGGCGATGCCGCCGTGTTCGGGCTGACAAGCACGCTAAGATACTAGCGAGGCTTCGCCTCAGACCGACGAGGCGTGTGGATTTTGTGGCTCCGATCGCCGGTTCATGACGAGCTCTGCTAAGACCAGTCTCTCGCTTCCAACCAAAATATCGAAAACAACCCCATGCAAAGTAGCATGGCGGTCGCTGGCATGGATGCCTTGAGCTATCCCTGCGAAAACATTTTGACACGTCGGGCAAATCAGTGGCACAACTGTATCGTCCCGTAATTGCAAAACGCCCATGGCCCTGCCCGACAACGGGCTCCTCTAGCGCGATTGCAGGCAAAAAATCCTTACCCACAATTGAAGTTGCACCGGCTCGCCGAAGTTGCACCGGCTCGCCGAAATTGCATCGGCTCGCCGCAGCGAAGGGTCGCCTCTCGCGTTGCCGAGCCGCGCGCGCTTTCCGATGCGCGAGCCCGAGGAGATATCGACGTGAACACAGTTCCAGACCTCGACAAGGCAACGGCACTAGTACCTGGAATCGCAAATCGGTATTGCAGCCCATCCTTCGAGACGGCCACGGAGCCTGTCATCGGGCGCGCATTCGCGCGACCCGTTGGTGACCCTCCTCCAGCGATAACGGCGAAGCCGTTACGCGGGGATGAGGTCTAACTCGTTGAAACACAACAACCTCATGCTGAGGAGCGAGCGCCGCGAGCGTCTCGAAGCATGGGCAGTAAGCGACATTACAGGCAACTTCTGACGATCGGGTGAGACAACGTTGCAAGTTTCGTTATCACGCCGCCACATCCCACAGCCGCGGCGAGCCTCGCAGCAGCACGCTGCGGCCTTTGGGTGTGATGATCGGGCAATCATCAGTCATTGTGGCAAACTGCAGCGCGACGAGACCGTCGACAACGAATCGATTCAAGATACGGCGTTGTGCTGCCGGCAGACGAAGCGCTTTTAACGCTTCCCATTGATCCGGCGTAAGGTCGTAGTCGAATTCCGTGTTCATGATGCCTCGAAGACGCTGGTTTTTCGCGCGTGTCTTACGAGGACATCGTGAACGGGATGCGACCACAATGCGTCGGGATTTCTATGGGGCGGGAAAAGCGTTTTGGAAGCGCTGTAATCTCGAAATAACCGGTAACGCGGTTATCACATCAACGTGTCAATGGCTTCGCAGTATTTAGCTCGCAACGGGCGTTACGAGATCGTCGATCCCGATTGGAAAACGACGCACCCGGATTCCCGTGGCATGCCAGACCGCGTTGGCGATAGCGCCGGCCGAGCCTGTGACGCCGATTTCACCGACGCCCTTGATGCCGAGCGCGTTCACGTGGGGATCGTACTCGTCAACCATCAGCGCCTCCAGGCTCGGCACATCGGCGTTCACCGGGATGTGGTACTCTGCAAGGTTAGCGTTGAGCGTCCGGCCGGAGCGGCGGTCGATGACGGCTTGCTCGTGCAACGCAAATGACATGCCCCAAATCATGCCGCCGAAGATCTGACTGCGGACGAGACGAGGATTGATGATTCGTCCCGCGGCGAAAGCGCCGACAAGGCGGGTGACGCGGATTTGACCGAAATCGGGATCGACCTTGACCTCGGCGAACACCGCTCCATGCGCGTGCATGGCGTAGATGGACTGCGCCGCAGGGTCGGCGGCGCCCTTGCCGCGGGCTTCGATCTCGCCGAGGCCGGCGCGACCGAGGATATCGGCATAGCTCTCGCTTCTCGTTTCATCGTCGCGACGGAACAGGCGGCCGCCGCGCGCGACCACCCCGGCGTTGCCGGCGCCGAACAACGGCGAACGCTGATTGGTTGTGGCCAGTTCCGCGAGTTTGGCGATGGCCGCGGCTCCCGCATTGTGGATGGCCATGCCAGCGGTGGCGGTGTGAGCTGAGCCGCCAGCGATGCCCGCGTCCGGCAGGTCGGACGTTCCGGATTTGAACTCGAGCTGTTCGAGTTCCAGCCCCAGCCCGTCGGCTGCAATCTGGGCAAGCGCGGTCCAGGCGCCCTGACCCATGTCGTGGGCTCCCGTCTCCATCAGGCCGGACCCGTCGCTTCGTACCACCGCACGAGCCTCGCCCTGGAACATCAGTGCCGGAAAAGTTGCGGTGCCCATTCCCCAACCGACAAGCAGGCCCGCTTCGTCACGCACCTGTCGTGGTGCGAGCGGGCGTCGCGACCAGCCGAAGCGCTCGGCGCCTTGCGCATAACACTCGCGCAAGGCTTTCGAGGAGAACGGCTTGCCGGAAATCGGCTCGGCTTCGGCATAGTTCTTGATGCGGAAGGCGAGAGGGTCCATCCCGCAGGCCCATGCCGCTTCGTCGATCGCGCTCTCCAGCGCAATCGAACCCGTCGCCTCACCGGGAGCTCGCATGAACAACGGCGTGCCGGTGTCGATCCGGACCGCCTCATGCGACGTGGCGATGGCAGGACTTGCGTAAAGCGTATGCGAGGCGTCAGCGGCCGGCTCGAAGAAATCGTCGAAGGTGCTCGACACTGTTTTCGCGCGATGATCGATCGCGGTCAGCAGGCCGTCGCTGTCGACGCCAATGCGAAGTGTCTGGCGGGTCGGCGCACGATGGCCTACCGGGCCGTACATCTGTTCACGGCGCAGCACGAGTTTGACCGGTCGGCCGACCAGTCGGGCCGCCATGATGCCGAGGACCTGCGGCCCGGACATCAGGCCCTTGGAGCCGAAGCCGCCTCCCAGAAAGGGGCTGCGAATGTGGATCTTCTCCGGGGAGATGCCGAACAGCCCCGCGATCCGTCCCTGGGCCATGGCGAGGGCCTGGCTCGGCGTATCGATCGACAGCATATCGCCGTCCCACGCCGCCACGATGGCGTGAGGCTCCATGGCGTTGTGGTATTGGGTGGGCGTTTCGTAGGTTGCATCGATGCGCCTCGACGCGGTCGCGAGTCCCGCTTCCACATCACCACGTCGCAGTTCGGATGGATTGCCGACACCAACGGCGGGCGGTACGAAACTTTCGCCAGCATCGAGGCCCACGCGGGCCGGCAGCGCTTGGTATTGTGGCGACAGCAGCGCCGCGCCTTCCGTCGCCGCCTCCAGCGTCTCGGCGATCACAACCGCGATCGGCTGGTTCGCATAACGCACCTGGTCGTTCTGCAGCAGATCGAGCCGGAACATGAAGGGGTGCGTCTTCGCGTCGGGGTCCTCCGCGAGCGGCGGCTTGTGAGCAGGGGTCATGACATCGACGACGCCGGGGTGGGCCTTGGCCGCCTTCACGTCGAGAGAGGTCACGCGACCGCGCGCGATGCTGCTGACGGCCAGAACAGCATGGAGCATCCCGGGCGGATGGTTATCCGCCGCGTATCGGGCTTCTCCCTTCACCTTCAGGACGCCGTCGCGGCGAGTCAGCGGCTGTCCGATATTCGAGCCGTGTCGGACATGGGCAGGAGCTTGGGCAGGAGTTTGGGCAAGAGTTTGGACAGGGCTGATCTCAGGCGTCATGCAAGGCTCCGGGAACGGATGCGAAAGGGGAGGCCGGAAGAGCTGCAATGCGCAGTGGCGTTCCCGCTGCGGCGAGTGTCAGGGCGCGCGCCAGGATCCGCTGCGCGAGCTCGATCTTGAATTGGTTGTCGCCGGAGGGTTTCGCGTCGACCAGCGCCATCATCGCCGCGCGGCGGAAGGCCTCGGATCCAGGACTGGAGCCTTTCAGAACTTCCTCGGCTGCGCGGGCCCGCCACGGTTTGGCGGCGACGCCGCCAAGGGCGAGCCGCGCATCCCGGATTGTGCCTTGTTCGATCCGCAGTGCGGCGGCGGCCGACACGACGGCGAAGGCGTAGGAGGTGCGCTCGCGAACCTTTAGATAACGTGCATGCGCCGAAAACCCGCGCGCCTCGCTTGGCAGGCGCAGGGCGACGATCAAATCGCCCGGCTCAAGGGCGCTTTCTCGTTCGGGCGTGTCGCCGGGCAGACGATGAAGCGCCTCGACCGCGACCTCGCGCCGGCCGGTTCGGCCCTCGATTTCCACAACCGCGTCGAGCGCGACCAGCGGCACGCAGAAATCCGACGGATGGGTGGCGATGCAGGCCTCGCTCCAGCCGAGTACGGCATGCAATCGATTCTCGCCGTCACGGGCATCGCAACCCGCGCCCGGTTCGCGCTTGTTGCAGGCGCTGGCGGAATCGTAGAAATAGCCACATCGCGTACGCTGCAGCAGATTGCCGCCGACCGTCGCGGCATTGCGAAGTTGTGCCGATGCGCCGGACAGAAGCGCCTCGGCCACGGCCGGATAGGACTTGGCGAAATCGGCATCGTGCGCGAGATCGGCATTGCGAACCAGCGCGCCGATGCGGATGCCGCCATCGGGCAGACGTTCGATGCGATCGAGCCCGGGCAGACGCGTGACGTCGACGAGGCGGTTCGGACGTGCGATTCCGCCTTTCATCAGGTCGAGCAGGTTGGTGCCGGATGCGAGATATGCGGCACCTGGTTCGGCCGCGGCCGCGATGGCATCCGAGATGGTCGCGGGCCTGACGTAATCGAAGTTTTTCATGCGGAGCGCCTCTGGTCGGCCTCGACGAGGTCTACGATGACCTGCGCGTCCAGCACCGCGTTGGTAATTCCGGAATAAGCCCCGCATCGGCAGAGGTTTCCGCTCATGCCTTCGCGTACACGTTCCGGGTCATCCCCGGCTTGCCCTTCCCGGATCAGGCCGATCGCGCTCATGATCTGGCCGGGCGTGCAGAACCCGCACTGCAAGCCGTCATGAGCGATGAAAGCGGCCTGGACGGGATGCAGTTCGTTGCCGCGAGCGACGCCCTCGATCGTGAGGATGTCGGCGCCGTCGTGGCTGACCGCCAACGCCAGGCACGAATTGATCCGTCGCCCATCGACCAGAACCGTACAGGCGCCGCATTGGCCGCGGTCACATCCCTTCTTGGTTCCTGTCAGGTGCAGACGCTCACGCAGGAGATCCAGCAGAGTGACGCGAGGGTCTTCGAGTTTGACGTCCCGCCGCACACCGTTGACGGTGAGGCCGATGGAGAGATTCATGCAGGGCTCCGATCAATGCTACGGTCAAACCGGGATCGCGCCGCCGGGTTGATCGCCGGGCACGTTCGCGTTTGATGCTTATTGACATATACGGAGGCGTCCTCCGTTTATCAAGACCAAGGACTACCGCAGCGTGATCCGGAAAAAGCGCAATTGGTTCTGCGGAAAGATCATGCTCAAACAAGGAGATGAGATCATAATCCAATTCAATCTAACCGGATCGTGATCTAGTACTCACTATGAGAGATAGGTGAGTCGCTTGCTGCCCATGCTTCGAGACGCTCGCGTCGCTCGCTCCTCAGCATGAGGTTGTTGTGTTTCAACAAGTTAGACCTCATCCTGAGGAGGCCGCGAAGTGGCCGTCTCGAAGGATGGGC
>Ga0209438_1000079_pt1 | contig 24552 bp, 20 predicted proteins | sample GraSoi_2013_20cm_FD_185825 | JGI IMG/M metagenome (GOLD analysis project Ga0209438, IMG submission 185825) | Grasslands soil microbial communities from the Angelo Coastal Reserve, California, USA - Sample 9_17_2013_20cm (SPAdes) (version 2) | ecosystem: Environmental > Terrestrial > Soil >...
CTATTTTCTCGGCAGCATCCAGTATTCGAGCGGTTGCCCCTATCAGTGCGAATTCTGCGACATCCCGGGACTGTACGGCCGCAACCCGCGTCTCAAGACGCCGCAGCAGATCACCGCCGAACTCGACCGCTTGCTCGAATGCGGAGTGACGGGCTCGGTTTATTTCGTCGACGACAATTTCATCGGCAACCGAAAGGCCGCGCTTGATTTGCTGCCGCATCTGATCGAGTGGCAGAAAAAAACCGGTTACGTCATGCGGCTGGCCTGCGAGGCGACGCTGAACATCGCCAAGCGGCCGGAGATTCTCGAGAAAATGCGCGACGCCTACTTCGTTACGGTGTTCTGCGGCATCGAGACCCCGGATCCGGATGCGCTCAAGGCGATGCACAAAGACCACAATATGATGGTCCCGATTCTGGAGGGGATCGAGACCCTCAATCGCCACGGGTTGGAGGTCGTCTCCGGCATCATCATGGGGCTCGACACCGACAAGCCCGAGACCGGCAAGGCGTTGCTCGCCTTTGTCGATGAATCGAAGATTCCGTTGTTGACCATCAATCTGCTGCAGGCGCTGCCGAAGACGCCGTTGTGGGATCGCCTCGAGCGCGAAAACCGGCTGATCGACGACGAGAGCCGCGATTCGAATGTCGATTTCCGGCTGCCCTATGATCAGGTCATCAGTTCGTGGCGCAAATGCATGGAGGTCGCCTACCAGCCGGAAAAGCTCTACGCGCGATACCAGCATCAGGTGGATTTCACGTATGCCAACCGGATGCCGCTGCCCTCGACCGCGGAGCAGAGGACTTGGGCCAATATCAGACGCGGGCTGATCATGCTCCGGAAGATTTTCTGGAAGGTCGGCGTGCTCGGCGACTACCGCAAAGTGTTCTGGAAATTTGCGTGGTCGCGGCTGCGGCACGGCGATATCGAGAGTCTGATATCCGTGACGTTGATCGCGCATCACCTGATCATGTTCGCGCGAGCGGCCTCGGGCGGCCAGCAGAATGCATCGAATTACTCGATGCGGCTGCGCGAGGCATCCGTCCCTGCCGAGTAACCAGAGATGAAAACGCCGGTGCCGTCGTCCCGTTCGCTGAGCGATCTGCGGGAGTTGACACCGGCGCGCGTCGGGCTCGGCCGGGCCGGCGCCAGCATGCCGACCAAAGCGCTGCTCGAATTCACGCTGGACCATGCGCGTGCCCGCGACGCCGTTCATGCCGGCTTCGATGTTTTCAGCCTGATCTCCGGTCTCGGCGGCCTCGGCCTGCGGCCGGTTCAGGTTTCAAGCCAGGCGCGGGACCGCAAGGAGTATCTCAGGCGTCCCGACCTCGGGCGAATGCTGGATCCGCCTTCGAAGCATCTGTTGGCGAACCGCGACGGCGGCCCATGCCAGCTTGCGGTCGTCGTCGGCGATGGCCTGTCGCCATCCGCGGTCAACGCTCACGCGGTCGAACTGGTCCGGAGCCTCGTTCCGCGATTGGCCGCCGACGGCATCGAAATCGATCGTGCCGTGGTCGCGTCGGGCGCGCGGGTCGCGCTGGGCGATGAGATCGGCGTCATTGTCGGGGCGCGCATGATGGTGATGCTGATTGGCGAGCGGCCGGGCCTCTCCGCGCCCGACAGTCTGGGAGCTTATCTGACCTTCGCCCCCAAGCCCGGTCTCACCGACGCCGAGCGCAATTGCGTCTCCAACATCCACGGCTCGGGGCTTGGTTATGATGAAGCCGCTGTCAGGATCGCGTGGCTGATTCGGGAGGGCCTGGCCCGGAAAATCACCGGCGTCGCGCTAAAGGATGAAAGTGGCGGCCAAACCTCTCAGCGCATCACGACGAATTTAAGCGATTGCTAGCGATTGGAGACGTGAGGCCCCATAATCGCCGCATACGCGACGTTTTCCACTGCCGGCTGCGCTTGCGAGACGCCGTGTAGACCTGCTACACCCTGCTGCGGTAAATTTACCGCATGTTTTCAAGGGCTAGCGCCGATCAAGCGTGGCAAATTCAGCCTCATTCGCGCCCGGAAATCTAAGCTAGAGCATGATCCGGAAAAGTGGGCACCGGTTTTCCGAAAAGATCATGCTTAAACAAAAAGATAGAGCGGGATGACGATTCGAAGAAAAGTCATCCCGCTCTAGACAAATTGCGCCGATGTGAGAATCAGGACAGGGCATGCTCGAGCGGAACACCATCGATCCGGACGCGAAGAAGCTGGAGCGGCGGCCGATGAGCATCGCCTTCGGCCTCGAACGCATTGGCCTGATCGCCATTCGCGCGCCGGTGCTGTCCTGCATCATCCTGCTCGCGATGGTGATCGGTGCGGTATTCGGCATCGAGCGCATCAAGATCGACGATTCCCTGAGCCAGTTGTTCCGCTCCAACAGCAAGGAATACCGGCAGTACGAAGCGGTCACCAAGCGCTTCCCCTCGACCGAATACGATGTGCTGGTCGTCGTTGAAGGCAAAACGCTGCTGCAACGCCCCAATCTCGAGAAATTGCGGGATCTGGTCACCGATCTGCAACTGGTCGAAGGCACGCGCGGTTTGATCTCGCTGTTTTCGGCGCGCCAGGCCCCGGCGCCCGGCAAATTGCCGGCGGCGCTATTTCCGTCGGAGCTGCCGCAGGGTGCCGACTACGACAAATTCATCGAGACGGTCAAAACCAACGAGATCATCCGCGGCAAGCTGTTGTCGGAAGACGGCACCTTGGCGCTGATCGTGCTCTCGCTGGACCCATCGATTGTCGGAAACAGCGGGCTGAAAAAGACCATCACTGACATCCGCAAGATCATGACCGACGATCTGGCCGGTACCGGGCTGACCAAGGAACTGTCGGGCGTACCGGTCATGCAGCTCGAGATCCGCAACGCGGTCGAGCGCGACGGGTTGATCTACAATATCGCGGGCATTCTCGCCGGATGCCTGATTGCGATCCTGTTCTTCCGCAAGGTGTCGTTCATGATCGTCGCGGCGTTCCCGCCGCTGCTTGCCATTCTGCTGTCCCTGGGCATCCTCGGCTGGGCGGGCTTCAGCCTCAACATGTTCCTCAACGTGATGACGCCGCTCATCATGGTCATCAGCTTCTCCGACTCGATGCAGCTGACGTTCGCCGCGCGCGACCGGCTGCTCGCCGGGGAGGACAGATTCTCGGCCTTCCGCAATGCCATTCTGGTGGTCGGACCGGCCTGCGTATTGACCCACGCGACTGCGGGAATTTCCTTCCTGGCGCTGCAGTTCTCGGATTCGGATTTGATCCGCACCTTCGGCGAGGCCGGACTTGCCGCCACCATCATTGCGCTGCTGGCGGTATTGTCGCTGGTTCCGGTGTTCGGTGTCTTGCTGGTCCGCAACGAACAGACGTTCGCCGCCAAGTTCAAGTCCGCCGATGCCGGGGTCAACGCGCTACGAGCCTTCTGTTACTGGATCGCGGTGCGCATGGTCAGCCGTCCTGGGCTGTTCAGCCTGATTGCCGTGGTGTTTGTCGGCGGTCTGGCCGTCGTCTATGCCAATCTGGAGCCGCGCTACCGGCTTGCCGATCAGGTGCCGGACAAGCAGCAGGCGGTGGCGGCCAGCGGCCGTCTTGATGCCAAGCTGACCGGTGCAAACCCGATCGACGTCCTGATCGAATTCCCCAAAGGCGCATCGCTGTATGCGCCGGAGACATTGCAGACGATCGCGGACGTTCACGCGATGGTCGAGACCCAGGCTGGCGTGGGTAACGTCTGGTCACTGGAGACGCTGCGCCGCTGGCTCGCTCAAAAGGCCGGCAGTTCGGATGTCGCGACCCTGAAGGAATATGTCAGCGTGATTCCGGAGCATCTGGTCCGGCGCTTCATCTCGGCCGATGAGGATGCGGTGGTGGTTTCGGGCAGGGTGCCCGACCGCGATTCAAGTGAGATCCTGCCGGTGGTCGAGAAGCTCGATGCAGCCTTGAACGTCGTCCGCCAGAAGCATCCGGGCTACGAGATTGCCGTCACCGGTCTCTCTGCAATCGCCGCCCGCAACAGCGCCAACATGATCGAGAAACTCAACCGCGGGCTGACCATTGAATTCGCCCTCGTTGCTGTCTTCATCGGGCTTGCCTTCCGCTCGTGGGTCGTGATGTTCGCCTGCATCCTGCCCGGCATTTTTCCGGTGGTGCTGTCCGGCACGGTGCTGTACGCGCTGGGAGAGGGGCTGCAATTCGCGAGCGTGGTTGCGCTCACGGTGTCGTTCGGCCTTGGTCTCAGCGCCACCATCCACTTTCTCAACCGGTTACGGCTGGAGACCACGCCGGGCATCGATCCGGCGCTGGCGGTCGAGCGTGCGACCGTGCTGGTCGGTCCGGCCCTGATCCTGACCACGGTGGTGCTGGCCTGCGGTCTGGTGGTGACGGTGTTTTCCGACCTGCCGTCGCTGCGCCTGTTCGGCTGGCTCAGCGCTTTTGCAATGGTCGCAGCGCTGGTCGCGGACCTCTTTATCCTGCGGCCAACGGCAATGTTCCTGATCAACCTGGAGCAACGGCTCCGCGGGACGGTAGGTCGCGCGAAGCCGGCGGAGTAAACGAGAAGAGCATGATATCCAGGGCGCGCGTTAGCCGCCCTTCGACATTGTGATGTTGACGCCTCTGATCTCGCCCTTGGAGTTGATCTGCACGGTCTGCTTGTTACCGGTGGTCCGCAAGGTCAGGTTGGCGGCAAATCCCGAAGCCTCGACGAATACCTCGATCTGGCCACCGCCCGCCGTGCCCTGCAGGTTGCCGAAAATATTCCGGCTCGCTTCGCTCCAGTTGCCGGAAATGCGGTCGCCATAGCTTGTGACATCGCTGCTCAGTTCGAATTTGTAGCTGTCGCTGGCGCAACGGAGGTTTTGCTTCAGACCCAGTCCGGTACCGTTGACCTTGTAGTCGGCTTTGCACCGGATGCGTTCTATCGTTCCGTCGGATAGCGCCACCGTCCCGGTGCCAGACCACGCTCCTTCAAAACCGACAAACGGGCCAGCCTGGGCGTAGCCCGCCGTCACCGACAGCATGAGTGCGGCGCCGACACCAGCAGCCTTGATAGCCTGTCCCAACAAGCCGGAGCCAAACAGTTTCATCTCGAGTTTTCCCCATCCAAATCGACGTTCTCATGCAAGATACGTCTCGCCGCATCGAAGTTTTAGTGTCACCGCAGTGTGTTAGGTTCAAATGACAAACCGGCCGCCGCCTCTAAATTGTTCCGGCCGGCCGACGCAGTTGGAACGGTCGATTGAAGCAGGCGAACGGCATTTTTTGGTCAGCAGAATCAAAAAAGCTCCGGATATCGCCGTGCTTGGTCAGGCAGCATGTAGCTATTGACCGGCTTTGCCTGCAATAGACAATTGCACAAAACATTCGTCAATAAATAATCCTTTTATATCAAATGGTTCTACGTATCTCTGAATTTGTACATCAAGGTCCCGCGTTCCGGAGCGGACCGCCGCAAATTTGGCCGCATTTAGCAGCGCTTCTGGCGCGCGCGTTGCTGTGGGTTTCGCGGCATTTGCAATCTCAACAAATCAGTCTCGGCATGCCCTCCGCTGATCGGGATCGAACTTTCTCTGGCTTCAGAATGAAGGAACACGATGCGTAATTTTCTCTTGGCACTTATCCTGTTGTCGATACCGGTTTCCTCCAGTGCCATCGCCGAACCGGCGCGCAGCGGCACGCCCGAGGAGCAGAAGGCTTGCAACCGCGATGTCCAAAAGCTCTGCCGCCCCGTCATCGATCAGGGCGATTTCACCATCCTGGCTTGCCTTCAGGAAAATCGTTCTAAGTTGAGTGCGGCCTGCGCCCAGGTGTTGAAAGACCACAAGCAATAAAGCAGCACTCGCATCCGATAGTTGCCGTTGCCGGCCGATTATTGGCCTAATTCGGACAGGCGGAGTGTGCGAGAAATCACAGATTGCGTTGGTTTTGGCATCGTATTCTTCTATATGGGGTTCACGATCTCCATCCGCATGCGCGGATTACCGGGGCATGCAAGTCAGCATGCCCGGACCAATGTAGCCGGTTGTTGATGACAAGTGCGAGCGAACTGCGATCCGGCAAGACTCACCGCGACGAGAATTTCCCGGTCGCGTCATGGATCATTCATCCGCGCCACCGGGCGCTGATCCTTGCGTTCTACAATTTCGTCAGAACCGCCGACGATATCGCCGATCATGCAACGCTCAGTGAGCGCGGCAAGCTCAATTATCTCGATCTGCTTGAAGCCGAACTGCTGGGCCAGGGCGACAGCCAGCCCGAGGCGGTCAATCTGCGGCGCGCGCTGGCGCAGCGTTCGATGCCGCCGCGGCACGCTCTCGACGTTCTGATCGCATTCCGGATGGACGTGACCAAGCTTCGATACGAAAACTGGGACGAAGTGATCCACTATTGCCGATATTCGGCCATGCCGGTCGGACGGTTCATGCTCGACGTCCACGGCGAGAGCACGTCGACCTGGGCGGCCTCGGACGCGCTCTGCGCCGGCCTGCAAATCAACAATCATCTTCAGGACTGTGGCAAAGACTACCGGGAACTCAATCGCGTTTATCTTCCGCGCGATGCGCTGGCGGCAGCGGGGGCCTCCGTCGAAGCGCTCGGACTTGAACAGGCGCCGGTGCCGCTGCTGCAATGCCTGCACTCGATGGCGGCGCGGACCGAGGTTCTGTTGGACCAAAGCAAATCGCTCAGCGCCGAGGTCAAGGATTTTCGGCTCGGGCTTGAGATCGCCGTGATCCAGGCTTTCGCCGACAAGATCGTTCGTCTTTTGAAGGTGCGCGATCCCTTGAGCCAGACCGTGCATCTCGGCCCGATGGAACTCATCGCCTATAGCCTCGGCGGAATGGCAAGCGAAATGGCGCGTCGGGCGGTGGGACGGCGGCCGGTATCCAAACCGGCGGCCGGTGCATGACGATGCTTGAGACGGCGGCGGCCAACGCAAGTTACGGGACCACCGCGTCCGGCAGTTCGTTTTATGCGGCGATGCGTATCCTGCCGCGCGAGCAGCGCGAGGCGATGTTTCAGATCTACAGTTTTTGCCGCCAGGTCGATGACATCGCCGATTCCGATGGCCCGCGGCCCGAACGGCTGGCCGCGCTGCAACAATGGCGTGACGATATCGACGCGCTGTATCAGGACCATCCGCCGGCGCGATTGCGCGACTATGTCGCGTCGGTTCGAACATTTGGCCTTAAGCGCGAGGATTTTCTGGCCATCGTCGACGGCATGGAGATGGATGTGCCGCAGGACATCCGGGCGCCGGACCTTGCGACGCTCGACCTGTATTGCGACCGCGTCGCCAGCGCGGTCGGGCGCCTGTCGGTGCGGGTGTTCGGTCTGCCGCAAGACGACGGTATCTTGCTCGCGCATCATCTTGGCCGCGCGCTGCAATTGACGAATATCCTGCGCGACGTCGATGAAGACGCCGGCATCGGCCGGCTGTATCTGCCGCGCGAGGGCCTGCTGCACGCCGGAATCACCGGCACCGATCCGCTTGTGGTGATCTCCGATCCGGCGCTGCCCAAGGTGTGCGCGCCGCTGGTCGAGCGGGCGCGGACGCATTTCGAGAAGGCCGACGAAATCATGGGCCGAAATCCGCGGCGCGTGGTGCGCGCGCCAAAGATCATGTCGAAATATTATCGTGCGATCCTGGAGCTTTTGGTCGTCAGAGGATTCGCTTCGCCGCGGACGCCGGTTCGCCTCAACAAGATGGCCCGCATCGCCATTCTAGTTCGCTACGCGTTCATCTGATGCAGAAAACCGTCCATATCGTTGGCGCTGGAATTTCAGGCCTCTCGGCGGCCGTTCGGCTGGCGAATGCGAATTTCAAGGTGCATGTCCACGAAGCCACGCAACAGGCCGGCGGCCGCTGCCGGTCCTATTTCGATGCGGCGACCAACCTGACCATCGATAACGGCAATCATCTGCTGCTCTCGGGCAACCGTCACGCGGTCGCCTATGCGAGATCGATCGGCACCGAGGCGGGGCTGGTCGGGCCGAAACGCGCGCAATTTCCGTTTGTCGATCTCACCACCGGGCAGCGCTGGCAGCTCGACCTCGGAGACAGCCGGCTGCCGCTGTGGGTGTTCGACGAGGCGCGGCGGGTCCCCGATACCGGCATACTCGATTATCTCGCATTGGCGCCTCTGATCTGGGCCGCACAAAGCAAACTGGTCGGTGATGCGATCCCGTGCAAGGGCACGCTTTACCAGCGGCTGGTGCAGCCGCTGCTGCTGGCGGCGCTGAACGTCGATCCGCCGGAGGGGTCCGCGGGACTTGCCGGCGCGGTGGTGCGGGAGACGCTGCTGGCAGGGGGCCAGGCTTGCCGGCCGTTGATCGCGCGCGAGGGCTTGAGCGCGGTGCTGGTCGAACCCGCGATCAAATTGCTGCAGGACAAGGGCGCCAGCATCCAGTTCGGGCATGAGCTGCGCGAGTTCGCGATGTCGGCAAACCGCGTTGGCGAATTGAAGTTTGGCGACGACACCGTCGCCGTCGGGCCAGATGATGCCGTGGTGATGGCGGTGCCGCCGCGCCCTGCGGCGTCGCTGCTGCCGGGCCTGAAAACGCCGTCCAAGTTCCGGGCGATCGTGAATGCGCATTTTCGCTTCGATCCGCCGAAGGACATGCCGCCGATTCTAGGGGTCGTTGGCGGGCTGGTCGAGTGGCTGTTCGCGTTCCCGCAGCGCCTGTCGATCACCATCAGCAATGCCGACCGGCTGGTGGATATGCCGCGTGAGGAGCTCGCGCAGGCGATTTGGCGGGATATCTGCAAAGCCGGGGGCGTGCAGGGCGAATTGCCGCCCTGGCAGATCGTGCGCGAGCGCCGCGCCACATTCGAGGCCACGCCGGAGCAGAACGCGCTGCGGCCGGGCGCGATCACGGGCTGGAAGAATCTGTTTCTCGCCGGCGACTGGACTGATACCGGGTTGCCGGCAACCATCGAAGGATCGGTGCGGTCGGGAAACCGCGCTGCCGATCTGGTGCTGGCGATGCGGCGGGCGTGATCCAGGTCACAGTCGGTTTCGCTATAACCGGGCAAGTCATTTCAGTTCATTTTAGGGGATGTCGAGCCAGATGCATTCCGTCAGCAAGTTAACGGGAATTGAGAACGAAGCTTCCCTGGAGGCGAGCATCGCGTCAGCGACGAGCGCGTTGCTCGAATACCGGCGGCCGGATGGACACTGGGTGTTCGAGCTGGAAGCCGATTCCACCATCCCGGCCGAATATGTGTTGCTTCGCCACTACTTGGGCGAACCAGTTGACGCGCCGCTGCAGGCCAAGATCGCCAATTACCTGCGCCGGGTTCAGGGCGCCCATGGTGGCTGGCCACTGGTGCACGACGGCGATTTCGACATGAGCGCCAGCGTCAAGGCGTATTTCGCGCTGAAGATGATCGGCGATTCGGCGGATGCGCCGCATATGGCGCGGGCGCGCGAGGCGATCCGGTCGCGCGGTGGCGCCATCCACAGCAACGTCTTTACCCGGTTCATGCTGGCGATGTTCGGGGTGCTGACATGGCGGAGCGTGCCGGTGCTGCCGGTCGAGATCATGCTGCTGCCGATGTGGTCGCCGTTTCATCTCAACAAGATTTCGTACTGGGCGCGGACCACGATCGTGCCGCTGATGGTTCTGGCGGCGCTGAAACCCCGCGCGAAAAATGTCAGCGGCATCGGCATCGACGAACTGTTCCTGCAGGAGCCGCATTCGATCGGCATGACCGCCAAGGCGCCGCATCAGAGCTGGGGCTGGTTTCTGCTATTCCGCGGACTGGACAGCGTGTTGCGGGTGATCGAGCCCCTGTTTCCGAAGCAGCTGCGTGCCCGCGCGATCGATAGCGCGATCGCCTTCATCGAAGAGAGGCTGAACGGCGAAGATGGGTTGGGCGCGATCTATCCGCCGATGGCCAACGCCGTGATGATGTATGAGGTGCTCGGCAAGCCTGCCGATTATCCGCCGCGCGCCGTCACACGAAGGGGCCTCGACAGGCTTCTGGTGATCGGCGAGCACGAAGCCTATTGCCAGCCCTGTGTGTCGCCGGTGTGGGACACGACGCTGGCCTGCCATGCCTTGATCGAGGCAGGTGGCGAGGCGGCGTTACCCGCCGCCAAGCAAGGCCTGGACTGGCTGCTGCCGAAACAGGTGCTGGATATCAAGGGCGACTGGGCCGTGAAGCGGCCGGAGGTTCGCCCCGGCGGCTGGGCCTTTCAGTACAATAACGCCTATTACCCTGATCTCGACGACACCGCCGTGGTGGTGATGGCCATGGATCGCACGCGGCGCGCCAGCCAAGGCCAGGAATACGACGTTGCGATCGCCCGCGGCCGCGAATGGATCGAGGGCATGCAGAGCCGCGATGGCGGCTGGGCCGCCTTCGACGTCAACAATCTCGAATATTACCTCAACAACATTCCGTTCTCCGATCACGGCGCGATGCTCGACCCGCCGACCGAAGACGTCACCGCCCGCTGCTGCTCGATGCTGGCTCAGCTCGGTGCGACCGCCCAAAACAGCGAGGCGCTTGCGGCCGCGGTCGCATATCTGCGCCGGACCCAGCTTGCGGAGGGATCGTGGTACGGCCGCTGGGGGCTGAACTACATCTACGGCACCTGGTCGGTGCTGTGCGCGCTCAACGCCGCAGGGGTGGACCACCAGGACCCCGCGGTCCGCAAGGCGGTCAACTGGCTACTGTCGATCCAGAACGCGGACGGCGGCTGGGGCGAGGACGCCACCAGTTACCGACTCGACTACAAGGGATTTGAGGGCGCTCCCACCACCGCCTCGCAAACGGCATGGGCCTTGCTTGGCCTGATGGCGGCGGGCGAGGTCGGGCATCCGGCGGTTGCACGGGGCGTGGAGTACCTAAAAAGCACACAGACCGAAAAAGGGTTGTGGGACGAGCAGCGGTACACGGCAACAGGCTTTCCGAGGGTGTTTTATCTGCGCTATCATGGTTATCCGAAGTTCTTTCCGCTCTGGGCATTGGCGCGGTATCGAAATCTAAGGAACACCAACAGCAGGGTGGTAGGGGTCGGGATGTGAAGGGGGCGGGGCGAGACACGTTCGCGGGCAATCGAATTGATCCGCGGCCAGTCCTTATTGTGACTGGTCTGGTGCAGGAGGCCCGCATAGCGGCCGGGCCCGGCATGATCGTGATCTGCAGCTCCAGCGATCCGCGGCAATTGCGCGCGCTGCTCGCGACGCTGGATTCATCGACATTCAAGGGTGTCATCTCTTTCGGCGTCGCCGGCGGGCTCGATCCGTCGCTGAAGTCCGGCGATGTGGTCGTGGCGACCGAGGTCTTTGCCGGCGATACCCGCTTTCTGGCCGGTCTGGCGCTCAACGAGGAAATGATCGCCAGCGCCGCCCTGCGACGCCGGCGCGTGGTCCGGGGCGTTCTGGCGGGGGTGGAACAGGTGATCGCGGCGACGGCCTGCAAAGCGGCGCTGCGCTCCGAGACGGGGGCGGCAGCCGTCGACATGGAGAGCCACATCGCAGCCGCCTACGCGGCCGAAGCGGGCCTGCCGTTCGCGGCGCTGCGCGTCATCAGCGATCCAGCCAGCCGTGCGTTGCCCGCCCTGGCGATGAGCGCGATCAAGCCGAACGGCAACATCGATCTGCGCAAGGTTCTGCGCGGCATCGCGCGCAACCCGACGACGCTGCGCGCGCTGGTCTCGACCGGGATCGATTTCAATCGCGCGCTGCGCAGCCTACGCGGCTGTCGTGGCTTTCTGCTGGGCGGCGAGGGCCTCGTCGCGGCGGATATCTGACAGGCGCTTCTGCACTTCCGCCGAGAAGATGTACTGCGCCGGGCGCTGGTTATCGAGATTGATCTCGGGCGCCATTGGACCTGTGGTCCGCACGCCGCGCAGCGCCACCCACATCGCCTTCAAAGGGCTGCTCAGGGCTGCGTTGGCCGCGGTCGGCTCGTAACCGCAATGCGCCATGCAGTCGGCGCACTTCTCGTACTTGCCGGTGCCGTAGGTCTCCCAGTCCGTCGTTTCCATCAATTCCTTGAAGGTCTTGGTGTAGCCTTCGCCGAGCAGATAGCAGGGCTTCTGCCAGCCGAAAATGTTGCGTGCCGGCATGCCCCATGGGGTGCATTCGTAGTTCTGGTTGCCCGCAAGGAAGTCCAGGAACAGGCCGGAATGCATGAAATTCCAGTTCTTGCCCTTGCCGAGCGCGAAGACGTCGCGGAACAGCTTCTTGGTCTTGGTGCGGTTGAGGAAGTGCTCCTGGTCCGGCGCGCGCTCATAGGCGTAGCCCGGCGACATTGAAACGCCGACGCCGAGTTCCGTCGTGAAGTCGAGGAATTTGGCGATCTCCTCCGCCGCGTGTCCGTCGAAGATCGTGGCATTGACGTTGACCGTGAAGCCCTTCGCCTTGGCGGCCTTGATCGCCGAGACGGCGCGATCGAACACGCCCTTTTGCGAGACCGCCTTGTCGTGGTGGTCTTTCAAACCGTCCAGATGCACCGAGAAAAACAGATATGGCGACGGCTCGAACAGGTCGAGCTTCTTTTCCAGCAGCAGCGCGTTAGTGCACAACGACACGAATTTCTTCCGCGCCACCAGACCGCGGACGATTTCGCCGATTTCCTTGTGGATCAGCGGCTCGCCGCCGGGGATAGCCACCATCGGCGCGCCGCATTCGTCGGCGGCATCCCAGCATTCCTGCGCCGACATGCGGCGATTGAGGATCGCGTCGGGATAGTCGATCTTGCCGCAGCCGACGCAGGCGAGGTTGCAGCGGAACAGCGGCTCGAGCATCAGCACCAGCGGATAACGCTTCCGGCCAAGCATCTTCTGCTTGATCAGATAGCCGCCGATACGGATTTCCTTGAAGAACGGTATTGCCATTGCAAGTTTTCTTTCTGGACTTAGTAGAGAAGTGGATCAGCCCGCCGTCAGTTCAGCCGGAAGCCGGAATTCGATATTTTCTTCCCGGCCTGGAAGCACCGACACCGTAACGGGTCCTATTCGTCTCAGAGCCTCGATCACGTCGTCGACCAGAACTTCGGGCGCCGAGGCGCCGGCGGTGATACCGACAGCCTTGGCGTCCTTCAGCCAATCCGGGTTCAGTTCGCTGCCATCGGCAATCAGATAACTCGCGACCCCGACCTCAGTGCCGATTTCGCGAAGTCTGTTTGAGTTGGAACTATTGGCGGCCCCCACCACCAGGATAACGTCTACCAGCTTGCTAAGGTCCCTTACCGCAGATTGGCGGTTCTGTGTCGCATAGCAGATATCCCGTATGTCCGGGCCTTGAATATCTGTAAATCGCTGCTGAAGGGCGGCAATTATGTCTTTTGTGTCATCCACGCTGAGCGTGGTCTGGGTGATATAGGCCACAGGGGTGTCCGCGGGCAGCGTCAGTTCCGCCACGTCATCGACGTTCTGGACCAGCAGGACAGGGCCGGGAACCTGGCCCATGGTTCCCTCGACCTCGGGATGGCCGGCATGGCCGATCAGGATCAACGCCCGCCCCTTCGACATATACCGTTTGCCCTGGTTATGGACCTTGGTCACCAGCGGGCAGGTGGCGTTGAGGACCGGCAGGCCGCGCACCGCGGCTTCCTCCTCCACGCTCCTGGCGACGCCGTGGGCGCTGAATACGGTGACCGCGAGCGGCGGCACCTCCGACAAATCCTCGACAAAGATCGCGCCCTTGTTCTTCAGGCTTTCGACCACGTACTTGTTGTGGACGATCTCATGGCGCACGTAGACGGGCGGGCCATACTTCTCGAGCGCACGCTCGACGATCTCGATTGCACGCACGACTCCCGCGCAAAATCCGCGGGGCTGCGCCAGATATACTTCCATGGGACGTCCGTTACGCAATTGTACCAAGCTCATTCTGTATCTCCGGGCGGTTTGAATATCTGCCGTATCCGCACCGTGACCAGGTTTGCGCCTATCTCATCTAAGCACATGGGGTCACAGGGCTTTGTGTCAAAAAAGCATGGGCTAGGAAAGGCGGATCCCTGCAACCATCGGCTGTGGGCGCGGGCCGATAAAAGGTAATATAGTACAGCTTCCGATAAAATCGGGGCGAGCAGGGCCAGAAACCCTCTTTTTTGGTCATTTTGCCGTTTGCCGGTCCCGATAATGTGAGCCTTTGAGCGCAGTTTGGGCATGTTTTGCGCTACTTGTTCGTGCTCTTGATCACGTTCTTCGTGCTCTCGAAGAAAAGCTCAAAAACAACATTAGATCGGCCCCTGGAACTCCGCTAGACAGCGGGCGTTTCCGGCAAGCTCCTAAACATTAGAAAGAAGAAATGTGCTGACCCGTATTGTCGTATCGATTGTCAAAGCTTGCACGCGGTTTGCCCCTCTCACGGTATTGGTCGCACTTATCCTCGCGGTGGCGGCGGGCGTTTACACGGCCCGGAACTTCACCATCAACACCGACATCAACACGCTGATCTCGTCCAACCTGGACTGGCGCAAGCGCGACAACCAATTCGAAACGGCGTTCGATCGGGAAAGAACGATCCTTGCCGTGATCGATGCCCCGACGCCGGAACTGACCAGCGCCGCGGCTGCCGTGCTGGAACGGAAATTGTCTGGCGATACCCAGCATTTCGAATCGGTCCAGCAGCTCGGCGCCGGAGAATTCTTTGAAAAGAACGGGCTGCTGTTCCTCCCGGTGGCCGAGGTCGGCCGGGTGACCGGGCAGTTCGAGGCCGCAGCACCGCTGATCGAGATCATGGCCGGCGATCCCAGTATCCGGGGACTGACGGGCGCGCTCGAAACCGGGCTCGCCGGCGTCAGGCGCGGACAAATCAAGCTTGATAGTACCGAGCGTCCATTCACGCAGATCTCCCAGACCATCGAGAACGTGCTGAACAAGGGTTCCGGGACGTTCTCGTGGCGCGAGCTCGTCAGCGACAAGCCGCTGACCGACGCCGATCGCCGCTCCTTCATCGAGTTCAGGCCGATTCTCGATTTCAATGCGCTGGAGCCGGGCAAGGATGCCACCGATGCCATCAGGCAGGCCGCCCAGGATCTCAATCTTGCCGGTGAATTCGGCGCGCGGGTGCGGCTGACCGGGCCGGTTCCGATTGCCAACGAAGAATTCGCCACCGTTGCCGACGGCGCGATCCTCAACGGGATCGGCACCGTGCTGGTGGTGCTGTTGATTCTCTGGATGGCGCTGCATTCCGCGAAGATCATCTCCGCGGTGTTTCTCAACCTCTTTATCGGCCTGTCGATCACCACCGCGGCCGGGCTGTGGATGGTGGGCTCGCTGAACCTGCTCTCGATCGCATTTGCGGTTCTGTTCGTCGGATTGGGCGTGGATTTCGGCATCCAGTACAGCGTCCGCTACCGCTCGGAGCGCTTCAAGACCGACGATCTGCGGCTGGCGCTGCAGCAGGCGGCGGAACGCTCGGCGGTCCCGCTTTCGCTCGCTGCGATGGCGACGGCCGCCGGATTTCTGTCGTTCCTGCCAACCGACTACAAAGGCATTTCGGAACTCGGCAAGATCGCCGGGGTAGGGATGCTCGTTGCCTTCCTGACCAGCATCACCGTGCTGCCGGCGCTGCTGAGGCTGCTCAATCCTCCCGGAGAGAGCGATCCCGTCGGCTATGCGTTCCTGGCGCCGGTCGATTATTTCCTCGAAAAGCATCGCGTCATCATTATCGCCGGCACGCTTTTCATCGCGGTCGCCGGCCTGCCGCTGCTCTATTTCCTGCAGTTCGATTTCAACCCGATCAATCTGCGCAGTCCCAAGGTGGAGTCGATCGCGACATTCCTGGATTTGAGGAAGGACCCGAACACCGGCGCCAACGCCATCAATGTGATGACAAACTCGGAAGCCGACGCGAAAAAGATTGAAGAGAAACTGGCGAAGGTGCCGGAAGTGCTCCGCACCATGTCGCTGGACAGTTTTGTGCCCGAAGATCAGCCGGCAAAACTGCGGCTCATCGGCCAGGGCGCCAAAGCTCTCAATCCCGCGCTCAACCCTGACTCGATTGATGCTGCGCCGTCCGACGCCGAGAATATCGAAGCCTTGAAGGGATCGGCGGAGAACTTGCGCAAGGTCGCCGGCGATGCAAAGGGGCCGGGCGCGGTGGCGTCGCGGCGGCTCGCCGACGCGCTGTCAAAGCTTGCCGACTCCAATCAGGCCACGCGAGACATGACGCAGGCTATTTTCGTCTCGCCATTGAAGATAATGCTCGACCAGATCAAGAACTCGCTGCAGGCGCAGCCGGTCAGCCTGAAGACGCTGCCGGCCGATCTGGTGAATTCGTGGAAAACCAAGGATGGCCTGATTCGCGTCGAAGCACTGCCGCGCGGAGATCCCAACGACAATGACACCCTGCGCAAGTTCGCAGCCGCGGTTCTGACCGCTGAACCGAACGCGATCGGCGGACCGGTGTCGATTCTCAAATCCGGTGAAACCGTCGTAAAGGCCTTCATCCACGCCGGCATTACGGCGCTGATCGTGATCGGTCTTCTGCTGTGGCTTGCGCTGCGCCGAATCACCGACGTGTTGCTGACGCTGGTCCCGCTGTTGGTGGCGGGGGCGGTGACGCTGGAGATCTGCGTGCTGATCGGGCTGCCGCTCAACTTCGCCAACATCGTCGCACTGCCGCTATTGCTCGGCGTCGGCGTCGCGTTCAAGATTTACTACGTAACGGCTTGGCGGTCGGGTAGAACGAATCTGCTGCAGTCGAGCCTGACGCGAGCGATATTTTTCAGCGCGCTGACGACAGCCACGGCGTTCGGAAGCCTGTGGCTGTCGAGTCATCCCGGTACGGCCAGCATGGGCAAGCTGTTGGCGCTCTCGCTGGTCACGACGCTGGCCGCGGTGCTGTTGTTCCAGCCGGCGCTAATGGGTAAACCCCGCGATGTCGGGGAGTAGGCAGATATCGCCAACCGTATCGGCGGGTTGCGCGGTCGCCTGCAGTTTTTGACCGGGCGCCGCCTTGGGAGCCGGGTTGACGGGTGCCGTGGTCTTCGGCGCCGTCGCTGTGGTTGTCTGTGGCGCAGCGGGTCTAGGCGCACCCGCGGTCTTCGGCCCGCCCTTGGCCATGCTGTTGGCGGGGCTGGAGGGGATAGGCCCCGCGACGCGGGTCCAGGTTTCGCCGCCGCAGAGGAAGCCCAGCACGCAACCTTGAATTTCAAGTTGGTCGGAACCCACGGGCTTGATCGTCGAACTGTAGAATTGTCCGTCCTTGGCGTTATAAACTTGGCCTTCCCATTGATCGGCGCCAGCCTTCTTCTTCATGTCAATCAGGATCGGCATTCCCAGGGTTGGCCTGCTCTGTTTTGAGGCATCGGGATTGCTCTTGTCGCGACCGCCGGGCGCTTTCTCCCATGCAACCGCGCCCCACATGCTTCCATTGCATTCTGCAACCCGGATGTTAGCGACACCATCCGCCACCTTCCAGTCACCTGTGGGATCCGCCGCCAAGGCAGGCGTAAAGCAGGTAGCCAAAAAAAATCCGCAATATGCTACTGTACGCATCATCATGTTTCGTGGGCAGTGCAACATGGTTTAAACCTGTGCTTAAGTAGTTGAGGGCAAAACGCCGCATTGAGCGTTTTCAGTTGACGAAATGGCCATCAACCGAAGTATGTAGCCAATGCTATATCCAAATCTAGACGTTTCCGAGATGTTTGTGGACCGGCAGTCGCAGCGCAGTTCCATGCATGCGCGCTATCTAAATGAGCAACTTGTACGAGTCCTTAAGACAATTGGTTACGATGTCGGCTTTCAGAAGGGGCAGGGCCAGTACCTGTTCGATCGCGATGGCGCGCGCTATCTTGACTTGTTGAGTGGTTTTGGCGTTTTTGCGGTTGGCCGGAATCATCCGGCCCTGCGCCAGGCATTGAAGAGCGTTCTCGATAGCGACCTGCCCAACCTTGTGCAACTCGATGTTTCGACGCTCGCGGGCGTGCTGGCCGAACGCCTGCTGAAATTCGTACCCTATCTGGACAAGGTCTTTTTCGCGAATTCCGGAGCGGAATGTGTCGAAGCTGCGATCAAATTTGCACGCGGCGCGACTGGTCGTCCGGGCATCGTGCATTGCGCCCACGGTTACCACGGATTGACCTACGGCGCGCTTTCACTGACTGACGATCCGAATTTCCGCGGCGGTTTCGAGCCGCTGCTGCCTGGATGCACCTCAATTCCCTTCAATGATCTCGGCGCGCTTGAACAGGCGCTGTCATCGCGCCAGGTTGCCGCCTTTATTGTCGAGCCGATCCAGGGCAAAGGCGTCAACATGCCCACGGACGAATTTCTGCCAGGCGCGGCAGCGCTCTGCCGTAAATACGGGACACTGATGGTCGCCGACGAAATTCAGACCGGAATGGGTCGAACCGGAAGGTTCCTGGCCGTCGAACACTGGAATGTCGAGCCTGACATCGTTCTGCTTTCGAAGGCGCTGTCGGGCGGTCATGTTCCGGTGGGCGCATTGCTCACCCGCAAGAGCGTCTTCGACAAGATTTTCAATCAAATGGATCGCGCGGTTGTGCATGGATCGACATTTGCGAAAAACGATCTGGCGATGGCGGCCGGAATTGCGACACTTGAAGTGATCGAGACCGAAAAACTGGTCGAGGCCGCCGCCAAGCGCGGCGCCGAGCTTCGGCTTGCGCTGACGCGGATGGTTCCCGGTTATGAATTGATGAAAGAGGTCCGCGGCAAGGGACTGATGATCGGCGTGGAGTTCGGCCCGCCAAAGTCGCTGCGGTTGAAGGCGTCGTGGAACCTGCTCGAAACCGCCAACAAGGGTCTGTTCTGTCAGCTCATCACGGTGCCGCTGTTTAAGGATCACAAGATCCTCACGCAGGTCTCCGGCCATGGCAGCCACACCATCAAGCTGTTGCCGCCGCTGACCATCACCGAAGCAGACTGCAGCTGGATCGAGACGGCGTTCGATTCCGTCATCGCCTCCAGCCACAAGGTCCCCGGCGCGATCTGGTCATTGGGCAAGACCCTGGTCGACAACGCGGTAAGGAAGTCGGCGTAGCTGCTTTAGCAAAAACAAAAAGCCCGTAGGATGGGTTGAGCGCAGCGATACCCATCACTTCGCCGCGCGATCTTACGGCCGTTCGCCAAAATCGCCGCCGTCATTCGATACATCGCCAGCCCAATCCTCGGGATAGATTCCAATCTTCACCATACGATGGAACGACGAATACGGCCAATCCCTGACCCTCGGCACGAGCCCATGCTTGACCGGGTTGATATGGATGTAATCAATATGACGCGTGAAATCGTTCTGATCGCGAATGGTGTGCTCCCAATAGCGTCGCTGCCAGATACCGCGTTCGCCTTTGGCGGCGCGGCTGTCTGAAACCCGTTCGCCGCGTGTGAGGCTGCGCGAAAATGCCGATTTGATCAGCCGCCAGCGCGTGGCAAAATCGGCATCGTCTTCAGGCATCGTCCAGACCGCGTGGAGATGATCAGGCAGCACAACCATCGCGTCGATCGTGAACGGATGATGCCGCCGTGTCTCGCGAAACGCGCTACGCAACTCGTCGATGTGTTCCGTTAACAACCGCAGCCGCCGCTCCGCAAGGTTAACGGTGAAGAAGAAACTGCCACCGGCAGTGAAGTTACGACGATAGTTGGTCATGCGGGCATGTTAGCATGATGACGCGACGGCGTGATGGGTATCGCTGCGCTCAACCCATCCTACGAGTTTATCCGTGTGGTCGGCCCCTGCGTTGATGCAGCACGATTGATCGCTCGAAGGCCTTGAGCAACGGCTACCCCGCCGTCCCCGTCTTCATCGAGGCCTCGAATTTCTCGCCGAACTCCGCAAGCTCGTCGGCGGCGAGATCGCTGACTGCCCAGTAGTTCAACCCGCGCTCGCTCCAGCGCCGGATATTGAATCCCTGGATGGTTTCGATTTTGGCCGCGCGGCGTTCGGCGCTGGCGGTCTGGGCGACGAACAGATTGATCACATGCGCGCGCCGCCGGTAGACGATCGCGCCGATCGGGCGGGTGTCGACGTAATCGAGCCGGCCGCCGATCAGCGTGAAACCCTGTGCGGTCAAGTCGATCACCGGCGGCGCCACGTCCAGCTTGCCGTTGAACCACGGCTTCACCGTGTGCTGGTCGGTGGAAAGCACGTCGGTGAGATGTCCCGCCTGCAACGAGCGCAGATGCGCCGAGACCACTTCGGACTCGATGCGCGCTTCGTCATCGCTGCGCAGGATGATGGCGACGAGACCGGTCGCCGCGATGGCCGATACCGCCGATCCAAACGCAAATCCCCTGAGCACCGCACGCCGGTTCGGCACCCGCGCTTGCGGCAGCGAAGCCTCGATGCGGCGGCGGAGTTCGGGCGGAGCCGCATAACGCAAATCGGCGCCGGCGACCGCCTTGCTCATCTCGCGGTAGGCGCGAAGCTGCGCGGCGCAGCGCGGGCAGCCTGCGATATGGTCCTCGACGGCGCGCGCGTGTCCGGCGTCGAGCTCGCCGTCGATCAGCGCGTGAAGAAGAATTTCAGCCTCGTCGCAGGTCATTTCGGTTGCTCCTCTTCCGCCATCCAGGCTGATCGCAGCATGGCGCGGGCGCGGGCGAGACGCGACATCACGGTGCCAACCGGCGCGCCGACGATGTCGGCGATTTCCCGGTAGGATAGATCGTGAATCTCGCGCAGCACCAAGGTCTCTCGAAACGGTTCGGCCAGCGCCGCCACCAGCCGGCCTATGGTCGTGGAATCCCATCGACGTAACATCTGCGCCTCCGGCGTTTCCTGCGCCTCGTGCCAGAGCGGCGTTTGTTCGGCGTCGTCGGGCACATCGTCGATCGGGGCGGTCGGTGAACTCGCCCGCCGCGCAAATTCGGCGCGGCAGACGTTGCGCAGGATGGCGAACAGCCAGGGCTTCATCGCCGGCCCGCGATAGCTGTCAAAATGCCTCAGCGCCCGCAGATAGCACTCCTGCACCGCATCCTCGGCGTCGGCGGCGTCGCGAAGCAGGTAGCGCGCCAGCGTATAGACGTCGTCGAGATGCGGCAGCGCGGCGTCGCGAAAGCGCCGCGCCTTTTCGGGATTGTCGTCCGAACTGTTCACCGGCATCGCCTTTTGTCCGGCTTTGGCAGAAAATGCGGGTGCCCGGCCGGCCTGAATCCACCGGCCGGGCATCGCTGTGATGCCTTGGTTTCGCCCGCTACTCAACCTTGATCGTCCCTGTCATATGCGGGTGCAGCGAACAAAAATACTTGTAATCGCCCGCCGCCGTGAACGTGAACGAATAGCTGTCGTCGGTATCCATGGTCTTCGATCGGAATTTGCCCGCTGACACCACCGTGTGTGGAATGTCATCGCGATTTTTCCAGGTGACGGTGCTGCCGACCTTCACCGTGAGCTGTGCCGGCTCAAAGGTGAAATTGTCGATCATCACGTTGGTCGTCTCCACGGCATGAGCGCCGCTGAGACAGAGCGATATGGCCGCGGCGATGGCCAATCGGCCAAGGCTGCGCAGAGCTGGTGACGCCATCACGAATTTTTCCTTTAGCCCTGCAGCGGGGTGTCGATGATGGCGAGGCGCTGATCGCCCGGCTTGAAGTTGATGCTGGCAACACCGAGCAGGCCGCGGAGCTTGTCGTCGGCGACCTTCATCGGCCCCGGCGAGGGGGCGGCGCCCGGCGCCGGCTGCGGAAACGCGGTCGAGCGCGCGGTGTGGAAGGTGACGTTGCCCTCGACCTTCTGCATCACCTGGTGGATGTGGCCGTTGAGCACCGTCACCGAACCGAAGCCCTTGAGGTAATCCAGCGCGCGGGCGCCGTCCTCGGTGCCCCAGCCCCAGGTCGGATAGACCGTCCACAGCGGAATATGGGCGAACACGACGATGGGCATCGATTTCGATTTGCCCTTGAGATCATCCTCAAGCCATTCAAGCTGCGCGGTGCCAAGATTGCCGAGGCCGCCGGCCTTGAGGTCCACCACATTGACGAGGCCGATGAAGTGGACCCCGTTGGCGTCGAACGAATACCAGCCGGCGCCTTTGGTGCCGCGGCCGTAGCGCTCCTTGTAGAGCTTGACCTCTTCATCGATGAAATCGTGCTCGCCCGGCACGTAATGCACGTCGAGCTTGGCCTGCGAGATGATGCGATCGGCGTTGTCGAACTCGGCCGCCTTGGACAAATGGGTGATGTCGCCGGTGTGAATCATGAACGACGGCTTCACCGGCATCGCATTGATCTTGCCGATCGCCTCCTCGAGGGTGCCAAGCGCGTTGGGATTGGCCGGCTTGTCGAAGCCGACATGGCTGTCGCTGATCTGCAGGAACGTCATGCCGGCCGCCTCGGCCGCTTGCGCAGAACCGACCAGCCCCAGCGAACGGGGCACGCCGCCCGAAACGGTCCAGAGCACGCCGGTGCCGGCCCAGGTCATGCATTCCAGCACCCTGCGGCGGCTGACGCCGCGTCCTTCCTCATTGTGGTCGTGATCGAATTCGCTCATCGCCAATCTCCATGGACCCTTGATTGGGTTGTGGGGACTGGATCGGGCGAGGGCCGGCTTTATTCCCGGATGTCCCGACCGGCGGCGGTCGAGCGATGACGATTCCGTGATCGGCTACGTGCGCGAATCCTCAAGAATCATCGCCGCGCCCTTTTCGGCAATCATCGCGGTCGGGGTATTGGTATTCCCCGAGGTAATCGTCGGCATCACAGAGGCGTCGACGACGCGAAGACCGGCAAGGCCGATCAACCGCAGCCGTTCATCGACCACAGCCAAAGGATCGGAAGCAGTTCCCATCTTCGCGGTTCCCACGGGATGGAAAATCGTGGTGCCGATATCGCCGGCGGCTTTCGCCAGTGCCGCATCGTCGTCACCGACCGTCGGGCCCGGCAGGAATTCCTGCGGGTGATAGGGCGCGAGCGCGGGCTGTTTCATCAGCCGGCGGGTGGTGCGGATGGCGTCGGCGGCGACTTCGCGGTCTTCGCCGGTCGCAAGGTAATTCGGCGCGATCGCAGGCGCCTCCGCCGGTTCAACCGAGCGGATGCGCACCGTGCCGCGCGAGGTCGGCTGCAGATTGCAGGCGCTCACCGTGATCGCCGGGAAGCGGTGCAGGGGATCGCCGAACTTGTCGAGCGACAGCGGCTGCACGTGGAACTGGATGTTGGCGCGCTCGCGGCGCAGATCCGAACGCGTGAAAATGCCGAGCTGCGACGGCGCCATGGTCAGCGGGCCACGGCGGCGGAAGGCATAATCGAGGCCCATCAGCCCGCGCCTCACCAGCGAATAATAGGTCTCGTTGAGGGTGCGAACGCCATCGACCTTGTAGATCGCGCGTTGCTGCAGATGATCCTGCAGATTGCGCCCGACGCCTTGCCGGTCGAGCGCCGTCTCGATCCCGAGCGGCGTCAGCCACTCCGCCGGTCCGATGCCGGAGCGATGCAGCACCTGCGTCGATCCGATCGAACCGGCGCACAGGATCACTTCGCCCTTGGTGCGAGCCTCGACGACTTCGCCGCCTTGAATGAAACGCACGCCGGCGGCGCGCCCCTGCTCGACGATCAGGCGATCGACCAGCACATTCTTCTCAAGACGCAGATTGGAACGCGTCAACGCCGGCTTCAAAAAACCTCGCGCCGACGACCAGCGGCGTCCGCGCTTCTGGTTGACGTGGAAATAGCCGACGCCCTCATTGTCGCCGGTATTGAAATCCGGAATTTTCCGGATACCCATTTCTTCCGCGGCATCGCCGACCGCGTCCAGAATGGCCCAGGACAGCCTTGGGGCTTCGATCCGCCAGCCGCCGCCGATGCCGTGATGCTCGCTCTCCCCGAGAAAATGGTCTTCGAGCCGCCGGAACGCAGGCTTGACGTCATCCCAGCCCCAGCCTGACAGGCCGAGCTGACGCCAGTGGTCATAATCGGCGGCTTGCCCGCGCATCGAGATCATCGCGTTGATGGCGGAGGAGCCGCCGATCACCTTGCCGCGGGGATAGGCCAGCGAGCGGCCGTTGAGACCGGCTTCCGGCTCGGTCCGAAACATCCAGTCCGAACGTGGATTGCCGATCGCAAACAGATAGCCGACCGGGATGTGAAACCAGATCCAGTTGTCGTTGCCGCCGGCCTCCAGGATCAGGACACGGTTGGCGGGATTGGCCGACAGCCGGTTGGCGACGATGCAGCCGGCGGTGCCAGCGCCGACGACGATATAGTCGAAATCACCCTCAAGTTGCTTCATAAGCCATCACCGCGCGCCCGCTTTTGGGCATTAGCCATAGCAGCCCATAGCGTCGCTAAGGCCCGCTGTACAGCCGCCAGAGGAGTGCTAGAGAAGACAACGCACCTCAATCCCGAACCGAGAATTCCCATGCCCATCATCAATCGCGTCGCCGATCTGCAACCCGATATCCAGGCCTGGCGCCGGGATATCCATGCCCATCCCGAGTTGTTGTACGACGTGCATCGCACTGCGGCATTCGTCGCGGACCGGCTGCGGGAGTTCGGTTGCGACGAAGTCGCCACCGGTCTCGGCCGCACCGGCGTGGTCGGCGTCATCAAGGGCCGCAAACCCGCGGGCAAGGGCGAAACAAAAGTGATTGGGCTGCGCGCCGACATGGATGCGCTGCCGATCGAGGAGGCGACCAATCTT